>OGOP01001968.1_pt1 | contig 13484 bp, 11 predicted proteins | sample 1552591 | NCBI WGS metagenome assembly OGOP01 (sample SAMEA2580120, study PRJEB22360) | human gut metagenome | biome: human gut; feature: human-associated habitat; material: faeces | place: Denmark | collected 2008/2010 | reverse complement strand
TCGTATTCCGTATGCGTGAGTTCGAGCAGATGGAGATGCAGTTCTTCTGCCAGCCTGGTACTGAGATGAAGTGGTTTGAGTATTGGAAGAAGGTTCGTCTGGCTTGGCATGAGGCACTGGGCATGGGTAACGAGAACTACCGTTATCATGATCACGAGAAGCTGGCTCACTATGCTAATGCTGCTACCGACATCGAGTTCAAGATGCCATTCGGCTTCAAGGAAGTGGAGGGTATCCATAGCCGTACCAATTTCGACCTTTCTCAGCACGAGAAGTACAGCGGCCGCTCTATCAAGTACTTCGATCCAGAGAAGAACGAGAGCTATGTGCCTTACGATGTAGAGACATCTATCGGTGTAGACCGTATGTTCCTCAGCGTAATGTGCCACTCTTACTGCGAGGAGAAACTGGAGAATGGCGAGACACGTGTTGTTTTGCGTTTGCCAGAGGCTTTGGCACCTGTTAAGTGTGCTGTGTTCCCATTGGATAAGAAGTATGGTTTGCCAGAGTTGGCACATGAGATTGTTGACGAGTTGAAGTTCCACTTCAACACTCACTATGGCGATCCTAAGGATTCCATCGGTAAGCGTTATCGCCGTCAGGATGCCATCGGTACTCCATTCTGTATTACCGTTGACCACGAGACTCCAAATGATCATAAGGTAACTCTCCGTTATCGTGATACCATGGAGCAGGAGCGTGTTGCAATTTCTGATCTCCGCAGCATCATCGAGGAACGCGTAAGTATTACTAGCGTATTAAAGAAACTTGGTAATGAAATTAAGAATTTCTAAATATCTCTTCTTGCTCATGATGGCAGTATTCGTACTGTCATCATGTAGCGAGGATGACAACACCGTAGATGAGTATGCAAACTGGCAGGAGCGTAACGAGAAGGCTTTTGCCGATACTTTGGCGTATGCCCGTCAGCAGATAGCCAACGGCAGCGATGAATGGAAGGTGATACTCAACTGGTCGTTGCAAAACCAGACGCCTAACAAGGATGCCAACGGTAATGCAGTTTCTCTTACTTACAAGGATGTTGATTATATCGTTGTTCATGTCCTGGATAAGGGCAAGGGTAGCGGCTGTCCGATGTATACCGATTCGGTGAAGGTGAGCTATCGTGGTAGAATGCTGGGTACAGATACTTATCCTGCTGGTTATGTATTTGATAAGACCTTTGATGGCACATACGATAAGACGACTGCTCAGGTTGCAACTTATGCGGTAAATAGCCTTGTGGATGGTTTTACCACTGCATTGCTCAATATGCATATAGGCGACCGATGGATGGTTTACATGCCATATCAGTTGGCTTATGGCACAACCCAGAGTTCGAGTAGCACAATTCCTGCCTATTCAATGCTTCGCTTTGAGATAGTATTGGACAGCTACTACCGCATTGGTCAGGTAGTACCTGGTTCGAGAGCAGTAGAAGCAGGCAAGAAGCAGGGTACTTGGATTACTGAGTAAGGATTTCATAAATTACACCTTATTTATATATAGGGCTCATATCTATTATATATGGGAGTTCATACCTTAATTATTTATATAGGGAAATAAAGAGGAGCGTTCCTGAGATTGCATGATATGGCATTCTCAGGAACGTTTCTTTTTTGTGTTAAGAGACCTTTCTGATGTGTTAACAAGTGTTCGTGTTCGCACACAAATCTTTGATTTACGTCAAAAAATGTTGGATTCATGCATTTTTATGGGAAAAAGTATTGCAGTTTCAAAAAATAGTTGTACCTTTGCATCAGAAAAAATGAGTTTTAGGTTTTTAGTTAGGTAATAGATTTTATAGGTTTAGTTTTTAGGTTTAAGGTTGTTAGTTTTTTTATATTAGGTGTTAGTTAAGGTAAAGAAAGATTGTTTATTCAAGGACGACAGGTATTTAGTTTGTTAGGTTAAATAGGTTGTTTATTCTAGGTTAATGACAGTACTGTCCCGCTTCGGTGGGAGATAAGTTTTGGGAAAAACAAAGGTACGAAACATGTATTAAAAAAATAAAAATGGCGATTCCTTTTTGGAGTCGCCTTTTTTTGCGTTTAAATTATAAATAGGTGACGTTTAAATCATAAATTGATAGATTTTACGTTTTACTCATAAATAGATTGTGTAAATTCATAAATAGAAGAAAAAATGCTATTCAAGAATAAGACAGATTATCTGATGGAGTCTATCCGCTTAGGGCGCCCGATGACAGGCGGTGAGAAGCTGAATCTCATCGCTGGTTTGAGTGTACCCTCCATGCTGGCACAGATTTCTACCGTGCTGATGTTTTTTATTGATGCTTCGATGGTGGGGCATCTAGGCGCTGAGGCTTCGGCAAGTATAGGACTTATCGAGTCAACAACCTGGTTGATAGGTAGCTTGCTGAGTGCAGCAGCCACCGGTTTCTCGGTGCAGGTAGCTCATTTCATTGGTGCCAACGACCTGGTGAAGGCGCGCCAGGTATATCGTCATGCCCTGATATGTGGAGTGGCTTTCAGCCTCTTCGTTACGCTTATCGGTGTAGGCATTCATTCCCATCTGCCTTATTGGCTGGGTGGAGGTGAGGACATCGCTCCCAATTCCTCTCGCTATTTCCTGATTTACAGTCTAGTATTGCCGTTTGTGTTCCTGTATCATATTTCCGAGATGATGCTCAAGTCGGCAGGCAATATGCATACGCCCAGCATCATGGCTGTATTGATATGTCTGTGTGACGTGGCTTTCAATTATCTCTTCATTTATATTGTGAAGATGGGTGTGGTGGGAGCAGCGATGGGTACGGCTTTGGCGTATATCAGCATCTCTTTGCCCAATCTCTATCTTTCGGCATTCAGAAACCGTCTGCTCAATTTCCGTCAGGATAGGGTACCGTTCAGATGGGTAGAGGAATATGTAAGGCACGCCTGCAAGATAAGTATCCCGATAGCCATACAGAATATCCTGATGAGCGGTGCGCAGATAGTGAGCACCATGATTGTGGCACCATTGGGCAATATTGCCATTGCTGCCCATTCGTTTGCCATCACTGCTGAGAGCCTTTGTTATATGCCGGGTTACGGTATCGGCGACGCAGCATCTACGCTTGTGGGGCAGACGCATGGTGCCGGACGCATGAATCTCTGCAAGAATTTTGCTTATATGACGGTAGGATTGGGCATGGGAGTGATGGCATTGATGGGCGTAGTGATGTATGTCTTTGCGCCGGAGATGATAGGGGTGCTGTCACCGGTGGAGAGTATTCGGGAACTGGGTACAGTCTGCCTCCGAATCGAGGCATTTGCAGAGCCTTTCTTTGCTGCGAGTATCGTGACCTATAGCGTTTGCGTGGGTGCGGGCGATACGATGAAGCCTGCCGCCATCAACTTGAGCACGATGTGGCTGGTGCGCCTTACCCTGGCTTATGGGCTTTCGAAAAGCTATGGCTTGGAGGGAGTTTGGATAGCTATGGCTACGGAGCTTACCTTCCGTGGCATCCTCTTTCTTATCCGCCTCTTCCGTGGCTCATGGATGAAGAGCTTCCAATGTTAGTTTTATGTTAAGATTGCAGGCATTTGGAAAGATAATCTTCCAAATGCTTGCAAATCTTTTAATTTTTATGTAATTTTGCAGCAGAAATAGCTAATAATTACATATTTATTAATAAACAGAGAAGAATGAGATTAAGAAAAATTTTCGCAGCAGCACTGTTGCTGCTCTCTGTGGGAACAGCGATGGCGCAGCAGATGCCACCTATCCCAGTGGATAAGAATGTGAAGATTGGTCATCTTGACAATGGATTGACCTATTACATTCGCCACAACAGTTATCCTGAGCATGTAGCCAGCTTCTATATCGCCCAGAAAGTAGGTTCTATTAATGAGAACGATGACCAGCGCGGTTTGGCTCACCTCCTTGAGCACCTTGCCTTCAATGGTACTGAGCATTTCAAGGACAATACCCTCCAGAACTATCTGCAGAGCATCGGTGTGGAGTATGGCCGTAATCTGAACGCTTATACCAGTGTTGACAAGACCGTTTATTACTTCACCGATGTGCCTACTGCCCGTGTTTCTGCTGTAGATTCATGTATGCTCATCCTGAAGGATTGGAGCAATGGCATCTCGCTTACCACCAAGGCCATCGAGGATGAGCGCGATGTGGTTCACAACGAGTATCGCATGCGTATGGTAGGTCAGCAGCTCATGTTGGAGCGTGCTCTCCCTAAACTCTATCAAGGCGAGAAGTATGGCTATCGTCTGCCTATCGGTTTGATGAGCGTTATCGACGGATGTAAGCCTGAAACACTCCGTGCTTACTATCGTAAGTGGTATCGCCCGGATAATCAGGCTATTATCGTTGTTGGTGATGTAGACGTTAACCATATTGAGGGCAAGATCAAGGAGCTTTTCTCAGGCATTAAGGTGCCTAAGGATGCTGCTAAGGTGATTCCTGTTCCTGTAGCTGATAACGATACAGCCATCTACGTAGTGGATAAGAACAAGGAGCAGCAGTATGACATCATCAACATCATGATGAAGAACGAGACAACTCCTGATTCATTGAAAGGTACTTTGCCATATCTGCTTGAGGGTTATTTGAAGAATGTGGCAACCTCTATGCTCAATGCTCGTTTTTCTGAGATGGCCCGTGAGGCAGATTGTCCATTCCTGCAGGGAGGTAGTGATATTGGCAACTATCTGGTTTCCAGTACAAAGAATGCTTTCTCAGTGGTAGGCGTGGCTAAGCCGGGCAAGGTGAAGGAGGCATATGCTGCCTTGATGCGCGAAGCTAAGCGCGTGCATGATTTCGGCTTTACGGCTTCTGAATATCAGCGTGCCAAGGACGAATTCATGAGTCATGTTGACAAGACTTACGAGAACCGTGCCAAGATGAAGAATGAGCAGTTTACCACTCAGTATGTTGACCATTTCATCTCTAACGAGCCAATTCCTTCTGTAGAGGATGAAACTCAGATCTATAAGATGGTAGTGCCACGCCTTTCTGTAGATGTGGTTAACAGTGCCGTGAAGCAGTTGATCTGTACTACCGATACCAACCTTGTAAGCATGGTGTTCATGCACGAGGCAGAGGGTGCCGTTTATCCAACCGAACAGGAACTTGCCGACATCGTGAAGCAGGTGCGCAGCGAGAAGCTTGAGGCTTATGTGGACAATGTGAAGCAGGAGCCGCTGATGGCTCAGGCACCTAAGGCAGGCAAAATCAAGAAGACTGAGGAGAACAAGCAGTTGGGCTTCAAGAAGCTTACCCTCTCCAACGGAGCCAAAGTAATTATCAAGAAGACAGACTTCAAGGACGATGAGATTCAGTTTGCTGCTTCTGCCAACATCGGTTATGCAGCTTATCAGAATGACCCTATCAATGCGCAGAATGCCAGTGCCGTATGGGGATTGAGCGGTTTGGGCGAATTCTCTAGCAATGATTTGGAGAAGGCACTTGCCGGCAAGCAATGTGGTGTAGATTTCTCTTTCTCTACCTTCCGTCACGGTTTGAGCGGTACTACCACTCCTAAGGATCTTGAGACGATGATGCAGCTGGTTTATCTCAATATGACCAATGTTACTAAGGATCAGAAGGCATTCGACAACATGAAGAATACCTATACTACAGTTCTTGCAAACAAGAGCAATAACCCTAGGCTTGTATATCAGGACTCAGTACAGAGCACCCTTTACCTGGGTAGCAAACTGGCTCGCATTCCTGAGGCTTCCGACATCCAGAGCATCGATTATGATGCCTGTCTCGAAATGTGGCATCAGCTCTACAGTAATGCCAAGGATTTCACTTTCTACTTTGTAGGCAACTATGATGAGAAGGTGCTCCTCCCACTCATCGAGCAGTATATTGCCTCTCTCCCTAACCAGGGCATGAAGATCAAAATCAAGAACCAGCCAATGCCTTGTGCTACAGGCAAGGTGAGCAATGTATTCACTAAGGCTATGGAGAATCCTCAGAGCCAGGCTCGCGAGATGTGGTTTGCCAAGATGCCTTATACCCAGAAGAGCAGTGTGCTGGCAGATATGGCAGCACGCCTCCTGGAGATGAAGTATCTGCGCAGCATCCGCGAGGAGTTGAGTGCTGCTTATTCTGCAGGTGCCATCTATGGCGTTTTCTTTGACGCAGACAACAAGGTGCAGATTACCATCAACGGTATGGCTCAGCTGAATCCAGAGAAAGCAGATGTTGCCATCCCATGCTTCTTCAAGGGTATGGACGAGGTGATTGCCAAGGTTGATGCTGACGATTTGCAGAAAGTAAAGGAGATTCTCTTGAAGCAGGCTGGCGTGGATGAGAAGACCAACGGTTACTGGATTCAGACCTTGGGTATGTTCGACCTTCACAAGGTTGATAATTACAGCAACTATAAGAATCTCGTGAAGTCAATCGATGGCGCTCAGATTTCCGACTTCCTCAAGAATGTTATCTTGAAGAGTGGCAATCATGTAGAGGTTATCATGAAGGGCGAGAAGAACAAGTAATTCTGATTTGGATATCTGGATATTAGATAGAAAATGAAAAAATCCCGTTGTACGTACCATGCAAGATGGACGACAACGGGATTTTAACTTTTGTTTTTCCCAAAAATTTCAGTTCCTCTTAAAATTTAAGAGTCGTTCTGAAAAATCTCTCTCATTTTCAGTTTTCGGGGTTCTGTTTCCCTGAATCATTCTTTCTCCCTGTTGGGAAAAAATAGATTCAGCAGAATCTCCCAACCGAATGTCATTCTGAAAATAATCTCTTTCTAAGAAGAATCTTGTCTCTTGTTCGCTAAAAATCAAAAGACTTAATCTCTTCTTCTTGCCTTAGAGGCAAGCGCCTCGCGGCGTTCATTAAGAATCTGCTGGCATCTGTCGATTGCCTGATTCTGATTCTCTGAATTTACCTTAATTAAATCATTCATAACCTATTGTGATTTTTAAAACGTTGCAAAGATAGGATATTCTGTTCATTTTCGGGGATACTTTTTGATAAAATATGTCTATTTTTCGTTCTTTTTTGATTTATGTCAAAAAAATGTGCAATCGTTGACACAAAATCGTCACATTTCATTCGTTTTATGAAACATTTATGCAACAAATTAAACCTTTTCTCCTGTTTTTCATCTATTATAATAGTTTTTCCTCATTTATGATGGGAAATATGAAAGTGAAGAAAGCGAATGATATAAGAGAATTAGATTTAAACAAATAAATAGAAAGTAAAAATGAAAAAGGTATTTCTTTTCGCTGCCCTTGTGCTTGCATGCACAGCTGGCAGCAATGCTAGCGCTATGAACGAAGCTGCGCTGAATGCTTCCAATTCTGAGTTGATGCCGGTTAAGAAGTCAACTAAGAAGACTACTAAGAAGTCAACCAAGAAGACTACTAAAAAAACTTCTTCCAAGAAGACGACAGCTAAGAAATCTACTGCTTCTGCGTCTACAGCATCTGCAGCTCCTACTACTTCTTCTTCTGCTGCTGCATCTGCAGCAACCACTACTACCGCTAATAATACTTCTGCTACCGTCAATTCGGCAGCAACCGTAGCAGGCGTATTGGGCGCTATCCTGGGTGGTAGCAATGCTGGTAATGGCAGCAACTCAAGCAGTAATGCAGGAAGTATAATCAACGGAATCCTGAACAATGTAATCGGTTCGGGTACATTCAAGCAGGCAGATCTCTGCCATACCTGGAAGTACAGCAAGCCAGGGTGCGCTTTCACCTCAGAGAACCTGCTGGCTAAGGCGGGTGGCGAGATTGCTGCCAGCAAGGTTGAGAATAAGCTGGAAGGTTATTACAAGAAGTTTGGATTCAGCAGTTCCAATACCTACTTCACCTTTAATACCGATGGTACTTTCTCTGCCAAGATTGACGGCAAGGCATGGAATGGCTCCTATACCTTTGATGAAAAGACTCATGCCATCCAGCTGAAGGGCCTTCTGCTGAGTGCTTCGGGCTATGCCACCAAGACAACCAATGGCATCAGTCTTCTCTTCGACCAGAAGAAGCTGCTCAATCTCATCAAGGCCCTCAGTGCCTTCAAGGGCAGCTCTACATTGAGCGCCGTAGGCAGTATCGCCAACAATTATGATGGTATGCGTGTAGGTTTCGAGATGACAAAGTAATATAATCTTTATTTAAAAAACAATAAAGCCGTCCTCTTCTAATGATATGAGGGCGGCTTTTTGTTTCGATTTTTATATCTTGGCTTATCGCTTTTGCGGTTTAATATATTTCCTATTTCACCTCAATAAGGAGCGGATTTTTCAATGCATCCAGATAATCCTTGATGCGGATTTGCCATTCGGCATAGCTTCTTACATCATATTTGCTCCATGCTGCACCGAAGTAGTAGCTGTATTTCTCCCCATTCTTCAAGCCGCGTTTCAAGCCGAGCGCATGACCGGTAGCACCATCGTGCTTCTTATCGAAGAGCTGGTAGTAGGTATTGTCAACACCATAAGGGAAGAGAACGCCTACGTAAACCTGTGAGTTGTTTACTTCGATATTATCTGTAGGATCGGCATAACTTACATAATCCTTGGCGAAGGTCTTCGTCTCCGTATCCTCCTCGTGGATAGGGAAACCGGTGGCGAAATCGGTAGGAGTGGTCAAGCCGTCGTACCATACGGTCATCCGGTTGAAGTTGCTGCCCTTGTCGAGCGAGATGATGCGGTGCTCCACCACGTTCTTCATATCGCCCACGGTAGATGGGTTGTAAGTCAGTTCCACGGTGAAGCGGAGCGGACCGTTATCCAATATCCTGTAATCCTTGTAGCAGTAAGGCAGAACCTGGTTCTTGCCCACCATGAGGCTTGGTGCACCCAATCCCAGGGTAGCGCCCACACGATAAGGATCCAATCCGTTGCCATGGTCGAGATGGAAGGAGGTGAGGATATCCAGTTCGCGCGATTCTGCCTGCAGAGCCTTGATTTGCTTGGCAAGAGCAGCAGCCTTTGCTGTGTTCTTCTCTGCCTTTTCCTGCTTTTGCATAGTTCTTACCCTGGCATCAATCTTGTCGCCCTTGATATTTCCGTTCATATCCTTGATGTATCGCTCGTAAACCACGGTATCCGGAGTATTCTTCACCCAGATGTCGGTACCGAAGGAACGCTCGCCGGTCTTCTGCAGGGTAGGGCCATATACGCGGTAGGCGCATCTGTCGTTCTCCCATGCGATATCGTCTTTTCTTATCTTATAGAGAGCACCGGTGGTCCAAGTCTTCTGCTGGTAAGGCTTGCCGATGGATACGTAGTAAGTGGTGGATCCGTGAGGACGTACGCTTGCATCAATGAGCAGAAGACCATCGTGGGTAATCTGCGAGCCAATCTGCTGTCCTCGTTTGTTCTTCACGATGTAAGCCTCTCCCTTTTTAGGGGCAGCATTGCCCAGTTTCGCCTTCACCTCGTTCATGCTGAGGGAGATAAGCTCTGTGCGTGATGCGGAAGTAGGATTGCTTACCACGATAGTGGCTTGCTGAGCATGGCAGTAGTTAGAACCTGCCAAAGCCAGGAGCATCATCAGGCTCTTGGCCGTGGTGCCCTTCATCATTTTTCCATGAATCTTTTTCATTTTGATTTGTTTGTTTTTGTTTAATACGGATGAATAGTTGTAGATACAGAATAAAGATTTCTCGCAGTTTTGTAGAAAGAACTGCGAGAAATGCCTTTTATTCTTCTATAACGGAGATATCCATGCTGATATCCTCCTTAGGTCTATCACCACGCATGGTTTCACAGTTCTGGATTTTCTCCACGACATCAAGGCCTTCTTCCACCTCTCCAAATACGGTATATTGGTTATCGAGGAATGGGGTTCCGCCTACTTCAGTGTAAGCCTTCTGCTGCTCCTCGGTAAACTTTGGGTATCCCTTCTCCTTGCAGCGCTTCTTGGTTTCATCCACCAGTTTATCCTGTAGTTTCATTAAGCCATCGCGGTCGCGGTTGCGGCGGAAGTTCATAATTTCATCATGATGCTCCTTGGCAAGCTGGTTGAAGATATTCTGCTCCATCTGCATGCCCATCTGCTTCTCCATCTGTTTCAGTTCGTTCTGCTTGTAGGTCTTTCCCCATACAATATAAAACTGGCTGCCACTGCTCTCACGTTGAGGGTTCACCTCGTCGCCAAGGCGTGCAGCGCTCAAGGCACCACGCTTGTGGAAAAGTTGTGGATAAACGAACTCGGCAGGGATGGTGTAATCAGGTCCGCCCGTGCCCAGCATTTTGCCTTTAGGAGCGCCCTTGCTCTCTGGGTCACCGCCCTGGATCATAAAATCCTTGATGACACGGTGGAAGAGTGTGCCATCGAAATATCCCTCCTTTGCCAACTTGATGAAGTTGTCACGATGCAGAGGTGTCTCATCGTAGAGGCGAACCTTGATGTCGCCCTCTGATGTCTTTATCAATACTTTAGCCATAATAATTTATAATCAGTATATTATATTAATCGGTATATGTCGTAATCAGTATATGTCGTAATCGGTATATGTCGTAATCAGTATATGTCGTAATCAGTATATGTCGTAATCAGTATGTTCTTTTTACCTTTTTACCTTTTTACCTTTTTACTTTTCATAATACTCATTCCACTGCTTCATAGCCTCCTGCCAGTCGGTCTGTTCACCGCAGGCTACAGCTTCCTTCTGTCTCTCAGCCTCGTCGCGAGCCTTGTCTCTTGCACGTTTTGCCTTCATAGCCTCGATGGTGGCATCGTCGAGAATCTGGATAGCTCCACGCCTGATGGCATCCTGCAGTTCCTCCTCGCCGAAAGCCTTGCCAGGCTCATTGAAGTCAGAGATATTGAATTCATAATCCACGCGAAGGTCGTGGCGTATCATTTTCTGTTGTAAACGGTTGCCTGCGTTCTTGAGTCGCAGCAACTTGCCGATTTCTTTGATTTCTCCTGCTGAGTATTTATTTCTTCCCATTAATATGATTTGATATTATTATTTCTGTGTGCAAAATTAAGCATAATCCTCGATAAAACCAAGAAAAGTTTCAAGGAATTCACAAAAGAGTCCCTTTATCCTTTTACTTTTTGCCCTTTTTCCCCTTTTACCTTTTTACTTTTTTCCCCTTTTCCCTTTTTACCCTTTTACCCTTTTACCTTTTTGCCCTTTTACTTTTTTACCCTTTTACCTTTTTACCCTTTTACCTTTTTCCCCTTTTCCCTTTTTACCCTTTTACCTTTTTGCCCTTTTACTTTTTTACCCTTTTACCTTTTTACTTTTTTACCTTTAAATCACTTCCATGCCTTCTTCTGGTTCAGCTCTATCAGACGGTCGAATTCAAAATCGGCTTTGATTTTATCCAATATTCTCTTTACGATGATATTCATCACGCTTCCTTTGCTGTAGTTGGCAGAGCACATGAAGTTTACTCGTCCCTCCTTGACAAGCTGGCAGGCTGTTTTCTGTTTATCCTCGTTATCATATACAGCAATCGAGTGACCGCCATGTTCCTTTACCATCTTCATGCAAGGCACATCGGTTTCTCCATCTCCGAAGTATATCATTCGGGGGAAAGGGATAGGGCGCTTTTCGTCGGGGATATACTGGTTCACTCTTCTGTTGTCGCTCACCTGTTTGATACCTTTGTTGATTTTGAAGAGGAATTGCGTTTTGGTAGTATAGTCTACGGCTACGGCTGGCCAATAGGCGATACCCTCCTTGTTGTAGAGAAAGGAGCAGGCGTAGATGTTCTCAAATTCGTGGGCGATAGGTGTGCCCTCTATCATCTCCTTCAGTCCCGAGGAGTTGATGTAGTGCTTTACGTCCAGTCCGATACTGTTGCCATATTCATTCACGAGCGAAAACCATTGTTTTACGCCGCGGAACAGTTCCACATCCTTGCCGAATTTCTGAAAAGATTCCCGGGTGAACGAGATATTGTTCTTCTTGGCTTCGTCGAGCATCAGATACATATAGGTCAAAATGCCATTGGCATCCTTACCCTCTGCAAACTTTCTGTTTTTCTCCCAGAACTCGTCTTTTGTCTTGCCTGTAGCCTGTATGAATCCAAACTCCTGCATATTGCCCGGCGACAGTGTGCCGTCGAAATCATAAACCAGTGCTACCTTTGGTCTCTTCTTTGCCATATCTCGTTCTCCTTTCTTTTATATTTACCCTAAACTGTCTATCTCTTTCGGGGATGTTTTTCTCCCTTAATTTGCAAATATACATAATTTTCAGCGAATTAGCAAACTATTGGGATATAAAAAAACATAATGAAACAAAAAAGGCGTACAAAACCCATTTTTGAGCATTGTACGCCTTATTCCTCTACGATGCTCGCTCTGGCAAATTCTTGTTTTTGCCGGCACCATTATTGGTAGATCAGGCTCCACAGGACGTGCTATAGGCGAGCATCTGCATCTAACGGTTAAGTATAAAAAAGCTTATTTGAACCCCAAAATCCTTCTTGAAAAGATAGGGGAATATGCACTTTCTATGAAATAGAAAAACATGGAATAAATGTATGCTAGTTGCTCATTTTATGTATAAACGTGCATAAATATAGCGTTTTAATTGGTAAATATTGTCGGTTTATATATTATTAATAATATAAATTCTTAAATTTGCCACGATTTTTGTAATTTTACGCCCAAAAAAGTTTAATCAAAGCAATATTTTGTTTATAAAAATGGGAAAATATGAAATGTATTAAGGTTAGAATAGACCAATTGGGAAGAATCCGGGATTCTGAAATCCTGGTATCTCCTCTTATGGTGTTTTCTGGAGAATCAGGGTTGGGTAAAAGTTACTTGGCTTTATTGTGCCATTACTTTTTCGAATTGTTGATTAATACCAGCAGACTTAATCATTTCTTTGTAGATAACAATATAGATTTTAATGTTCTATCTAAGGATTTTAAAGATGCTGGTACTGCTCTGGAAATAAAAAAACAGGATTTGGAAGCATGGATGGCAAAGGATGCTATTCTTTATCTCCGCTATATGCTGGGATATGATGGAATTTCTGGTCAGATAGAGATAACACTTCCTGAAAGTGTTCCTGATACAATGGCTTTTACCTATAAAAAGGAGCTAACAGGTTTAGTTGATAAAGAGGAGATTTATACAATATTGTCTCTGGGAAATCTGAGATTCAGAATTCAGGAAAAAACACAATTTGATGAGTCTCCATTTGCTTTCCTGTTGCGTTTTGTATTGATTGATTACATCTTTGGCAATTACCAAATGTTGGATAGTACATTCGTTTTGCCACCATCACGTGGTCCTATCTTGACAGAACAAATCATACCTACTACAGGTATGTATTCAGAGTTCCTTAACGATATGGCTGGACTCAATCGTATAAAACCAAGACCTGATACAGCATCAGAAATAGTCTTGAAGTTGTTTAGAACGATTTTGGAAGGAGAAGTAGACAAAGAAGAAACAACTTACATTTATACTACAAATGACGCTTCAATGCCTGTGTCTGCAGCAGCAGCTTCTGTAAATCACCGTTAGAACGTAACTACTGATTTTCAGCAGTTAGCACATCCAACA
>OGOP01001966.1_pt1 | contig 13486 bp, 8 predicted proteins | sample 1552591 | NCBI WGS metagenome assembly OGOP01 (sample SAMEA2580120, study PRJEB22360) | human gut metagenome | biome: human gut; feature: human-associated habitat; material: faeces | place: Denmark | collected 2008/2010 | reverse complement strand
CCACAGCGTGGGCTGCGCTCACCCAGTGGATGGTGCCCTTGACCTTGCGGCCGTCGGGGCTCTGGCCGCCGCGGCTCTCGGGATCGTAGGTGCAGCGCAGTTCCACCAGATTGCCGGCATCGTCGTACACGGCTTCGCGGCAGGTGATGAAATAGGCGTAACGCAGACGCACTTCCGCGCCGGGCGCCAGGCGGTGATACTTCTTGGGCGGATCCTGACGGAAGTCGTCGCGTTCGATCCACAGTTCACGCGAGAAGGGCACGGTGCGGCTGCTGTAGGCGGCATCTTCGGGATGCCAGGGCATCTCGAACTCTTCCACCTGGTCTTCGGGGTAGTTCTCGATGACCACCTTCACGGGATCCAGCACGGCCATGGCGCGCGGGGTGTGGGCGTTGAGGTATTCGCGGATGCAGAATTCCAGCACGGCGTAATCCACCATGGAGTCGGAGCGGGCGATGCCGATGCGGCTGCAGAACTCGCGCAGGGCCTCCGGCGGCACGCCGCGGCGGCGCAGGCCGCTCAGGGTGGGCATGCGCGGGTCGTCCCAGCCCTTGACGTAGCCTTCCTTCACCAGCTGGATGAGCTTGCGCTTGGACAGCACCGTGTGGGTGAGGTTGAGGCGCGCGAACTCGATCTGCTGGGGATGGTACACTTCCAGGGCGTCCAGCACCCAGTCATAGAGCTCGCGGTTGTTCTCGAACTCCAGCGTGCAGATGGAGTGGGTGATGCCTTCCAGCGAGTCCGACAGGCAGTGGGTGAAGTCGTACATGGGATAGATGCACCACTTGTTGCCCGTGCGGTGATGTTCGGCATGGCGGATGCGGTACAGGGTGGGGTCGCGCATGACCAGATTGGGCGAGGCCATGTCGATCTTGGCGCGCAGCACATGCTCGCCGTCGGCGAATTCCCCGGCGCGCATGCGGCGGAACAGGTCCAGGTTCTCTTCCACGCTGCGGTTGCGGCAGGGGCTCTCCTTGCCGGGACGGGTCAGGGTGCCGCGGTACTCGCGGATCTCGTCGGCGCTCAGGTCGTCCACATAGGCCTTGCCCTTGAGGATGAGCTGCTCGGCGTATTCGTAGAGCTTGTCGAAATAGTTGGACGCATAGAATTCGCGGTCGTCCCATTCACCGCCCAGCCACTTCACGTCCTCGCGGATGGAATCCACGTATTCGGTGTCTTCCTTGACGGGGTTGGTGTCGTCGAAGCGCAGGTTGCACATGCCGCCGAACTCGCGCGCCACGCCGAAGTTCAGGCAGATGGACTTGGCATGGCCCAGATGCAGGTAGCCGTTGGGTTCCGGAGGAAAGCGCGTGTGCACCTGACCCCCGAAACGACCCGACGCGTTGTCGTCCATGATGCGGGCGCGTATGAAGTCCACACCGGCTTTGGGATTGTCGTTGCTTTCCGCGGCAGCGGCCACGGTCTCGGCCTTGTTTTCGCTCATGGCGTTGTTCCTCCGTAAGATATTGAACGCAGCAGGATACGCCAAGCCGGTACGGGGGTCAACGCCGCCCGCCGGGCCTTCCCGGCAAAGACGAAGATTTTTTTGTGCCTTTACCGGATTTTCCCTTGACAAGTAGGCCCTTCCCGACTAATGTACAGCCTCACGCGGGAATGACGATGTCTTCCCTGAGCGGAGAGGTGTCCGAGTCGGCCGAAGGAGCTCGCCTGCTAAGCGAGTATACGGGCTTAAACCTGTATCGAGGGTTCAAATCCCTCCCTCTCCGCCACTAAGGCAGCAAAGCCGGTAGGTTACAGCATGTAGCTTACCGGCTTTTTTCGTGCCTGAAAAATGGCCTCCCCGGCAAAGATGTATACCAAGGAGTATACCGGCGTGCCGAAACAGCCGTTTCCAGGGGGGCACGTAAACAGGCTGCCCAGCCTTGCTTATAGCGGCCTTTTTGAGCGTGGGAAACGCTTCGGCTGGTGGTACGGTGTGCGAAGCCGACAAAAAAGGCCGGAGATCGTCTCCCCGGCCTTTCGGTTGTCTGGTTGCTAGCTGGCCTTCAAGGGCTGGTTCATTTCTTCAATCACCCCCGCCAAGTGATCTACCGGGGGGCACAAGCTGTGCAAGTAGGTGTCCGTGGTGGTGGCGCGCTGGTGGCCCAGCATGTGCTGAATGTCGCACAGCGTCACCTTGTTCGTGCTTACGAGCATGGAGGCGAAGTAGTGCCGCAGCGCATGAAAACCGAACTCCCTGACACCAGCTTCACGGCACAGCCGTTTCAGCATGCGGCATATGGAGGGCTGATTCCGTCTGTACGGCCCATGCGTAGCGGGATTGACGAAAACATACGGGCTGCCCTCTGATAACGGGTGAAGCCGCGTCAACACGTCACGCAGCGTATGGCCGACAGGAACCAGACGGGCAGTCTTGGAGCCATTCCGGCTTTTGTGCGTCCACAGCCTGATGGAGCTGTCCAAAACGTCTTCCCATTTCAGGTTAAGCACTTCACTGAGGCGTGCCCCAGTGTAGCTGATGACCGTTAATATATCTCTTTCCTGCTGCGTAGCAGCGGCGAAGACTTTCTCAACGTCATCCTTTGAAGGGACGTACTTGACGAACTCCTCTTCCGGGAAGGGCTTGACCGCCTGCCAAGGATTGCCGTTGAGCTCTGATTTGTGCCAGTTCCAAAGGGCCTTGAGCGTACGTATACGCCTGTTGGCCGTTTTGGCACCGCTACGGGCCATGACGCCGTTGCTAAAGGCACGTGCCATGCTCAAAGTAACGTCATCCATAGCGCAGTCCTGCAAGCGGCAGTCTTTCCTGATGTAGCTGGCGAACTCCCGCAGGTGCTTCTTCTTCTCCCTAAGGGTGTTGGAAGCTATACGCAGCTCGCAGTCAGCTATGTACTGGCTACAGGCCAGCGAATACATCAAACAGGGCTGTCCTGCCATTGCTGGGGCTTGCCTCATCGCCAACTCCCATATTTTTGCTTCTTGGAGCGTCAGAAAGCGCTTCTTGCGTATTACACCACCTACTTTGACGCTTGCCTCGTACCGACTGCACGTCTTCATCTCTATCTTGTTGATAGCCATAATAGCTGTACCTTCCTTGTTTTGCGTAGTTCAAGACTTCCACAGGGTCGAAACGGGCACTTTTGAGGTTTCCCCCTTGCGGCCTTGTGCTGGGCGGGGTCACAAAGAAGTGGGGATACTGGCGCCACGTCTTCCTAAACGTATTTGGTGCTATCTGTAAGATCTCGGCTATCTGCTTATATGTCATGCACTGCTGCCCCATCGTGTGCCTCCTTGCAAGCTTCTTTGAGAACCCTCAACAGGATGTCATTATCAATGTGGCTCAACGAGGCACATGCCTTGGGCCTGATACGCATAATGTATTCGGTATTGAAGCCGGTACCGTCCAGTTCCTCTTTCAGCATATCGAGGAACAAGAAATAGGCCTTTTCAGTAATCTTTGCCGGTATTTTCGGCGCAAACGGGATGTTTTTCTTATTGATGTAGTTCCACGTCTGCGCACCGCCAGACTTCTTGATAAAGGCCATATCCTGCCCTTTCTTGTCATCTTTAAGAAGGTAGCCAGTATGCATGGCAAAGCTACACTCTTTGACAAGGCATGGCTTCACGCCAGCTGGAGGCACCGTCCCATGAACTGCCGTTATCGAGGCATTCCATAGTTTGGAAACTTTTCTATGGTTTGAAGCTTTCAAGTTCAGCTTTTTCGACTCAAAAAGGTTCCCTATCAAATGGAAGTGGAATCCTGTCTTTTGCGTCCATTCGCGCTTGTACACGAACCAGCAGCCCGGGAACCGGTAGACCAGCTTCCTCACGAACTTGGTGAACACGTCCTGGCAGTTAGCAAACCGCTGCGTATCGCAATGCACCGGGGATCATCAGGGAGATGAACAGATAAGGCGAGGTAGCTAACGAGCAAAGGGCACGGCGTAAACCTTTATTCCTCTGCTTCCATGACCTCCGTAAGGATTGGTGCTTGTGCCGTCTTTTACGATGAACGTAACGGTGCTTTTTCGTTGAAACCCAGAATTGCATGCCTTGTATCGTAATGAACCTCATAGTAGTTCCTCATAGTTTTATATCTCCTCAACAGTACTTAAATATTTGTGAATAATTATACGTATACTATGGCACCGGGCCGAATTACGATGCTTTTACGGTGGATGCCCACGAAGAAAACCTTTCATTTGAGGACTCCTTTCTTTGTTAATCGCATTGACGATGCGATATCATCGCAGTACCTTCTTTCATAAGGAGGCTGCCATGAGTGAAAAATCCAAGCTCGACACCAAGAAAGATGATGTTCCCGAGAACTTTTTCCTTGCTTCCAAAAAAGACGGACACCAAATGACCGTCTATTACTCCCAAGCGGCTTGTGCGGTGCTTGAAGAGTGGAAGAAACAAGGCAAGGGCACGAAAAACCAGTTCATCAGCGATGCCATTGTCGAATATGGGATGGCACGGTTTGGGGAAGAACTGGGAGAGGCATTTTCCACGCGTAAGTTAAAGTGCTTGAGCAAGCCCAAAAACCGGGTTCCCAAAGAAGTAGTCATAGCGCTTGCCTTGGCTCTTCTTGATGAAAAAACCTTCAAACAGGACTTTGCAGCACTCTGTAATAGCATAACGGCTGAGGACCTCGCCGAGCTGGAAGGGAGCACAGCCAAAACGATCTGCTCAACCCTTGCTGAAAAGCACAACCTCTGCGATGCGTTTCCAGAAAAGCCTCTCTGGGCACTTGCTTTTTGGGCTGTCCAAAAAGGATGGTTCAAGAAGGATGGGAAAAACACGACCAAGTGATTTGGGGCGTATCCTTCGGGGTACGCCCTTCTTCTTTTGATGTCTGTAAGATGATGTTTCATCTTCCAATACTCCTTTTAAAAAAGTGAAGCCCTCCGCGTATGCAGAGGGCAAAATGGCTGCTCGCACTATTTCGAGCATGTATTTACTATACGAAAAAACGCATCAAAAGTCAATATGGCTTATTTTCACAACAAACACGATGAAATTTCATCGCATATTAATGAAAAAATTGCTTCAAACAGCATCTTTTTTTACAAATATACATCTCTTTATAAGGTGTATTTTCAATGCTGCGGTGAATATACACAGCACAAGTAGATGTAACGGTGCTCGTGCACTGCTTTGATGGATGTACGATGTGCCAATGATGCCGCGAGCATCTACACCGCTTTAACGATGCCTAAAACATCGTTTTACTAAAAACATTGCCAGAAGCGTTTACCATGCGATGAAGACACAAAAGGGGGCGTACCAAACGACACGCCCCCTTTTTCCTTTACTACTGCTTCGGCGGGTAAACGGCCTTCACGAGCTTGTCAAACTCCGGTTTCAGCTCGAACAGCTTCTCAAGCACGGCCTTCATGGGAGCCAGCGACATTTTGAGGTCGGGGAACTCCTTTTTGACTTCACCGGGAACCAGCGTAAACGGCATGAAAATGGATCCTCGTTCGTGCAGCTTGAAGCCAGCCTCCTTGAGCCGGGCGTTCTGCTCGTAGAACTCCTTCATGGCCTTCTTTACCTTATATAAGGAAGGCCCACCGGTCTTGCCGACCATCCTGAACTCGAAGCACATGGAGCCGCCGTTCACACCAAGCGCCTGGGACAGCCAATAGCCGTTGTCGCCTTCGTTCTCCCACAAGCGAAAGCACACGAGGGGATCACCATTGGCTTTGTACGGCCAATGAGCGCAGGCGAACCACGTTTCTTCGTGCTCCTCGTCGTCACCGGTCACAAGCGCGTACTGGCCGCGCCACGGCGTTCTGTCGCCAACACGCATGGATATGGCCTTATTCATGGCTTGGAAGATTTGCCGCTCAACGCTCTCGGTAAGCGATTCAACTTCAATGGTGTCAGGGTTGTCGAGAAGGTACAGACACATTTCTTTCGTGTAAGACATAAATAACTCCTATCTTATAATAAACGAAAAGCCCCCTGCATGAATGCAGAGGGCTTTAGCCGAAAGCCATTTTTCGGCTTTTTACTATTATACCATATTTTATAAAAAAGTCAATATGGAATTAGTATTACTCTTATTTTGTCCGTTATTTTTTAAATCATAGCGTAGTATGATAAAAATATCCTATATAAGTCCAATATATTTCTCGAAGAAAGCTTTAATGCGCTCAATGATGCCTTTTTTATTCTCTCTACTCCTTTTATCAAAGGGATTGGCTGGTGGCATGATTTTATCAAGATCTGTACCGATGGTTTTCAACGTACCATCACGAAAGGCGTTATCTATAAACTTGCGGGCTTCTTCAGGCTTTAGACGTTCGCTTGTGATAAGCTCTGCCAAGTCTGACTCTTTCTGTTTGCTTACGTAACGCTGCCAGTCGTCACAGACAGACGGAGACACATTGATGTCCGCAATAAAGCCTTCAATGAGTTCCTTTTTGCTGCGAAGCTCGATGCTGGAATTGATGGCCGTACGGATATTGGCAAGGATGTCTTTATCTTTGCCGTGCGAGGCCCTGAACTTCTCCACGAGCATCAGGATATAGTCGATATTGATTTCAACCTGACGCATCAGCTCCATTTCAAAGACGATATCGGCGTTAATATCTTCCTTATCTGCTTTTGGTTCCCTGTGCTTCTCGTACAAGTCAAGATAGATGCTCTGGTAATCCTGAAACTCACGGGGCGTAAGGATCTCGTTGCCCTTGAAATCATCAAAGGCGGTAAGGATATTCCGTATCCGCAGGATGGAGCCGAACAGGACTATAAAGCTTTTTTCTTCATCCTCACCGACTATTTGCTGTCCCAGCGGAAAACGGGTGAGCAGGCCGTCAATAAGCTCCCGGTAGCCTTCGTGGTGTCTGGATTCGCCGTTCGCCTTCTCTTCGTCAAAGCCGTTATAGTAATCTTCGTACTTTTTCAGCAGGACTATGCCGCCGGCGTCCTTGTCGCCAAAAAGGGCTATGGCTTCGTCCGTCTCTTTTTGCAGGTCACGGAAACAGACGATATTCCCGAAGGTCTTCACGGAATTGAGGATGCGGTTGGTGCGGGAGTATGCCTGGATAAGGCCGTGCTGTTTGAGGTTCTTGTCCACCCACAGCGTATTGAGGGTAGTTGCGTCAAAGCCCGTGAGGAACATGTTCACCACGATAAGAAGGTCGATCTCGCGCTTCTTCATCCGCTGGGACAAGTCCTTGTAGTAGTTTTGGAACTTGTCGGCTGAGGTATCAAAGTTGGTGTTGAAGGCCTTGTTGTAATCAGCGATGGCAGCTTCCAGGAAATCGCGGGAAGTATCATCCAGTTCGGCGGTATCGAAGCTTTCATCTTCCGGGTCAGCTTCGTTGGGCTGATAGCTGAAAATGGTAGCTACAGCCATATCCCTGTGCAATTCCTGCAACTGCCGCTTGAACTCCTTGTAGTAGAGCATGGCCACGGGGATGGAGCTCACGGCAAAGATGGAGTTGAAGCCCGCCAGCCTCTGTCCTTTGACGGTATAGAAGAAGGAACGGCACGTCTTTCTGTCAAAGTTCTCCAGGATGTACCTGACTACGGCGCTGATGCGTTCCGGGGCGGCAAGCGCCTTTTCGATGTCGATGGCCCTGACTTTGCAATCCTTCACGCCCTCCGCCATCTTCACCGTGTTGATGTAGTCGATGCGGAAGGGCAGCACATTGCCGTCATTGATGGCATTGACGATGGTATAGGTGTGCAGCTTGTCGCCAAAAGCCTGTTCGGTGGTCTTCAGCAGCGGGTTGCCGCTGGCACTGGCGTTTTCGGCAAAGATGGGCGTGCCTGTAAAGCCAAACAGATGGTAATTTTTGAAGGCCCGGGTGATGGCAGTGTGCAGCTCGCCGAACTGTGAGCGGTGGCATTCGTCAAAGATAAGAACCAGCCTTTGCTGAAAGACGGTGTGCTTTGGGTTCTTCGTCACGAAGATGCCGAGCTTCTGGATGGTGGTGATGATGATGCGGGCGTTGGGGTCTTCCATCTGCTTCGTGAGCACCTTGACGGAATTGTTGCCGTTGGCCGCCCCTTTCTCGAACTTATCGTATTCCTTGATGGTCTGGTAGTCCAAGTCCTTTCTGTCAACGACAAAGAGCACCTTGTCCACATAGGGAAGGCGCGTGGCAAGCTGGGCTGTCTTGAAGGAAGTAAGCGTCTTGCCAGAGCCGGTGGTATGCCAAATGTAGCCACCAGCGGCGAGCGTCCCGGCCTTTTTATAGTTATGGGCCAGCTCGATGCGCTGGAGGATGCGTTCCGTGGCGGTGATCTGGTAAGGACGCATCACCAGCAGAAGCTTTTCAGAGGTGAAGACGCAGAAGCGGGCAAGGATATTCAGCAGGGTATGCTTGGCAAAGAACGTCTTGGTAAAATCCACAAGGTCGGCAATGATCTTGTTGTTACCGTCCGCCCAGTAGGATGTGAACTCAAAGGAGTTGCTTGTCTTTTTGCTCTTGCGCCTGCCGCTCCCGCTCTGCTCCCTGATATGGGCGTCACGGGTAGTATTCGAATAGTATTTCGTGTGGGTGCCGTTGGAGATGACGAATATCTGGACGTATTCATACAGGCCGGAGGAGGCCCAGAAGCTGTCCCGCTGATAGCGCTTGATCTGATTGAAAGCTTCCCGGATAGCCACGCCGCGGCGCTTGAGTTCAATGTGAACCATCGGGAAACCATTGACGAGCACCGTCACATCATAGCGGGTATCGTGCGCCCCCTGCGTCTCTTCATACTGATTGATGACCTGTACGCGGTTGCTATGAATATTCTTCTTGTCCAGCAAGGTGATGTTCTTGGTGGTGCCGTCATCCCTTGCCAGATTGAGGACGCTGTCTTCCTGTATGCGTCGGGTCTTTTCCTCGATGCCTTCGTTGGCATTGGCAAGATGCTGGGTGAAGAACTGCTTCCATTCCTTTTCAGAAAACGAGTAGTTGTTGAGCAGTTCCAGCTGGTGGCGAAGGTTGGCAACAAGAGCTGCCTCGTTGCGTATATCCGCATATTCGTAACCTTGAGAACACAGTTGTTTGATGAACGCCTTTTCCAGATCGGCTTCGCTCTGGTAGGCGTCGGAACGGACTTCCGCAGGTGTGTATTCAGCCACCACCGTGTTTTCAGGGCATTGCGCCACCATGTTGAAACTGGACATCAAACGGCCTCCTTAAAGGTGAGGAGCTTGTCCCGGTAATATTCGTACTGCTTTTTTCGCGCCTCGATCTCGGCGGGCAGGCCGCTGGTCAGGTCGTTGCACAGGGCGTCAAAGCGGTCTAGGATAGCCACGATGCGTTCCTGTTCTTCAAGGGGAGGGACGGGAACTAGATAATTGTCAAGCATTCGTTTTCTGATTGAGGTCACAGAGGCATGAACAGCATTTTGAGTAATATAAGAAAGAAAAGTATTTTTCATGTAGTAAAAAAAGTATTTAGGAAGAACATTTTTTGAAATAATATGAATACGATATGCTCTTTGGTGAAGAGCATATTTGCCTTCTATGTAATGAAATATCTTACCAACCCCAACACCATCACCAGCAGTGATTATTGCGGTTTCATCATATTCCCAAGTATCTTTTTTTCGTATTTCTTGTGAGCGAACAAAAAAAGGATAGTCTCCATCATCAACTTCCTCATTTGTATTACTGCTACCCGTACCAATCTCTGCTATATTTCCCAGTGCTATAAAGTTATTGTTATATTTAGAAAATAAATCCTGTGAATAATATTGATATTGTTGCTTTCTTTTGGCAAGTTCGGCGGTAAGTTCGGCGGTAAGTTCGCTGAACGTGTCCAATATCCGCACGATTTCTTCCTGTACGGGAAGAGGTGGGACTGGGATTTTTATCTTTCCGATATCTTTTGAATAGACATGAGGTACTCCTCCACCTTTTTTCATACAAAAAATATTATTCTGCTTACTCTGCATAATATAAAATAGCATTTTTATATTGAAATCTATTTTTGGATTAACACTAAAACTATCAGTACATAAAATAGGCTCATTCCAATAATTTATATATCCAGCATATGCTCCAGAGCTTGATATAGTAATAATTTCTCCTGTTCTATTATATTTAGAACAATAAAATGCTGGCCTTTTCCCCCCCCGCAACGACTGGATATCTTCCAGGAGAAAGGCTTGCTACTGTAATTGGCTCTCCTTTTTGAAAGGAACAAACATCCTCTAAAGCCTTATACTCCACCCCATCAGGGCATAATTCAGCAATAAGTTCGTCCAGTCGGCTCATTTTCGGTATCCTTCATAATAATAGGACTGCTCTATGCCCTTAAAGATGACTTCGCGGTCATCCGTCCTGTCGGTCAGGTTCGGCTGGATGAGAAAGCGCAGTTCAAGATCGTTGACGGGGCTCCGTTCCATCGCCTGAAGGTACTTGTCCCGGTCTATGTGCCGCCAGTCCACCACGCGCTGGAGGTTCTTTTTCAGCATCATGTCCAGCCAGATGCGTGTGGCGCGACCGTTCCCCTCCCTGAAGGGATGGGCGATATTCATCTCCACATACTTGGCGATGATGTCCTCAAAGGTGGCTTCGGGCATCTTTTCGATGGCGGCCAGGGCTTCTTTCAAATACAGGCAGTTGGCGAAGCGAAAGTTCCCTTTGGAGATGTTCACTTCCCGTATCTGCCCGGCAAAGTCGTACAGGCCTCCAAAAAGATAGGCGTGGATCTGTTGCAGGCCTCTGGTGGTGCCCACTTCCATTTTTTCGATGTCGCCGCTTTCATACAGCCGGTGAGCATTGGCAAGGCTGGTCTCGTCAAGCTTCATGGCGCTACCCCTCTATCTCGGCGATTATCCTGTCGATCTCGGCGCGAAGTACGGCCTGACGGGCAACGATCTCCGCCAGCTCCCGGTTGAGCTCGTGGATGTCCACCTCTTCCCGCGTGTCTTCCTGTTCCACATAGGTGCTGACGGAAAGATTGTAGTCCTGGGCCTCGATGCCGTCCCGGCTGACGACTTTGGCGAAGTGCGCCACGTCCTCACGTTTGCTGAAGGCCTCGACTATCCTGCTGGTGTTGGCTTCCGTGAGTTTATTGGCATTGCCCACTTTCACGCACTCCGCCGAGGCATCCACGAAGAGCACGGAGCTGTCCTTCTTGGACTTTTTCAGCACCATGATGCAGGTGGTGATGCTGGTGCCGAAAAAGAGGTTGTCCGGCAACTGGATGACGCAGTCCACATAGTTATTGTCGATGAGGTACTTGCGTATCTTCTTTTCCTTTCCGCCACGGTACATGACGCCGGGAAAGCAGACAATGGCCGCCGCCCCATCGGTGGCCAGCCACGAAAGGGAATGAAGGATGAAAGCCAGGTCCGCCTTGGATTTGGGCGCCAGCACACCAGCCGGGGCGAAGCGGGGGTCGTTGATGAGTACGGGGTTGTCTTCGCCTTCCCATTTGATGGAATACGGAGGATTGGAGACGATGGCCTCAAAGGGTTCGTCATCCCAGTGCTGCGGCGCGGTGAGCGTATCGCCCAGGGCGATGTCGAACTTGTCGTAGCCGACATCATGCAAAAACATGTTGATGCGGCACAGGTTGTAGGTGGTGATGTTGATCTCCTGCCCGAAGAAGCCGTCACGCACGTTTGCCGTGCCCAGGATCTTGGCGAACTTCAGCAGCAGGGAGCCGGAACCGCACGCGGGGTCATAGACCTTGTTCACGGAGGTCTTGCCCACGGTGGTTATCCTTGCGAGAAGTTCGGAAACTTCCTGCGGGGTGAAATATTCGCCGCCGCTCTTGCCGGCATTGGAGGCGTACATGCCCATGAGGAACTCATAGGCATCACCAAAGGCATCTATGGTATTCTCCTGATAGTTGCCCAGGTTCATGTCGCGTACGCCGTAAAGCAGCTTCACCAGCTTGTCGTTGCGTTTGGCTACGGTGTCGCCCAGCTTTTTGCTGTTCACATCGAAGTCGTCGAACAGGCCTTTCAGATCGTCCTCGCTCTCCGCGCCCACGGCGGAATGCTCGATATTCTTGAAGGCCCGTTCCAGCGTCTCGTTGAGGTTCTCGTCCTGGGCGGCACGGCGGCAGACATTGGCAAAAAGCTCGCTGGGCAGGATGAAGAAGCCCTTGGTGGAGACCATCTCCTCACGGGCGGTCTCGGCTGCCTCGTCGACCATCTCCACATAGTCGAAACCATCGAAGCCCGCTTCCGCCATACGCTTGTTCAGATAGGCGGTGAGGTTCTCGGAGATATACCGGTAGAACAGCATCCCCAAAACGTACTGCTTGAAATCCCAGCCGTCCACGCTACCGCGAAGATCGTTGGCGATGTTCCATATCACACGATGGAGCTCTGCCCGCTCCTGTTCTTTCCTGTTGTCACTCATTGTTGCTCTCTCCTACCGGAAATTGAGGGATATCTCTAAAAGCCAAACCGGGAAAGGCATCTATGGGGGCGGCTTGCAATCTTCTGAAAGAATGCTTATAAAAAAGGTGCCGGGAAAGTGCGCTAACACTCCCCCGGCAGGTACGACGCTCTAGCGTCCCCTTATGGTGTTACGTGGCTATGCTACATGTTTTAAGCCCTCGCCCGGTGCCAGCCGGACGGGGGCCTTTGTTTTAGCTTACAGCCGGGACGAAGCCCGGAGCATCAGACAAAGGAGCGTCAGCAGCGCCAAGAGCACAAGGCGTCTCATGCGGCTAACCTCCCTTACCCGGCAAGCGGGAGTTTGCGCCGTACCGAACGCATGGGAAGAAGCCACGTAACGGGGGACATCTTATCTTTTTAACGGGGGTACCTGCAAGCACTGATCTGGAGCTGAAGGCTCATGCAAGGCACACGGCTTGCAATCTCCTGAAAGAATGCTTATAAAAAAGGTGCCGGGAAAGTGCGCTAACACTCCCCCGGCAGGTACGACGCTCTAGCGTCCCCTTATGGTGTTACGTGGCTATGCTACATGTTTTAAGCCCTCGCCCGGTGCCAGCCGGACGGGGGCCTTTGTTTTAGCTTACAGCCGGGACGAAGCCCGGAGCATCAGACAAAGGAGCGTCAGCAGCGCCAAGAGCACAAGGCGTCTCATGCGGCTAACCTCCCTTACCCGGCAAGCGGGAGTTTGCGCCGTACCGAACGCATGGGAAGAAGCCACGTAACGGGGGACATCTTAGCTTTTTAGGCCGAGAGAATCAATATAAATGCAGCTTACTGGTATACCACTCAAAAAGGAGTACCTTTATGCTAGAGCTGCAAAATGATGATATTTACGAACTCGTTATAGGTAATTCTTACTTCATTTTCATTGGCAATGATAGTTTCAACGAAGAGATAGACTATTTTAGTGAACTCAGAGTCCAGCAGCCTTTCAGCATCATCACAGATTCCGACAACAAATACTCAAAGTTTGGTGAAGTATTACTGTCGGCTGATACGAAGTCAAACAAAGATGCCTTTATTAATGACGTTATAGAAAGAATATCAAAAGTAGACAATGTTTTTATATTCTCTGATATGAGTACCGATGAAGTAGCTAAGAGGATGTCCGGCATGTTTTTTGATTTTAAAAGGTGTGGTAATCTCGTCC
>OGOP01001955.1_pt1 | contig 13513 bp, 9 predicted proteins | sample 1552591 | NCBI WGS metagenome assembly OGOP01 (sample SAMEA2580120, study PRJEB22360) | human gut metagenome | biome: human gut; feature: human-associated habitat; material: faeces | place: Denmark | collected 2008/2010 | reverse complement strand
TTGGCTAACGCCAGATATTATTTAGCAATCATGATGGATACTCTGTTCTTGTCATTCTCTGCGAATGGCTGAACACGAGCACCCTTTGACTCTTCCGTGATGCGCTCAGCAGGAATGCCATAGCGCTTCTCCAACATCCATACAACGGCTGCAGCACGCTTGGCTGCGATGCGGTCGTTCACTCTGTCGTTACCAGTACCCTTGTCAGCATAACCGGTAACAACTACCTTAGCCTCAGGATACTTCACCAGGAAGTCGATGACTTCGAGGATCTTCTGATTCTCCTTGGCAGAAATCTTGTTAGAGTTGATGGTGAAGAAGATATCACGACGGATTTCCTCAACCTTCTTTTCTACTACTGGTGCTGGAGCAGGAGCTGGCTCCTCTACCTTCTGAACTGGTGCTGGAGCTGGTTCTGGTTCTACCGGCTTCTCCTTCTTGGTAGCACTCTTGCCCAGGTTGATGCGAAGACCAGCCAAAGCATTGAAATACCAGTCTGGGTTATCAGCCTTCTTTGAGTTGTACTTGTCTGAAATGACATTGGCATTACCCTCAAGCATCAGACTGACAGACTTGCTGACCTTGAATGCCAATTCGATACCGGCACGACCGTAAGGGCGAACCTTGGTACCATCCCAGAGATACTCCAGATTGTAGGCATTCATATTCTTCATGGTTGCAGCCAACTCATTCACTTCGTCGTTATCCCAGGCGATGTTGGCGCCAGCACCAGCGAAGGCAGTAACGTTCAATACACGGTTAGGGTTCCAACCGCAGAAGAGGTTGCTGAGGTTGAACATGAAGTCAACACCAGGAGCTACATACTTGAACTTATAAGTAGCGTTGTAAGGAGTCTCGCCAGGATTTGCGCGGAAACCAGCCCAACCGCCCTTGCTCTGCCAACCGTTAGCCTGCAAGCGCATACCGAATAAAGGAGAGAACTGGTAGCCTAAGCCCAACTGAACGTTAGGAGAAATCAGGTCACCAAACTTTGCTTCACCGAGTGTATACTGAGCACCACCCTGGAGGTCCAGGAATGCATGCTTCTTAAACTGATACTCATTGCCTTCCTTATCAGTATAAGTGACCTGTGCCATGGCAGATGTTGCACCCAGCAATAAAGCTGAAGCAAACAAGACATACTTAATTTTTGATATCATCATATTTAAATGTTTTTTTGAAAAAAATGATTCAATAATATCAACGCTTACTTTGTTGTACCAGAGATAAACAATCGCACCATACCATTCTCTGCATTCGACCAAACGTCGATGCTTTTTCTAAAATACCCCTTGTTGTAATACTTGCCATCGTATATGACGGTGATATAACCTTTTTTATTAGGCAATATGGGGGTTTGGTCAAAGCGGACGGAAGTACAGTTGCAAGTGGTATTGGCCTGATTGATGACGACAGGAGCGCTTCCCGTATTTTTGAAGACAAAGACACAAGTTCTGACGATACGCTTCTCGAAGGTTCCGAAATGAAAGGAAGTCTTCTCGAACTCAATCTTGCCCACAGGATTCTTTGCCATCGTCAGACAGCCAATTCCCGTCATCCATAAGAGAAAGAAAAGCCTTTTCATTTACTTCTTGAGCTTCTCGAGGTTCTTCTCCCTCGTCTCTGTCTCATATTCCCTCTGCATTGAGTCTTTCTTGGCATGCTCGACAACAGGTCGGTCGCCGTTATGAGAATCAATCATACAAAGTTTCCACTTGCCAAGATAGTCTATAGGCTTGAAGTAAAAGACGGTCTTGATCTCTGGCACATTGTCGTGTGCCGGCATGATGATGGCTGTACACTTTACCTCGTTGGCGTATGCTTCCTTGAACTTGATGTAGTCTATCTTGTGGCTTTGGATGGGCAGGGAAGAAAGCATGTTCTTCAAATCTGTCATAGCCTTGTTGTCAAGGGGCTGCGGCTCGTTGTATACGGAGTCCACATTGTCCTTGAACAGCATACCAGCGGCTGCATCATAGTTGCCATTCTCGGCGTATTCAAAGAACTGGTTGACCAAGTGGGTTACTTCTACGGAATCAGCGTTGGTGATAGCCTGCTCAAAACCTGTCAAGGGGCTGTTCTTTTTCTTCTCACCACAGCCACTGAGTGTCACTGAGGCGATAGCCAAGAATAAGATACCTAATATAATATTAACTTTCTTCATCATGGTGATAATGAAAATAGGCAGGCATGCTAATCATGCCTGCCTATAATTATGTTATAGCCTTAAGCTTTGCGAATTAGTGACGCTTAGCATTGCTCTGTGTCTTACCTACAGTAGCAGTGATCGTTGTCTTGATTGTACCCCAATCGTAAGTGATTGTAGCTGGGAAGTAAACGTGGAACTGACCAACTGTCAAACCATTGTTCTCGTACTTCAAATTACCATAGTTGTTTGCAGAGATAGCAGCAGGAGCAGAGAATGTGAACTTAACCTTGTCTGTAAGATCCTTCAACTTCTGGCTACTGTTACCGTTAAGGTCTGTTGTTGCATTTTCAATGTCAACAGCGATTTCCTTTACGCCATAGTACTTGAAGTAATCCAGACCCTTAGTAACCTTAGTATCAGTGAAGTTGTGATCACGCCAGTCCGTGAATGTCAACTTGATATTAGCTGTAGAACCTGCAGTTTCTGCATCCTCGAAGCTAGCTGTAGCCTCCTCTACGTTGATAGGACGGAGGAACTTAACATTGAACTCATTAGAAGCAACAGGAACATCGATGTTACCACAGATAGTTGCCTTCACTGCAACGATAGCTGTAACGGTATTCTTCAAATCCTTGTGACCGTAAGCGTTCAACAACTTCTTTGCTGTCTCGTTCTGTGCGTATGTTACGATGCCAGTAACAGGATCCAAGCTTGCAACTACATTAGTCAACTCCTTCTCGGCGTAAACCTGCTTGCCATCTTCGCTAGCGAAGAGACCCTTACCTGTTACGAAGCCGAATGTCAACTTCAACTCGTTGTTCAAGTCAGCGTATGGAGCAGTAAGAGGATTAACTGAAAGCTTGTTGCCTACGAGAGCATTCTTCAAATCGAATACGTACTCGTCGTTTGCACCTTCTGTACCTACAACCTCAACGTTACCGTGAACTTCGTCATAACCTGTACCAGCTACAGCGCTATTTGCTGCATACCAGTAGCTCTTAATCTTGTTCTCGTTGCCGAATGTTGTAGCTGGCTTCAAGTTGATAGCAGATGTAGTCCAAGTCAACTTCACGTAAACGTACTTGTTGGCAGCAGTCTTGTCAGCCTTCAAAGCATAACGAACGTATGTTGACAAAGTTGTCTTACCAGCCTTGAATGCAGCGTAAGCAGCCTGGTTCTTGATAGACCAAGCGATAACCTCAGTCTGCTTACCCTCTTCGTCATCTGTTGTCTGAGATACAGTACCAATCTTCTTGTCTGCTGCCAATGCCTCAGCATCGGTTGTAGCCATCTCGAACTGCTTAGCATCTGCAGTACCACCGTCAAGCTTGTAAGCTTCCTCGAAAGCTTCCTTAGACATGTTGAGCTTAGCATAGAGCTGCTCCTCAACCTGTGCCCATGTTACCTTCTGGAGATCGATGTTATTGTCACCACAAGCGATTGTGTATGGCTTGTTAACTGTTACCAAGTCAACTTCCTCTGCCTTATTCTCAGCTACAGTTTTGTCGATGACAACCTTGATGTAACCAACAGCAGCAATCTTGTTGTTGACAGTATCCTTCAAGATAACACGTACCAATGGCTCACGACCGATAGTAGCCTCATTCTGAGCTGCACCGTAAGCTTGCTGCCTACCACCAGCTGTCATCTGTGGGCGGAGTGTATAACCATTAGATGCGATTGCAGCGTGAGCACTCTGTGATGTCTCGTTAGCACCAGACTTGTAACCAACCAACTCGAAAGAGTACTTGAAGCCAGACTTCTCTACGAGGCCTTCGGCTGCATTCTTATCCCAAGCCTTACAAGTAGGATTCTCGTCCTTGTCGTATGTGCGGTCAGTGTTGACAGACTCACGGAGGTCGATACCCTTGCTATTCCAAGCTACATGGATCTGAGCGGCGTTATCGATAGCATCCAGTGCTGTCTGATAGAGGTGTGAAGGAATAGCATCAACATGCTGCAATGTTGGATTATTCAAAACCAACTTGCTGTAAGTGCTAGCCTTGATAGCTGCGAAGTCAGAAGTAACAATTGAGTCGCCAGAAGTATATTGCAATGCAAGAACAGTAACCTGATTATTTTCTGCAATGTTCTTGATGGCATTACCATTATACTTAGCGTGTACAGTAACCTTACCCTTTGTTGTCAAGTCTGCGCTCTCCACCTTGAAAGTAGAACCGTAATCAGCGGCAGCCCTTGTATAATCCTTGTTATATGCGATGAAGCTATACTTAGCAGCATCGTTAGACATCTTGGCATTTGATGGGTTCAAGAAATAGGTAGCAGCCAAGTCAGGAGCGTATGTGAACGCATCGTCAGCTACTGTAGGAGCATCCATAGAGTAGTCGCCATCAGCGTCAACAGCCTTGACTGTTGCAGGGTTGTACTTGTAAGTAGCGAGGTCAAATGCTTCGATACCTGCATAATAGAAGTCAGGATCGAATACGAGACTCTTCAATGCGCTTGAGAGGCTAACAACGATCTTCTTGCCCGGAGCACCTGCTACGTTTGTCAAAGTCAAGTTATCGTTGTCCCGAACTGCAGTGATGACATCCTCGTTAGTTGCTGTATAGACAATCTTAGAGTCGTATGCAGCCTTGTCACCGTCACCATATACCCAGAATGTGCCAGTCTCAGGATTAGGAACGTAGTACTTGCCGTCTTTGCCAGCAGCACCAGTAGCACCGGTTTCGCCCGTTTCGCCCTTGGTTCCAAGTGCTTTGTACTCAGTCTTGGTGTCGTTCTTGTACCAATAACCATCTTCACCAATCTTCCAAACGTCAGCGTCCTTGCCAGCAGCGCCTTGCTCGCCCTGTTTGATGTTGTAAGAAGTGTCCGTGCCGTTCTTTGTAACAGTGACTTTGATACCACCATTACCGTCGGACTCTACGCTCTTCAAGATGCTACCATCATTAATCTTTGTCTACAACTCACAGAGAGTCTTTGACAAAGCGTCAATCTGACCTTGCAGATTGTTGATGTCATCATCGTAGTCCTTACAAGAAGTCATTGTACTTACAGATGCAACTGTCAAAGCACCCATAAGCAGCGCGCTAAAATACTTTCTTTTCATACGATAAAATTTAATTAAAATATTAATTTGTTAACTTAACGTTCTATGCTTAAAACTCTAATCTCCTGCGGGGAGATATTACCGATATTCGGGGATTTTGTAAAGAAAACAGAAGAAATGCCGCTCTATATATAATAAGGTGTAGAAAAAAGAGGGTGTAAAAGGGTTAAAAGTGCATGAAAATAGTGAATTGAGCAGACCCCATGACCCAATTTTATTAAAAACTAAAGAAAATAAGGGGTTTTTCGAAAAAAAAAGGTTAAATATTTGCAAGTGTGAATAAAAATGTCTATATTTGCACCGTAAAAAGAATATCTCCCCGCAGGAGATAGTACAGAGAAAGTTTAGAACAGAAAGTTAACAATTAATATTTTTAATTAAATTTTATCGTATGAAAAGAAAGTATTTTAGCGCGCTGCTTATGAGTGCATTGACAGTTGCATCTGTAAGTACCTTTACTTCTTGTAAAGACTACGATGACGACATTCAGAATCTGCAAACACAGATTGATGCCAACAAGTCAGCTATTGAGGAAATCAGTAAGTTGATTAAGGCAGGTAGTGTTATCACAAGCGTAGACAAGGCTACAAGCGGTGTAACTGTAAAGCTTAGTAACGGCGAGACTTTCACTATCAACAATGGTGAGAAGGGTGCTGACGGTACTCCTGGTACAGTTTGGACCATCGGTGAAGATGGCTACTGGGTAAAGGACGGAGTTAAGACAAATTATTATGCTCTTGGCACTAAGGGAGACAAAGGTGACAAAGGTGACAAGGGTGATAAAGGTGACAAAGGCGATAAAGGTGACAAAGGCGACACAGGTGCAGCAGGCACAGATGGTACATCAAGCTCTTACGAGTACTATGTTCCTAACGCAGAGACTGGTTACTTCGACATCTGGAAGGATGGTAAGTTCGTTAAGTCAACAAATATCAGTTTCTTGAACACTGGTATCATCACAGCCGTTAAGGACAACGAGACTTTGAAACTCTATGGTGTTGCAGGTGGTACAGGTCAGAATAAGGAGGTTACAATCTCATTGTCTGGTACTTTGAGCAGCCTCACTTTCCGTCCATACCTCTATCTTGATGGTATCGAGACTGTAGAGTATCCTTGGTTGTCAGGTAACGCCATGAAGCCAACAGCCGCTACAGCTGACAAGAACCACAATGACAAGACTGTTAAGAATATCGGTAATGATTATATCACAGATGATATTGCATCATTCGTTTATGGTCCAGCTTGGGCTGTAGATTACGATGCTAGCCCATGGAACTCTATCATTGCTGAGGAAGACTTGGCTGGCTACAATGTATTGAACCCAACAGCAATTTATCAGAAGACACGTGCTGCTGTTTCTGAGTTGGGTGCAGTTACTTCTCCTGCATACGCATTCCCAGGCAAGGACAAGGGTGGCAAGAAGTTGTTCGCAATGGACAATGCTACTGGTGTCTTGACCGCAGGTTTGCAGATTGAACATCCTGACAAGTTGAACGATGCTCCTACTTCTCTTACATCAAATGACAACAACACTGTTGCTTTGAGAGTTAAAAACAACGAGGGTAAGGAAGTTGTTTCTGACTACGCTTTGCTTCAGCCAGAGGAGACAACTATCGATGGTTTGGTTTGGGCTCAGAACCCAGAGTATCCAAACGCAGGTAAGGACGCAGTTCGTACAGGTGACGAGAGTTGCGAGTATTCAACTGTAAAGAAGCACGTTTGGGATGAGCCAATGGAGGCTTTGAAGGACGAGCGTGGTGCATCATTGAGCATCTTCTACTCTGACGCTAATGGTATTAACTTGAACGACTACGTAGCAGTTCGTTTGGTTAAGAAAACAAACGTTAAGAAGGGCATAAAAAACGAGTTGATTACTGTAACTCCTGCAGATGCTAAGCAGTGGGGCTTGACCTTCCACTACAAGAAGGTAATGTACACTGTTGATACCAACACTACATCTGATAGTGAGTTCTTGAAAGCTTTGAACGCTTCTGACGATACAGATGGTAAGTTCCGTGCTTGGAACGTCAAGGTTGACGAGCCTATCAAGGGTGCTGAGGGCGACAAGGCTTCTGTAGGCCGTGAGCCATTGGTACAGGTAACTGTTACCAACCATCAGGGTAAGGTTGTATTGGATGGTTATATCCTCCTTTACATCTCAGCTCAGGCTAAGGACAACCACAAGAACGAGTTGTGGGGTACTCAGACAGTTAAGTACGACCCATGTAATGTGCTTGAGGCATTCAAGACCACATGGCAGGAGTTCAACGACTATGTTCTTACTCAGGATATGAAGATGTCTAAGGACGAATTCGATCATCAATACAAGGCAGATTTGGTATCTACAGAGGAGTATGGTGAGACTGGTTCTGGCGTATATCTCATGAAGCAGTTTGCTGAGTTCGCTGACAAGGGCGAAGGCAAGGTTAATGATAAACCAGTTGGTCGCGTACTTTACAGACCAAACACTGACGGTACAACTAACCACACATGGCGTTGGGAAATCGATGAGGCCGAGGTTGAGAAGTTGTTGCACCACCAGGCATCTGTAACTTTGACAACTTGGGTACGTTACGTGGCTAAAGACAAGGTTTCTTCTACATATCCTTACGTATATATCAAGTTGACAACAACTATCAATAACAAGGATACCAAGACTTACGCATTCGGTGACAAGAACAATAACTATTGGTTCGGTAAGGACAATAACGTTGTTGTATTCGATTTTGTAAACCCATCCGATGGTGGTGACATCACGAAGATTAACCGTAGCGTTCGCTCTACATTGCTTAAGAACATTGAGAGCTTCAATGCTCCAATGCACAAGTACTATTTCGTACCACAGGACATCGAGATTACAGCTCAGAACGGTACAAAATATACTATCACTCCTAAGGATGTAATAGAGCAGCCTTTGTTCGACAAGGTTATCTGCAAATATGTAACATCTCCAGTTGCTGACAAGCACGATTACTCTACACTTGCTACAGCTATGAAGACTTGCGCTCTCGACATCAATGCTGGTGCATTCAACAACAAGAACCTCTATGCAATTGCAAATGGTGTATCAACTAAGATTGCTACAATCGACGCTGAGACTGGTGAAATCAAGTTGATTAACGTCAAGGCTTGCCAGGACATCTTGAACGCTGTTGGTTATGAGGCAAACCACGCTAACATCCTCAAGGAAATGCGTGCAAATGTTGGTATCGCTACAGCAAATGCTTGCGGTGTTGTTGAGGAAACAACAAACGACAAGTTCGTTGCTAGCTGGCAGCGTCCTATCAACTTGAAGGACATCGACAACAACGTAATGCTTGACGCTAATACCAATGGTAACAAGATTAACGTTATCGACTTCTTGAAGTTGTTCGACTGGCGTGGTGAGACCGCAGGTTACATGTGGGGTGACAATACTTGGTTCTGGGCTTACTATGGCATCAACAGCATCACTATCGACGCAGATCCTGCTCACGTAATGACCAACATGCACAATGGTAACAAGTTCGTTCCTCTCAAGGATGTTACAACAGAGGCAGAATTGTATGTTTTGGATGCAGACAACAAGACTTACAAGACAGCTAAGACATTTAAATTCGACCTCTCTGCTTACAATGCAGCAGACATGAATGCAGACTTGTTGACCTACATGAAGGGTCACGCAGCTGAATTCGGTCGCTTGTACTACACTAACAATGGTGACAACGTTAAGCAATTTGACGTAATTATCCCTATCACTATTGGTTACACATGGGGTAGCTTCGAGACAGAGGTTAAGATCCACATCAACGCTACAGCAGGTAACGTAAGTGCAAAGTAAAAATTAGTTTCGACTAATATAAGCTCTAATTTGAGGGTGTGCCTATAGAGCAGGCATACCCTCTTTTACTTTAAAAAGGATATGAAAGAGGAAAAGATTATGAAGAAAATTACTTTTTATCTGATGATACTTGCCTTCTCCTGGGGAATGACAGCTTGCAACTCCAAGAAAGAACCTAGAGAACAGCAAGTACAAGAATTTCGCTCTCAATTGACAGCGGAAGACACCGCAACCATGCTCAAGTTGTGTGATGATGCCATGGAAGAACTCAAGGCTAGAAAAATAGACAAAGTTTTGGCATCATTATATGAATATACAGACTCAACACAGGATTTAAGACCATTGAGCAAGGAAACCGAAAAAAGATATCGTCGTCAGTTTACCATGTTCCCAGTCTTAGCGTATGAAAGAAAATATTATTCTTTCCAACTGGAAGGATGCAATGATGTAAAATATGAGGTGACATTTGCTACTGCAGAACAAGCTGGTACAGAAGAACCAGCAAAGACCGCATATATGTTCAACCCTGTCAAGATTGATGGAGAATGGAAGCTTTGCGTCAAGACCGCTGACGAGGAAATTGACAAAACGATGCATTAACGTCTAACTATTAATTACAATACAATGAAACAATTATTATTGCTTCTTACGTTGTTCATTTCTTTGTCTGTATTTGGGCAGAAACAGAATACTGTAACATTTGATTTCACCTCTCCATCTTCATTGGGACTGCCTACGGATGATGACACAGAAGTCACAGACGAAACCTTTGCCCTAGGTAAAGTAAAAATGTCATTTTCTGCAGGTGCTATACTCGGTGGTGTACGCTACATCAAGCTAAACAACGCTTACTTTTTGAAAATAGGCAATAGCAGTCGTTTGATTCTAAATGCAACAGAGGGAGCGGTACTCACTTCTGTAAAGTTCAACTTTAACACGAATGGCGACTTCGATATAGCTAAGGATCAAAAAGGAAATTGGGATGACGACAATCATCTATGGACTTGTTCAAGTAATGATAATGCTCAAAGTGTTGCATTCAAAGTATCAGGTGTTCCTTCTATTATCATGTCTGTCACTGTAACATACATAGAGCCAACTCAAATTTTGGAACCTTCTGTAAGTGAATCTGCTTTACAAGTTTCATCCCTCAAGGATTTCACACTGACTTTTGCATCAAAAATGACAAAGGTGGGTACTCAAAGTTTGGCTTTGACAAATGGAAGCAAAACATATCCATTAACAGTCACAATCAACGATGCCACCGTTGTTTTATCAACAACAGAAGCCATCACTACTGATGGAACTTATACATTGAGCATCCCTGCTGGTTATTTCCAGGATGCAAATGGCTACTCCAATAAAGCTCTCTCATATACAATAGCAGTAAGCACCCCAAAGAATACACTTAATTACATCAGCATCAGTCCTGAAGCTGGCGAGGGAGGTGAGATTGATATGTTGAATAGTCCTATCAAACTCACATACAATACTTATCTTAAGCTTTCCCCTAAGGAATTGATGATGCAAAAAGATGGTGTGGATTTTGCTAAAGTAAACTTGGAAAAGAGCGACTACAAAGAAGTTTCCATTTCTTTCCTTGACATACCAGAAGTTATTGCAGATAAGGGAATCTATACCATCAAGGTGCCAGAAGGTGTCATTTATGATAATTTGGAAAGATATCATAACCCTGAGTTTACCATTACCTATAAAGTGGGCTATAAACCGGCACCAGTCTATTCAGAAGCCATGAAGACTGCCATAGACTTGATTTCTAAGACAGGCGTTGGCTATCCAACAGCGGAGAGTGACAGCCGAAAAGCACTCGTTGCTTTGACTACAGCAGAAGAAGTTCCATCTGATGAGGCTTTGCAACAAGCCATTGAGGCGTTCTACAAAGAAACAAATGTAGAAATGCCAGTAGAGGGAAAATGGTATTATATCTCAAACATCAATACAGAGAATACACCTCTTTATATTACAGCAAAGAACGGAGTTGTTGGTGTTACCGAAACGAAATCCGAAGCTACCGCCTTTGAGATGTGCAATCCGATGGCATTCAAGACAAAGGATGGAAAATACCTTTATACCGCAGGATTAGAAGAAAATACTGACAAGAAGGATTTGAAAATGGAAAAATTCCTTGTATCAGGCACTGATGCCAAGAAATTGCTCGGTTGCCTCTCTATCTACGGATATTTTGAGACTACAAAGAAAGGAGATGTTTTGAATGCTTTTGCGTCAGTTGACCATGAGAATAAAGCCATCGCCACAGATGACCATGATACTGCGCCTATGTTTGGCGAGACTTATTCTGGAGCCTTCATGTTGGCTGAAACTGTAGAGCCAAGCGATGAGCCAAACACAGTTGACATGAACTGTACGGTATCTCCATCTACGGTTACTGATGATACAGGCAAGTTGACATTGACCTTTACAGACTCCAACGTCATCACAATCGCAGAAAATGCAGAAGCTGAGCTTTGCACAGAGGAAGGTGAGAAGATTCAAAATGTTTCTTTGTTGGCAGACAAGACCAAGACAGATGTAGCCATTGTTATCGCTGGTAATTTGCAAGATGGCAAGTACAAGTTGGTAATCCCTGCAGGAAGCATCGGATTTGTCAAGGAGGAAAAACAATACACCAACAATGAACTTACAGTTTTGTTCGAGGTGAAGAAGGGGGCTGTTAATCCACCTACACCAACTCCTTCCGAGGATTTCAACGATTCTTATGCGGGCATCTTGTACTATCCTGTTGCAAGTATCATCAAGGATGTCGATTTGAATGAATTTACCATTGGTAATTCTCACTACAATTATCCTAACAAGCCACAAGGTTTGGTGGTAGATGAGACAAAGACTGTTATCTTGAAACAAGTAGATACTGTAAGAGAAATTCGCAGAGGACACTTCGAGAGAGTATCATCTATACCAACAGACCCTAGCTGTCCAGATGCGTATAAGATTGTATTTGACAGTCCTATCGCTGAAGGTGAACTCAAGGCTGACACATATACTTTTATTATTGCACCTGCAACATTTGGCGACAACAACTTTGGCAAATATTTGGCAGACAAGACTTCCATCAAGGCTTCTCTTTGCTATGTGAACTCTGTGATAGAATTCCCATACAAGGTCGATAACAGCCAGGCTACAAGCATCAAAGAAATCACTTCTGACTCAAGCAAGGAGGCTGTCATCTACGACTTGATGGGTCGCCGAGTTCAGAGCATGTCTCGTCCTGGCATCTACATCGTCAACGGCAAGAAGGTTGTTAAGAAATAAATTATAGTACAAAATATAATCATTCAAAAGTTATGAAAAAATCTAATGTATTATTGGCAGCGGCCCTGATGGGTGTCAGCTCTGCTGCAATGGCTCAGGCCACTTACACTGACTCCGAGGAGAACGTGTACACTTTCCAAAAGCATTGGTTCCTAGACCTCCAAGGTGGTGCGCAGTACACTCTTGGTGAGGCTAAGTTTGGTGATTTGACTTCTCCTAACGTACAGTTGGGATTGGGCTACCAGTTCAACCCAGTATTCGGTATGCGCTTGCAGGCTAACGGCTGGCAGAGCAAGGGAGGATGGGCTGCTTACCGTGACAAGGTGGGCGATACTCCATTCTCTGCCGACTACAAGTTCAACTATGTGGCTCCGGGCTTGGACTTCATGTTCAACCTCAGCAACCTCTTCTGTGGTTGGAATCCTAACCGTGTGTTCAACGTAACTGCATTTGTTGGCGGTGGTGCCAACATCGCTTGGGGCAATGACGAGGCCAACGAGATTGGTGCTCACATCAAGGACCTCGACAAGTATAACTTGAAGTATCTTTGGGATGGCACTAAGGTGCGTCCTTTCGGTCGTGCGGGTCTCGACTTGGAGTTCAAGGTTAGTAAGGCTGTTAGCATCATGATTGAGGGTAACGCCAACATCACCACTGATAAGTACAACTCAAAGAACGCTGACAACCCAGACTGGTACTTCAACGCTCTCGCTGGTCTCCGCATCAACTTGGGCAAGAGTGCTACCAAGAAGGAGAAGCCAGTAGAACCAGCTCCAGCACCAGTTCAGAAGGTTGAGGAGCCAGCTCCTGCTCCAGCACCAGTAGTAGAGAAGAAGGTTGAGGAAATCCGTCGTGACATCTTCTTCACCATCAACTCTAATAAGATTTCTGCCAAGGAGAACCAGAAGATCCTCGAAGTCATCGACTTCCTGGTGAAGTATCCTGAGGCTAAGGTGGTTGTTACCGGTTATGCTGACAAGGGTACTGGTAATGACAGAGTGAACGACCGCATCGCTGCCAAGCGTGCTGCAGCCGTTGTCTGGATGTTGGAGAAGCGCTATGGCATTCCTGCTGAGCGCATCACTGAGGAATCAAAGGGTGCTCGTGTTCAGCCATTTGCAGAGAATGACAAGAACCGTGTTTCCATCATGATTGCTAAATAATATCTGGCATTCGCCAT
>OGOP01001948.1_pt1 | contig 13546 bp, 26 predicted proteins | sample 1552591 | NCBI WGS metagenome assembly OGOP01 (sample SAMEA2580120, study PRJEB22360) | human gut metagenome | biome: human gut; feature: human-associated habitat; material: faeces | place: Denmark | collected 2008/2010 | reverse complement strand
ATATAAGGATTAGAATAATGAATAGATTATACTTTATAAAAAGAAGGAAAAGAAGTCAAAAGATGAATATGACTATGATTTTGAGTAGGATATGGACGATGCCTTTATAAATGATATGGGATTTGATCCAGAAGGCGGAAAAGATCCTATGGCAGAAATTAATAACTATGTTAAATAGGAATCTAGTGCCCTGTCTAAAAGAGATTATAGCTTCTTCTCAAATCCTGAGATTAAGTATAATGCAATTGGTTTATAGATAATGCCTACTACCTTAGAGTTAACTAAATAGTATCCTATAACTTATGAAATTAGAGATGGTAAACCTGTATTAGTGAATATGGGAGGAAATAAAGAAGTAGTAGATAAATTTATTAAGTTAATGAAGGATCGTAAAGGAGTATTACCTACTAAGTAGATTCTTGGAACAGACGGATTTACTACAGTGATTAATGAAGAATAGATTGAATCAGAATTAAATAGTATAATAAACTGTGAATAATTGTTTAATTAAAGATTTAGAATATCGGACTAAGTTATCTTAGTCTGGTATTCCTGAATCTATATTTTATCCATTTTGTGATGGATTTATGAATAAGTATGGGAGATTACCTAATCTAGATGAAATTCCAAATGTTGATTCTTCTCAACATATAATTAATAAACTGCATCTAGATAGTAATAGCTCAACATCTATAGATAATATTATGTCTTCTACTAATACATCAAGTATTGAAGAAGCTAATGTTAGTTTAAATGACACTTATAAAGATAAAGATATAAATATAATTCCTTTATATAAGGAGGCTCTAGTTGACATAAAAGATAGACCTTCAGAATATAAAACAATAGAATAGGAAAAGCATAAAGTAGATAGAAATCCTAATATGTAGGGAGTATTTAATTAGTTATTTAATAAGTTAGAGAAACAGTATGGAGTACAATTACATACTATTTCTGATAAAGAACTAGCTAATGATGAATGGTAGGGAATACCTGAAATTTAGACAGCTAATGCTTTTATTTATAATGGTAATGTGTATATAAATACAGACCATGCAAAAGCTGATGCTCCTATACATGAAATGACTCATATGTTATTAGGCTCTATTAGATTTAAGAATCCCAACCTTTATTATGGAATTGTACAACAAGCCTAGAATTTTCCAACATTTAATTAGTTTATTGAACAAAATCCAAATAGAGCTATAAATGATAATATGGAAGAGTTATTTGTTACAGAAATGTCTAAGTATCTAGCAGGAGAATCTAGTATTATTGAACAGTTAGATGAACATACTGTTAATGAGTTACACTATAATATGAAAAGATTATTAGATACTGCGCTTATGGGTTAGTATAGTGTAAAAAGTATTCCTGATTCTAAGTTATATAGAATGTCTTTAGCTGATTTAGTAGAAACTGTAAATTCTCAAATGTTAGAAACAAGTTTTTATGGAAGTCTAGATGATGCAGCTTTGCATAGAGTATTAGCTAATACTAAGTCAGATTTAATGAAAAAAGGTGATTTAAGAGAAGATTGTGTATGAAATGTACTTATAATTATAAAGGAAAACAGTTTTAGTCCATACAATAGTTAGATGATTTTTTACTAGAAAAACAAATATATGAAAGTAAGTATGGGGATTTAGTATTCTCTATGACTGAAAGATAGTTATCTGCTTAGAATAAAATTGATAGTATAAATAAAGAAGCAGAAGAACTAAATAAACGATATGCTGAAGCTAAGAAAAATGCATCATTTATAGATTCAGAAGAAATATTAAAAATGACTCGTCCTTATGTTGGTGTAAGTGAGTTTTTAATGGATTAGAGAAATGATAAAGGAGAACTTTGGGTACCTACATTTACTACTGAGTATTGGGCTAAACAATACTTAAATTGGAGTTAGGGAATTTACTCAAAAGACGAAAAAGATGCATTTTTTGATGGGGATGATTCTAAAGTATAGCCTGTAGAATTAGGAAATCAAGGAGATTGGCGTAAAGCAGATGGCTCTCTAAAGGATAATTTTGGAACAGCTGAATAGAATAACTTCCGTAAAATAATGGAAGATAAATGGAAACACTAGGCTAAGTATGGTGATGATATTCATGCCATTATGCAGAGTTATTTTGCTAGAATAGGTGAAGATTCTGATGGAAATCCTAAGTATCGATATGAATTATGGGAAGGAAATCAAGGAGCTATGCATTTAGCTAAGAGTATTAAATATATGCGTAATAAAGGAATTATTACTGATGAGATGACTGATGACAAAATTAACAGCATATTAGAAATAGCTAGAAATTTAAGGGATTAGTTATAGAGTCAGTATGGAAAAAAGTGTATATTCTATCCTGAAATTACTGTTAGTGCTAAATTGAATCATGAATATGAAGGCAGAGATGATTTAAGTGTATTGGGTCGCCTCGACTTATTAGTTATTGATGAAAACGGCATTCCTCATATTATGGATTACAAAACTTCTCCTAAAAATTATGATGATTTCGTAGAGGCTAAAAAACTTACATTTACTTATCAATTAAGTACCTATGAAAGAATACTTAGAAGACATGGTTTTAATACTACAGCCACAAGTTTAAATATTATACCGCTTAAACTAAATAATTTTAGAAAGGAAAATGGTAAATGGACCTACGATGATGTAGTACCCGGTGGTAATTTACTAGAATCAATAACTGATAGAGCTAATAGGGATTATATAGCTAATAACCTTGATGAATATATAGAAGCCCCATTATTATTAGATGGGGATTCTAGTAAGATTACAGAAAATGTAACTGACTTAATGAAGACTTGTTTTCCTGAACATGGTAATGTAGCTACTGATGAATAGATAAAAAAGATGATTGATAGCTAGGGAGGTTTCCATGAAAATAAAGAAGCTGGTTCTTTAGAGTTTAAACCTAAAGGATGGACTAAGACAATATCGGTAAAATTGAAAGAAGGAGCAGAAGCTGAATTATTTAATAAGGTTAAGAAGTTCTTTACAGGTTAGAGGGAACGTAGTTTAAAGAGAACCCAAGAAATTAAGAGAGCACTTAAATAGGCACAAGCTGAAGATACTAGATAGATTTAGTTACCTAATTCTATGAGTGACTGGACTAAAACAAGACTATCTAAATACTGTAGTAAATCTTGGGAGGTAATGGAAGGTCATGCACAAGATATTGCTGAATAGTTTGGTATGATATTCTTATATAATAAAGCTAATGATTTAGTAGAGGTAGTTAAGATTAGTTCTGCAGATTTATCCTTTTAGCATTCTTGGGGAAAAGGTAGATAGAATATTATTGGAGCAAAAGAAGCTGATTTGGGAGAAAATTCTAAATCGGACAGTTTAATTATTAAAGCTACTAATGGTAATATAGAACTTATGGAAGCTATGGCAGTTTTAAATAATATTCAATTTAATAAGTCTATTTAGTTAGGAAATATAAGTGTTCTTAATCCAGTATTTGGTTAGGGAGCTGAAACTAATTCTAATAAAGAATTGCTTTATAACTGGAGAAAACTTAGAAAGACCTTTAATATAGAAGGAGAAGATTAGTTTAAGTAGGATGGCACTATTAAATTATTATCACTGGCTGAGAGAGCCTATCTAGAGTATGCTGATATAATGGATAGAGTTAATGATAGATGGCAAGCTCAAGAGTTTAGCAAATTTAAACCTGCTATGACTGAATTACAAAGTTCCCTGCAACCTAATAATGTAGAAGAAAGTCTTGAAGCTCTTAATTAGCTTAAAACCAAATTGGAGAAAGACTTTGGAATGAACAAGGATATTTTAACTAGGGGAGAAAATAAGGGTAAAAGTATATATTCAGAAGTACAGAATTATGACTAGTAGTATACTAAATAGATGTATCAAATGACTCTTAGAGCTATTGCTGAACTTAGTGGTTTTGATATTCGATAGGAAACAAAGGCGCATAGGCCTTTCTTAGATAGTTTAAATATACTAGAGAATGGTATGTCTGGAAATATGATAGATAACCCAGGTAACTTTGGTAATAGACTTCTTAATTAGGTAACCTAGTTAGCTCTTGATGGTTATTAGAATACCAGAGATATGTCAATTAAAAGACTTAACACGTTATCTGAAAAAGTACGAGAATTAAAGAGAGGCGAAAACTATGGAGTTGTTAGTGAATATGGATTTGGTAATTAGGCTTCTCTTTATAATGATATGACTTATTATGATACAGATGGTGATTTCAAATTTAAAAATCCTTGGAAAGATAATTCTCTACCTGAGCATAAAAAAGAGTTTTTAAAATGGGCATTAACAGAAATAGCTAAAAATAAACATCCAGATTGGACTCCTGAAGTTATTAAAGATAAAATAGAAGCAAATGATCCAGATTTCTTTTAGGTTCCTTTAATAAGAGCAGATGCTGCATCTAAGATTAATGCAGATGGATGGTTAGGTTGGCTAAAAAGTAAAATAAGACCTTTAATTAGTAAAGATAATGGAGCAACTTTCAAAGAGAGAATCCAAAATACCTTAAAAGATATACAATCTAAATATTTATCTGATGAAATAGATTAGTAGCAGAGTATTGATGGTGAAGTATTTAAAGTAATAAATACTATGGATTAGGGAAGTGGTCCTGGCAGATTAGATTTAATTAAACATTTACAAGGAAAATATGGATCTAATTGTTTTGAAACAGATATTGAAAAGATATTAGGTGCTCACATGATGGCATATGCTACTCAACAAGCTATGGAAGATAGAATGCCTTTAATTAAAGCAGCTTATATATCCTTAGCAGTAATGGGTAATAATTAGGGAGTAGATTATTCTTCTGATGAGAAATACATTAAAGAATATGTTCAAAATAAAATAAATAAGTTAGCAATAGATAATCCTTAGTTAAGACATTTAAGAGGTGCTACTGGAATATTATAGAAAAGTGCTTCTTGGATGGCATTAGCTTTCTCACCTTTACAAATGTCTTATTAGAGTCTAGAAGGTGTTTGGAAAGCTGCTAAATTAGTTATAACTAAACCTGATGGTAAAGAAACATTTAGTTTTTCTAATATGCGTAAAGCTATGGGTATTGTATATAAAGAGTTGTTTAATTATAGTGAAACAAATTCTGTAATAGAAGGATGTAATGCTCTCTATGGTATAAATGATATGGATGCTTCCTCATTTGCTCAAAACAATAGTACTAATAAACATGGTCTATTTAATTTCTTTGATAGAATTGCATATTATTGGTCTTCTCGTCCTGATTTCTATAATAGAATGTCAATATTCACAGCACAGATGCTTGAAGATGGTAGCTATGAAGCTCATTCAGTAGATGCCTAGGGTAACTTAATATACAATATTAAAAAGGATAAAAGATTTGAGGCACTGTTCAATAAACCAAAGGGTTCTCCTGAATATAATAAAGCCAAAGCCTTATTCTTAGCTACTGCTTAGTAGTTAGTAAGAGAGAATGCTAGAAATGCTGATGGTTCATTATATACCATAGATTTAGATAATCCAAATTTACCTAAAGCATACTCTAATAAGGAATCTGAATCTATGAAAGCTATTGGAGATACTATGTATGGATATTACGATAGTTCTAAGAAATCATTATGGCAATCTACATTCTTAGGAGGTCTTATGATGCAAATGTAGACATATTGGTCAGGTAAAAAGAATTAGTATCTTGCTCCTGGAGGTATTAAAGCACAAGGTAAATGGGTTTAGATGGTAAGTCCTAATGGTAAAAAGTGTTATTATTCTAAAAATGAAAATGGAGATATTGATAACTCCTCTATGCCAGTAGAAGAAGGAGACCCTAGAGCTAGTGAAGTACCCTTTATGCAATGGAAGGGTAGATTTGAGGAAGGAGCTTTTATAACATTATATGATGTACTTAAAAGAACTGTAGGACATAAGGGAAATCTTAAAGCTGCTTGGAAAGAAAAGTTAGATGGAACTGATGAAGACTTATAGAAACTTTATAAGTAGAATATGAAGTTAATAGTTAGTGATTTACTCGGTATGTTACTTATTGATTCTTTACTAGGTGGATTATTAGAGGATTTAGCTGATGATGAAATTAAAAAAGCTAAAAAATCTGCATAGATTGGAGATGCTATGGCTGCAACATCATTAAATCTAATAGCTACAACAGTAAGAAATTCAGCTTTAGATTTTAATATGATAGACTCTTTGTTTGGATTTGTAGGGGATTGGAATCCATTCTCTGTTAGTTATGCAATGAATTAGCTAAGTAACGGTTGGAGTCTTATAACTGGAGATAAAAATTGGGAATAGACTCTATGTAGTGCTTTCTCTGCAGCACGTTAGATGCGACCTGTTCTTAATTGTATTAATTAGTCTTTACAAGAAGATTAAATACTAATATGAAACCTAGAGACAATTTATCTACTAAATATCCTAGATGTCATTATAATAAATTAGGTAAAACTAAAATGACATTCGATACTATAGATTTAGCTGAGAAATATCTCAAAAGGATGCACCTAGATACTTATACCATTTATCAATGTACTTACTGCAATAAGTATCATATATCACACACAAATTAAAAAAATAGGGGCAAGCTAGCATTTGCTAACTCACCCCTATAAAGTAAAAAAATAGGGCAAGCCAATGGATTTTACTCCACTGACCTGCCCTTAATTATTATTTATTATACCATATTACATGTGTATATTCCATATTTTTGTTTTTAACTTCATCTAATGTAAAAGAAGAAGGAGATAGCCATTTACCTATCCAATCTCATTAGAATATTGTCCATCTACAAACCATCTTTCTTTAACATATTCTCTAAATTCATCTCTAGTAAAGAGGTCTCCATTACTTAATTCTTTCATATTAATTATTTTGTAATTGTCTTATTCTCTCTTGACATATATGAATAATCTTTTCGTAGTCTTCTATTCTAGCTTCACTCTCAGTTTTCCCTTGTAATACCTTAGTTCTATATATACGTTTAACTATATCAGCATCCCAAGGATTTAATTTCCAGTCTTGCCATACAGACCAAGGTTGAATTATAGACTTAGAATAATTACTTTCTCCAATATTTTTATCTCTTACATTAGAATCATCTGGAAGTATTCCAATCTTTTGTAAATATTTAAAAAGATCAAGATTATTATTTATATATTCAGGAGTTATTAATTGCATTTATTTAAACATATTATTAATTCTACTTCTTCAGTGATTGTATCAAAAATAGTATGTATATCAACTACATTATAACCTACTTCATCAATACACATAAATTCTCCTATATTAGGGATTCTTTCTAATTCCGCATCCGTTGTTTGATACACTTTCTTAGAATGCTCATACAAAGTTATTTTCATTTGATATGTACTTTATAATGAATTTTATCTAATAATTCTGCTAAGTTTACAGGTGTAAAGTTATTATTATCTACACCTACATCATACTGATTATCAAAATAATTCCATGGCTTATCGGGTGTACTATGTACATGACCATGTAACTGAATTATAGGATAATTAGTAGCTGGATCTGGTAAAGAACCAAAAGGGAAGTGATTAAGAATTATAGTTTTCTTCTCCACTTTAATCACTTCTTCCCAAGATACTGTTTCACATCTAAAAGGAGTCTCAAAACTTTTCATAATATCTAAATTGTCATGGTTTCCCATAATAAAGCTTATATGTCCATTTAGACGCCTTATAAAATCTGGGATGAGTGATTTATCACCTAAAGCAAAATCTCCCAAGTGATAGACTGTATCACCCTGAGAAACCACTTTATTCCAATTTGCTATTATAGTTTCATTCATTTCTTCTACTGAAGAAAATGGACGATTACAATATTTAATTATATTGGCATGATTAAAATGAGTATCTGAAGTTACCCAAATATGTTTTGCTTCTTCCTTTGTATATTTAATCATTTTAAAATTGTGTCAATAAATACCTTTATAATTATACCTATATTTATTCCTATAAGAAGAGCCCAAAACTCAGAATTATTTTGGTTCATATTCAGTTATAGTTACTTCTTTTGGAAATACTTCTATTAAATCCTTATCTGCATCTACTTTGTCCTCAAAATTCCAATAACGGGTATCATACCAATCAAAAGAATAATATTTACCATTAATCTTTATAATTGCTGTATATTTAGTATAAGCTTTTTCTAAATCAATATCAAGGGTATTATATTTGGTATCTATTACCTGTATATGTGAATATAAGTTTTCTAGATAATCAAAAGTTTCATCTTGGGTATGGGATTTCTCAAATTTACTTAATTCCTCTGCCATATCTTTAGGCATATAGTCTTCAATACCCTCCCACTCTTTATTAATTATATAGTAATATTCGTCTAGTCTTAATTTCATAACTCTAAAAAGTCTCTAACATCAATATAATCTATACCAAAATTATCAGCACACTTCTTATCAGAGTCTGAAAAATCTCCAGGTTTACCAGAAGCATCCCCTATCATTATACATTCTTCTTTAGATTTCACATCCCACTGTATAAATAGACTTTCTAACATTGCTATATTAGGTTTTCTATAAAGATCTGTCTTATCCATAGAAGGACAATATTGCGCATCGGAACCAACGGAATTAGCAAACCTATTATTTAAATATTCACAGCAAATATCTTCTATAGCATATAGCTTAGCTCGAAAATCATACTGTTCAAAGTCACTCTTTAAACCACCTTGATTAGTTACTATAAAGAATTTTTTAAGATTAGGCAACTTCTCTATAATTTTATCTAGTACAGGAAGTTGTATTCTAAAATCAGTAATATCTTCAGGAAATGTTTTACCTGAAATAGTCTTAATTAAAGTACCGTCCAAATCAATGAACAGTACTTCTTTAGTTTCAAAATCAATCATTCACAATATTGCTTAATTAATACTTCATCAGTTATAGCATCCTTTTGATAACCAGTATTAAGTTCTTTCATAGCTAAGCTATAACCTTCCCAATTATCAACTCCTTCAGCTTCTAAAGCAGCTAATTTTTCGGAATCTTTTATTAATTGTAAAAGAGTATCTACATCTATAGATATGGCATTATTTATAATTTCAATAACACTATTACCCCAAGGAATAGATCTTTCCTCACCACCTACAGGAATTTTACTTCCATCCCAACAAGGACAAGACATACTTGTATTCATTTCTAAGGCATCATGTACTGAACAGAAGTCATTGCAATTTTCTACAAGATATTCAAAGTCTCTTTAACCTTATACATTATATTTTCTTTTTATCAATAAATCCTCTTTTTAAAAATTCTTCACATAATTTATCTGCTATTTCAGCTGCCATTGGGTGTGCCCCTGGATCTCCATATTTAGGACTTCTTCTTCTCATAAAATTAGCCCAAGCATCTTCAAATCCACAAGAGATAAGTTCTGACTTAATGCCTAAAGGAAGTACAGAACGAGCTTGCTGAGGTGTCCAACCTTGACCTAATAAAGTTAAATAGTAGTCTTCAGCATCTAATAGAGAATTTATAAAAACTCTAGTTTTCTCTTCTAACCCTAAAATATTATCTCCAGGAAGACTTGATATACCATAGTCCCCTAGAGGAATATCAAGCCAGCACGGCTTAATAAAAGTAACTTCGCGACCAAACTTATCCTTAGAATAATTACAATTATGTACTATTATACCATTAGCTACATAATTGTGATAGTTTTCTATCTCTAAATCAAATACTTCTTCTTCTCCTAGTTCAGTTATAGCTATAATCTTATCTCCATATAAAGAAGTTAATGACTGGTAGTGTATTTGCTGATGACATGAACTACATACAGTCATTAAATTATTTGGATTATTATTACTATGGTTTTTATCCTTATGATGTACTTCAAGATCTTTAGTAGCTCCACAAATCTCACAAGAAGATTTTATATATTTTTGATATCTAGAAGTATCCTCTTTTAGTATTTTTTCTGTAGAATCTCCATCATGGTGATAAGTTCTTAAAGCATTTGCTACTCTCTCATCATCAAATTCTGTCTTTCCTTTATTCCAAGGAGTACGTCCCACATTAAAATATCCTGTACCCTTATTAGGAATGCCTAATTTTTTAGCCCATTTTTTTAATGTTGATACATTAATTCCAAATTCTTTTCCAATATCTACAAAAGTTTTATTTAAAGTGATATTTTGATTATACAGCCAGTCATAATCTTGATATAATTGTTTTTCCAATTTAGGCTTCACGATATTATATTTATGTAGCCATTTTCGAATTACGTCAGATTTAAAATTAAATTCTTCACAAATCTCTGTAACAGTTTTATTTAATTTTAAATAATGGTACTCTAGCCAATCTTTATTCTGATAAATAGGACTTCCATTTACATAAATTTTATCTCCTATTTTCAATTCCGATAAAGATTTCCAATCATTAGGAGTGTATATTTGATGATCTAAAGTGCATTTTAAAGAATATCCTAATTCTGTAGTAATTTTATATACTTTTCTAATACCATTATTAAATATATTTTTAATTTTAGAATGTTCTAAAATTCCAGTATCTATATTTAATACTTCTATTAGTACTTGAGATAATTTATTTTTATTTTGTTTATCTTCCCATAGTTCTTTAATAGTATAATGATTGTTCGGATTTTTATACTTCAATAGGGTATCTCCACTCACACAATAACGAGTACTTTCAGCTAAATGAGACAATCCTACATGGGTTCTGAACTCGTCCATAACTCCACGGTCAAGAATCATGTGAACTGTGTATCTTTTATGATGATATTCCGTAGGTTCACAAAGATATTGTAAATCATCCTCCCAATGATGCTCTTTAATCACTCTGTAATTAGTAGTCACATAAACAGTATTTCTAAGTTCTCTATTTATTCTAGTACTACCATTTCCAAAGCTAAATTTACTCCAAGGATTATAAGCATATTTATCAAGCCATTCCATATTATCCTCTTTTTGAGAAGTTCTAGATAAATATACAGTACCAAACTCAAGAGGTCTATCATGCCCTCTAGATTCTAGCATATTTACAAACTTCTCATAAGAGGTATCTGTAATCTTATTTTCGCTTTTATAACTTACTCGTGCGCATCTTTCAATATGCTTTTTGATTCCTACTAAAGAGAAATCTGTTTGATTAATAAATTCAAATGACTGTTTAATTAACTTCATATTAAGATTGATTATTTAATTTATATACTAATTCGGAAACAGAAGTCTTTAGATTTGCATTTTGCTTAGTTAAAGTTTCTACCTCTTTCTGTAATTCAAGTATTTTAACTTTAGCTTTAGCCAAATCAAAGTCTTCTGGAACTTCAAGTTTAGATGCCCTAATTACAGCACTTAAATTAGCTATAGTTTGCTTCTGAGATTGTATTTTACTTCTTAGCTTAAATTCTGGATCAGACTCATCTATCCAGGATTCTAGTTCACCAAGTCGTTGCATTGATTTACTATAATAAACTTTACGTTGAGCATCATACTCTTTAAAGTTATTAATTTTATGCTCTAAACTTTGAATTTTACTTTTTAACTTACCAACGTACACTCTGACTGGATCTAACAGTAGAGGATTCATTGATTTTACCATAATCCTATTGTCTTTCCTACTTCATTATCTATTAAACAATACTGAGAACCGTCAGACAATGTTTGAATAAACTTCTTACAATGTTCGACAATTTCAGCTTCTTTTTTAACACCAACAATTTGTCCTGTTCTATAAGGGTCTGCTTTAGTAGATTTAGAAGCATCTATACCTACAAAAAATACAACTTTATCCTTATAGGTGGCACACTCTTTACAAGCATGGTCAGCATATCCAATAGCCTTATTATGTAACTTCTCTACTTCTTTAGCATTTTCTTCTGTAAGTAGAGAGTTCATAATAATTCCATTATCAGCTTCCTTACCACAAATTGGACATAAATATTTAACTATTGAAACTCCTAATTTATCAGGCATCTCCTATAATTTCATAATTCATAAAATGCTCATCTTTATATTTAATTAAATTATCTAATTGCCAACAAGTACAAGGTTCTATTTCAGGATACATATAGCTAGGAATTATCGCTATTTCTCTAGCACATCCCCAACAATATCTTCTAGAACAACCCCAATACTTTGTTGGATTATCTTCTTTAAGCTCTAATTCTGGAGTATCATAAAATATATGTAATTTACCCTTATGCTTTTGACCGTAGTCATCATTAGGATAATCATATGTTATATAATCAGAATCTCGAGCTATCCATAATTTCTTACTCATTTGAATAATAGAGAATTGTTTGGTTATCTTTATGTATATCTATATTATCTAATTTAGCTATAGCTAACTCTTGTTTAAATTGTCCTAAATCAAATGGGTCTGTTATAGCATGGATTCCATTAATAGTTTTAATGAATGTATTTACTTTAATGCCATCAGGTCTACATTTATAGACTATTTCTAAATACTTATTTATAAGATTCCAATCCTTAGTATCAAAGTCTAATATCCATTTAGATTTATACCTATTACATCGTTTTCTGCCAATAGCCCTAGATACACATCTAAATAATTTATGAGTTCCTAGTTCTATAGCTTCTAGAGCTTCTTTGATTATTTCATATTGTACTTGTTTACAATTTCTAGGGTTTATCCAAAAGTAAGCTCTAGCATTGAAAGCTTTACATAAAGTAGTGATTTCCTCTTTCTTAGTTAAGAAAGTTTCTTTATCAAAGAAATGATAATCTTTAATAACATAACCACCACTACGTACATTATTGTTTTCTTTATTTCTTTGCATTACTTGTACAAAGAAAAAGTCTCCCTGGTCTGAGAGATTGTCAAACCAGGAAGCTACTATATTAAAATTATCTATTGTCATTTAATTACCATTTAAAGGATACTTATCTTTGTAGTTATTATAAAAACCTCTAATAACTTTCTCTGTAACCGGTAAATCTCTGTTTTTATCACGCTCAATACATATAGATAAAGGAGTATCAAAGAAGTCTTTATATTCTATAGAGTGATTTCCATGAGCTATAACTAAGGCATGATAGTTATTTATTACTTTTTCATTTAAATTAGTATTATCAATAACTATATCATAGCCTTTAATTAGAGCTTCAATTAGAGCTTCTTCTTGTATACATTGTACAAGCTTTTCTCTACTAGGAACCCAATACTTACCTAACATAAGACGAATATCATCTTGATTAATTCTAACTCTGTGTTCAGGGTCTTCAAGAACCCATTGCTTAGCCCAAGTACTTTTCCCGCTTGCCGGAATACCCCTTGTTATAATTAATTTACTCATTTTTCTTCTATATACATTTATTAATCACAATGATTTCATATGATACTAGCAAAGATTAAAAATAATATCATTAATATAACTGTAAATATACTTACAATTATGCCTTTTTCATAGAAATATGCATCTTTCCAGTTTTTGTTCCATCCAATATTATTAGCCAATTTAATCATCAGATATTCTTTAAAGCTTCTCTTATGAATCTCTTTGTATCATCTACTGC
>OGOP01001936.1_pt1 | contig 13573 bp, 9 predicted proteins | sample 1552591 | NCBI WGS metagenome assembly OGOP01 (sample SAMEA2580120, study PRJEB22360) | human gut metagenome | biome: human gut; feature: human-associated habitat; material: faeces | place: Denmark | collected 2008/2010 | reverse complement strand
CATACATGTTGAGAGGAGCGTTCTGAGAATAGCGGAGGTTGTCCTGTGTAAAGGTATTATATACACCCAGACTCAGTGCCTCTTCGTCCTCGAAGTCTGTCCATACACGCTGACCCTTCTCGCCGTGGATGATAGCAGTACCTGTATCCTGGCAGAATGGGAGGATGCCCTTAACGGCAGTCTCTGCATTGCGGAGGAACTGGAGAGCTACGTACTTGTCGTTCTCTGAAGCCTCTGGGTCGCTGAGAATCTTAGCCACCTGGAGGTTGTGCTCACGACGGAGCTTGAACTCTACGTCGTGGAAACCCTGCTGTGCCAGCAAAGTAAGAGCTTCCTTGGAAACCTTGAGGATAGTCTTGCCCTCGAACTCTGCTGTGCTTACGCCTTCCTTAGAGATAAGGCGATACTCTGTCTTGTCCTCTCCAAGCTGAAACATTGGAGCGTACTTGAAATCAGGAATGTTTGCCATAACTACGTTTTTTGTATATTTATAAGTTATTTATAATGTTTATGTATATTTCTTGATGTATATTCTATCTTTGATGGATATTCTTTCATTGAAGAAGGGGCTGACGAGTCTTAGTTCTCGTATTCCACCTCCTTGTCGAGGTTGTTCACGAAGTTTCTGAATACCTCTTCCTCCACATCTCCCATCGCATACTCCTTCTCGGCATCCTTCTTGATTTCCGCAATCCAGGAGCGGCGTGCACGGATATAGTCTTCGTGAATGTGGTTGGCATCTTCCAGCGTAATCTCAGAGATTCCGTAGTAATCGCAGATCACGCTGTAGGTCCATGCCCACTGATATTCACGATAGTTGTTGTTGATTTCCTCGAAGCGTTCCAGCAGCTGCTGAATGGTCTCGATGTTGCCTTCTCTCATATCCTTCACGATGCGCTCTTCCTCGCTTACCGGCAGGAGGAGTCCTGAGAGGTCATCCCAGTCGCCCACGCCTGTCTGGGTAGATGGAGGGGTGATGGCAGGATCCCGTTTCAGCACTCGCTTCAGCACGGCACCCATATAGATTCTCAGGGCGATGTCGTAGTACTTGATGCCCTTGTGGAGTGATGTGGCTGGGATGATGTACTCGTGATAGAGATACTGCGATACGTTGTCGCCCGTTACCTCGCGGAGATTCTCCAGAATCTTCTTGCCCTTCAGGATTTCGCCCACGGAGAAAGGAGAGAGCCAGTCGAAGTTCACAATGCTCTTGCGGTTTTCAGGAGCACGGAGATCTCGTTTCGGCCACTTCTTGATGTCGCGGTACAGACCCACGGTGGTGATGTTTCTGCCTGGGATGAGGAACATCTTGTCGCCATCGGCTATCAGATAGGCGAATGGCAGGTTGCGGGTGTTAGGGTGGTGCATCAGCTTGCCGAAGCATACTGAGAACGAACCCAGGGTGGCTGGCATCAGCAGGTAGGCACCGCTGGCTGTCTTCGAACCACGCTCCAGGATGCCCCAGTGCATAGGGCCCATCTTGTAGGCATGGTTGCTGAAGTTGGTGGCTGAACCTGCATTATAGAATGAGAACATACCGCCGATAAGCAGACTGCTCTTGTGATGCGATGCTGTGAATGGACCACAGAAGGCGGCGCACGCCTCACCGTTGCTCATATAGCTGTTGGCAAAGAATACGGAGGCTGAGGCTGTGAAACCGTTGCTCAGCTGGCAGGCTTCGCCCACGAAGCAGTCCTGTATCTTCACGCTGTTGATGACGCTGGAACCCTCGGCGATGATGGAGTTCTCGATGATGACTCCCGTGCCGATATATACGTTGCCGTGAACCGAACCGAGCAGCGTACAGTCGCTGAGTCGTGAGGCACCGTTTACCTCGCAGAGGTCGTTGATTACGCAGTTGGTAATCTCCTTGGTGTTCACAATCTTCACGTTGCTGCCAATCTGTCCTCTTTCCGGCGCCTTGTTTTCGATGTCGGTCTTGATGAGCTGTCGGATGTTCTCCTTCAGTTCCTTGTCGGAGAAATGCTTCACCATGAAGGCAGCCAGCTGGCTGTTGAGGTCGGAGAAGAGAATCACGTTTCCTTCGCCCACCTCGTTGAGCACGCTCACCAGGTTCCCCTCGCCGAAGGTAGCGCCCTCGGTGGTTTCCATCGTTGAGATGTTGGAGATGTAGCAGTCATCACCAATGGTGTAGTTATTGATGAAGTTGCCCACGTTCTCGATGAGACAGTCGTCTCCGATGGTTACGTTTCTCAGGGTGGCATTGTTGATGCCGGAATGCTTTACGAAGCCTTGGCTCACCTCCACATTCTTGTTGAAGGCACCGATGTTAACCTCGCCATAGAGCATCACGCGATGCATGTAGTTGGGTTTGAAGTCTTCTGAAACATTGATTGATGTCCAGTCTTCAGCCCAACAGTCGTTGCTCTTGAGTACCTCGATTTCCTCGGAGGTCAGAGGTCTGTAGTCATTCATTGTTGATATCTTTTTAGGGAATTATTCGTAATCCTGGTACAGGAAGTCGTTGTATGGATACTTCTGTACGTGCAGTTCTCTTACCTTTTTATATAGCACCTCCCTGAACTCGTCGATGTTCTCCTTGTTCTTTGCAGAGATGAAGAGACAGTCGTCGTTGAGCTTTGCCATCCAGGTTTTCTTGAGATCTTCCAGCGGTATATTCTCCTTCTCCATCGGAGTGAGGTCGTCTTCCTCCTTCTCCACCCAGGAGTAGTTGTCTATCTTGTTGAAGATGATCATCGAAGGCTTGTCGGAGCATCCTATCTCCTCCAGGGTCTTTTCCACTACCTGGATCTGCTCCTCGAAGTCTGGGTGGGAGATATCTACTACGTGCAGAAGGAGATCGGCCTCGCGTGTCTCGTCAAGGGTGCTCTTGAAGGAATCCACCAGGTCGGTAGGCAACTTGCGGATGAATCCTACGGTGTCGGCAAGGAGGAACGGCAGGTTATCTACCACCACCTTGCGTACGGTGGTGTCGAGGGTGGCAAAGAGTTTGTTCTCTGCAAACACCTCGCTCTTGCTGAGCAGGTTCATGATGGTGGATTTTCCCACGTTGGTATAGCCCACGAGAGCCACGCGGATCATTCTTCCGCGGTTCTTGCGCTGGGTAGTCTTCTGCTTGTCTATTTCTGCGAGTCGCTCCTTGAGCAGGCTCATTCTGCCGAGGATGATACGGCGGTCCATCTCGAGCTGGGTCTCACCTGGTCCACGCAGACCTACCGATCCCTTTCCGCCACCGGAACCTGAACCACCACCCTGGCGCTCCAGGTGAGTCCAGAGTCGCTGCAGTCTTGGCAGCATGTATCGGTATTGTGCCAGCTCTACCTGCGTCTTGGCAGCTGCAGTCTGGGCACGCATGGCGAAGATGTCGAGGATGAGCGAAGTACGGTCGAGAATCTTTACCTGCAATTCCTGCTCGATATTTCGGATTTGCTTGGCAGAGAGTTCATCGTCGAAGATCACCATACCTACTTCTCTGTCTTCCTCTTCCTCGTCCTTGATGTATTGCTTGATTTCCTCCAGCTTACCCTTTCCCACGTAGGTGGTCTGGTTAGGCGACACCACCTTCTGCGTGAATCGCTTCACGGTGACGGCGCCTGCGGTATCTGCAAGAAATTCCAACTCGTCGAGATATTCCTTAGTCTTGGCTTCGTCCTGTGTCTTGGTAATAAGACCCACCAGCACAGCGGTTTCCGCCTTGACTTCTGATATTACAAATTCTTTCATTCTTTACGTACGTATTATTATAGGTGCAAAGATAATAAAAAAAGTGCTCTTATTATATATATAAGGTGAAAATTATGTTTTTTTTATGAAAGGGACCGCAAGGCTACGGGGCGGAAATCGGTATTTGCGAACGCAGAAATCGACATGTCTGAATGCTGAAACATTCAAAAATTCAAAAGCCTCGACGTGATGTCGGGGCTTTTTGGCATTAAATCCCTTTAAATAAGCGAAAAGTGTCAAATTTTTAATGATTCTTCTCCTCTTTCTTCAAGATTTTGCTTATCTTTGCAGACATTAAAATAAATCAAACCTAAAAAGAAAATAAATATGAAGCAAAAAATGAGTATCGCTGGTATTTTGTTGCTTGCTGCTTTGGGTATGCAGGCTAACAGCTATACAGTGAAGTCGCCAGACGGTAAATTGGTGGTGAATGTTGCTTGTGAGGGAGGCAAGGCTTCCTACACGGTAGATTACAATGGCAAGCAGATGCTGGGAACTTCGGCGCTCGGTCTGGTTGCCAATTATGGTGATTTCTCAAAGGATCTCACCATGGGCATTCTGAAGGGTGGGGAAGTGAAGCCGCTTGCTTACAAGATGACCCGTATCAAGAAGAGTGATATCCAGATGGATGTGGTGGATGCTACCATCGGTTTCCTCAACAGCAAGAAGGATTCCATGACCCTTCATCTTCATGTAAGCAACAACGACATCGCCTACAAGTATGAGATGAGCCGTCCTAAGAAGGATAATCCTAAGTCGGTGATTATATATAATGAGGTGAGCGGATTCAATTTCCCGGAGAAGACCACCACCTTCCTCTGTCCTCAGATTACTCCGATGACCGGTTGGGAGCGCACCAAGCCATCTTATGAGGAGGAATATACTCCGGATGCTCCGATGAACGTGAAGTCGCAGTTCGGTGTGGGCTATACTTTCCCATGTCTCTTCAAGGTGGGCAGCGACGGTTGGGTGCTGGTCAGCGAAACTGGTGTGTCGAGCGCTTATCCAGGCTGCCGTCTTTCTGATTACGAGCCGGGCAAGGGCTATACCATCGCCTTCCCTCAGAAGGGGGAGAACAATGGCATCGGTTCCGAATATGCCGGTATCCCATTGCCGGGAGAAACTCCCTGGCGTACCATCACTGTGGGTTCTTCGCTGGCTCCTGTCGTAGAGACCACCATCCCTTACGATGTAGTGAAGCCATTGTATGAGGCAAGTCAGACTTACAAGCCATCGCGCTATACCTGGAGCTGGCTCATCTGGCAGGACAATTCCGTTAACTATGACGACCAGGTGAAGATGGTGGATGTGGCTGCTGCTCAGGGTTATGAAGCCATCTTGGTGGATGGCTGGTGGGACAAGCAGATAGGCAGAAAGCGCATCGAAGAGTTGAGTAAGTATGCCAAGAGCAAGAAGGTTAGCCTGATGCTCTGGTACAATTCGAATGGTTTCGAGAATGATGCTCCTCAGACTCCTCGTCAGATTATGAACAATTCCATCGCCCGCAAGAAGGAGATGGCTTGGATGAAGAAGATTGGCGTGGTAGGTATCAAGGTGGATTTCTTCGGTGGCGACAAGCAGGAGACGATGAAGCTTTATGAGGATATCCTCAGCGATGCCAACGATTATGGCTTGGAGGTGATCTTCCATGGTTGCACCATGCCACGTGGCTGGGAGCGTATGTATCCTAACTATGTATCGAGCGAGGCTGCCCTGGCTTCTGAGAACGTATATTTCACGGATTATCATGCCAAGAAAGAGGCCTTCGAGATGACGATGCATCCGTTCTCAAGAAATGCCGTAGCCAGCTTCGACTGGGGTGGTGTGATGATGAACAAGTATTTCTCCAAGGACAACAAGAGCCGCCACCAGCGTTATACCAGCGATGTGTTTGAGATGGCTACAGCCATCACCAATCAGAGCAGCGTAAACTGCATCTGTCTCTATCCTAACAACTTGCAGGATGTGCCACAGTGGGAGTTAGATTGGCTCAAGAATGTACCAACTGCATGGGAGGATACCAAGTTTATTGCCGGTTATCCTACCAAGTATGCGGTGGTGGCTCGCAAGTCGAGCGTAGAGAATGGTTCTGGCGCAGCGCTTACAGCCGGCAGATGGTTCGTGGGCGGTCTGAATGCTACAGACAAGTCTCTCGCTCTAACCCTGGATTTGCCGATGTTTGCCGGTAAGACCGTTACTTATATCACCGACCAGCCAAAGAAGAAGGGCGAGAAGTTCTTCACTTCTATCAAGAAGGCATTGAAGGTTGGCAAGGATGGAAAGGCAAAGGTTGTGATTCAACCTAATGGCGGTATCATTATTGAATAATCTTCAAGTTTTATAGGCATCGGTTGCCTACGTGAAAAGTTTTATAGGCATCGGTTGCCTACGTGAAAAGGTTTATAAGCATCGATTGCCTACGTGAAAAAGTTTTTTTCTCGAAAAAAGTATCAAAGTCTCATTTTTGCTTGAAAAATGGGGGGTAAATGATTGATATATAAGATAATAATAAAAATGAGACTTCTCGGTTTTTGAGCCGAGAAGTCTCATTAATGTATCATGGAAGTCTCATAGGCTTTTTTAATCCTATTTCACCTGTAGATGTTCTATGGTTGTGTCAATATAATCAGGATAAGTCATGGTGATGTGTCTACTTTTTTAGTTCATCAGTTGGTCTTTCTATGCCCTCTGGTTGGTCTGCTTGTGCCCGTCACACGGGCATCCGTAGCCCACCAAGTGGGCATCGGCAGACCGTGTGCTGGGCAACTATTGCCCATAGCGTGGGCAACGAGTGCCCAAATATAGGACTTGTTTTTGGGCAATATTCTTTTGAGTCTTTGCGCTGTTTAAACTATCTTTTTGCGATGTTTAAACTGACTTTTCTTGATGTTTTAATAGTCTTTTCTCGTGCATCGTGCTGTCTTTAATGATACTTCTATAGCATTTCATGATATTTCCATGATACTTTTTCCTGCTTTTTCCGAGAAGTATCATTGATTGTAAATATCAATATATCAGTAATATAATATGGATTTTCCAGCGAAAAATGAGACTATGATACTTTTTTGTGGAAAAAACTTTTATGTGCGCGTAATCGGATAGATGCTATTTCTTTGTTTTTTGCGTATCTTCGCGAAAGTGCAGAGTGAGTCGGAAAAATGCCGTATCTTTGCAGCGTCAATATTATGATGGCTACCATTTCAGTGAGTATTCGGAGGATGTGTTTAATCCGTTCAGTCTTATAAGAGCATTGGCTGGTCAGAAGATTGGTGCCTACTGGTTTGGTTCCGGTACGCCAAGCTATCTCATCAAGGGTTTGCAGAAATATCATGTTAACGTGACTGATATTGAACAGAAGAGTGTGAGTGTGGATGATTTCGATGTGTCGCCCGAGCAGATGACTTCAGCCCTGCCTCTACTTTATCAGAGTGGTTATCTCACTATCAAGCAGTATAAGCCATTTACCAAGAGTTATAAGCTGGGGTATCCTAACCAGGAGGTGAAGATTGGTATGCTGAAGAGTCTTGCACCCAATTATCTTTCGCCAGTATCGGTAGATAACAACGGACTGGTGAATGAGTTTGTGGAGTTGGTATATGATGGGGATATTGAACAGGCGATGGTTCGTTTGAAGGCATATCTCTCTAGTATATCGAATCGTCTGAGTAATAAGAATGAACGTGATTTTCAGACAGTTTTCTATCTGATCTTTAATCTGATGGGTGCTCTCGTCAAGGTGGAGGAGGATAGTGCCATAGGCAGGGCTGACGCCGTGCTCCATCTTCCTACAGCCATCTATGTGTTCGAATTGAAATATGATGGCTCTTCCGAGGAGGCCTTGAAACAGATAGATGACAAGGGGTATCTCATTCCATATTCTGCCGATGGCAAGAGATTATATAAGGTGGGTGTGAATTACGATAGCACTCAGCGTACTATCAGCGACTGGATAATTGAGGAGGGGTGAATTTCTTAGGTTTATTTGTATTTTAAACATATCTTCAATTTGTGCAGCCATTGGCTGCACAAATTCAGCATCAAGATACTTATTTACTATCGTAGTGAAAGTTTCCGTAGAATATTCATCATAGAACATCACCATATTATCTATGTTTCTTCTACTTATACTTTTTTGTCTTTTATGGATGGTTTCTCAACTTTTTTGAGAAAACTCTTGTTGGTTTCAAAAGAAAATCGTAACTTTGCTGCTACAATAGAAACATTAATGACATAAGGATTATGAAGCAGGTAGAAGAAAGATATATCAGTTTGCTGACCGATTTCGGTTTTAAGCGAATTTTCGGGTCAGCTCCTAACAAGGATTTGTTGATCTGTTTCCTTAACAGCTTGTTCAATGGAAGACAAGTTGTTAAGGATGTGAAGTTTCTGAATCCTGAGAATGTGGGTGATATCTACACCGACAGAAAAGCTATTTTCGACGTATATTGCGAAGGAGAAAACGGCGAGAAGTTTATCGTGGAAATGCAGAATGCATATCAGACATACTTCAAGGACCGTGCCCTGTTCTATTCCACCTTCCCAATTCGTGAGCAGGCTCCTAAGGGTAATGAATGGGACTTTAAACTCAACCATATCTACACAATTGCCCTGCTCAATTTCAATATGAACGAAGATGCCTTCAATAAGGAGGAAATCCGCCATCATGTACAGCTCTGCGATACTGCTACGCATAAGATTTTCTACGATAAGCTGGAATTTATCTACGTGGAAATCGCTAAGTTCAACAAGTCGCTGGACGAGTTGGAAACGCTCTACGACAAGTGGCTCTATGCCCTAAAGAACCTCTATAAGCTTACTCAGCGTCCTAAAGCCTTGTGCGACAAGGTCTTCGATCGTCTCTTTGAAGAAGCCGAGATTGCAAAATTTACTCCGCAGGAACAACGAGAGTACGAAGCCAGCAAAATGGCATATCGCGACATCAAGAATTCGATTGATACCGCTAAGCGTGAGGGAAAAGAAGAAGGACTGGCTGAAGGTATGGAGAAAGGACTGGCTGAAGGCATGGAGAAAGGACTAGCTGAAGGCATGGAGAAAGGATTAGCAGAAGGTATGGAGAAAGGCATGGAGAAAGGCATGAGTCAGCGTAGCCTCGAGATTGCTAGGACGATGCTGGCAAAAGGTATGGATGCTGCGATGGTGATGGAAATTACGGGATTGTCGGAGAGGCAGTTGAAGCAACTGAAAGGATAAGTGTTATAAACCTGAAACCAATCCGTGGCTTTCAATTTTTGAAAAGCCACGGATTGTTTTTTTGTGTTATCAAATTCCATTTGCTATTAAGCGGTATTTATATTAATGCGCTTTTTTTTATTAATACAACCAATTTTAGTTAAAATGTTCTAAAATACGGTTTATAGTTGGTTTTCTTTACAATAGTTTTGGGATTTTTTTCTATAACTTTGCAACTGGATTGTTTAAGCCAGACCATAATTGTCTTTGTTAGACGAGTTCTTACATGACAAAAGGGTCGGCAGCCTACGCCGTGCTGAGTGTAGTGTAGTCACCATGACTTATCTACACGAAAGCGGGTTTTGGGTGGGAATGACAGTCCAGACATAGAAGGCGTTTATCTACGCTGTGTTTAAGACAGTCTGTAATCTAGCAAATTCACAGTTAATTGTTGTCTTGGACGTAGTCAACGGTAGATGTCCCGGGTGTGATTATTTCAATCCGTAGAGATTTTGTAGGGGTGGATTGTATCCTGTTGGGTGCAACGTCCACGTTTTTATAAAGTTTCTTTATGGATATGATTTTCATATCGGCGTGGGCTCTGACGTTGTCTGTTCAACAACAATAGGCAATTGCTAGAGCCTCAGACTGTGGAATGGGCAACAGGACGATTCCACGCTTTTTTTGTGTCGCAAATTAATGATTTTTCTGTCTAGAAAAAAAGTTTGCACCGATATGAAAGTCGATGTATGGTCATCTGAAGATGGTCACCCTGTAAGAGATGGTGAATTTTCTCATTGCGCTGGACTTGCCTCCAACGCCCTCCCCGAGTCTCAAAGCTCTGTTCCAGCAGAGGTTTCACGGAAAGGGGTGTCCACCCAATGCACCCTTTTGGCAACAAGGTTAAAAGCACAAAAGGAAAGAAATACTCCTCATTGGTATGCCTTGCGTACCACTTATGGAAGAGAGAAAAAAGCATACGACTTTTTAACAGCCAATGGCATCACGGCTTTCTATCCAACCATTAATGTAGTAAAAATTGTAAATGGTAAGCGCAAAAATGTTACCGAATCCCGTTTGCCGAATATTTTCTTCGCCTATGGTACCGAAGAGCAAATTAAATCTTTTGTTTACGACAACGTAAATCTCCCATTCCTCCGTTTTTATTATCGTCATACTTATGTTGGACTCAGTGTTTCCAGAACTCCATTGATCGTTCCCGACAATCAGATGAATAGTCTAAAAATCATTTGTGAAGCTGAGGCTGATGATACCATTGTGTCTTTAGAGGAAGTTCCTAAGTTTGAGAAAGGACAATTGGTGAAAATTATTGATGGGGCATTTAAGGGTGTGATTGGAAGAGTTGCTAGGTGGAAGGGGCAACAGAGAGTTGGAGTTGTTGTTGATGAATTGATGATGGTAATGACGGCTTATGTGCCAAGTGCATTTCTAAAGCCTGTTTAATGATTACTGATACTAATATCTATATAAAAACAATATAAAAAAAGCTTATGAAAGATCGTCTGACACTATTATTGGTTTCCGTACTCTGCTCCGGTGTGTCTTATGCACAGGCTCCAGAACAGAAGGACTCCATCGACGTTCGGATATATTTCAAGCAAGGCAGCTCTGTCATTGATATGAAATTCAAAGATAATCAAAATCGTCTTGGATTATTTGCCGACAGAATTGCTGAATTGGAAAGGGATTCTCTATCCCGAATATTGTCCATATACGTCTCGGGAACCGCATCGCCAGAAGGAAACTCTCGGCAAAACAAGTTGTTATCCCGTAAGAGAGCCGCATCAGCCGCAGGCTATGTTTACAAATTCCTGCCAGACCATATAGAAACATCTGGTAAGGGAATTGGCTGGGAAGGACTCGCCAAGGTTGTGGAAGGAACGGATTATCAGTACAAGAAAGAAGTGCTGGATATATTGCGAAACGTTCCTGAATGGATTGTCAGAAAGGGTGTCGTTGTTGATGGAAAGAAGAAAAGATTGGCTGACCTGAAGGGAGGCAAGGTGTGGAAATATCTGCTCCAGAATCATTTTCCGGAGGTGAGAAACGCTTCTGTCAAGGTTGTCTTCAGCGTCAAGCCGAATACCATTCCTGCACTCCCACCATCTGATATCATAGATTCTGTAAAGGTTGAGGAAATTTTGCCAGACAGTGCTACAGACTTGACCAGAAAGGATAGTGGCAGCATAACCACTACTGCTACTGGCGACCAGGTGGGCAGATTACGTTTCGCTATCAGGACAAATGCCCTCTATGATCTGGCTCTCATACCAAATATTGGAGCCGAGTTTTATCTCAATAATGGATGGACTATCGGTGGTAACTGGATGTACGCATGGTGGAAGACCGACCGTCGTCACCGCTACTGGAGAACATACGGCGGCGATATTGAGGTGCGCAAGTATCTGAAGTGCACTACAAGCGATATTCCATATAACCGACATTATGTAGGCCTCTACGCTCAGATACTAACCTACGACTTCGAGCTGGGTGGCAAGGGTTATATGGGCGGTAAGCCAGGCGGAACACTGTGGAATCGTATGAATTATGTTGTGGCTGCCGAGTATGGCTATTCGCTGCCTGTGGCTCGCCGACTGAACATCGACTTCGGTATCGGAGTAGGATATATGGGCGGCAAATACTACGAGTACGAGCCTATCGACGCGCACTATGTATGGCAGGCTACAAAGCAGCGCAAATGGTTCGGTCCAACGAAAGCCGAAATTTCACTGAAATGGTTAATTGGCCGAGGTAATACCAACGGTCATAAAAAATAAAAAAGATGAAAGCGAAAGTCTATACTATTTTCACAATGCTGTTGCTGTTCGCAATGACATCGTGCGAACATAAGGATTTGTGCTTTGACCATGCACATACTGTAGATGTGAAGGTTGTCTTTGATTGGCGCAATGCACCCGGGGCTTCGCCAGCATCGATGGCTGTGTATCTGTATCCTATCGACGGATCGGAACCTATACGCTACGATTTCACCAACCGTGAGGGTGGCGTGGTGAGAGTGCCGATTGGTGAATACGATGCTCTGTGTTTTAACAGCGATACCAAGGATATATTCACACGTAATACGACTACACCACAAACCTTCGAGTTGTTCTCCCGACCCACAACGCTTATGTCTGGATTGTCTTCGCTGGGAGTGAGGGTGGCTGAAGCTCCAAGAGCCAACGGAACAGAGAATGAGGGTGTTGCTTCGGCTCCTGATATGATGTGGACAGATAATTCGAAAGAGAAAATCGTGCTCAAGCTTACGGATGTAGCGCAGACTATCACCTTCTATCCAGGACAGGTGGTATGCAACTACGATGTGGAGATACGCAATGTAAAGAACCTGAAGTACACCTCGGGTGTCAGCTTCTCCATATCAACTCTGGCTGGCGGTTTCCTGCCATATATTAATAAGGTGACAGAGGATGTTGTGACTATACCTTTCGATGGGTCGATGCATCAGGAGACATCCACAGTAACAGGTGCTACACGTACCTTTGGCTACAGCCCTATCGCCAACCGCACGCACAAACTGACGGTGTATGCGGTACTGGCCGACGATAGTAAATGGTATTATACCTACGACGTGACCGACCAGATACACAATGCTCCTGATCCACGCAATGTTCACATCGTGCTCGATGGACTTCCATTGCCTAAGCCTATTGTAAACGGCGGTGGTTTTAAGCCTACGGTAAAGGAATGGCAGACGGTGGATGTTGATATTAAAATGTAATTATCAAATAGAAAAGCTAACGTTTAATACTAATATTTAATTTTTTATTTTTAAATCAATTAATTTATTTACATTATGAAAAAGCAAATTATGTTTATGGCAATGACTGCTATGCTCATTGCTTCATGTTCAAGTGACGATGTTGTTTCTACCAACACCGGTAGAGCAATAGACTTCCGTACCTCGGTAGGTACACGTGGTGCTGAGACAACAACGGCCAACATCAGCAAATTCTGGGTGACTGCGATTGACGAAGCTGATGCCAACTACTTCTCAAAGCAGGAGTTTACAAAGGATGGTGAGTTCTTCACATCTTCACCACTTTATTACTGGCCAGCAGGTAAACTCAATTTCGTTGCTTACTCTCCATCTGAAACAGATCTTGGTGCAACTGTTACTATCAACAAGGACACAAAGACTCTTGCAGATTTCTCGCCTGCTACAAAAATCGCTGACCAGAAGGATTTCGTTACAGCTACTGCTTCTGGCACAAAGGCTGCCAACGAGACAAATGGCGTAGCGTTGACATTTGCTCACCAGCTCTCTCAGATTGAGATCAAGGCAAAGAATACCAACACTGGCTATGTTTACAAGGTGGTAGGTGTACGTATCGGTAAGCCTGTTTCAAAGGGTACATTCACATTTGGTACTAACACATGGTCTTTGACTACTACAGAAAAGACTAACTATGCAGTAGAATACACCGCAGCTCCACGAACACTTGCTGCAGATGCTGCAACAATGATGGGTACAGCTAACGACAACGCTATGCTTCTTCCGCAGCAGCTCGTAGCATGGACACCTGAAACAGACAAGACGAACACCAATAACGGTGCTTACATCGCTCTTAAGATTCAGATTACCCTAAAATCCGCAAGCAATCTCAATGGCAATCTCAATTGCAGTAAAGAGCTTGAA
>OGOP01001935.1_pt1 | contig 13575 bp, 10 predicted proteins | sample 1552591 | NCBI WGS metagenome assembly OGOP01 (sample SAMEA2580120, study PRJEB22360) | human gut metagenome | biome: human gut; feature: human-associated habitat; material: faeces | place: Denmark | collected 2008/2010 | reverse complement strand
GGAGAATAATAGGAAGTTATCAAATAGACGATCAAACACTACCAAAGTTAATAAGTCAAAGTACAACTTCAACAAGTACTTCAACACTAACAACAGACTTAACAAGTTTCTATAACACATTAGAAGATAATGATGTATTAGTACAAGAAACAAATAAGTTTAATTGTTTCACTAGTACATGTGCAGAAAGCACTTACACTAATATAGGACTATTAACAGACTATGAGTATAACCAAATAGGTGAAGTTAATTCATACTTAACAAGTAATGAAAACTATTATATAAATAGTTCAAGTGGAATAAAAGAAGTAACAAGTAGTGGAATAACAAACCCAAGTAATACAAGTGAGTTAAAACCAACAATATATTTACAAACTGGAGTACAAGTAACAGGAAGTGGAACAGTGAGTGATCCATACATCATAAGTCCAGCAAGTGATATAAACTTAGTTGCTTATACATTAAATGGACAAGCAACAGATAAAACATATGCAGAGCTATTAAAAACAAATGTAGTAAAGAATGTAACATGTAAGAATGGAACAACAGCAACATGGGACAATACAGATTTTTCAATAAAACTAAAGAGTATTCATACACCAGACTATTGTACAATAGATTTTGGAAATGGATATAGTGTTAGTTTAACAGCAACAAACGGGACAGTATCAGCACCAACAACCGTAACAACTGGATATAATGGAACAACAACATTCACAGTAACACCAAATGATGGATATAAACTAGAATTAGAAACAAATACATGTGGTGGAACACTATCAGGAAATACATATACAATAAGTAATGTAACAAGTGGTAAAAGTTGTAGTATAACATTTAAGTCTACGCCAACATTATATGTTAAACTGCTTGCAGATAATCAAACAATAAAAACTAGAACAGACTTTAATACAACATTTACTGAAACAAACACAGGGACTTTATATAAAGCAACAGAAAGTATAGCGGGAAAAACTTCAAAAGATGTATATTACTTTGCAGGGGATGCACAAAATAACTGGGTTAAGTTTGCTGGTTTCTACTGGAGAATAATAAGAACAAACCATGATGGAAGTATAAGACTACTTTATTCAGGAACAAGCCCAGATACAACAAGTGGATATATAGGTGAAAGTGCATTCAATAGTTCGAATAATAATTCAATGTATGCAGGATATATGTACGGAACTAGTGGAAGTCTTGATAACAACAGAACGAATAAAAATAATAGTACAATAAAAACATATATAGATAATTGGTATAGTAATAATTTATCAAGTTATACAAAATATATAAGTACAGAAGCAGTGTACTGTAATGATAGGGAGGTAGTAGGGGGCAGTTATGTAGCTGAAGAACTTAATAAAAATTCTAATAGTATGATTGCATTTGTTGACATAAATGACACAAATAATCTTATAGCTATAGCAGCACCAGATAAACATTATAATTTTAGATTTTCGGCGAATATTAGGCTGCAAGATAATAAACAACCAACGTATAACTGTACAAATAATAAAGATGCATTTTCAGGAAGCAATACAGAAGCAAAATTAACATATCCAATCGGACTAATGACAGCAGATGAAGTAGTATATGCTGGTGCGGATACTATTTATGCAATGGATAATTTTCCTTCTACAGCAAGCGTTTGGTATTTCTTAAACAAAAATGGAACTAGTATAACAGGAAATATAGATTGGTGGACAATTACACCGTCAATTAGCACTCGTCCGTTAGGTGCGTTATCTGGTAATTCTATCTACTTAGCATATGTAGACAATGCATCTCTATACGTTCCAGATGTTTTTCAAGGTCCTGATTCTATATATGCATCATTGGCAGTACGCCCTGCTATAAGCATAAAATCTTGTGCACTATGGTCATCAGGAAACGGGTCTGCTTCTAGTCCTTATGAAATAAGTACTACAAGTGGATGTTGATAGGACAGGATAAAGAAAGCCTGTGAAAATCCTTTCACAGTCTAGCTAAAAAACCGGCGTGAAAATGCCAGCAAGCAGAAATATAATTTTGGTATAATGTGCTTAATGTACTTTATATAGGAAATAAACTATTACATTGGAGATTCTTTTGTCTTATGTGTTTTGGTGGTCTTTGTCGCTTATGAATTGGACAATGGCAACGTGAACGTGTGAAACTGGAATTCTGTTGGTGCGAACTTGAGCAACATTAGGGTTGATAAAACTAACGCCGTGCGTCCAGCAATTTCTCTCAAATCTTGTATCAGATGAGAGTGGAGATGGCTCAGCAAGTAGTCCTTATGAGATAGAAGAAACTACAAGTAGTTGTTAGAAACATCACACGAAAAGTGTGGTGTTTTTCTTATATATGATGTATAATAGAGTTTGGAGGTTATTTATGAAAACAAAAGCGCAAAAAGTTCTTGAAGAGTATATGCTTTTTAATATAAGGAAAACAGATATGTCTAGTGAAAAAACTACTATGTCAACACATTTATATGGCACTATGGTTATTGCTTTAGCTATGGATAGTGAGTTTAAATTAAGTAATGACTTTAGTGATTTATTAAAGAAGATATTATTAGGGGTACAAGACTATGACAGCAAAAATGATATACTTATGCTTAAGTATGAGATAATGGAGTATGCTTTGTCTAAAGAGTTAAGTAGGACTTCTAATATTGAAGAAGTTTATGAAAATACTAAGAAGTTGTTTGGAAGTAGAAGTGAAAGTAAGTGTAAAAATGTAATAAAGTTTTTTAAACATAATATGGTTTTACATGAAAAGAAAAGAAGTGGATGGGATAGTAAGCACTGGGATATTAAAGGTAAAGTGGAAACTGTTAGTGACCATGTATATAGTACTATGTGTTTAGCTTATTCTATAAATAAAAACTATAATTTAGATGTTAATATAGATAAAGTTTTAAAAATGTTATTAGTGCATGAGTTTGGAGAAATATTAATTGGAGATATAACACCTTTTGATAATGTTACGGTAGAAGAAAAAGAAAGTATTGAGCACAAAGCATTTAAGAATGTGGTAAGTATGCTTTCTAATAGAGAAAAGTTATATAATTTAATGATAGAATTTGATGAACACACTACTAAAGAAAGTAAGTTTGCTTATATGTGTGATAAGTTAGAGGCCCAACTTCAAGCTAAAGTATATTTTGATAAGGGACTATTTAAAAAGTTAAATGAGTATACAGATAATATAGTTTTAACTAATCCAGAAATAAAAAAGTTTATTAAAAATGGAGCATCTAATGCTTATCAAATATGGTATTTTTATAACATAGGGTTAATTGATGATGAAATATATAAAGATGTAATTTTAACTAGTAAATACACAAATACTAATCCAAAAAAGATATATAGATAAACACTTGAAATTATGGTGTTTATTCTTTTTTTTGAAAAATGAAACAGTAAAAGTCTGAAAAAAGAGATAGTAAACGTCTGAAAATTGAGATAGTAAAAGTCTGAAAATTGAGATAGTGAACTATTTCTTCTTGAAAAAACTTGTCTTTATTGGTATACTTATTATAGTAGAAGAAGGTAATTTATATGAATGAAAGTTATCAAAATTTTAATTATCATACACATACTAAAAGATGCTCGCATGCTGGGAATTATGAAGATGCAGAGTATGTTTATTATGCAAGATTAAATGGTATTTCTACAGTTGGGTTTACAGACCATGTACCTTTTAATCCTATAAAATTACCTGATATAAAGTCTAGAATGGTATATAGTGAAGTAGATGAGTATATAAGTAGTATTAATGCTTTAAAGAAAGATAATCCTGATATGTGTATTCTTTCTGGCTTTGAAGCTGAGTATTATCCTGAAATTGAAGAGTTTTTAGGAGAATTAAGGTCTAAAGTTGACTATATGATTATGGGTGAACACTTTTTTGAAGGGGTGGAAGTTAATAATAAAGATTATCCACTTATTTATGCTGATATGGTAGTTAAGGGTATTGAAAGTGGAATTTTTGATATAATTGCGCATCCTGATATATTTATAAGAAAAAGAAATAGTATTAGTAGTGAAGAAGATATGAGGGTGTTTGACGAGAACACTATTCGTGCTGGTAAGATAATTGCTACAAAAGCTAAAGAGTATAATATACCACTAGAATTAAATGTAAAGTATTCTTTAGAACTTGGAAGTGAAATAATTCCTTTTTGGAAGCAAGTTAGTCAAATTAATACGAAAGTTTTATTTGGGTTAGATGCTCATGATCCTAAAGCGTTTAACGAGTTTTATTTAAAAAGACAAGTATTATTAAGTATGTTAAATATGAAGTTTAACTTTTTAAATAAAGATTATAATCCTATTGTAGCAAGACTTCAAAATCAAAGGCTTAACTTGAATTATCAGATAAGACAGTCTAAAGCGTTATGTGTGCAAACAAGTTATGCTTCTAAGTTACTAGAATGTATATTTGATAGAATTCCTAAGTTTGAGAGTACTGAAGAAGTAAGCTACTATTTAAATGAACATTTAACTAAAGAACTAGACGATATTGCTAAAGAAGGAACTAAGAAAGATGAGGAATCTTTTAGTAGAATTGAAGAGTTATCTAGTAGTAATACTGAGCCTTATTTGAAGAGTTACTTATTAAGAAGAGTGAAGATGGAACTAGCAACTACTAATCAAGTTATAGCAAGCCAGATTAATTTAGTTAACACTATAAAGAAGAGCATAGATAATGCATTTTTAATGGGGGCATCTTCTAAAGAGGAAGTAATGGATATAGTTACAAAGTTAATTGAGTTAACATATACTAAGAACACGAGTAAAAAAAGAGTTATTTCTGAATATTTAGAGAATTTAGAAAATAATTTGGGTGGAAAGAGTACTGGTAGCAAGCTAGTTAAAGTTAATCCACTGGGGAGTACTAATGAGAAAAGTGAAGAATATAATAAGTGGAATGGCTTTGTTAGTAAGTTTTCTTTATTGCTTCTTGTTGCTTTCTTAATAGGTTTTGGTATAGGTATAGCTTATATGCTAGTTAAATTAATATAAAAAAGTTGCTAAAATGAAATTAGCAGCTTTTTAAATTTCAAAAATAACAGGCATGATTATAGGTCTTCTTCCAGTTGTTTCTATAATATATGTTTTTAATTCTAATATAACTCTGTTTTTAAGATCAGTAATAGTATAATTAGGTTTATTTAATTCACTATTAACAATGCTTTTAACTTTATTTTGAATGTTACTTAATAGTTCTTGGTTATCGTTAACTACTACAAAACCTCTTGTAGTAACATTAGGCTCGATTAAAAGTTCATTTTTCTTTTTGTCTATGTTTAGAATTAATACTAGTACTCCATCAGTACTCATTATTTTTCTGTCTCTTATAATAGAAGAACCAACGTCTCCTATACGTTTACCATCAACATATATGTCATTAATTGGTATAGACTTTGCACGTCTTACGCCATCTTTGCTTAGGGCTAGTATATCTCCATTTTTACAGATAAATGTATGATCTTTAGGTATACCACATTCTATAGCAAGGTCTGTACTTGTTTTAAGCATTCTGTATTCTCCGTGTACTGGCATAAAGTATTCAGGCTTAAATAGTCTAAATAGTAGTTTTAGTTCGTCTTGTTTAGCATGTCCACTTGTGTGAACGTTTATGTCATCTTTACTAGTAAAGACAGTGGCCCCTTTTAGGTAAAGTTTGTTGATAACTCTATTTATACTCATTGCGTTTCCTGGTATTGCACTACTAGAGAATATAATAGTGTCACTAGGCATAAGTTTGATGTTATTGTCTACTCCGTTAGCGATTCTAGATAATGCAGCTAAAGGTTCTCCTTGGCTACCTGTACAAAGTAAGCAAATATTCTCTGGTTTCATTCTGTTTGCTTCGTCAGTTGTAACAAATACGCTTTTGTCTTTGATAAGTCCACAGCTTTTAGCTATTTCCATACTGTTAACCATACTTCTACCAAATACTGCAACTTTTCTATTATTTTTAGTACAAGTATCAATTATGTGAACAAGTCTATAGATGTTAGATGCGAACGTTGCTAATATTATTCTACCTTTACATCCTCTAAAGATGTCACTTAAGGCTTCGTCTACATCGCTTTCGCTGGTAGAGAAACCAGGCACCATTGCGTTAGTGGAGTCACTAAGTAGAAGTTTTACTCCAGCGTCTCCTAGGCGTGCCATTTTACTTAAATTAGCCATCGGTCCTATTGGTGTCAAGTCAAATTTAAAGTCACCAGTTGTAACAATTCTACCATTTGGTGTCATAATGCTTATTCCGTAACTATCAGGAATTGAGTGAGTAGTTCTAAAAAATTCAATTTCAAAATTCTTGAACTTTGGTTTAGTACTCTCATCAAACATAATTATGTTAGAATAGTTTACATTTCTATCAGTTAGTTTATTTTTAATAAGTTCAACTGCTACTTTAGGAGCATATATAACTGGTATGTTAACGTCTGTTAATAAATAAGGTATACCACCAATATGATCTTCATGTCCATGTGTGATTAGTAAAGCTTTAACTTTGCTTTCGTTTTCCTTTAAAAATGTATAATCAGCTAGTACATAGTCTATACCAGGCAAGTTATCTTCTGGAAACATAACTCCAGCATCTATTACGATAATTTCATCTTCATGCATAATTGCATACATATTTTTACCGACTTCTCCGAGCCCGCCTAAAGCGAACACAAAAGTCTCACTTTCTTGTGTTTTCATAATTTTTTTCCTCCAATTTATTTCTAAAAAGAAATCTATAAGTGATATTAATTATACTACAAAAGTCTTAAAATGTCTAGCATTAACCATAAACTCATGATATAATTGGTGTGGAGGCTATAAAATGGGAATATTTGATAAACTTAAAAATTTAATTAAAAATGATAATAAAGATAATATAGAAAAATATGATAAGGGTTTATCTAAAACTAGGGAAGACTTTGTTAATAAGCTTAACCTTCTTGGGATAAAATATACTAAAGTAGATGATGCATTTTATGAAGAGTTAGAAGAAATTCTAATAATGGCTGACTTGGGAACTAAGACTACTTTTAAATTTATGGATAAACTTAAAAAGAGAGTGAAAGAAGAAAATATTACTGATTTTAATTATTTAAAGGAAGTCATAGTAGATGAGTTGTTCTTAATATATGTTAATGGACAGCAGTTAACAAGTAAGATTAATTATAATAAAGATGGGCTTACTACGATACTTTTTGTGGGAGTTAATGGAGTAGGAAAGACTACTACTATAGCAAAACTAGCAAGTAAAATGAAGAGTGAACAAAAGAAAGTTATATTAATAGCAGCAGATACTTATAGGGCAGGCGCTGTGGATCAATTAAAGGAATGGGCTAGTAGAATAGGAGCACCATTTTACGGAACAGAAGAAACAGACCCAGCGAGTGTAGTGTTTGACGGGCTTAAGAAAGCTGAAGAAATAAAAGCTGATGTTGCTTTAATAGATACTGCTGGTAGACTACAGAACAAGGAAAACTTAATGAAAGAACTTGAGAAAATTAAAAGAGTAATAGAAAAAGTTACTGAAAGAAGTGTAGATGAGACACTGCTTGTGATAGATGCATCAACCGGGCAAAATGGGATAAGTCAAGCAGTTAGTTTTAAAAGTATATGCGATATTACCGGGCTTGTGCTAACAAAACTTGATGGAACGGCAAAAGGTGGAATTGTGCTTTCAATTAAAGATACTGTAGGGTTACCTGTTAAGTTTGTAGGCTTTGGAGAAAAAGAAAGTGACTTGATACCTTTTGATATAGAAAGTTATATTTATGGGCTATTTAAGGAGTGGAAGTAATGGTAGAAGAAAAGCTAATATATGATGGTTATGTAAAAATATATGATGTGAGAAAAGAGAAAGATGGGAAAGTTATAGAATACACTAAAGTTCATTTAAGAGGGTCTTCTTGTGGAATAGTAATAAATGAAGAAGGAAAGATGGCTTTAGTTACACAGTATAGACCTATAATTGGAATGGAAACATTAGAAGTACCTGCTGGGACTTTAGATAAGGGTATTTCACCAAAAGAGATAATTATAGAAGAGTTAGAAGAAGAGTGTGGAATAGCTAAAGAAGATATAATAAGTATAACTGATAAACCAGTTCTTACTTATAAAATAATAGAAAATATGTCTGATGGAGAAATGCATATATTCTTAATTAAAGTAAAAACAAGAAATAATAAACCTAAAGAAGAGGATGACGTAGACGAGGTTAATTTCTATACTTTGGAAGAGATAGAAAGTCTTATTAATAAAAGAATAGTAACAGACCCTAAGACATTAATAAGTTATTTCTTATATAAGGATATGATAAAATGAGTGAAAGAGATTATTTAATGGATTTGTATGATATTTATAAAGATTTATTAACTGATAAACAAAGAGAGTATTTTCAAAATTATTATTTTGAAGATTTAACTCTTCAAGAAGCAAGTGATGAGTTAAATGTAAGCAAGCAAATTATAAGTAAGACTATATTACAAGTTACTAATAAACTTAAGAAGTATGAAAGTACATTACATTTAAATAAAATATATAATGTACTTACTGTAATAAGAGAAACTACAACTGATGAGAATATAAAAAAGGAATTAGACAAATTACTCTAATTCTTTTTTAATATTTTAACAACTTTTTCTTCAGTTTGATAACTACTTAAAAGACTTTTATATTCTTCTACAGTTATTTCTCCATTTTTAAGTTTACCTTCTAGGTAGTATTCATTTTTTACTGCATAAGGTACATCACTTACTTTAAAGTAGTCTTTAAAAGTGTTAACATCTTTGATATTAGTGATTAAATCAAACTTTCTATTCATTAACATAATTAGTGAATAAAGTGATTCAGATATTTCAATAACTGGTTTAACTATATAAGTTTTACCATTTTTATCAATAGTACTAGGTGCGTAAATGTAATGTACTTCGTTGTCTTCCTTTACAATTTTATAATGACTAGCATTATTATCAAGTATAAAGCTTTTAATAAATGCTTTTGTTTCGTCACTATTTAATTTCGTTCTAATTAATGCAAGTTCAAAAAGTAAGGATCCACTAGTATATAACCCACTTTTATAAAACCATTTGTCGTCACTAGCTATTAACTTATAAAAAGTTAAACTATCACTTTCTAACCATGAATTAATAAGTACTCTTTTAAAGTTAGTGATTTTTTCTATATCACTTTTAATATCATAAAACATATACTCATGATTTGGGTCGTTTACTACTTCAGTTACATTTTTCTCCTTATTAGGTGTATATTCTTTAGTTTTTCTAAAATCCATTTAAAAAATCCCTCCCTGCATTTTAATTATATTACAAATAAAAAAAATTATCAATTAAGTTATGTCAATAATATGACAACTATAATCAATAATCTTCAAAGAGTTTACTAATTGGTATATCTAAAGCATCAGCAATTCTACCTAAAGCGGAGATAGTAATGTGTTTATTTCTGTTTTTATTTTCTATGTCACAAATATATTGTCTAGATAGGTCAGTCATTTCTCCAAGCATATCTTGAGTGACTTTCTTTTCTATTCGTATTCTTTTTAAATTTCTTCTAATTACATCATAATAGTATTCGTCGTCATGCTTAATTACAGTTTTTATCATTATTTCAACTCCTATAATAATTTTCTCAAAAATCCTACATTTTCATATAGTCTAATAGGCTATTATATGATATAATTAAATAGTTAAATAGTATTGGAGGTATTAAAAATGACGAATGAAGAGTTAAAAAAATTAGTAGGAAAAAACGTAAGAAAGTATAGATTAATATATAATGCTTATAATAAAAATAAACTTACTCAAGCAAAACTGGCTGAGAAAATTGGGGCGAAGGCTCCGCTTATAGGTGCACTTGAGAGTGAAAATAATGATATGGGAGTGAGTATATACAACTTGTATATGATTAGTCAAGTACTAAATGTGCCAATTAACAAGTTTTTTGAGGAGGAGTAACTATGTTTAAAAGAATAAAAAGAACATCTTTAGTTTTAGGTATAGCATTAACAGTTATATTAGGAATGTCTTATGGTACATTTATATTTACAACAAACTCATATAGAAGTACAGAGATGTTAGTAAGTAATTTAACATATGGAATAGAAATAACTTCAACAGGTGGCTCAGAAACTATAAATGGTACTAGTGTATCTTTAACTAGTGGAAAAACATCAACAGTACTACTAAAAATAACAAGTCTCAATAAGATTATCTCAAAATATGGAATAGATTATAAAATGTCTAGTGGTACTGGGTCAGTAAAGTATGCAAGTAATACTGGATGGTTACCAACAGGAAAGATAAATGAAAATAATGTGGGGACTTATGAAAAAGTTATAAAAGTAGTGATATCAGCTACAACTGATGTAACAGTAGACTTTACTGTTACAGGAGGTTATAGTACTAATGATTTAATAGAAGTAAAAGAAGGATATACAAGACTAACAGAAATATATGATGGAATAGTAGATTATAAAGAAGACTTAAAGACTATTATATCAAAAGAAACAACTAATAATATATATGGTGGAGAAGCAATTAATAACTACTTACAATATCCAACAAATACAGATACAACAAAGAATATTTGGAGAGTACTAGGATATTATAACTCAGTTGATGGAATAAAGGTAGTATCTAATCAAACCAGTACAACAGTACAGAGTAATATAACAAGTAGTTTAACAAGTTTTTATAACACATTAGAAAAACAAGAAGACTATGTACTAGAGACAAATAAGTTTAATTGTACAAATACTACATGTACAACAAGTAACTATTCAAACATAGGAATACTATCAACAAGTGAATATAATATGTTAGGTGGAGTAAATTCATACTTAGCAAGTAATGAAAGTTATTTTGCTTTAGACAATTCTACAATAAAGAATATCACATCAAGTGGAATAACAGATACAACAACATCTACAACAAGTGGTTTAAGACCAGTAATATACTTACAAAATGATGTTAAAGTAACAGGAAGTGGAACTTCTTCAGACCCATACAGATTATCAGATAAAGGAGACGTAATATTTGCAAGTGCAACATTAAATGGAACAGCACTAGAAACATTTCCAAAAGAAAGTGACCCATATATACCAAAAACAGTAACATGTACAAATGGAAGTGTAGGACATTGGAATACAGAAAAACAGAAGATAGAACTAACAACAGTAAACCTACCAACAAGTTGTGTAGTTGATTTCACAGAAGGATATACAGTTACATTAAGTGCAACAAATGGAACAGTTACAGCACCTACAAGCAAAGTAATAGGAAGAACTGGAACAGCAACATTTACAGTATCACCAAACGAATACTACATATATGAAAGTGATACATGTGGAGGAACACTAAGAGGGAACACTTATACAATAAGTAATGTAACAAGTAATAAAACTTGTAGTATTATATTTAAATCTGATAACCCATTTCTATCAGGTACATTAGCCTATAAAATCTATGAAAAATCAAAGACACATGAAGATGGTGTGTACAATGAAAATGGATATAGATATGAGGGAGTTGACCCAAATAACTATATACAAATGGAGAAGTCTGATAGAACAACAGAAATGTGGAGAATAATAGGATTATTTCCGGATGGAGAAAATTGAGAAAATATAATAAGAGTAAGAAAAGCAGGATACGAAAAGGCCGCATATGACTCAAATAGTACAAACCACTGGCCAAATACAACATTATATACTACATTATCAAGTACATACTCACTAACAAATTATAAGAATACAGTAAACTATAAAATGTACTTAGGAACATCAAATAAATATAATAGTTATGTATTAGCTGACTACTATGATATGGAAAGAATGTTAAATAGTAAAGGGATGGCAGGTGCAACATCAAAGGCAAGTTATTCAAGTGAAACAAAATTTACTGGAAGTGTAGGACTAATGTATCCAAGTGACTACGGTTATGCAGTACTAGCAAGTGACTGCGCAAGAACAATTAAACCTCTTAATTATCATGAAACTACAACATGCTATGATAATAATTGGCTATACCACAGAACAAGTGATTTTCAGTTATTAATAACTCCAATAGCTTTGGCCGCTAACCTTGTTAGTGATGTTAGTACGAAAGGCTATGTCACTCTATATGGTGATTTTGTAACAGATTCTGGCCTCGTCGCTCCAGTTATGGCTTTGTCAGCAACCATAGTTGTAACAGGCTCAGGTACACAATCAGATCCATATGTAATGCAATAGGAGGTATAGAGTATGAAATATATAAAGATAAGTATAGTAATATTGTTAGTAAGTTTTATAAGTATATTTGCTTATAAATTTACTACAAATAATTCTAGTAATAAAATAAGTTTAACTAAAGAACAGATGAAAGAAATGTTAAGTTATACTATAGATGGAAATAGTACTAGTTCTATGCCTACTAAAGGTAGTGGATATAAAGTAAAGAGTATAACTTGTAAAAGTGGTAGTATATTATCTTGGGATAATGATAATTGGTTATTAGAAGTAGAAAAGTTAGAGAGTGAAGATTTATGTAATATAGACTTTACAACAGGTACAGGAAGTTATACAGTAACAGCAGTACCTAGTATAGAGGGGTCTTTAGATAGTACATCTAAGACAACAACAGAGAATGGGACTGTTACATTTTATACAGATGCAATTATAGATAGTGTGAGTGGATGCACTAATGAAATAAGTGATGGTAAAGTAATAGTTAAGAATGTAACAAGTAATACTACTTGTAATATTAATGTATCATATATGAAATTGTATGATAAGTTACTTGCTGATAAAACAACACGTCCAGGAGCAAGAACAGACTTTAGTACAGTTTTAACAAATGATAATACAAAGACCTTATATACTAGCACAGAAAACGGAACTACAGTATATTATTTTGCTGGAAATGCAACAGACAACTGGGTAAAGTTTGGAAAGAATGCAAGTAATCAAGACTTATACTGGAGAATAATAAGAACAAACTCAGATGGAAGTGTAAGACTACTATACCATGGAACAAGTACAACAGCAACAGACGCATATATAGGAACATCAGCATTTAATAGTAGTTATGATAATATAGCATATGTAAGTTATATGTATGGTAGCCTAGGAAGTGTTGAAAATGCAAGAGCAAATACAAATAATAGTACAATAAAAACAGCAATAGATAACTGGTATGCTACTAACTTGAATACAAATTATGGAAAATACATAAGTACAACAGCAGTATACTGTAACGATAGAACATATACAATATCTGGAAGTAATACATTATTTGGAGCTTACACAAGATTGAGAACAAATAAAACACCAACATACGATTGTACAGACACTAACGATAAATTTACAGTAGACACAAGTACTGGAAACGGGAAACTAAAATATCCAATAGCATTAATGACAGCAGACGAAGTATCATTTGCAGGTGGACTATGGGTAACAAATGCACCAACATGGTATTATTATAATAGTGCAAACGGTAGTTCAACAGGTACGAATTGGTGGTGGTCCTTGTCTCCTTACAATTTGAATGGCAGCGGATACGCTGCC
>OGOP01001934.1_pt1 | contig 13576 bp, 9 predicted proteins | sample 1552591 | NCBI WGS metagenome assembly OGOP01 (sample SAMEA2580120, study PRJEB22360) | human gut metagenome | biome: human gut; feature: human-associated habitat; material: faeces | place: Denmark | collected 2008/2010 | reverse complement strand
AACCTATCAACACCTTTGCTTTTTGAATCAGACAATTTCAAATATATATCGACAGCATCATAAATTCCTTCGTCTGTAACATACTGTGAACGCTTTTGCAAACCGTTTTCAGTTAAAAACTTTGCCCTTGGGTAATTTTTCATTGCATAAGAATTTTTTACATCCAAGGTCCAATTTTCATTCATATCAGATTTTTGTATAAGCTTTTGAGCCCCTGTATAATCTTCAAACAAATAACAAGAATTTGCCATCAAAAGATAATCATCTTTATTTATACTATCAACAAACTCAGTCCAATGTTTTACTGCAGTGAGAGCATGCCTGCCGGAAGGAGCTTTTGTTAAGTAATGTCTGAAATAATTTTGTACATCATCTTTTACTGATGTAGGAATAATTTTAGCGTTTTTATACTGATTTACTAAAATCACACCGAGATAATATTCCGAAGCAATAGCATAATCAGTATTTGGCGCATTATGAATTACATTTTCAAAATATTTTTTAGCTAATTGTGGACGACTCTCAACGAGTTTTTGCCCTGCAAGATAGCGCGAACGCACACTTAATTTGTGCCTTGGATAATTATTGAATAATATCTGATACTGCTTTAGTTCAGATTTGTCATCGCCAAGCATTTTTGCGCACTCAGCCCTATGATAAATCGCAATTGGTTTTAAACTTGAAAAAAGAGAAACTTTAGAAAATAAATAATAAGCGTTTTGATAATCCCCTTTTGAAAAATCTTCTAACGCAGAAGAATAAATCGTATCAGTCTTAGATTGAGGCTGATACAACACTGCTACACCTAACCCAAAAGCCAAAACTGCTGCCAAACTTATTCCGGCTATAACTCTCTTTTTATTATCCCAATCAAACATTATATTTACATAATAACAAAAAACATTTTTTTATTCAAGAAATGTAACAGCGCTTAATTTTTTAGATTTATTTTATAAAGAAAAGTTACATTAAAAATCAAGTAATTAACTCTTAACGTATTTTATAGTATAATAATTGTAGTTTTAATCAGGAGGTTAAATGTACGGAATCATATTGGCAGGCGGCTCTGGAAGCAGATTATGGCCGTTATCGAGAGAACTTTATCCAAAACAATTATTGAACTTAATTTCAGACAAAAGCTTATTACAAGCCACTTTTGAAAGATTAAAAGTTTGTATGCCAGAAGAAGATATTATCAGCATTACAAACACAAAACACGTTTCTAACGTAAAAATGCAACTTTCTAGTTTAACTCAAAATCCGGTTGTACTAGCAGAACCGGTTGCCAAAAATACTGCTCCGGCAATTGTTCTTGCAACAAAATATATTATGCAAAAATCAGTTTCTGACCCAATTATTATAGTTGTACCATCAGACCATTTGATTAAAGACAATGAAAAATTCTTATCAACAGTTCAAAAAGGGAAAAAACTTGCACAAGACGGCTACATCGTAACCTTTGGGATTAAACCAAACTATCCGGAAACAGGCTACGGCTACATTAATACTTCAAAAGAAATTGGCAACGGATACAAAGTTAAAGAATTTGTTGAAAAACCTGATTTTGAAACTGCGCAAAAATATTTACAAGAAGGAACTTTCTATTGGAACAGCGGAATATTCATGTTTAAAGCTTCTACGTTACTAAATGAAGCAATCAAGCATGCCCCTGATATAGCAAAAGTTTCAGAGGAATTCGATTTTACAGAAAACAATCAAATTCCATTTGTTAATTTTGATAAGATGCCAAATATCTCAATCGACTATGCAATTATGGAAAAATCCAACAAAATTGCACTCGTAAAACTCGAAAGTGATTGGAACGACTTAGGTTCATGGCAGTCAATTTATGATGTAAGTAAAAAGGATAAAGACGGCAACGTATTTGTAGGTCACGTTTTAGACAAAGGTTCAAAAAATTCGTTTGTTTATGCCTCATCAAAACTTGTTACAACAATCGGACTTGAGGACACCGTAATTGTCGAAACAGAAGATGCAATCCTAGCATGCAAAAAAGACAAAACTCAAGACGTTAAGCATATTTACGAAACATTGAAACGTCAAAATGATAACACTCATCTTGTCCACAAAACAGTTTATCGTCCATGGGGATTTTATACTGTAATTGCTCAAGGCGAAGGATTTTTAACAAAAATTATTCACGTAAACCCTGGACAAAAATTATCAGTTCAGTCACATAACTATAGAAGCGAGCACTGGGTGATATTATCAGGGACTGCCAAAGTTGTACTAGAAGGAAAAGAACTAATTCTTTCTCCTGGACACAGCGTTGATATTCCATTAAAAGCAATCCACTCATTGCAAAACCCGTTTGATAAAGATATCGAAATTATAGAAGTTCAAAAGGGAGATCCATTGATTGAAGAAGATATCATTCGATATGAGGATATGTACGGCAGAGCCTAGCATGTCATCAACGAAAAATGTATTATGACTCACTGCATAGTACATTTGCTAATTCTCTGTAATATCCATCGTTTAGCAAATCAAAAAACTGTTTTGTAACATTTGGAGCGATTGCCTCAACCCATTCTTTATCCATATGTAAGCCTTCAACCAGTCTTGCAAACAACTCGCACGGCTTTTCATAATATTTCTTATACTTATTTATGCGGGCAGAAATTCGAGCTTGCTTTTTCTGGTACGAACGTAACCTGATATATGCAACAAAAGCAGGAGGCATATCTGTAAAATCTTTTTCAATATTATCTATTGAATACAATTTAGTCGTTTTTCGAAAAAATCCACCTTCTATCAATTGAACTCTGTCATATTTCAACAAATAACGAGCATTAGATCGCTTTATATATCTATCAAACTCTTTGAACTTTTTTGAACGCATAAATTTTGGATAATAATGTTTTACAATACTTTCATATTCCTTAATTTTTGTTTTAACTCTATCTTTATGCTCATATAAACGAACACAAAGCGAGTTATTATCAACAAAATTTGTAACTTTGATTAGTTCTTCTTTATAAATCGGATTATTTGATTTAAAAAGAACTTCCAAACTTCCACCGGTTTTATTCATATCCGGCTCAAGTTTTGAATGAATATAATGGGCAAACTCATGCAATAACGTAGGTACAACACGATTTTCTGGAATATTTCTTGAAATATCTATCCGATTTTTCAAGAAAAAACCTTGATGTCCACGAGCTTTAGTTCCCGTATGTACTGTCAATCCAAGAGATTTAAAATATTTAATCAACCTTTCAGCATCCATAAAAAAATTATACATTAAAAATCTTAGGCTATCACTTGACAAAAACTCAAAAGTAATAAATAATACTAATATAAGGGAAAAGACTTTAAGAGGTCTTAGCTCTCAAAGTCTTTCTTCGTTCCCTTAGATTAACGTAACAATTAATCTTATCAAAAGCTCTATTACCAGTAGAGCTTTTTTAATTAATTCTCGGCTCATCATTTTCCTCCTTTCCTGACCGATTTCTTCGTAATTCGGTGTGTCAGAGGAGGTAAGGGAACTTACCCAAAAGTATTATAAATTGCAACATCTTATATTGTCAATATTATTAAAAAATCTTATAAGGATTTAAGATGTTGTTAGGATCAAATGTTTTCTTTATTTGACGCATATAATCTAATGCAACAGAATTTACCACTTTGCCAATGTAATTCCGTTTTAACAAGCCTACACCATGCTCCCCAGATAAAATTCCACCTAAACTTGCTGTCAAATCATAAATTTCTGCTTTGGCAAGTTTATAACGCTTATATTCATCCTCATCACTGTAATCAATCGGGATTTGAGGGTGAACACTACCATCTCCAACATGCCCGACCATACAAACTTCCAAATCATATTTTTTGCAAATCTCACGAATTCCAAGTACTAAAGCTTCAAGATTTTCACGAGGGACGATAACATCGTCTGTCGTAACATTTGGTTTCAACTTCGCACAAGCCCCCATTGAAGATCGACGAGCTGTCCAAATTTTCTCATATTCTTCTTGATTATGAGAAGCTTGAATAGCTGATGCTCCAGTCATTTTCAAAATTCTAACAATTACATTCTCTTGATATTCCATAGAACATTCAAAACCATCAATTTCAATCACAAGTACAGACTCTTTTTCTGTTAAAAGATTTGCCGGATAAAACTTTTCAACAGTTTGAATAGCATTTTTATCCATAAAGTCAATTGTTGTCGGGAAAATTCTCTGTTCAATTATTGCATTTACCGCTTTTACAGCATCTTTTACAGTATCAAAATACGCCATCAAAACTTTTTTGCTTTCCGGCTTAGGTATTAACTTCAAAGTTGCCTCTACTACAATTCCCAAAGTACCTTCTGAGCCGACAAATAAAGTATTTAGATTATAACCTGTAGCATTTTTTATAGTATTTGAGCCTGTTCTCAAGATTTCACCATTTGCTGTAACTATTTTTAAATCAATGACATAATCCTTTGTTGTACCATATTTAAAAGATTTTGCACCTCCTGAAGATTGTGCAATGCTACCTCCAATAGTAGATACAGCCAGATTTGACGGATCTGGGGGATAAAAAAGTCCTAATTTTTCAACCTCACGTTGAAAATCTCCCAACACAACACCAGATTGAACACGTGAGGTCATATTATCTTTATTAATTTCTAGAATTTTATTCATCCTAGAAAAATTCAAAATAATCCCGCCATGCACAACTACGCACGAACCAACAACATTTGTCCCAGCACCACGGCATATTATGGGCACTTTATACTTATTTGCCAATCTTACGACCTGTTGTACTTGTTCAGTACTTTCCACAAACACAACTACATCCGGAATATTTTCTATATTTCTTGAATTCGATGCATCCTGAGCATAGGCATAGCGTTCTTCCAATGTTTCCAGTACATTAGCCGAAGAGAGAAAGTTTTTTAAATCTTTTATAAGTCTATTAGTCTTCATCAACATAAGATGTAAGCTTTTCTATATTTGTTCCAAGTCTGGATAACATTTTTTCAATCTTATCCACTTTCCTATTTAACACCATATCATCTTTTTCTTCAAGTGTCGATAGAATTTTTTCTAATTTCATTTCGAGCCTATCAATTCTGACTTCCTGTTGTTCAAATTTTTCTTCAAGCTCTGAAAGTAATTCTGCTTTTTCAGGGAGTGCAGTTCGTAATTCTTCAATATTTTCTCGAATTTGCTTAATATCAGATACTTTTTCTGTAATATCTGCAACATTTTCCTTAATACCATCAATTTCAGATGTTTTATCTGTAATACTTGAGATATTTTCTGTAGTAGAATCAATCCATTCACCAAGATACATCATTACTTGGTGGAAAACTTTATCAGCATTTGCAGATTCTTCTGCCATAGATTGAATATTTTCTATTTTCTTTTCAAGACGCTCTGTAACCTCTGAATTATCCAAATATTCAATTCTTCCTTCAAGTTTTTCAACAAGACTACCAAAATTATTCAATCCATCGTTCAAAACCTTATAAGATTCATCAGAAGTCAAAAGTAGTTTGTTTGTACGTGAACTTATGCTCAAAATATCTTCATTAAGCTTTTCAATATCACTTTTCAAATCAACTATTTGATCTTGAGTGAGTGTTGATTCCAAACCTTCAACGGAATTAACTATTTTCTTGATATCATCAGATAAGCTTTCAAAATCATTACCTGAAAGATGAGTGATAGCTAATCTTAATTTCGCAATATCTGATTCAACATCTTGTAAAGTATAAGAATATGAAAAATCATCGTCAGAACTAGCAATCTGTCTTAATTGATTTTGAACCTCTATCAAACTTTGATTAATCGCATCCGTTTTTTCTTCAACAAAATCTTTAATTTCTTCTGTTTCTTCAACAAATGAAATCTGGTCAACAAGAGAAACAAGCGCATTCATGATTGTTTCTTTAATGTCTTCAGAATTCTTTTCTAAGTCAACATTATCAAGTTTCAAAAGAACATCTTTTAAATACTTATCAATTGCATTTGCTTTTTCATCAGACGAAGCCTCAAAATACTTTCTTTGTTCAAAAATCAAACTCTTAATATCGTCAATTTCTTCCTCAATATCAAAATCAGAAGGTTCCATCGCAATGACATCAACTTTTTGGTGTAAAGCCGAAAGCATTTCAGCTACCTTATCTTCTGTTTCAGAAAAATCATCAAACCTTTCATACAAAGCATCAAATGAATCATCCGCAACGATTACATCGACCTTGTTAGACAAAGCATCCAATGCTTTTTTCAATTCCTGACCGTTTGATTTAATTTCATTTTCAATATTTTCAGTTTTTGTATTAACATCATCCAACGTACTTAACACATCGTCATTGCCGGAAGATGCAACAAACATATCCACTTTTTGATGCAAAGCATCCAGCGATTCTTTATTTTTAATCGGGCTATATTTGTCAATTGTGTTTTCGCAAGCTGATTGAACATAATTTTTCAAATCATCTCCGAGCGTGGAAATTCCGGCAGAAATAACATCAGCTTGTTCCGCAATATCTTCTTGTTTATCCAAAACTGTATCAAGTTTTGCAGACAATTCATTCTGAACATTAGCAATTGCATCAACCGTTCTATTATCTTCCAAAAATTCTGCAAACTGTTTTTTCAAATCATTTACACAATCATCCAGTTTTTCATCTAAAACACATTGTAAATTTTTAGAATTACTTTCGATTGTAACATTCAAAAGCTCAATATCATTTTGAATTTTTTCAGAAACGCATTCCTCTATTTGCGAAATTTTGTTAAATAATTCTTTGTAAACCTGTTCTAAACGCATTACAGCTTCTGAACTAGAAGCTAGTTCACCGTTTACATCAACGCTGAAATTGATAAACGAAGTTTCAACAACAACCTTTAATTCACTCAAAACTTTGTTAAAATCGTACTCTGCAAAAGCAGAAAGTCCATTTTTAATCGGTTCAAATGCTTTAATCATTTCGTCTTGTCCATTAGAAACAGCATTTGCAATATCTGTATTAACAAGTTCTATTTCTTGTTTTAATGTTGAGAATTTTTCTTCTAGATTCTGCGAGAATCCTTCTTCACTATTCAATTTTTCAACAGCTTCAAGTATTACTTCAAGGCGATTTTCAACAACATCAATATTTTCACTTATTGCAGAATTAATATTTTTTGATGTTGAATTACTTAATTCTTCCAAAGAAGCTATTATCCCTTTTACCTCTTCATCAAGCAGATTCAAAACCTTTTCTGATTTTTCATCAGAAGAAAACTTAACTGCATTCATCAATTCATGAATAGTATCCATTTCTTGTCTTATTTCTGCAATTTCATCCAGTGAAGAAGTTATTTTTGCTTCTGTTGTAGAAGAAACCTTTTCGACATTTTGCGCAAACTCTGTTAATTTAGCTTGTAAAGTATCCATTTTTTCTTCATAAGCATCAGAACTGTTTACTATAGCAGTTTCTATTCCAATTAATTTTTCAGAAAATTTACTATCTACAAGAGATTTTGTGGATTTTGCAGACACATTCAGTTCTGCAATATAATCTCTCAAACTTTCAACAATTTCATCAACATGAGATTTGAATTCAGAAATATTAGTTGTAACTTCCGCAATTCCGGCAGTTTGAGCATCTTTCAAGTCACTAACTTGATTAGAGTATTCACTGTTTAGCAAATCAATATTTTCAGACATTTTTGAAAATTCTGTTTTAAAATCCGCAAACTGATTTCTGAATCCTGTAGAAATATCGTCAGACAAAGCATCCAACTTTTCAGAAATATCGTTAATTGATGCTGTAACTTTTCCGGAATATTCTGTTGTTACCGAGTCTAATTCTGTTTTTAGCTCATCAACTTTTCCACAAAGCTCATCAATATTTGCAAGAATTGTTTCTGCATTGCTATCTGAACTGTTTTTCAATGTATCGTTCAAAGAATTAAATGCAATCATCACATTTTCCAGCGACAATTTCACACTCGCAAATGCTGTAGAAACGTTTTGAGAAGTATTTTCTGCTTTTTCAGCAATAACCGAATTTATACCACTGATTTCACTTATCAAATTTGCAAGTGCTATATTCAAATCATCAAAATTTGATTTTGTACCAACATTAATATCATCAGAAATTTTTGAGCTTGCAATTTGAATATCTGCAGAAATTTTATCTAATGTTTCTTGCATTTTTTGTCCTGAAATTTCTTGCAAAACACTAATATTTTCTGCTAAAGCCGACAAATCTGTACTTATTTTCTCAAAATATTCTTTTCTTGCAGCGCTATGCAAATCTAGATCTAAACCTAATTGAGATTTCAACGCTTGAATTTCACTTAATATATTTTCAGAGTTATTTTTTGCAGTTTCGTCAAAGCTATCTTTGATTTCTCCCAACTTTTCTGCCAAATCAGTGTAATTATTACCCGAAGCACTTTCAAACAATGTAGATAAATCATCTACTTTGGAAGAAAGTTGTTCCAAATCATATGAATAATCAGGAATTTCAATCGCTTTAACTGCATCACTAACAGCTTCTACATCCGTTTTTTTAGGTAAAACATCAAATATACTTGCAACTACTTTTGAAAATTCATCATTTTGGGCGCTTACAATATCGATTTTTTCAATAATATTTTTACAATCGAACGATATATTATCTGCGATTTCCTTTAGTTCGGCATCAATTTCAGTTGTATCAAGCACATTAACAGCTTCTGCAACCTGGCGAATTCTATCGTTTACAGATAATACAGAAGTTTCAAACGCATGGTTTAAAACCTCAATATTTGCCAATTTTGCACTCAGCTTATCTTCTGAATCTTGTCTTGCTTGAGAAACAGAGGCTCCCATTTCTCCAATATATTCTTTTATCGCTTTTACGTTGTTCTGCATTAAGTTTTCAAAGTTCAAAAAGTTGCTTGCAAGGACATCTTCAACATTTTTTATATCGTTTGAAAGATTATTTAATACCTCTAACCTTTTTTCATCCGCAATATCATTTGAACGAGAAAATATATCTTTTTGAATTTCAATATCAGCCGACAACTTTTCTACTAAGTCATCAAAAAGAACTTTTACTGACTCAAAATTTTCTCTTGCACTTTCCGCAACACTGATTTCCAAACCGCTTAATTTTGCAGAAACATCGCTGATATCCTCAACAACTCTAGCAGAATTTTCTAAATTACTAGCCACAGTTTGTTTAAATTCTTCTCTAAAATCTGTAATATCAGAAACAACATTTCCACTATTCTGTTCTATAGCAGACAAAACTTTTTCGAAATCATCTTTATAATCCAATGATTTTATCTTTGTAAAAATGCTTTCAATTCTTTCTGCACTGTACGAAAGGTCATTGTTTAAAGCAGTTGAATTATCAATAATTTTTTGCACAAAATCTGCTAAATCCTTTTTAAATCCTGTGAAATCAGTATCTGTTACAATTGTTTCAAAAGAATTTTCTAATTTTTCAAACCTCTCTGTGACAATTGCATTGCTTTGAGCCGTTGATTCTCCGATAAATTCTCTCAAAGAATTCAAAATATTCTGCGAATAAGCTATCTTTTCTTCCAAATTTTTAAATGAGATTTTTGACGGAATTAAATTTACATCATCAGAAAGTGTTGAAATTTTTTCATTAATAGAATTAACCTGTTCGGTAATACCAAGATTTTCGACTTTTTTAGAGGTTTCTTCAAGGTGATTTTCAATTGTTTTGAACGATTTTTCAACATTAGCATTTAAGCCAATTATTTCTTCATCTAACCCACTCAACAAAGACCCTAATTCGTCTTTATCAAAGAATTTGTTATTAATTTCGTCAAGTTGACCGCCAAATTTTTCTAACAATGACTTTTGTGCTGACAAGTCGCTTAAAAAATTGTCGAAACTGGCACTAAAAACGTGGAACAAATCTCTCAACTCAGAAGTTTTGGCTAAATCATCCTGAGCTAGAACAACATTTTTCAAGATATCTTCAAGAGTGGTAAATCTCGCATTTGCATCTGCTTGCTTTTCTTCAACCATCTTTTTAAGCTCAGTCAGATAAACTTTAATCAAATCAGTTGCTTCATTATCACTAGCCATAAGCTCAAGTTTTGCACTTATACCAGTCAAAACTTTTTCAAAATTTTCAACATTATGTTCGTTTTCAACACGCATCGTGTTGAGAATTTCAGCAATTTCATCTACTGTTAGCGCCATTTGTTTTCACTTTCTTAAAAATATCCCACTATTATCATATATATATTAACAGAAGAATACCAAATCAGGCAAACTATTAACGTTTATTATTACAATTGTAAAGATAAAGTAACTCTTTTTTAATTTCAATGATATAATATGGAGTAGACGAGAAATAAGAGGTGGAAATGAGTAGGATAGTAATAAACAAAGATAAATGCAAAGCATGTTATTTATGCATTAACGAATGTCCTAAGAAGTTACTTAAGATTAGTCAAGACACTAACAAACTTGGAGTACATGTTGTGGAATTTGACGACCCAAACCATGAATGTCTTGGGTGCGCAATGTGTGCCGTTAGATGTCCTGATTTAGCAATTACAGAAGTTTACAAAGGTTAAAACAAAATCGGAGCAACAGCTCAGAAAGATTAATATATGACAGAATGTTTAACAAATAAAAAAGTATTAACAAAAGGAAATTACGCAATAGCAAACGCAGCAGTCCTTGCCGGATGTCAGTGCTATTTCGGTTATCCTATAACTCCGCAAAGTGAAATCGGAGAGTTCATGAGTGGGAAAATGCAGGAATTAAAAAGAGCTTATGTTTCTGCCGAAAGCGAACTTGCCGCAATAAATATGGTTATCGGAGCAGTTTCAACTGGTGTTAAAGCGATGACTTCATCTTCTTCTTGTGCGGTAGCACTAATGCAAGAAGGGTTGTCTTACGCAACAGCAGATGAATTACCGGTTGTACTAGTAAGCGTTATGCGTGGAGGTCCCGGATTAGGGAATATTTACCCATCACAAGGAGACTACTTCCAAGCTACAAAAGGTGGCGGAAACGGAGATTATAAACTAATCGTTCTTGCACCATCAACTGTTCAGGAATGTGTTGACTTAACTTACAAAGCATTTTATCTTGCTCAGAAATACAAAAACCCGACAGTTTTGTTGGCTGACGGACTTTTAGGACAAATGATGGAACCTGTTGAATTTTACGACTATCCGTATCCGGAAGTTGATACGTCAGAATGGGCACTAACAGGTGCAAAAGACCGAGAAGCAAGAATTATTCGTTCTTACGCTCCGCTTGCCGACAAGCAATGCGTATTTTTAGATAAGCTTTTTGCTAAATACAAAACGTTGGAAGAAAACGAAACCGAGTGGGAAGAAATTAATACGGAAGATGCAGACATCGTTCTTGTTTCTTTCGGAAGCACTTCAAGAAACGTAAAAACTGCAATGAAAAAACTTCGTGAAAAAGGAATTAAAGCAGGTATCCTAAGACCTATCACTTTGTTCCCATTCCCATCAAAGAGACTTGCAGAACTTTCAAAAACTGCAAAAAGATTTGTAACAGTCGAAGTAAATATGGGACAGATGGTAAACGATGTTAGACTTGCAGTCAATGGAGCTTGCCCTGTGGACTTAGTAAACAAAGGCGTCGGTGCTCCACCGTCAGCAGATGAAATTGTTAAAAGAATCGAGGAATTATTATAATGGAAACACAAGTTTTTAAACTACCTGACTCATTAAAAGGTGATGTAAAATATTCATTTTGCCCAGGGTGCGACCATGGTGTTGCGGTTAGACTTGTGGCAGAGGTTTTAGATGAACTGGGAGTTCGAGAGAATACAATTCTTTCAGCATCAATCGGTTGTTCTGTAACTGCTTACGATTTTATTAATGTTGATTCTTTGGAAGCTCCTCATGGAAGAGCAATTGCAGAAGCAACAGGAATAAAAAGAGCGAGACCCGACAAAGTTGTATTTACATACCAAGGAGATGGAGATTTTGCCTCAATCGGTTTAGCAGAAAGCATGCACGCTGCATTAAGAGGCGAAAATATCACAGCTTTTTGTTTGAACAATACGACTTACGGTATGACTGGCGGTCAACTTGGACCGACAACCCTTTTAGGACAAAAGACAACAACTTCTCCTACAGGTAGAAATGTTGAATACTACGGATACCCGATAAAAATAGCTGAGCACATTGCATTATGTGACGGAACAGCTTTTTCAGCAAGAGTTTCACTTGACACAGTTGCAAATATCAGAAAAGCTAAACAAGCAATCAAAAAAGCTTTTGAAGTTCAACTAAAAGGTTTGGGCTTTGGCTTTGTGGAAATTCTTTCAAGCTGCCCTACAAACTGGAAAATGTCACCAGAAAAAGCACATGAAAGGGTTCATACAGAAATGATGCCGGTGTTTAAACTGGGAACGTATAAGGACGTAACCGTAACTGAAAAATAAGTGAGTAGTGAATGGTGAGTGGTGAATAGACCATTTAGAAACTATAAGCAAAATTATTTTTGAACGAAGTGAGCGATAAGAACCATTCACGATTCACTACTCATCACTCACTTAAATAAAAAGGAAACAACAATGGAACATAACTTTATAATAGCAGGATTTGGCGGACAAGGTGTACTTTTAGCAGGAGAAGTTCTTGCAAATGCTTTCATGCTTGACGATAAAAATGTAACTTGGTACCCATCTTACGGTGCAGAAATGCGTGGTGGGACTGTTAATTGTGAAATCGTAACAAGTGATGAAGATGTAAGTGAAGTAAATAAACCTGATGCAGATTTTATCGTTGCTTTAAATCAAGCTTCTTTCAACCGATTTTTACCAAAAATCAAAAAAGGTGGTTGGATGATTGCCAACTCAACTCTTGTAAAAGAAGACAAGCCAAGAGCAGACATTAATTATGTGTTTGTACCAATCACAAAACTTGCAGATGAAAAAATTGGGAACGTTAGAATGGCAAATATTTTGGCATTAGGAATTGTTGCCAAAGTAAGCAGACTAACATCTTTGGATACATTGAATAAGGCTTTAGATAACGTAGTTCCGCCTCATAGAAAGAATTTGTTGCCTCTAAATATTAAGGCATTAAAAATCGGCTATGAGTATGATTTATTAACCGCAAAAGTTTAAATCAACTAAAAAGTCGATTTAAAAAATCAGAATTAGTTTTATTCTAATAAAGTACAGTTCAAGAGGTCTTTACAAAGTGAAAAAAGAACTAATTCAATCAATTAAAGAAAAAGAAATTCAACTGGCGAAATTGAAAGAGCACGTTGAAAAGAGTTCAGTGTGCTCAGACTTATATAACAAAGTCGTTTTAGAAAAAGCTATCCTAAAAAAAGAGTTAGAAGATTCGCAAAAAAATACATTTATGCAACGAATAATCAACCTAGTTCCTCGCAAAAAGACGCTGATTTGTGATTATTTTAAGCAGTAATAATATATAAATAATTTTGGTAATAGTTTGTATTAAAAAGTTTTTATACAAACTTATTTCCATATCAATTTTTGCTAACTTATGTAATAACTTTCTTATATTATTTTTTCAATTATTTAATACAAATTTTCAATTTTGTGCTATAGTAAACTCATTAGAGGTGTTTA
>OGOP01001930.1_pt1 | contig 13628 bp, 10 predicted proteins | sample 1552591 | NCBI WGS metagenome assembly OGOP01 (sample SAMEA2580120, study PRJEB22360) | human gut metagenome | biome: human gut; feature: human-associated habitat; material: faeces | place: Denmark | collected 2008/2010 | reverse complement strand
GACTGCTTCTGGGACATAAAGATGTAGAAATTGCGTGGTATGGTTCAAGAAGTTACATAGATCAGGCATATGCGAGTGTATTTCAGAATATGTTCCAGCTTGTGCCGGACATTTGCAAGGGAGAAGATTTAGAACAGCTTTGTGAGGAAGTTGATGTGGTATTTACAGCTACTCCGCAGGGGCTTTGTTCTTCTTTAGTAAGTGAGAATGTATTATCTAAGGTAAAGGTTATTGATTTAAGCGCAGACTTCCGTATTAAAGATGTAGATACATATGAGAAGTGGTACGGAATCAAGCACCAAAGCCCACAGTTTATTAAAGAAGCTGTTTACGGACTTTGTGAGGTGAACAGAGAGAAGATTAAGAAGGCGCGCCTGATTGCAAACCCTGGATGTTATCCAACTTGTTCTTTTCTGTCTATTTATCCATTAGCAAAAGCAGGACTTATTGATATGAAGTCTGTTATCGTAGATGCAAAGTCAGGTACTTCCGGAGCCGGAAGAGGAGCAAAGGTTGCAAACCTTTACTGTGAGGTAAATGAAAGTATTAAGGCATACGGCGTAGCAACCCACCGCCACACTCCAGAGATTGAGGAACAGTTATCCTATGCATCTGGTCAGGAAGCGGTTATTAACTTTACACCTCATCTTGTTCCTATGAACAGAGGTATTTTAGTAACTGCTTACGCCAATCTTGTAAAAGATGTTACAGAAGAAGAAATCCGTAAAATTTATGAGGATGCTTATAAAGATGAACAGTTTGTTCGTTTTTTAAATGCAGGTGTATGCCCTGAAACCCGCTGGGTAGAGGGCAGCAACTATGTTGATGTTAATGTAAAGGTAGACGAGAGAACTCACCGTGTTATTATGATGGGTGCGATGGATAACCTTGTAAAAGGCGCAGCTGGACAGGCTGTACAGAATATGAACTTATTATTTGGTTTACCAGAGACAGAAGGATTATTAATGCCTCCTGTGTTTCCATAAATAATATTTATATAATATAAGTATTATGTGATTTACCATCAAAATGCAGGTAGGAATTGTAAAGTAGAATCGTATAAAGAAAAGTAGAAGTATTCTGAATCAGGAGGTTTGTTTATGAAAGTAATCGAAGGTGGCGTTACCGCCGCAAAAGGCTATAAAGCAGCAGGTCTTCGCGCCGGAATCAAGGCAGGAAAGACTAATAAAGACATGGCAATGATTTATTCTGAAAAGGAAGCTGTATGTGCCGGAACATTTACAAAGAATGTTGTAAAAGCAGCACCGGTTTTCTGGGATAAAGATGTTGTATATAAAGAAGGAAAGGCACAGGCAGTTGTTGTAAACAGTGGCATCGCTAATGCCTGTACAGGAGAAGAAGGCCTTTCTAATTGTAAAAAAGAGGCAGAAAAGGCAGGAGAACTTCTTAGTATTGCTCCAGAACATGTACTTGTTGCTTCTACCGGAGTAATCGGAGCACAGCTTGTAATGGATGTTGTGGAAAAGGGAATTGAGATGTTAGTTCCAGAACTTGATTCAGGAAAAGAAGCGGGTGAGAATGCAGCAACAGCCATCATGACAACAGATACTCATAAAAAAGAAATTGCTGTAGAATGTACTTTAGGTGGCAAAACAGTAACAATCGGTGGTATGTGTAAAGGTGCCGGTATGATTCATCCAAATATGGGAACAATGCTTTCCTTTATTACAAGTGATGCGGCAATTGACCAGAAGCTTTTACAGCAGTTCTTAAGTGAAATCGTAGAAGATACCTTTAATATGATTTCTGTAGATGGAGATACTTCTACCAATGACACCTGTCTTGTTCTTTGTAACGGTCTGGCAGAAAACCCTGTTATTACAGAAGAGGATGAGGACGGTAAGGAATTTAAGGCAGCCCTCGCTTATGTTATGGAATATCTGGCAAAACAGATTGCAGGAGATGGTGAGGGATGTACTCGTCTTTTTGAAGTTACCTGTAATGGAGCAGCTACAAAGGAAGATGCAAAGATTATCAGTAAGTCTGTTGTATGTTCTACTTTAACAAAGGCAGCCGTATTTGGAAAGGATGCCAACTGGGGAAGAATCCTTTGTGCGATGGGATACAGCGGAGTAACATTTGATCCGGAAAAAGTAGATATTGTATTAGAAAGTGAAGAGGGAAGCCTTGCAATTGTAAAAGATGGTATTGCAACGGATTACAGCGAGGAAAAGGCAACACAGATTCTTTCCGCAAATCCAGTAAAGGCAATTCTTGATATTCATGCTGGTGAAGAAAAGGCAACTGCATGGGGCTGTGACCTTACTTACGAATATGTAACGATTAACGCGGACTATCGTTCATAGTTCATAAAGAAAACTATATTTTCAAAATCTTTATTTTCCTTATTTTTGTGGCTGATTTTTTTGTCACTTGCTCCTGAATTTTGTTAATGTATGTATCGCGTGCAACTAAAAATTTGGATGACAAAAAGTCTTCTTATAAGAATAGGGTCAAAAAGATTTCCAGAAGACATAAGACAATAAAGGAGATAATTATAAATATGGCAGAAATGGAAATTAACAAGAATGTAGATGAAATAATGACAAAAGCCAATACGCTGATTGAAGCGTTACCATATATCCGCCGTTTTAACGGGGCAACCATCATTGTAAAGTATGGTGGAAGTGCCATGCTCGATGCCCAGTTAAAGATGAACGTTATTAAAGACGTAGCATTACTGAAGCTGGTTGGTATGCGTCCGATTATCGTTCACGGTGGAGGAAAAGAAATCAGCAAATGGGTAAAATTAAGTGGAAAAGAACCAGAATTTTATAACGGTCTGCGTGTGACAGATAAAGAGACAATGAACATTGCAGAGATGGTTTTAAATAAAGTAAACAAAGAGCTTGTCGGCCTGATGCAGAAGATGGGTGTCAATGCTGTAGGTCTTTGTGGTAAAGACGGAAACATGATTCGTGTCAATAAAAAGATGCCAGATGGAAAAGATATTGGATTTGTAGGAGAAGTTGCTTCTGTTAATACAGACCTGTTAAATACATTAATGGACAACGACTTTATTCCTGTAATCGCTCCGATCGGTCTTGATGATGAATTCAATGCTTATAACATCAACGCAGATGATGCTGCCTGTGGTGTTGCAAAGGCAATGGATGCAGAAAAGCTTGTATTCCTTACAGATATCGAAGGAGTATTTATTGACCCTGCTAACAAAAAGACATTAATTTCCGAGATGGATATTAAGACAGCAAAAGAATTTATCGAAAACGGTGTTGTTGGTGGCGGAATGCTTCCAAAACTGAATAACTGTATTGATGCGATTGAACAGGGCGTTTCCAGAGTACATATTTTAGATGGTCGTGTAGCACACTGTCTGCTTCTGGAGTTCTTTACAGAAAAGGGTATTGGTACCGCTATTTTAAAAGAACCTCTTTTTTAGGTACTGTACTATCTGAGTTTTTCAGCACTCACTTTTGTGGTCAATTTTCCACCAGTTTCACCTGAATTTCATCAACGTACGTTCCGCGTACACCTCAGAAATTTATGAACAACTGACGAAAATTTTCTCACAAAATCAAGCACTGAAAAACTCAGATAGCATATATAGCAGCAAGAATGCCGGACATTCTTGAAAGTTGAAGTTTGTAGTTAACGAAGCAAGGAGTGAAGAAAAATGACAAAAATGCAGGAATACATGCAAAAGGGAGAAGATTATATTTTAAAGACTTATAATCGTTATCCAGTCGTATTTGAAAAAGGTGACGGAGTCAGCCTTTATGACATGGATGGAAAAAGATACCTTGACTTTGCAGCAGGTATCGCCGTATTTGCATTAGGGTATAATAATAAAGAGTATAATGATGCGTTAAAAAATCAGATTGATAAGATTTTACATACTTCCAATCTGTATTATAATCAGCCAGCGATTGATGCGGCAGAGAAAATCGTAAAGACTTCTGGAATGTCAAAAGTATTCTTTACAAACAGTGGAACAGAGGCGATTGAAGGAGCATTAAAAGTAGCAAGAAAATATGCTTACTTAAAGGATTCTTCAAAAGATTATGAATTTATCGCCATGAACCATTCTTTCCACGGAAGAAGTCAGGGAGCGTTATCTGTGACTGGTAATGCACACTATCAAGATGGTTTTGTTCCAGTAGAGATGCGTGCCGTATTTGCAGATTTTAATGATCTTGAAGATGTAAAATCTAAAATCACAGACAAGACCTGTGGTATTATCTGCGAAGTTGTACAGGGTGAGGGCGGAATCTATCCGGCAAAGAAAGAGTTCTTAGAAGGACTTAGAAAGCTTTGTGATGAGAAAGATATCCTGCTCATCTTTGACGAAGTACAGTGTGGTATGGGAAGATGCGGATCTTTATATGCACATGATCTTTACGGAGTAAAACCAGATGTAATGGCATTAGCAAAGGCACTTGGCTGTGGTGTTCCAGTTGGCGCATTTGTGACAAATGAAAAGGCTTCTCACGCATTAGTTCCAGGGGATCATGGAACAACTTACGGTGGTAACCCATTTGCAACAGCAGCCGTATGTGAAGTGTTCCGTCAGTTTGAGGAAAAAGATATTGTGGCTCATGTGAATGAAGTGGGTACATACTTATACGAAAAGCTTGAGGAAGTAAAGAATCAGTTTGCCACAGTAAAAGACCATCGTGGCGTTGGCTTAATGCAGGGACTTGAATTTGAAGGACCAGTTGGTGATCTGATTGTTACAGCACTGAAAAAAGGTCTTGTTATCATTTCAGCAGGAGCCAATATCATTCGTTTTGTTCCACCACTTGTTATTGAGAAGAAAGATGTGGATGAAATGATTGCTATCCTTACAGAGGCAATGAAAGAGAACGGACTTCAGTAAAATTATGCAGCCATACTTGTAAATGTCTGAAAAATTATATGGCAGAAAGCAGAATATAAGGATGAGCCATTAAGTATATTTTACTGTGGTTTGATGGCTTGTTTGGAAGTGATTGGTTTCATATAGTAAATACGATAAAAACAGTATAAAAATAAAAAGAACCTCCATACTAATCTCTATATTAACAGAATGCAGCCTCGAAATCTTTTGTACTTAATTTTGTGAGAAGATTTTAGAAGTACATTAAAAATTAGAATAAAGAGAAGCGTATGGAGGTTTTTTATGTTTGGATTTATTGTAGCATTAGTTTCCGGTGCCCTGATGAGCATTCAGGGGGTTTTTAATACAGAGGTGACGAAACAGACAGGAACATGGCTGACCAATTCTTTTGTGCAGTTTACAGGATTTCTTCTTTGCCTTGTTATCTGGTTTTTTAAAGAAAGAAAAAAACATCCTCCGATGGAGATTTTCGCAGTGGAACCTAAATATTATTTACTAGGCGGAGTTATTGGGGCATTTATTACCTTTACTGTAATTGCAGGGATGTCCACACTTGGACCGGCAAAGGCAGTTATGCTAATTGTAGCAGCGCAGCTTATTGTAGCCTACCTTATTGAAGTGTTTGGTATTTTTGGAGTGGAAAAAACAGGGCTTGACTGGATGAAATTGTTAGGAACTGGATTATTTCTTGCAGGTATATTTATTTTCAAAGCCAGAGGGTAAAAGAAAATCGTCTTACCCTCTTGTGTTTTTTTTAGATATTCGGTATTATTAATAAGACTATGGACTATATGCAAAGGCAACATTTTCTGCGGAGTATAAAGTTATTCCGAAACTGTTTCGATAAGGAGGAGAGTACCTGGTTTGAGACAGTGTGTAATGAGAAGGTTGATTAGCGTAGCACTTGGAATCGTAATGATTATTTTGGCAGGATGTTCTTTTTCTGTTCCGGTAAGAGAGGAAGAAAGTACAGATTCTACTGTAGTGATAAAGGCGGATCAGAAAGAGGACACAGAGCAGGCAAGAGAGACAGAAATTTATGTTCACGTTTGTGGATGTGTGAAGAAGCCAGGGGTATATCGTTTACATTTCGGTGCAAGAACGCAGGAGGCGATTGATGCCGCCGGAGGTTTTTCAGAGAAAGCGAATCAGACAGCATGGAATTTGGCAGAAGTTCTTCAGGATGGAATGCAAGTGTACATCCCTTCTAAAGATGAGGCGAAGGAAGCGCTCAATGAAGAGCAGTCTTTAGGAAAAGATTTGTCAGCTTCCCAGAAAGAAGATACGGTAAATATCAATACGGCATCAAAAGAGGAACTAATGACCCTGCCAGGTATTGGAGAGTCAAGAGCAGATGCGGTTATTGCATGCCGGGAAGAAAAGGGTTCCTTTACTTCCATAGAAGGAATTAAAGATGCCGCAGGGATAGGTGATGGCATTTTTAATCGAATAAAAGATTTAATTACAGTTAACTGAGGTGTGTTATGGGAAAAAAAGTGCTGGTTGTCGATGATGAACGTCTGATTGTAAAGGGAATTAAGTTTTCTCTTGTACAGGATGATATGGAAGTTGACTGTGCTTATGATGGGGAAGAAGCCCTTGAAATGGCCAAAAAGACAGAATATGATATTGTTCTGCTTGACGTAATGCTTCCAAAGATGGATGGTTTTGAAGTTTGTCAGAGGATTCGGGAGTTTTCCAATATGCCAATCATCATGCTCACGGCAAAGGGTGATGACATGGATAAGATTCTCGGATTAGAGTATGGTGCTGACGACTATATTACAAAGCCATTTAATATTTTAGAAGTAAAAGCCAGAATCAAGGCCATCATGCGCAGAAGTTCTAAGAGAGCGACAGAAGATGAGAAGAAAAAAATATTTGAGAAGAATGGGCTTAAGATAGACTGTGACAGCAGAAGAGTATTTGTAGAAGATAAGGAAGTAAAACTTACGGCTAAGGAATATGATTTGCTTGAGCTTCTTTCTTTCCATCCAAATAAAGTATACAGCAGAGAAAATCTGCTCAATATTGTATGGGGATATGATTATCCAGGAGATGTTCGTACAGTAGATGTACATATCCGGAGACTTCGTGAAAAAATTGAAAAGAATCCAGGTGAGCCTCTTTATATTCATACAAAGTGGGGGGTAGGATACTATTTCCAAGATTAATATAAAAGGAATTTCCCATTACATTTCATTATATCAGGTAGTTGGTGTATTTACGTTCCTTCTGATTAATGTTTTTTTGGTGGTGGGAGTTTCCAGTCAGATCAATTATTATGAAAAAAAAGCGATTGATCAGAGAGTGCGGTACACACAAAAACAATGTGCCGTACTTTCTGATCAAATAGTAATGAACGGATTTCGCAACTATAATATGAGCAGCCTTTCGGATGAAGCAGGTGAAAATGTCTTTGAAGTAGAACAGCTTGCCAATAATTTAGAGGGGCGTATTTTGCTTGTAGACAGTCGTTTTAAGATACTTGCAGATACGTATAACCGAAATTGTGGGAAGTATCTTGTGACAAAAGAGACAATTCATGCGATGAAGGGAGAAGAGGTTGCTTATCGTTATATAGGAAAGCAATATCTTCAGGTTATTACACCTATTCAAGATAAAAATAATGATAAGTCTGATGTAAGAGGACTGATCATTGCGATGGTTTCGTTACAAAACTGTAATGAGATGTCCGAATATCTTTATGATCAGAGAGATAATCTTGTCGGTATATTTTTTATTATAACGTTGATATTTAGTGTGCTTGTTGCCTTACTTATCCGCAATAATTTCAGAAGAATGCAGAATGAGCTTGATATTATTGCGGCAGGACATCAGGAGGAGGGGCTTGGACAGGAGAATTTCAGAGAATTTTATAATTTATCTTCCTCTTTTAACAAGATTATCAATCGTTATAAAGAGTTAGAGAATACAAGACAGGAATTCGTCTCTAATGTATCTCATGAGTTAAAGACGCCGATTACTTCCATGAAGATTCTGGCAGACTCCCTGCTTATGCAGCCGGATGTCCCTGTTGAGCTTTATGAAGAGTTTATGAATGATATTGTCCATGAAATTGATCGTGAGAATCAGATTATTACGGATTTGCTCACTTTAGTGAAGATGGACAAGACACAGGCAGATTTAAATATTACTTCTGTAAAAATCAATGACTTGTTAGAAGTATTATTGAAGAGGATTTCTCCAATCGCAGAGAAGAGAGGTATTAAGATTCGTTTGGAAACGATGAGAGAAGTTGTAGCAGAAGTAGATGAAGTAAAGCTGTCTCTTGCCTGTAACAACCTGATTGAGAACGCAGTGAAGTATAATCATGATGACGGTAAGGTAGATGTATCTTTGAATGCAGACCACAAGTTTTTCTATATTCGTGTAAAGGATACTGGATGCGGAATACCAGAGGATTGCCAGGAACAGATTTTTGAGCGTTTTTATCGTGTGGATAAGGCGCGCTCAAGAGAGACCGGAGGAACTGGTCTTGGATTGGCTATCACAAGGAATGTTGTGCTAATGCATAAAGGTTCGATTCGTGTTCACAGTAAAGAGGGAGAAGGAGCCACCTTTATTATCCGTATTCCTCTGAATTACATTAGTTAGGAGGCAGATGCTATGAAAAAGAGAATATCTTATGTTATCTTTCTTGTAAGTCTGCTAACCCTTACTGTTTTATGTGGCTGTGATAAAAGTACAAAGTCTGCGCAGGAAAAGCAGGAAAAAACAGAGAATCAGGAACAGGTTACGAAAGAAGAGACAGACAGGAAAAAGAACAATACGATAAATTTATACTACCTAAATGCACAGGAAGATGGCTTTAAGAAGGTTTCATGCAAGCTGCAGCATTCGGATGATCTGAAAGAAATGGCGAATGAAGTACTCTATAAACTTTCTGATACAGAGAATAATAATACCAATAAGTATAAGGCATCTATTTTTGACGGAGTTGTTATTAATGATGTTAATGTCATCAGAGGAAAGGCAACGATTGATTTTGGAGCTGGTTACATTCAACTGTCCCATACGCAGGAAGTGCTGCTTAGAACATCGGTTGTAAAGTCGCTGCTTCAGATTCAAGGCATTGATGGGGTACTGTTTTCTGTGAATGGTTCGAGTCTTTTAGACAATGACAAAATGCCTGTGGGGCTGATGGAGGCCTCTACAATTTTGACTGATGATGGTCAGGCAGATATTTATTCCGCTAAAAAGAAAGTAAAGATATATTATACGAATGAAACAGGAGACAAGTTGATTCCGTATTTAACAGAACTTACAGTAACAGATAATGTTCCGTTAGAGACCCAGGTTTTGCTTGCTTTAAAGAATCCGCCTGCTTCAAAAAAGAATTTAAAGAGCCCGCTTCCATCAGATTTTTATGTGAATCAGACGCAAATTCTTAATAACATCTGCTATGTCGACTTGAGTAGTGAGGTGGAAAAGGCAGCAGTGAATGTAAAGGAAAAGGTCACCGTTTATGCGATGGTAAACAGTCTTACAGATTTAGATACTGCATATCAGGTACAGTTTACGATTGATGGAAAAAAGATAAGCAAATTAAATGAGTTTGAGAATTTTGATGCATTACTGACAAGTGATTTTTCTTTGTGTAAATAACTGAATAAAGGAGAATAAGTGAGAAGACCATTATTTCTGTTTTTTATAGGACTCGTGCTTGGAGAGGCAGCAGCCATTTTTTTAAACAGAATCGGTTTTTTTGTGATGGCTTTGTTTCTTTTGATTTTTATGATATTTTGTTTTATATTTTATCGAAAAGTCAGAAGGGAACAGAGCCTTTTCTTCATATATGAAGTGTTGTGCTGGTTCTTTTTTCTTATGGGAGGTATTGCGTTTTTTAGAGCCAGCTATTTTAATGAGATTGACCGGATACTTTCTAAAAAAACATTGACCGGCACTCTGATTGGGCAGGTGGAATATGTCAGACAGAATGCTGAAGGGGAGTACCAGATTACAGTGAGAGAGAATTCTTTTGTAGTAAATGAAAACCATTTAAAAGACGGAATAAAAAAGAATTTGAAAAATCTGAAGACAAATCAGAGGGCAAATTTGAAGATGTTAATGCCCAAGCCAAATTGGATATAGAACTGGTTTTGGCACAGGTTAGCAAAGAACATGAAGAATACATCAAGGATGAAAGTGAGTTTATGCAAGAATTATTTTCTGATGATTTGAAAGGCACTATCAAGAGTGAAGGTTTTGACAATGAATTATTTGAAAAACAAGTAGCTGGGTTATTATTGTTGTCTAGGGATTATGATTTGCCAGAAAAATTCCAAAAGGAATTCACTACTATTAGTGATCAAACTAAGAAAGATGATTTAGTGAATGAAATTTTGGAAAAATTGACAGAGTTGGAGACTGATTTTGAAACAAGAGCACAAAATCTTGGGATCAAAGTACCGTCGTCGTCATCATCATCATCATCAAAAACTGACAAAGATCCTTTACATTCACCATTAGGTACTATCCATGCAGAGAAAATCATCAGTAATAAGATTTCTCAAAGATTAAAAGAATTGGAAAACTTACCTGCTAATATTGGAACATTTGGCGATACTGATGGCATTGACAAATTTAAAATCCAAGCATTAATAGAACTTAAAGCACTTAGATTATTAGGGAAACAGAAATTGTTGAGACACAATATTTTGGTTCATGAAGCTCAACAAGTGAAATATGCTGACCCTAATTTAAAGTCGCTCCCATTAGCATTACTGGAAAAGAGATCTTTCAATGTGAGACCAAAAATAGAACAACGAAACCCACAATTATTGGCAGTGCAACTAGAAGAATTGAAAAAACTAGAGGCTAGAGAAGCCAAACGTAAACAACACATTGAAAAAGTTGACCTAGTAGTGGAAAAGTCAACAAGTCGTAGTGAAGCCAAATACGTCAGAGACCATTATCGATCTCATTATTTGGTTAGACAGATCAACAACTTTCATCAAACAACAGAAAAAGAGGAAAGTAAGAAATTGGAAAGAACTGCCAAACAAAGATTGCAAGCTTTACGATCAAATGATGAAGAAGCTTATCTTAAATTGTTGGATAAAACAAAAGATCATAGAATCACTCATCTTTTGAAACAAACAAATCAATTTTTGGATTCATTAACTGAGAAAGTTAGGGCTCAACAAGAAGAAGCTAGTGGTGGTTCTATGGGCACTCCAAGACATGGAAGTCCAGAAGTTGCTGTGGAAAATAAATCTGATGACAAAGCCGAATTACGTGAAAAAACCGATTATTATGAAGTGGCTCATAGAATTAAAGAAAAGATTACCGAACAACCGACTATTTTAGTTGGTGGTAAATTGAAAGAATATCAAATGAAAGGTTTAGAATGGATGGTCTCATTGTATAATAACCACCTTAATGGGATTTTGGCAGATGAGATGGGATTGGGTAAAACTATTCAATCAATTTCATTGGTTACATATCTTATTGAAAAGAAACATGAAAATAAGTTTTTAATTATTGTCCCACTTTCGACAATAACCAATTGGACATTAGAATTTGAAAAATGGGCCCCATCAATTAAAGTGATTGTCTATAAGGGATCTCAACAACAAAGAAGATCATTACAGCCAGATATTAGATATGGTAATTTCCAAGTTTTATTAACCACGTATGAATATGTTATCCGTGAACGTCCAATGTTGGCAAAATTCCATTATTCCCATATGATCATTGATGAAGGTCATAGAATGAAGAATGCCCAATCCAAATTATCTCAAACTTTAAGAACTTATTATAAGACTAAAAATAGATTAATCTTGACTGGTACTCCATTACAAAACAATTTACCTGAATTATGGGCGTTATTGAATTTTGTTTTACCTGGAATTTTCAACTCGGTTAAATCTTTTGATGATTGGTTTAACACACCATTTGCCAATACTGGTGCTCAAGAAAAAATCGAATTAACTGAAGAAGAATCATTATTGGTTATTCGAAGATTACATAAAGTTCTTAGACCATTTCTTTTGAGAAGATTGAAAAAAGATGTGGAAAAAGATTTACCAGATAAAGTTGAAAAAGTTTTGAAATGTAATTTATCAGGATTACAATATGTATTATATCAACAAATGCTTAAACATAATGCATTATTTGTTGGTGCTGATGTTGGAGGTGCTAAAAGTGGTATCAAAGGTTTGAACAATAAAATTATGCAATTACGAAAGATTTGTAATCATCCATTTGTTTTCGAAGAAGTTGAATCGGTGTTGAATTCACTGAGACTTACTAATGATTTGATTTGGAGAGTGAGTGGTAAATTTGAATTATTGGATAGAGTCTTACCTAAATTCAAGAAAAGTGGACATCGTGTATTGATGTTTTTCCAAATGACGCAAATCATGGATATTATGGAAGATTTCCTTAGATGGAAAGACATGAAATATTTACGTTTAGATGGGTCTACTAAAGCTGAAGAACGTCAAGATATGTTGAAAGTTTTCAATGCTCCAGATTCTGATTATTTCTGTTTCTTATTATCGACACGTGCTGGTGGGTTAGGGTTGAATTTACAAACTGCCGACACAGTTATTATTTTTGATACTGATTGGAATCCTCATCAAGATTTACAAGCTCAAGATCGTGCTCATAGAATTGGTCAAAAGAATGAAGTTCGTATTTTACGATTAATTACCAATGATTCTGTAGAAGAAGTGATATTAGAAAGAGCTCATCAAAAATTAGATATCGATGGTAAAGTTATTCAAGCAGGTAAATTTGATAACAAATCGACTGCTGAAGAACAAGAAGCATTTTTGAAAAGGTTATTGGAAGCAGATGCCAATAGTGTTGACAATGAAGAAAATGATTCTTTGGATGATGATGAATTGAATGAAATTTTAGCACGTAGTGAAGAAGAAAAGGTGTTATTTGCTTCTATGGATGAAGAAAGAAAACTGGAAAAAGTGCCTTATAAATCTAGACTCATTGAAAAGGATGAATTGCCAGCTGTATTCACTGAAGATATTTCTCATCATTTTGAGAAGAAGGAGAAAGAATTATCTAAAATGAGAGATAAGAAACGTGTTAGATATGATGATGGGTTAAGTGAAGAACAATGGTTAAAGGCAATGGATGATGATAATGATACTGTTGAAGAAGCTATTAAACGTAAAGAAGAACGTATTGCTAAAAGAAAAAGAAATAAGGCCATAAGAGAAGGTTTATTGGAAGAAGATATCAAAGATGATGAAGTTGGCGAAGAAGATGATGAAGACTTTGAAGAGGCTGCTCAACCTAGAAAACGTCAACGTCGTGCTAGAACTCCCTTACCACATATTGATAACGATGATATTAATGGAGACAGTGGTAATGGTGGTGGTGGTGCTGCAATAGAACTTGATGATGATGATGATGATAATGAACCAGAAACTGATGGATTTACAAGCAAATGTTTGAGTGTAATTGATGAAATAACAGCCTTAACAGATGAGACAGATGGTCATAATTTAAGTGATATTTTCATCAAACTTCCATCACGTAAATTGTATCCTGATTATTATCTGATTATTAAAAAACCAGTTTCCATTAATCAAGTTAAAAAACAATTGGATCAAGAAAAATTTGCCTCATTTGAAGATTTTATTGCAGAATTGAAACAAATGTGTCTTAATGCAAAGACTTATAATCAAGAAGGGTCATTTGTACATACTGATGCTACTGTTATTGAGAAATTACTTGATGAGAAATTAGATAATCAAGAATAATAATAATAATAATAAAT
>OGOP01001925.1_pt1 | contig 13666 bp, 10 predicted proteins | sample 1552591 | NCBI WGS metagenome assembly OGOP01 (sample SAMEA2580120, study PRJEB22360) | human gut metagenome | biome: human gut; feature: human-associated habitat; material: faeces | place: Denmark | collected 2008/2010 | reverse complement strand
TATGGCAACCCTACGTTACGAGCCATGCACTCAATTCATAAATGTGTCGCAAAGGACGCTCCACATTTATTTCATTGACGGCTGTCGCCATATATAGTCAAAAACAAAAACAGCGACTTGTGAGCAAGCTCCCAGATCGCTGTTTCCGTTTTGACTATGCATGGCTCGTAACTTTCAAGTTATGCCAGCACCTGGTCCAGCTTCCGGCAAAAGTCGGCTTCGGACATGGCACCGCCGAAGGTTACAGCGGGCTCTCCATTTTTGAACACGATGAAATGCGGAATGCTTACCACACGGTACTTCTGTGCGATCGCCATGTTGTCATCCACATTGAGTTTGCCGATCTTCATCTTGCCGGCATAAGCTTCGGCACATTTGGCCACCACGGGCCCCATCATTTTGCAGGGACCGCACCAGTCAGCGTAGAAGTCTACCAGGACGGGAAGCTCCGACTGCAGAACCTCCTCTTCAAAATTTGCAGCAGTAAAAGTGTATTCCATAATGATCCTTCCTTTCCCGGCTGAATGTAAGCAGCCGATATGTCTTAAGTTTTTGTAACGATTCAGAACCACATTCACCATATAAAACTTCTTATCTGCTTGAATGCAAGCATTCGCAGATCGTAGTTTTGCATGACTCTGAATAGTTACAAGTATTCCAAAAAAATGAGTGTACTATGATTTATTTATTTCAAAAAAATCAATGTGTTATGAATTATTTCAAAAAAATGAGTGTATTATGAATTGTTATCTAAAAATAATGTATTTGCAGATAGGGTTGCCAATGGAAGAGAATTTCTCCTCGTATTCCGTCATGACATTACCTTCCATCAGTGAAGCGTCACTATGCAGATCATAAGTGATCACTTTTGCCTGCCAGCCGGCGGGTTCCAGTTCCTCGACTGCGAAATCGAACAGAGGACGGTTGTCTGTCTTGAATTCCAGTGTGCCCTCTTTTTTCAGGATCACATCATAGCGTGCCAGAAACTGTCTGGAGGGCAGGCGTCTCTTGGCATGGCGGTCCTTCGGCCAGGGATCGGAGAAGTTCAGATAGATCCGGTCGACCTCTCCCTTCCCGAATACCTTGTCAATATCTTCGGCATCCATGCGGATGAATTTCAGATTGGGAAGCTCATCTTCCTCCATTTTCTGGATCGCACGGAGCAGGACACTGGAATATTTTTCAATGCCCACATAGTTGATCTGCGGATTTGATTTGGCGAGGGTATGCAGGAAACGTCCCTTTCCCATACCGATCTCGATATGAATGGGGTGATCGTTACCAAAGATCTCATGCCAGGTTCCGGGGCAGCTTTCTAAAGTATCTTCCGGTACCACGTAAGGACTTTCTGCGATCACTTCACGGGAGCCGGTAATATTGCGTAATCTCATATATTTGATAACCTTTCTTTATTTAATGATTTTTCTTGTTTGATGATTTTTCTTATTTAATGACTTTTCTTGATGAATGCTGCAGATTCGTGTAGAATCTGTATTGTCAATGTACTTTATCTTGGAAAGCTTGTCAAGTGACCCTGTTGGAATGGATGACTATGCATGCCCCTGACGGAACAGGTGGTTGTGCACGACCCTGTTGCATCGGGCGGTCGTGGCTGGTTTCATATAAAACCCGGAGGAAAGAGGATGAAATGGATGATCGCGTCGGACATTCACGGTTCGGCATACTATTGCAGAAAATTATTAGAGGCATATGAAAAAGAGGAAGCGGAGAGACTTCTGTTGTTGGGGGATATCTTATATCACGGTCCCCGCAATGACCTCCCGGAAGGATATGCACCGAAGGAAGTCATTGAACTTTTGAATGCCCGTAAAAATGACATCTATTGCGTCCGGGGCAATTGTGATACTGAGGTGGACCAGATGGTGTTGGAATTCCCTGTGTTAGCGGATTACTGTGTGATTGCGGAAGGGGAGACGGCAGTCTATGCCACACATGGACATATCTATAACGAACAGAAGCTTCCACCGCTGCATCCCGGAGACATTCTGTTGCACGGACACACTCATGTGCCGAAGTGCGCTGTACACGAAGAGGAATCTTACATTTATATGAATCCCGGATCGGTGTCACTGCCCAAGGAAGACAGCTGGCATGGATACATGATCTGGGAAGGCAGCGAGTTTGTCTGGAAAGATTTTGACGGACAGGAACATATGCGAAAAAAATTAAGTTAGCACTTTGGTTTTTAAGTAAAATGGTGTATGATAGAGAATGTGCATTATCATACACCATTTTTATAAAGGTTTATAAAGATATATCAGGAAGGATTTATACATGCGTTTTTTTAAGCATTTATCATATAGAACACTTTTTACGAAGGCAGTCATGGGAATCAGCGTTATCTGCCTTTTTGCGTCTGATGGACTTACAGTTTCGGCTACCACCATCAAAGAGGAGAACATTGCCTACAATCAGTCACTGGCAGTGCAGTCCAATGCAGTGGCGAACTGGCCTACGGGACCGGTGATCAGTGCGGAATCCGCAATTTTGATGGATGCGGATACCGGCGCAATCTTATATGCGAAAAATATTCATCAAAAGGAATATCCCGCCAGTACCACGAAAATATTAACGACCCTGATTGCTTCAGAACGCTGCAGCATGGATGAGATCGTGGATTTCTCCTATGATGCGGTACATGATATCGACCCCGGAAGCAACCATATCGCCATCGAGCCGGGAGAGCAGCTGACCATGGAGGAATGTCTGAATGCGATTCTGATCCGTTCAGCGAATGAGGTCTCTTTTGCGGTGGCGGAACATATCTCGGGGACGACCTGGCAGGATTTCGGTGATATCATGAACGAGCGTGCGAAGGAACTGGGATGTGTGGATTCTCATTTTGTCAATCCCAACGGTCTTCCCAATGAGGAGCATTACACCAGCGCCTATGATCTGGCGATGATCGGCAGAGCTTTTTTTGCCAATGAAGCATTATGCAAGATGACCATGACGCACATGCTGCACATTCTGCCGTCGGAGAGACAACCGGATGACATCATGGAAGTCAATAAGATGGAACTGATCCCGGGCGGAAAATACGCATATCCCTACCTGGTAGGATGTAAGACCGGTTATACCGATGTGGCGAGAAGCACCCTGGTCTCCTGCGCGGAGAAGGATGGCATGAAGCTGATCTGCGTGGTGATGAAGGATGAGAACCCTAATTATTATGAAGATACGATTGCGTTGTTCGACTATGGATTCAGTAATTTCCAGAGAGTGAACATCTCTCAGACGGAGACGAAATATAATATCGACAATGCGGGAGCTTTTTACAGCGGCAACGATATCTTCGGAAATTCCAAACCGATTCTGCAATTGAACCAAAACGACAGTATTACCCTGCCCAACACGATTACGTTCCAGGATGCTGTGTCCGCAATCTCCTACGACAATACCGCGCCGGGGCAGGCTGCCGTGATCACCTATACCTACAATGATGTGGTACTGGGAACGGCATCCATAGATTTCACGGCTTCGGAAAAAGGAAGCAGTGTGTTTGGGGACGAGACCACAGGAACAACGGATGGGGCAGAAGCTACCGCAGCGACGCAGGAGCCGGACAGCACCGGGGCTACGCAGCCGACAGCTTCCGGGGAAGAAGATACGGCCTCCGGCGGTCCGGCAGTGATATTTATCAATGTGATCAAGGTATTTTTCTGGATACTGGGGATCGCTGTAGTGATCTTCCTGATACTTTTGATCCGGGCGTTTATTAAGAACTACCAATTTGCACATCGCAGTACCAGGCTGACGTGGCGGTTTGGCCGCAGGAGAAAGCGCTCCAGATCCCGGTACCGCTCGGTGAACCAGGACCTGCAAAGCAGGCGGAGAGAAGCTATCAGACAGGCGAAAAAGCGGCGCAAGCCCAAGAAACCAAACCGCTTCCGCGATCTGGATTTTTAGAAAAATAATTAAGGCATGTCCCATATCGCAACGGGGCATGCCTTTTAAGTTCAGTGTTGCAAATTTCTATTTGCTCAATAAATATTCCGCCAGATCCACTGCGGTATCTGCATGCTTCGCATTTGCGTAGATGCCCATGACAATACCGTCTCCGCGGAAGTAATAGTTATCGGTCAGATCCTTACAGCCGGTCAGGCAGATGCCCACCGGGACGGGATCCTGCATCTCTTCCGGGTGAAGAGGATCGGGATATTCCGGAGTATAATCGGTATTCAGATCATCGTTTGCTGCCTCGATCGCCAACACCACTTCTCTGTCCACATAATAGAAATAAGGTTCCAGTGCCTGGAGCTGTTCTTCTGTGAGGATATCCCGCAGATCATAGAACAGGCTGCTGTTGGCATATTTTTGGAAAGAATCGAAATCCGTGATCATGCTGTCCAGCTCATTTGCTGCCACATATACCATCAGCTTCTGGGTAGAAGTGACGGAGGTCTCGTCCATGCTGCCTTCCACGATACGAATAGAAGTATCAAAGGTGATATCGCTGGTATTCAGATCGATGCCCTCTTTTTCGGCGAAATCCGTAATGAAATCCGGCTGCTCGGAGGATATCTGGTCTAAGAGACTTGCGTTTAATAAAACGGCGTTAAAAGCTGTATTCTTTTGGTTTACGAACTGGTAAATAAAGCTTACGAGCATACCGATGATGATCACGGAAATGATCACATGCCATTTATAATAATACCAGAAATACGCCAGCTTCTGTTTAGGAGTGCCGCGTTTCAGTGCTTCCCGTTCTTCTTTAAATTCATCCATTACCGCCATGGAAAAACCGCCTTTCTGCGCTTGATATAGATTTATGATAAAGGTTCCATATCCGAAAGTCAATGAAGGAAGTGCAAGAGGATTCTAAAAAAAGAATTAAATCGCCCCAAAAATTCGGGCATATCTTGCAAGTTTTCCACGGATGATATATCATAATAGAAAGCGATTGTCAGGAGAAACAGAATCCGGACAGACGTAAACAGAGATTTCCCGAAGGAACGGAAGAACGGCGCGGAAAATTTCTGTTACAGAATAAAGGAAGAGAAAAGGAAACGAAACATGAGTGATTCTTACGTAGAATGTCTGGTAAAAGCAAAGCAGCCCATATGGGCAAAAATCTTAAAAGTATTACTGGTTACCCTGACGGTGTTAAGCTGTCTGGTAATGTTTGTATTTATCATTTTCCTGCCTATAGCTCTTGTCGCGGGTGTGGGAGCTTATTTTCTGAATATGTTCACGGATCTGGAGTATGAATATCTCTATCTGGATAAGGAACTGTCTGTGGACAAGATCATGGCAAAGAGTAAGAGAAAGCGTGTAGCTACTTACAGCCTGGACCGCATGGAAGTATTTGCACCGGTCTATTCGTATCATCTGGACAACTTCAAGAACCGTCAGGTGAAGGAGAAGGATTACAGCATCGGCGAGGTTCTGCAGCCGGATGGTCGTTATGCCATGTATTATGAAGGTGGCGAGAAGATCATCTTAAGCCCCAACGAGGAACTGGTGAAAGTGCTCAAGAGCGTGGCACCCCGTAAGGTATTCAGCGAATAATGATCAGTGAGTGATTCATGAACAAAAGGATTCCGGTGAACAGGATGCATCGGAATCCTTTTTTGATACAAAAATATGCAATATCCGGTTGACAGTCATAGAAAACTTTGCTAAACTCATGGAAATGTTATAAGCACAGCAAATATTTATTATAAGCATAGCTTATATTACCAAAACAAATCATTCACAAATCTTATCAAATGAACACAGGAGGAGAGAAAATGGGACAGATTATTGGTGAAGGCATTACCTTTGACGACGTACTTCTGGTACCGTCTTATTCTCAGGTAGTCCCCAATCAGGTGGATTTGACCACATGGCTGACAAAAAAGATCAAGCTGAACATTCCTATGATGAGCGCAGGAATGGACACCGTTACCGAGCACCGCATGGCGATCGCTATGGCAAGACAGGGTGGTATCGGTATCATCCATAAGAACATGTCTATCGAAGCACAGGCAGAAGAGGTAGATAAGGTAAAGCGTTCCGAGAATGGTGTCATCACCGATCCTTTCTCTCTGTCTCCGGAGCATACTCTGGCAGACGCAGATGCATTGATGGCGAAATTCAGGATCTCCGGTGTGCCTATCACCGAGGGCAGAAAATTAGTCGGCATCATCACCAACCGTGATCTGAAGTTTGAGACTGATTTTACCAAGAAGATCAAGGAGTCCATGACCAGCGAAGGACTGATCACCGCTCCTGAAGGTATCACTCTGGAAGAAGCGAAGAAGATCCTGGCAAAAGCAAGAAAGGAAAAACTTCCTATTGTAGATAAGGACTTCAACCTCAAAGGTCTGATCACCATCAAAGATATTGAGAAGACCATCAAATATCCTCTGGCAGCCAAGGATTCCCAGGGCAGACTGCTCTGCGGTGCCGGCGTAGGTATCACCGCAAATGTACTGGATCGTGTGGCAGCTTTAGTAGCAGCCAAGGTTGATGTCATCGTACTGGATTCCGCACACGGTCATTCCCAGAACGTACTGAACTGTCTGAAGATGATCAAGGAAAAATACCCCGATCTGCAGGTGATCGCAGGTAACGTAGCTACCGGCGACGCAACCCGTGCACTGATCGAGGCTGGTGCAGATGCCGTTAAGGTAGGTATCGGACCCGGTTCCATCTGTACTACCCGTGTGGTTGCAGGTATCGGTGTTCCCCAGGTATCCGCTATCATGGACTGCTATAGCGTGGCAAAAGAATACGGTATTCCCATCATTGCTGATGGCGGTATCAAGTATTCCGGAGATATTACCAAGGCAATCGCAGCCGGCGGTAACGTATGTATGATGGGTTCCATGTTCGCAGGATGCGAGGAGAGCCCGGGAGAATACGAACTGTTCCAGGGCAGAAAATACAAGGTATACCGTGGCATGGGTTCCATCGCGGCTATGGAGAACGGCAGTAAGGATCGTTACTTCCAGGAGAATGCAAAGAAACTGGTACCCGAAGGTGTCGAGGGCCGTGTGGCTTACAAGGGCAGCGTAGAAGATACCGTATTCCAGTTACTCGGCGGTCTTCGTTCCGGTATGGGTTACTGCGGTGCACAGGATATCGAAACCCTGAAAGAGACCGGCAGATTCGTGAAGATCTCCGCAGCATCTCTGAAAGAGAGCCATCCTCATGATATCCACATCACCAAGGAAGCTCCGAACTACAGCGTGGATGATAAATAAGTTTTACAAAAAAGAGATGAGAAAGGTGATCGTAGGTCAGACTTATGATCGCCTTTTTCTGCATGCAAAGTATTTGCAATAATTGACAAAATGATCCGAATTTTTCAAGCAATTTAATAAATATAGCAAAAAATGTAAAATAATAGCTTGTATCAATTTCGGGATGCATGGTAGAATATAAATATTCGGGAAGGAATTTCTGAATATTTTACAGAGAAACAGGGGAGCAAAAAAGTGGCTGAGTTTGCATTACGTGAATTGATAGACGAAAAGCGCCTGCAGCATCTGCAGAACGAGTTCTGCAAGGTGACGGGGGTGATGGCGGTCTGTGTGGACAAGGAAGGCAGAGCCATAACAGAGCCGTACATCGATAAGTCCCTGATAAGACCGGATGGGGAAGATCCGATCTTGGGAGAATATCGGAAGAAAGCAGCGCAGGCATTAGACAGAGTACAGGAAGGATCCCTGGAGGAGCAGGTGGTGGAAGAGCTGCCGGATGGCGGACATGTGGCAGCAGTTGCCGTCAGTGTGGAGAATCAGATCATTCTGTACTGGCAGGTATATGATCTGAAGAAGCTCGATACCATATCTTTTTACCAGATTCTGGATCTGTTGCGGGATACCAGTGCAGATATCTACAGAGACCGTATGTCCTGTTTCAGCGCGGAAGCCGAGAGCAGAAGGAGCAGATATGCGGAGGAAGAGATGAGCCGCAATCTCCATACGATAGAGGCTACTACGGAGATCGTCCAGCTTCTGGACAGTGATGATCAGATCGAACTGGCTATGAGCCGATGGCTGAAGATTTTGGCACAGCACATTCAGGTAGACAGCGCAGAGATTTTTCAGCTGCAGGCAGACACGGATACGATGAATGTCGTCTGTGAATGGCTGGCACCGGGACTGATCTCTTATTTTGACAAGACCAGCGGGATTCCCGAGAAATCTTTTCTCCATACAGAGAAGCCACTGGTGGTATCTACGGACAGTGTGGGTAAGCCTGACTCTGAGGAAATTGAAAAGATAGGCATGAAAGCCGTGATGATATTTCCTATCCTGAAACAGGAGAGCGGCAATATGGTGCTGTCTCTGAACCACAGAAGACAGGGGCATGTCTGGAGCATGGCGGAGATTAAATTCACTTCCGACGCGGTGAAGATCTTACAGAGTATCCTGACCAGACGGATCCAGAAAAATTCCCTGGCAGGTTCTTACGCCGCACTGGAGGAGATCCTGGACAATGTGGGATGTGCCATCTACGTAACGGATCAGAATACGGGCAGAATGCTGTTCGCCAATCAGATATTGAAGAATACCTTTGCCAAGGAACTGATGGATCATAATTTTGATGCCCTGCTGCAGTCCAGTATCCACAAGGACAAAACCAGAACTGTCAGCGTGGTATATCATGCGGAGAAGGAGACCTGGTACGATCTGTTATGCAAGGAGATCGCCTGGGTGGATGGCAAAAAAGCCAATCTGTACTCTCTGTATGACATTACAGATAAAAAGCTGTACCAGCGCCGGATCGAGCAGCAGGCATACACAGATTTTCTGACGGGACTGTATAACCGCATGTGCTGTGAGAGGGATCTGGCGAGACAGATCGATCAGGCGAAGAAGATCGGAGGAAAAGGAGCGTTATTGTATCTGGATCTGGATGATTTCAAGCATATCAATGACGGACTGGGACACCAGTACGGTGATGTGCTGTTAAAATCCATCTCCCATGCACTGAAACGGATCAATGGCATCGAGAATACCTGTTACCGTATGGGTGGAGACGAATTCGTTATTATCATTCCGCCGGACAGCTATCCCCGGTTTGGAAATATTGTGGAAGATATTAAGAAGATCTTCAGCAAACCCTGGTTTTTGAAGGATGCAGATTATTACTGTACCATGAGTATGGGCATCGTCACTTTCCCGGATGCAGGAGATTCCGTGACAGATCTGATCAAAAAAGCGGATATTGCCATGTATGAGGCGAAAAAGACCGGTAAAAACCGTGTGGAAACGTATCGGGAAGGCAATGATTCCGTATCGGGACGCCGTCTGGATATGGAGAAGAACATGCGTGATGCCACGGTGGAAGGCTACCGGGAGTTCGAGGTCTATTACCAGCCTATCATCGATATTCAGGGCGGCAAGGATGTCTGTGCCGGAGCCGAGGCACTGATCCGCTGGAACAGTGCAAAGCTGGGATTTATCTCGCCGGCGGAATTCATTCCCCTGGCGGAGTATCTGGGACTGATCAATCCCATCGGCAATTATGTACTGACGGAGGCCTGCAGCCGCTGCAAGCGCTGGAACGATATCGGATATACGGATTATAAAGTAAATGTCAACCTCTCCGTGGTTCAGCTCCTTCAGCCGGATATCGTAGAGACGGTGGAAAAGGCGCTTGCGGATACCGGATTGTCACCGAAAAATCTGACATTGGAGGTAACAGAGAGTCTTGCGATCAACGATATGGATCGTATGAAAGAGATATTGAACCGGATCAAGGCACTGGGAGTCTCTCTGGCACTGGATGATTTCGGTACCGGTTATTCTTCCCTGAACCATATCCGGGAGATCCCCATTGATGTCATCAAGGTGGATCAGAGCTTCGTCAAGGATCTGGCGGGGGATGCCTATTCCCAGTCCTTTATCAAGATGGTGGCAGAGCTGGCACAGACCATTGGAGTCAGTGTCTGCGTGGAAGGTATTGAGACTCCGGAACAGTTCAAAGTGCTGCAGGGCATGAAGGTCAAATATATTCAGGGATACTATTTTGACCGTCCTATGGAGAGGCATGCGTTCGAGGCAAAATATGTGAAGTAACAGTTCAGCCATAGAATAGCAAATGCGACGATCGGGTGCTTGCACACGGAGCGGCACTTTTGCTATTCTATGAGCGGAGCGCCCAAAACATGAATAAAAGATGAGCTGCATAGCAGCGACGTCTGCGCAGCAGACGCTTTTATGAAGGCTTTGGGGCAGAACTGTTACGGAAGCAACAAAATCATCAAAACACCCTTGCCAAAATAAGGGGAACCATGCTACTATTGATATAGCTACACGACTGGCGGAACGCAGCCTGCTGCAGTGGAGATTACCCACAGGGAGTGTAGAATAGTGAAAGCCGACCGCCTGGGCACCGTCTATTTCTGGTGCTTAGGCGGTTTCTTATTTTAAAGATTAAACGGAGGAAAAACTATGTTACAACTGGAACAGGAACTGAAAAGCAATGCTTATCCCGGCAGAGGTATCGTGATCGGACGCTCTGCAAACGGTAAATATGCTGTAACCGCTTATTTTATCATGGGAAGAAGCGCCAACAGCCGCAATCGTGTGTTTGTGACAGAAGGAGAGGGCATCCGCACCCAGGCTTTCGACCCTTCCAAACTGGAAGATCCCAGTCTGATCATCTATGCGCCGGTACGTGTCCTGGGCAACAAGACTATCGTGACCAACGGTGACCAGACCGATACCATTTACGAGGGAATGGACAAACAGCTGACCTTTGAACAGTCCCTGCGCACCAGAGAATTCGAGCCGGACGGACCGAATTATACACCGAGAATCTCCGGTATCATGCATATCGAGAACGGCAAGTATAATTACGCCATGTCCATTTTGAAGAGTGACAACGGCAACCCTGATTCCTGCCTGCGTTTTACCTATGCTTACGAGAATCCCCTTCCCGGAGAGGGACGTTTCATTCATACTTACATGCACGATGGCAATCCCCTGCCCAGTTTCCAGGGTGAGCCTAAGCTGGTAGAGATCCCCGATGATATGGATGCATTTACCGATATGCTGTGGAACAGCTTAAATGAGGACAACAAAGTCTCCCTGTTCGTTCGTTTCATTGATATCGAGACCGGCAAATATGAGACCAGGATTATCAACAAGAATGTGTAACTATTCAGAACCGTTAAACAATGGAAGAATATGGAAACCTGAAAATATTTATTTTGTGAATGCAGATTCTGAATAGTGAATATCGTAGAATAGGAGAAAAATAAGATGAACGAGATTCAGTTAAAATACGGATGTAACCCGAACCAGAAGCCTTCCAGGATCTTCATGGAAGACGGCAGTGACCTGCCTGTTACCGTCCTGAACGGCAAGCCCGGATATATCAACTTCCTGGATGCTTTCAACGGCTGGCAGCTGGTCAAGGAGCTGAAGGAAGCTACGGGACTTCCCGCAGCCACTTCTTTTAAGCATGTATCTCCTGCCGGTGCTGCGGTAGGACTGCCCTTAAATGACACCCTGGCGAAGATCTACTGGGTGGATGATCTGGGAGAGCTGTCTCCCCTGGCATGTGCTTATGCAAGAGCACGTGGTGCAGATAGAATGTCCTCCTTCGGTGATTTCATCGCATTATCCGATGTCTGCGACGCAGATACCGCACGCCTGATCAAGAGAGAGGTATCCGACGGTGTCATCGCACCCGGATATACCGACGAGGCACTGGAGCTGTTAAAGCAGAAGAAAAAGGGCGCTTACAATATCATCCAGATCGATCCTTCCTACCAGCCCGCTCCCATCGAGCACAAGCAGGTATACGGCATCACCTTTGAGCAGGGTCGTAACGAACTGGACATCAACGGTGATCTGCTGTCCAATATCGTGACTGTGAACAAGGAGATCCCGGAGAGTGCCCTGATCGATATGAAGATCGCACTGATCACTCTGAAGTATACCCAGTCCAATTCCGTATGCTATGTCAAGGACGGTCAGGCTATCGGCATCGGTGCCGGACAGCAGTCCCGTATCCACTGCACCAGACTGGCCGGCAGCAAGGCGGACAACTGGTTTTTACGTCAGTCTCCACAGGTGCTGGGTCTGCAGTTCGTAGACAGCTTAGGCAGAGCCAACCGTGACAATGCCATTGATGTCTACATGGGCGATGAGTACATGGATGTGCTGGCTGACGGTACCTGGGAAGGTATCTTCAAGGTAAAACCCCCTGTATTTACCAGAGAGGAAAAGAGAGCATGGCTTGACAAAATGCAGGATGTGACTCTGGGAAGCGATGCATTCTTCCCCTTCTCCGATAATATCGAGAGAGCTCATAAGAGTGGTGTAAAATACATCGCACAGCCCGGTGGATCCGTGCGTGATGCAGATGTTATTGCATGCTGCGATAAATATAACATGGTGATGGCGTTTACAGGCATCCGTCTGTTCCACCATTAAGACAGATATTTGCGGGCAGGACTGTAACAGGACCTGCCTGTAACTATTCAGAGCCATGTAAATCTGTAATAAGCTGACCATTTATGGTCAGACTTTTAGAGATTTATATGGCGAGGTAACCACATGAGCAAAAGGTGAGCCTTGAAAAGGCGATTTTGCGAATGGGGTTCTGAATAGTTTTTATAAGGAAGATGAGGAAAGCGTAGTTATGGACAGACGAGGGGCAGAGAAAAGCAGAGAAATGATGCTGGAGGAATTGCTGGGATATGACCGGATCACGATCCAGTGCCATGACAATCCGGATGCGGATGCGATAGCGTCCGGGTTTGGATTGTATTGTTTTTTCCGTGATCAGGGAAAAGATGTGAGACTGCTGTATGCCGGGAAGAATAAAGTGAGAAAGGCAAACCTGACGCTGATGGTGGAAAAGCTTGGAATTCCGCTGAAATATCTGGCGCATCCCGGAGAGGAGCCGGTGGACGGACTTCTGATCACAGTGGACTGTCAATACGGTGCCGGCAATGTGACCGTAATCCCGGCAGAGGAGATCGCAGTGATCGATCATCATCCTCTGGAAGTGATCTGTACGGAGAAAATGCGATTACAACCTAATCTTGGCAGCTGTGCGACTCTGGTATGGACCATGCTTCAGGAGATGCATTATCCGGTGGAGAAAAATAAAGATCTGGGGACCGCTTTGTATTATGGGCTGTTCATGGATACCAATCAGTTCTCGGAGCTGTCCAATCCGGTGGATATGGATATGCGCGAAAGCCTGAACTTTGACAAAAATCTGGTATCCCTGTTCCGCAATTCCAATATTTCCCTGAAGGAGCTGGAGATCGCCGGGGTGGCACTGTTACGTTGTAATTACAATGACGATTACCAGTTCGCTGTGATCCATTCCCAGCCCTGTGACCCCAATGTGCTGGGACTGATCAGTGATTTTCTGCTTCAGGTGGCGGGGGTTAACACTTGTGTAGTCTATAACGAGGACAGCGGCGGATATAAATTCTCCGTCAGAAGCTGTATCCGGGAGGTTAATGCCAGTGAATTGTCGGATTATCTCTCGGAGGGGATCGGTTCCGGCGGCGGCCATGTGGAAAAGGCCGGAGGCTACATCAGCATGAAGCTGTATGAGGAAAAATATCCAACCCTGCATTCTGAGGCTTATTTCAATAACCGGATGACGCAGTATTTTGACAATTTTGAGATCGTATATGCGAAAGAACGCAAATTCCCTGTAAAAGAGGGTAAAAAAT
>OGOP01001923.1_pt1 | contig 13685 bp, 11 predicted proteins | sample 1552591 | NCBI WGS metagenome assembly OGOP01 (sample SAMEA2580120, study PRJEB22360) | human gut metagenome | biome: human gut; feature: human-associated habitat; material: faeces | place: Denmark | collected 2008/2010 | reverse complement strand
CTCAAATTAATTATGTTATCTCCACCAGATTTAATCCATCACAAGGCTACTATGTAGAAAGCAAAAGAGGAGGAGGAGGTCATATTAAAATTAAAAAAATTAATATTACCAAAAGCATCTGTCACTACAAATGAATATCCCATCCCCATTTCCGTCATTTGCTGCATCAAATCACTTTGAGAAATAGTCAATATATGAGGAACAATATGACAAGCAGAAAATTCCTTTTCAATTTTTGATCGCACAATACTACCTTTAGGATATAAATAAACATTCTTGTGTCGTAATACATCTAAGGAAATCGTATTCATAGATTCTAAAACATCTCCTTTACGCATAATCAAACCCAGTTGACATTTTTGCACCAATTTTACTTCAAATTCTTCCAAATTTAGATGGTCCGGAAACAATGTATACAGAAAATCTAATCTCCCATCTTCCAATTCAAGTAAAGAAGATTCTAGAGTAGGCTCAGAAATATTGATATCTATTTGGGGGTATCTTTTTAAAAAACCTGTATAAACAAGAGGTAAAAACCAATTTCTAACATAAGAAGAACAGGCAATATTCAATCGATTGTTTCGATTGCTCTTAAGAAGGTTCATGTCACGGTATGCATCATCTACTGCTTGTAAAATATTATATACGTGCGACATAAATCGTTGGCCTTCTGATGTAAACTGCAACGGTTTTGATTTTCTTTGAATTAATTCACAGTTTAATTCTTCTTCTAATTTTTGTATAGCGTTTGTAATAGAAGGTTGCGAAATGTGATTTTCTTCAGCTGCTTTTGTAAAACTGTGAAGACGATAAATTGATTCCAAATAAATCAGTTTTTGAAATTCCATATTTTTTCTCCATTTCCGCAACTATTATACCCTTTCTATTTGACTCACGCAAAAAAATGGTCCATTTAGGACCAAATTATGGACTTGATAATTCCTGTTACCAACATAGTCCACAGGCAGTTGACAAAAAGTTGAGCTTAAGATTAAAGGATTTTACTGACGTATATGATTAGATTAAACCTGCCTGTGGATATATGGCACTAATCCATGTGAGATCCACCGTTTATATCGATTTCCTCACCGGTGATATAACTTGCTTCTTTACTAGCTAGAAAGACAATTGCTGCAGCTACTTCTTTTGTTTCTCCAGGTCTTCCCATTGGTATTCCATCAATCACCTTTTTCGCATCTTCACTTGGTAGTGATTTCCAAATTTCAGTGTTGATCAGCCCTGGGCAAACACTATTAATTGTTATCCCTTCATTCGATATTTCGCGAGAAAGATTTTTTGAAAAAGCTAATACAGCGGCTTTAGAAGCTGAATAATGAGCACCGCCAAAGACACCCCCTCCTCTTTTGCCGGAAACACTGGACAGATTTACAATACGTCCGTATTTTGCTTTTCTCATTACTTTCATAACTGCTTGTGTAACTAGAAATAGACCTATTACATTTACATTTAAGATTCTTTGATAATCTTCCACCGTCATTTCTGCTACTGTTACTTTTTGAGAAATTCCCGCATTATTGACCAATACATCGATCCTTCCATATTTATGCATAACTTGATCAACAAGACTTTCACACGATTCTTTTGATGTCACATCAAAAGTAACCCCTAAAGCATCGCCTCCCATCTCTTTTATTTCTCGAACAGTATTTTCAATTCCCTGACTATTAACATCAGCAATGACAACACTGGCTCCTTGTTCCACGAAACTTTTAGCAATTGTTTTTCCAATTCCTTTTGGCGAACCACTACCGGTTACTATGACAACTTGATTGGTAAAATCAAACATTATCGACTCCTCCTTATTATTTTATGTATTATTGATTCAATAAGTGTTTGGCACTCTTTACAATATTCTCTACAGTAATACCATTCATAGCTAATAAGCGTTCATACGGTGCAGACTGTCCAAACTGATCTTGGATTCCCATTCGATGTACCATTACATCGCCTGTTTCCGCAACATACTCCGCAACGGCACTGCCTAATCCATTTATTATATTATGATCTTCAATCGTTAAAATTCTTCCAGTTTTTCGTGCCTGATCTACCGCATGATAATCAAGTGGCTTGATGGTATGCATATCATAAAGCTGCGCATGTATTCCTTCTCTTTCGAGTTGTTCACAAGCTTGAATACCTAAACGCACCATATCACCATTCGCAATGATGGCTAAATCATTTCCAGCACTGAGCTGCTTTGCTTTTCCGATTTCAAAGTTTTCATTTTCCGGATATATTTGTTCAATTGCATCTCTAGTAAAACGAAGATATACCGGACCATTCCAACGGGCAGATTCTCGAACTAACTTTCGTGCAGAATGATAATCTGCAGGCATGATCACTGTCATATTTGGAATGGTTCTAAAAACACCCATATCTTCAATGCTTTGATGACTGGCTCCATCATTTGCCGGAGTTACTCCACCATGCGAACACGCAATCTTTACATTTAAATTAGGATAACAGATTTCTTGTCGTATCATTTCTAACATACGTAAAGATCCAAATACGGCATACGTAACCACAAACGGAATCTTTCCACATGTTGCCATACCTGCCGCAACACCTGCACAGTTTTGTTCAGCAATTCCAACATTGTAATATTGATGAGGTAAAGCTTTCTTGAAAGGTGCTGTCTTACAGGACTTTCCGATATCGGCATCAATTACAACAATGTTTTTGTCTTCTTTGCCTAATTCGACAATTTCATCACCAAACCCTTGTCGAGTCGCAATTTTTTTACTATTACTCATATGGCATACTCCTACTCTCTTACATATTGTGCATCAAGCTCATTCATGGCTTGTTTATATTCTTCTTCATTCGGTGCCACTCCATGCCATCCTACCTGATTTTCCATAAAAGAAACTCCTTTTCCTTTAATAGTTTTACCAATAATAGCTTTTGGCTTTCCATTTCGTTTGCTTTTACAAGCTTCGATCGATACAATAACACGTTCCATATCATTACCATCGATTTCAAAGACATCCCAACCAAACGATTGTAGTTTCTTTCCTAAATCTAAGTTTGGCATTACTTGATCTGTAGTTCCGTCTAACTGTAATCCATTTTCATCAATGAACGCAATTAGATTGTCTAAATGGTATTTATGAGCCGTATTCATAGCTTCCCATATTTCACCCTCTTGCATCTCTCCATCACCAATCACAACATAGACATCAAAGTTTTTTTCATCGGCTTTGCCAGCCATCGCCATTCCAACTCCGCAAGCCAATCCTTGTCCTAAAGAACCTGTTGAAATATCAATTCCAGGACATTTCTTCATATCTGGGTGCCCTTGTAAAATGGATCCTTCTTTTCTGAGTGTATCTAATACTGCTTCATCAAAATATTCTTTTGTTGCTAAAGCAGCATATTGAATTGGACATACATGTCCTTTTGATAATATAAAACGATCACGATCTTCCCATTTAGGATTTTTTGGATCTATTTTCATTTCTTTAAAATAACAAGCTGTTACAAATTCAGCTGCAGATAATGAACCGCCTGGATGCCCAGATTGCGCTTCATAAATCATTTTTATGACTTTTTTACGAAGGTCTGTTGCCTGATTTCTAAGCTGATTCACAGTAACTTCGTTCATTTTTCTTTGCTCCTTTCAAACAGTAAGGAAACTATCCTTATTGCATTACAGTTTGAACTATAGTTTTTGATATAGGAATACTGTGATGTTCATGATGTTCAAATCTGTAAATTAACGTGATAATTTTCTTCTTTTGAAGTAAACAGTTAGGCCCTTTGTTTCTTCCTATCTGTACAATACTACCGGACAAATGAAATGTGAAATACCAATATATAATGTTTCCATAGCTAAAAACTATGCAAAAAAAAAGATCTTACCTTGTAATCAAGATCAGATCTAATTCTTTATATAATAACAAAAAAAGCCTTTCGGCTTTTTTATAATTAAGCAATGATTTTCTGTGCGCGAAGTACTTCTTCGATAGCAGCAATTGCTTCTTCTTCGTCTTCACCAGAGCAGCTGATTGTGATTTCAGACTGTGTTGGGATTCCTAAAGACATAACACCCATGATTGATTTCATGTTTACTTCACGTCCTTTGAAAGCCACGTTGATTTCACTTTTGAATTTGCTGGCAGCGTTTACAGCCACAGTGGCAGGACGAGCATGTAATCCTACTGGATCAACTACAGTTACAGTAACTTGTTTCATTATAAATATCCTCCTAAAGTAAATCTAAAAATATTTTAGTCCATTTCCCTCAATAAATCAATACAATTTCAGTCAACTTGAAGAATGAAGAAACCATTCTCTTTCAGTGACCTGGCAAACTTTCCATCCTGTTGGATCAGACGACCACTAAAGGTTCCATCATATGTAAAGCCGACACCACAACTCGGCGAACGACTTTTTAAGATCACGATCTCTATTTTGTTTTCTCTTAAGATGGACAGCGCTTTCTCTACACCCTTTTCTAAAGATGACGTTACATCTTTTCCGGATTTAGTAATCACTTTGCCATCCAAAATTTCAATTGGTTCTCGTGGAATGGAAAAGCCGGCTAAGCATTCCGGACATACCGGTATCATTTCATGTTCTTTCAAGAACGTATCGAGTATATCCCTTTTGCAGTGGTTTCCGTCATAACGACACTTTTGACCGACCAGACATGCACTGACGGCAACTCTCATGAATTAGCCATCAATTCATCATATAACAACGAATATGTTTTGGCACTGTTGGCCCAGCTTACATCCGTATTCAACGCATTAGTCTGTAAGATCTTCCAATCTTCTTTACGGTTGTAATAAACATCGATTGCATAATATAACGTGTTCATCAATTCATTGGAATCATAATGCTCAAAGCTGAATCCGTTTCCGCTCTTATCGTATTCGTTATATGGATTGACCGTATCTTTTAACCCGCCGGTTTCACGTACTAGCGGCAATGTGCCATAGCGCATAGAGCAAAGCTGTGAAATACCACATGGTTCAAATAACGATGGCATTAAGAACAGATCGCTGGCGGCATAGATACGATGTGCTAAGCTTTCGTTGTATCCATAGTAGAAACAAATCTTTCCTTTGTTTCCGTTTTCCAAATCTCTGAGTTTGTTTTCGATCTGGCTTTCGCCACTACCTAAGATGACTAACTGAATCGGTGCCGAACATAAGGCATCCAACTGCTCCATCATTAAATAGAAGCCTTTTTGCCATGTCAATCGACTGACACATCCTACCAACATGACGTTTTCATCTTCTTTTAAGCCCAGCTCTTTCTGTAAAGCCAGTTTGTTTTGTTTTTTCTGTTTCTCAATATTGACCTTATCAAAGTGATACGGAATCTCCGGATCCGTTTTTGGATTCCATAAATTGATATCAATTCCGTTTACGATACCCCACAGATCGTATTTACGCATATTCAAAATGGCTTCTAAGTGTTCCCCATACTGTGGTGTCAAAATCTCCTGTGCATATGTTGGAGAAACAGTTGTCACCTTATCCGCATATAAGATTCCGGACTTCATAAAGGAAATTCCACCATCAAAGCGAACATTTCCATTCTCCAGCAGATAATAAGGAAGCCCTAAACAACTATCCAGCATTTCCGGACCAAAGTTTCCCTGATAAGCCAAATTATGAATCGTATAAACGAATCGAATACTGCGATAACGCGCATCATTATCATGCGTTTCTTTGACCATACAAGGAATCATTCCGGTATGCCAGTCATGACAATGAATGATATTTGGCCAGTAATTCAGTTGATTCAACATTTCAATCACAGCTTTTTGGAAATACGCAAAACGTTCTCCATCATCGTCATAGCCATACAACGTATCTCTTTCAAAGTATCCCTGATGTTGAATGAAGAAGAAGCATACATCCCCTTCCATCTTGGAATAGACACGTACCGGTACTTCATGATACGCGATGGAAACGGAAAACTCACAGTCAAAATACAATTCATCCATGTATTTTTCCGCAATCTTACGATATAAAGGCATAACAACTTTCACTTCATGCCCCTGTTGTGTCAAAGCAGCCGGTAAAGAACCGATTACATCCGCAAGTCCACCGGTTTTAATAAAGGGAAGCCCTTCACCTGCAACCATTAAAATTGATGCCATTAGATATTCTCCCTTCTTCCGATGTACAAAGGTTCTTCTTCTGTACCTGCTAAATCTTTTTTCTTCACGATCTTGGCGTATTTATCCACGATCACATTCTTTAAAACCGCATTATCTCCAATCGTTACACCCGGCATGATCAAGCAATTTTCCACAACGGCATTTTTACCGATCTTGCAGGCACGGCCTACGATCGAATTGACAATCTGACCATGTACTTCACAACTGTTGGATACAAAAGAGCCTACCGCACTTCCACCGTTCAAATAGATAGCCGGTGCACTGTCGTTGGTTCTTGTATAAGCCGGCCATTTTGGATTGGAGAATTCACGCATATTAGCTTCATCCAAGATTGCCATATTACTGTCAAAATAAGATTTCAGATCATTGATGCAATAAACACCACCACGGAAGTTTACCCCACGGATATCCATATCTTTACAATGATCATTGACAATATCCTTAAACCAGTACATACTGCTGACCTTTGTTGCCTCTTTTACAAGCGAAACAAAGATTTCTTTAGACATGATATAAGTCTGTAAAGACAACTGACGATTTTTATAATTTCCTAAGTTGCTTTCAATGCTCAACACACCTTTTTGACGATTCATCTGAATCACATCACAGTTGATGTAATGATCTTTGGCGTTGTCCACATTCTGATACAACATGGTGATTTCTGCTCCACTTTCCATATGCTGATCTAATAAATCGGCATAGTTTGCCATGTAAATCATATTGACCGGTGCAATGATCACATAGTCATTGTTGTTTTGTTCGATAGAATACAACTGATCATAATAGCTTTGTACATCCGATACATATTTCACAGCCCCATCTTCACGATACAATGGAATCAGCTCGATCTTTCCATGTTTGGAGTTGATATTATACTGACGTCCACTGCCGATATGATCGATCAGGGAACGAGGATTTCCATTGACAAAAACCTTGATATCATGAATGCCGGAATTGGCCATATTTGATAATGGAAAATCCACCAGACGATAACGTCCAATAAAGTTAAATGCCGCAATTGGGCGATATTTTTGAAGACCTCTTACATACACATTCGGGTCATTGTAAGTCACGATACCTAAAGCATTACACATCGTCGGTTACTCCCCTTTCTTTACGCGTTTGGAAATCAACGCGATCTCTTCACTGTCTGGTGATCCCACAACAGCACCCGGGTCGATCTTAACACCATCCGCCACAATAGCACGATAGACTTTGGCACCTTCACCAACACTTACGCCCGGCATCAAAACAGCCTGTTCGACAACGGCATCTTTATCCACGGTTACATTGTGGAACAAGACAGAGCCTTCTACATTTCCTTTAATGATGGCTCCCTGATTGATATAACAGTTCTTAACAGAACCTGTTGGAGATACATAATGTGGAAGTGTCGGAATATCTTCTGTATAAATCTTCCATTCCGGATCATCCAAATTCAACTCATTGGATTTTGTAAGCAGATCCATATTGGCTTCCCACAGAGAATCAATCGTTCCTACATCCTTCCAGTAACCTTCAAATTTATAAGCCTGCAGCTTTTTGCCCTGATTTAAGAAAGAAGGAATAATGTCTTTACCAAAGTCATGATGACTTCCTTCTACATTCATATCGGCAATCAATTCTTTACGCAGATCCTTCCAGTTAAAGATGTAGATACCCATACTGGCCAGGTTTGATTTTGGGTATTCCGGTTTTTCTTCAAATTCAACGATACGACCTTCTTCATCCGTATTCATGATACCGAAACGGCTTGCTTCTTTCATTGGAACCGGAAGTACGGCAATCGTACAGGCAGCACCACTTTCCTTATGCAAAGAAAGCATATTCGCATAATCCATTTTATAAATATGGTCACCGGAAAGAATCAAAACATGTTCCGGATCAAATGTATCGATAAAGTCAATATTTTGTGTAATGGCATCTGCGGTTCCCTGATACACATCAAATTTTGTTCCATCTTTTTCACGTGGCGGAAGTACATAAACGCCACTTCCTCTTGTATCCAGACCCCAGCGTTGTCCGGCTCCGGCATAGGCATTCAACATGACGGATTCATACTGTGTCAAAACACCTACGACTTTGATTCCTGAATTCGCACAGTTGCTCAGGGGAAAATCGATGATTCGATACTTACCACCGAAATAAACGGCCGGCTTTGCGTTTTTCTTTGTCAGATCCAATAAACGCGTACCACGCCCACCCGCTAAAATCATTGCGAGCATATTATTTTGTTCCATACTCATCCTCCTATATAACATAAGCGTCTTACTTAATTAAAAGTATATCACTTTTTCGTAAAATTTAAATGTTTTTACATCAAAATGTATGCGTTTTCAATGTAAAGACTATGTAACAAAAAGAACCTGATTTTTTACCAGGTTCTTACAATTTATCGATTCATTTTAGATTTATAACACAATATCATGCCAATACCGAGCACTAAAGCTAGTGACATCAATCCAGCCCATACGATTGGATTTGTTTCATAAGCTGTATTTGTAGTTTTTTCTTTCTTCACACTCGCTTCTTTATCGGGAGTCGTTTTATGGCTGGTTTCATCTTGTGATGAAGTATTTTCATCTTCTTTTGATCCATCTGGATTGGATGCATCCGTTTGATCATCTGATGAATCGGTATCCGATGGGTCTTCGTCCTTTATGTCTGTAATAAAGACACTTCCAAAAGCATTCACAACAGCATCTCCGACAGGACGAACACTTGTACTTCCTGTATCATCCGTTACTAATTCAAAGAAAATATCACCTTCTTTATATTGATTATCTAATTGATAGCCTTCCGGAAGTAGAGATTGTATTTCTTTGTAATCAATCTTATTATCTGAATTTATATCCAATTTTTCAAAAACTAAATAGCTTTTATCAAAGGCTTGTTTATCGGATAAGAAAGTAAAGTTGAAGAGATGGCCTTCTATTTCACCATCATCTTTTTGCACATGAACTGCGATTTCGCCATTTTGTATTTCCCATACTTTTCCTGTAATCACATATTCTTCAGGTATCTCCCCCATATAATAGCCATAAGGATTCATCGTTACATATTCATAACTGGATGGCCATAGTATTTCGCTTTCACCTACCAAATTTCCATCTTTAACATCTACGTACTTAATTTTAATAGGTATCAAATCATTTTCAGCATTCTCCTTATCCCATTCTCCTTTTTGCACTGGATACGTGTAAAAAGAATCTTGGCCAGGTTTAGCAACCCATCCTAAACCGCCTAAATATGGTGGAAAAGAATACCCCTCTGGTAATCCATTTTCCATAGCTTCCTGTATTGTTTCTGTTACATTTGGCTTAAAAGTATATGTATTCAATACTTCTCCTGTAACCGCATCAACATAGATAAAATGAAAAGTTCCCCAATCTATCACTTCATCTTCATTCGGAGTAGTTGCTGAATTTGTAGCATCCTCCGAAACAAGAGGTTGTTCTTCTAAACCATTTACATCTGTTGTTTCTTTGTTTTCTGTTGTAATTTCATCTGCATCATCCGCAATGTTTTCTTTATTTGTTTCATCTAAATTTTCTGAATTATCAACATTCGATTCATCTAAATGATTAGAAACATCCACCGTATCTATACTCTCAGTTTCAGTTTGTGCATATACACTCATACCTATTGTGCAGATCATAGATAGACTTGTCGTTGCCGCCAATGCCACTTTTGTAAATTTCTTCATATAAAATCCTCCATTAAGAAAATTTTACCCCCCCCCGGTTTGAGAATGTCAAGTAGTTCTTTGTACAAAAAAGAGCTAAACATTATGCTTAACTCTAATAGACTATTCACTACGTAAAGCTTCTACAGGATCTTTTTTCGAGGCAAAGCGACTAGGAATTAGACCGGCTATAACTGTCAATAATAAGCTGATCAAGATCAAGATCAGTCCACCCTGCCATGGAAGACTGGCAATATGGGCAACACCAGTCAGATTTTCTACGATCATGCTGATGGGAATATTCAACAAGATCGTAATCAAGATACCCATGCATCCACTGGCCAGACCAATGATAAAGGTTTCGGCATTAAAGACATGCGATACATCCTTTTTGGAAGCACCGATAGCTCGTAAAATTCCGATTTCTTTGGTTCTCTCCAATACAGAAATATACGTAATGATACCAATCATGATACTGGATACGATCAACGATACGGATACAAATCCAATCAGAACATAAGAGATCATATTGATCACACTGGTCACGCTGGACAACATCATACCGATAAAATCGTTGTATGTGATCACATTGGCTAAACGATCAGCTGCTTTTTCCTTTTCGTTATACTCGTTGATCAAATTGCTTATTTCTTCTTTATCTTCAAAGCTTGATGCATAGATATTGATCTTTGTCGGATTATCCAGGTCGATATATCCTAGCTTTTGTAAATTGCTGTCATAGGTCGCATTGAGATTTTCATTGTATGTGCTCATATAAGACATCAATTCTTCCTGTGACATAGAAGCCATGGCCATTTGCTGCTCCGGTGTTAATTTCGAAATCGACATTTCTTCCCCATCTGAAAATGCCGTTCCGGTTAATACATTGGTATCCGGATGATTGATTTGTTCCTGTACGATCTGTGAATTTGAACACTGTTCGATCATGTAATCACGCATTTGCGAAGAATAATACACACCGCCCATCGTTGTCTTTGATACGGTAGAATCGGCTGGTTTGATGATCCCTACGATTTTAACATCGGTGGCTTGATCCACGATCTGATCGACATAGGTTTCATCCTGAGATCCATCGATCCATACGCCATTGACTTTATGATACAAATCACTGTTATTGACCAGCTTAAACGTTGTATTTAATAATTCATCGTATGTGTAAGTGGCATCTTCACTCGTTTGAATTTGATCTACATTACCGGCTAAAAGCTGATTATAATTCTCGACCAGCTCATCCTGATCCATCAAACCCAGAGAATAGAGTACATAATCGGAAATCTCGTTTTGATCATTGACTTCGATCACGACCTCATTATAGGCATCCGGCCATTTTCCTTCGACCAGTTCAAATTCATCGTCGCGAAGTTCTTTGGTATCCGGTAAAGAAAGCCATACTTCATTAGACATCATCGATGTAGAAGAAGACATAAATTGATTTTGCAGATTCATCAAATCCGAGAAACCAAGACGATCCAGCAAACCATTGGGACTGACCTGCACCAGACCTTGATCCCCTAAATCATTATAAACATGCATACTTAAGCCATAATCGTATTCCACAGCTTTGGTATGATCCATGAGTTGATCTCCCTCTTTACTTTCCAAATACGATTTAAAGGCAGAAAGATTGTTCTTGGAAGACTTTGAGATCGAATTCAAAATATCATTGATGTAGGGCATGGATGTGACCTCATCCTTATTTTCCTTTTTTTCTTTCTCATCCGATGACATATTCATCATGGTTTCCATCATCGTTGACATATCCATGGTGTTATCTTGAATCTCAATTGGATAGCTGGCCATCGTATCATTTTCAACCTGATTGATGTAAGCCTGCACCCCGTTGGATAAAGAAAGGATCAAAGCGATACCAATGATACCAATACTTCCGGCAAAGCTTGTCAACAAGGTACGACCTTTTTTTGTCATCAAGTTATTTAAACTCAGCGATAAAGCTGTCTTAAAAGACATACTTGGCTTTTTTAAAGAATCCGTCATTGGAGTAATTTCTTCCGGTGCGATAGGATTAGTATCGTTTTGCACCACACCATCAAATAAAGAAATGATACGCGTTGAATACGTCTTGGCCAACTCTGGATTATGTGTCACCATGATGACCAGTCGATCCTTGGCAATCTCCTTTAACAAATCCATGATCTGCACACTGGTCTTGGAATCCAGGGCACCGGTCGGCTCATCCGCCAACAAGATTTCCGGGTTGTTGACCAAGGCTCTGGCAATAGCTACACGCTGCATTTGTCCACCGGACATCTGTGTCGGTTTTTTATCCAACTGATCTTCCAAACCGACTTGTTTTAAGACCTCGATGGCTCTTTGTCTTCGTTCCTGCTTATCGACACCGCTCAATGTCAATGCCAGCTCGACATTACTGAGGACCGTTTGATGCATGATCAAATTGTAGCTTTGGAACACGAAACCAACACGGTGATTACGATAGGTATCCCAATCTTTATCCGTATAGTTTTTGGTTGAACGACCGTTAATGATCAAATCCCCGCTGGTATATTGATCCAAACCACCGATAATATTTAAAAATGTTGTTTTTCCGCATCCGCTTTGTCCTAAAATCGAAACAAATTCACTGTCGCGAAATGTCAGAGAAATATCTTTTAAGGCATGTACGATATTACTTCCTGTATCATAATCTTTGACAAGATGTCTAACTTCAAGCATATGAAAACCTCCTTGAAATATCGAATATTATATCATTCATTAAGTCACTTAACAATATGTAAACCCTTCTTTGTTCCTAACAAACCTTTCTATTATGACTTTCGATATAGGACAAAAAAAGTCCAATATCCTTTTAGATATCAGACCTTTAATTCTCAATTTCTTCTCAAATGAAGCCTAGGTGCTTTGATTCTGTGCTTCCAAAGCTTCTTTCACACTGCATTCTAAATTTACATCGGTCAATACAGAAATCGTATCACCTTCTTTTATTTTAGTATTTCCCTTCGGCAATATCCTGTATTCACCTCGGCGTATTTCCACCAACAGTGTACCTTCAGGTAATGAGATATCTTTTACCATTTTGTTGGCTAACATGGATTCGTGTTGTACGAGTATTTCAAATACGATTCGTTTTCCGCTTTCTTTAGTCTCGCCCTGCTCTTTATCCAGCATGCCATCCAATAAAGCTTCATAAACCGGTGGACTTTTTAATAAGTCTGCAACGGCATAGGCCACCAAAGAAACCACCGTCAGCGATAACAAGTGTGCCAGAGAATTGGTCATTTCCGTAACTAAGATGATACCAGTCAAAGGGGCTCTGACAATCGCTGTAAAATAACCGGCCATGGCCAAAATAATAAAATTATGAAATAAGATAGGATCCACACCTAAAAATGAAATGATCGCTTTAGCATATACAGAACCGATACCGGCACCCAAAACAATCAAAGGAAAGAAAATACCACCCGGAATTCCGGAACCAAAACTGATGACGGAAAACAAAAACTTTACAAGCAGGAAAACGATCATGGTGGTCAAAACCAGATCACTGTTCATTTCTTCAAACAAGGCATGACCGCCACCCAACACCTGCGGCATGGTAATTCCTAAAACAATCGCCAATAAAAAAGGAATCCAGATTTTTACCCAGGTAGGTACTGACAAGCTTTTGTACAGATCCTTTGTTCGAAGCAATACATAGTTATAAATTGCGCCGAAAACACCCAGTAAAATACCTAACAGGATCAGATAACCATAGCCGGATAAGGGAATGGATTGAATCACCGGCAATTCAAAAATAGGCTGCATGCCAAAAATCTGTTTGGAAATAAAATCGGAAGCTACGGCTGC
>OGOP01001910.1_pt1 | contig 13750 bp, 17 predicted proteins | sample 1552591 | NCBI WGS metagenome assembly OGOP01 (sample SAMEA2580120, study PRJEB22360) | human gut metagenome | biome: human gut; feature: human-associated habitat; material: faeces | place: Denmark | collected 2008/2010 | reverse complement strand
TGGATAGAGAAATATCTGCAAGAACAACCAGAATAAAGTCTTCCGCTAGGCGACAGACAATTGCAACTCTGTTGCGTAAGCACTCTCAGCCAGCCCTTTAGGTTTCTGTCCCCTATAAGGGGAACCGCATACGTTCGCAAATAATCTGTGTGAATCTGACCGAATAGGTCAAAAAAATCTGCGTCATCTGCGAAATCTGCGTGACCCTCTTAAATCCCCCGCCGCCCAGGCCGCAAAGAAATCTGTGTGAATCTGTGAATTCTGTGGGACATCGATGTGTTAAAAACCGGAAATATCTTGGCTATATCATATATTTCCCTTATATTTGCACCATGTAAGGTACTAAATATTAGAATTATGAGAACGTTCAATTATAATGAAATGCCTCATGAAGTTTTAGAAATGGCTTCAGAGTACGCCATTAAGGAAAGTCGTTCGGGAAGAGGCCTATCTCATTCTCAGGCAATGGAAAAAATTAAAAGGCAAAGAGGATGGTGAAATCATTAATATTATGGTGATAGCTCATTACAGGCAGTCAACTGTCACTGTTGCAAAAATGATTAATCGCTTCATCGAGCATCATACGAAATAAAGTCTTCCGCTAGGCGACAAACAATCGCAATTTTATTGCGTAAAACAATCGCAACTCTGTTGCGTAAGCACTCCAGCCAGCCCTTTAGGGCACAGGCTCCGCTGGCTGACCAAAACTCTGGCAGAGCTATAGCGTCGCCAGCTACATCCTCTCGTTCCTGAGGAAAGAGAGGCTTGGTGAGAAAGGTGGAGCTCCCTTTGGCTAAAGGGAGACGGAGGGATTCGAAATATCTCTTATAATATCAAATTCATACTATTTTTACTCAATCAATATCCAGGTAAGAATCCCCTCAAAGCGATTCTTATCTGGTAAGGACTCTATGTCCTAAATTTCCGATACGAACCAATTATATAGTTAGAAATAACGAAAAAATATATGAAATACTAGAGATATGGATTCTGATTTTGAAGTATTAAATGATAATATGAGGATAGAAGGGTGTAGCTTCGAGAAATCTTTTACCTTTCTGTCGGGTCATACAGTTCCAATATATAAAATAGACAATACCAGTGCTTTTAATCAGCTTGTTGGTTATGCAAAATTTAAGAATGCCGGTTATGGCAATGTATATTATCGTGGGATAAGTAGCCTCTATGACAATGTTCTTCCTGCTATTATGCGAGGTCGTGCCAAAGGCATTCCTGATGATTTGAATGCTATCTGTGAAACAATAGCCAAAGACTGGCGGTTAAAAGAGTCTTTGAAACTTAGAGAGACTAAGCCCTCTAGAGACAAATTTCAGATCAAGGCTAATAAGCATATTCAACAGTTCAACCGATATACGATAGAAGCATTATTGCAGCATTATGTAGGCCGTACAAGATTTCTGGATGTTGTAGATAATCATTGGATAGCCTTGTGGATGGGATTGCATAAATTCCAGATGCATGGCAAAGGCGCAAGATATTGTGCTTGCAAAAAAAGACAGTTGCTTCTTGGCGATATGTTGGAACAGTTGGCAAAGGATAAGAAACTATTGCCTAATGAAGATATTTATGTATATGTTCTGTTGATGGCTATGCCTCACGCTACTTCGGTTCCTGAATATGGTATTACTCAAACAGAATACTTTGTAGAAGTAGATTTAAGAAAAGCCTTACCCTCTATATACATAAGGCCTCATGCCCAGCATGCTTTAGTAATAAAGAAGAGGGTAAAGCATAGTGATGGCAGCGCTTCGTATTTTGATATGTCTAAGCAGGTTGTTGGTATTATCAAAGTGCGAATTGATATTGCTGATAACTGGGTAGGTAATGGCTACTTAATGACAGAACGCAACATCTTCCCGTCCCCATCTTTAGATCAGGGATATAATACGTTGTTAATGAGAACAGACATCTTTAAGCATCCATTTGAAATAGTTAAATATTTCTAGGTGATGCAAACGATACTCTTTGCGTACAATAATCACATGACTAAAAAATAATCATTTTAAAATTAACATATTATGGATTTTATTATTAGAAATGTTTGTAAGAAGCAAGATATTTCTAGTACCATTAAGGTTATTGGTACTTGTGATGGAAGACAAGTAGTGATAAGATATTGTCACTTAGTTGACCCTCGTATGTATGATGTACCAACATCGTCGTCATCATGCTTATTTGGTAATCTCATTTATGAAAAAAATGGTATAGAGTATGAGAAGGCTGTCTTTGTTATACGTAAAGGAAATAATATGTACCGAATTATTTCAAGATACTAAAATTTGCTGGGTCGATATGTACTCCAAAAAGAACGATTATAAAAAGTAATATAATAGCGAAAAGTAGCTTAGTAGTGTGGGCGCTACATAATCACCCACATCGCATCCTGTAGCTTTCTATCGGAAGACGGTTACCGATAGAGGCTCAGGATGCTATAATATAAGAACTTAATTGAGAATGTGGTTCAATTAGAAAAATCCAATTTCTTAAAATATTCTGTATCCCCAGTAAACACTGAGGATAGAGTTGTATTGTCTTAGGTGTTGGATGCTTACAAATAGATAGTTACATCAATAGCAATGGAAGTTATGGAAGAAGATAAGAAAAGAGTAGAATTACTCTTGAAGAAGTTTAAGCCAAGAATCTTGCGGCTTGCAGTTAATTATGTTAGTTTTGATTCAAGTGTTTCTGAAATGATAAACTATCTCAAAGAGCATATGGAATTTAATCCAGACCAACGAGAGTTGTATAAGTCTGCTTTACTGCTAGACGAATCTGAAGAGAGAGAATTGAAGGTTTTATCTAGCCCCGCTGATAAATAGTGGGGACGCTGTATTGGTGGTTTACGACGAGTCCATGCTGCACCATGACTTATACACATTTCTTATTAACAAGGATGAACATGACAAGAGAGGAACTCTTGTCGGTGCAGTCAAAGGCACTACGGTAAAAGATATGCCCGAATAATTGTTAAAACTTCCTGAATAGCAGCGTCTTGCAGTAAAAGAGATTACTATGGATTTCTCTGACTGCATGTTTGGTATTGCTATAAGATGTTTCCCTAATGCAGAAATAGGCATCGATTGTTTTCATATCATGCAGTTGGCAGGCAAAGGCGTTGATGAAATGCGAATGAAACTTAAACGAGCTGCTCGTACTGAACGCTAGAGAGAAGAACGTGAATTCAAGAAAAAACAAGAACGAAGAGCTAAGAATAGAGCCAAGTATGCCAAGAACCATGATCCTAAATATAGCAAAAACGGCAAAAAGCTGGGAAGACCACGCAAACGAAAGAATGAGAAGTTTGAGCCGGAGATGGTAAGCAATGGGGAAACCAAGCTTGACTTGTTGACCCATGTGCGTTATCCTCTTTTGGAAAGGTGGGAAAAGAATGTAGACAGAAGCCATATACGTGAGCTCATTTCGGTGAGAGACACGATTATGGAGAAGAAAGACTATGTACTTAATTATTTTAACAACAGATCAACCAATGCTTCTGCAGAATCTTTCAACTCTAAGCTGAAAGGCTTTAGGGCACAAGTGCGTGGGGGGACAGACATGCCAGTCTTCATGTATCGTACGGTCAAGATATTTGGTTAGGAGAGGTTGGCTATCCACGGACAATCTCGCTTGAGTCAAAACTTCCAATCCTATTGATATACATATTTTCGTAAACGAACTACAATATGATGTTTTAGAAATAGCAATGGAGTATGCTAATTTGGAATTTGGATTCAAAACTCTAGATGTTTTTCTAAAATACTATTATTAATGTTTTAGAATTAAAAAGTATATAAACAAGATTTTTAAATGATGAGTCAAAACAAAACAGTCAAAGGTACGATATGGAGTATGATAGAGCGAGTTTCAACTATGGGAGTACAATTGCTTTGTACCTTGGTGATAGCTCAATATTTAGCTCCTTCGGAATTTGGATTAATAAGTATGATGTCCATATTTATGGCTTTTTCTACGATATTAGTAGATGCTGGATTTGGACAGGCTTTAATTCGAGAAAAAAATGTAACATCTGTGGATTATTCCTCAGTGTTCTTTTTTAATATTCTTATAGGAATTGTTGTGTATTGTTTTTTCTTTATACTGGCCCCCTATATTGCTGACTTTTATAATGAGGAGAGGTTAAGGGCTTTAGTTAGAATATCATTCTTCACCATTGTCATTCAATCGTTTTCTGTTGTACAGCAAGCTCAGCTTTATAAGAGTATAAACTTTTCTAGAGTTTCCAAGGTTTCTTTAATTTCTGTTATTGTTTCAGGAGTTTTGGGAATTATAGTCGCAATCTTGTATCAAAATGTATGGGCTTTAGTTGTTCAAACTATTAGTTTTGCTTTGTTTAGGACGATTTTATTATGGGTATTTAGTACTTGGACTCCAAGAGCTAATTTCTCATGGAATTCTGTGCAAAAGTATTTAAAATTCTCCTTAAATCTTTTAGGTACTAATATAATAGCAGCAATAACAGACAATCTTGCAAATTTATTTATAGGTAAGGCTTATTCTTCTTCAGTGTTAGGAAACTACACTATACCTAATAAGTTGCAAACATCTGTAGCAGGAACAATATCTTTCTCTATTCATAGAGTTTCGTATCCAATCATGGCAACTTTTCAGGATGATAATGAACGTCTGAAAGAATATAGCCAGAAAGTGGTAGGTATGGCTTTCTTTATTATTTCTCCTATTATGTTATTGTTATGTATTATTTCTAAAGATTTATTTTCAATACTCCTTCCTTCTGCTTGGACAGAAGCACCTATCTATTTTAGATATATGTGTGTGATAGGATCGATATATTGCTTTGCTGATATAAATATGGATATATTATTAATTAAAGGAAACAGTAATTTGGTGTTTAGGTTGGAAGTAGTTAGAAAGATAGTCTTGGTTAGTTGTCTACTTATAGGCATAGCTTATAGTATAGAGACATTATTAATGTTGCTCGTTGGTTATAATGTTTTTAATATGATGCTTGTTTCTTATTATGCAGGAAAATCTATTAATTGTTCATTAGGATATCAACTGAAAAAAAATATCAACACGCTTGTTGCCTTGTTGATAGTTGGTGTTTTATGTTATATATTAAATAATATTGCAACTTTATTAGTGTTGCGTTTATTATTGATACCTTTATTAGGTATTGTATTATATATTGGAATCTCATTTATACAGAAAGGTCTATATATAAAATATCTCGCAGAAATTGTGGCAAATACAAAAAACACTAAAAAATAGTTTTATGAACACTTTATATGAAGATAGATTACAAGAGTCGACTATTTTTTTAGTTCTCTCTTTTATATTTATGATTTGTTCGCCTTTATTGGCCTTACTTTATATTATTTATGGTATATATAGACAATATGTAGGTAGTGTCTATGTTTTTTCTTTATTTTTGGGCATTTTTGCTTATTTAATAGTTCCTTTCCAAGACATTTATAGACAAATGATAAACTATTATTATTGGCAAGGAAAAGCTATTTCAGATATAGATATATTGGATTTGCAGTTAAATGGTATTATTGTTTATCTTTATCAATTCATGGTAAATAATGATATTCCATATGATTTTATAAGGTTGGTAGAAATACCTGTTGCTTTTTCTTTACTTTATTCTATTTTTAAGTATAAAATAAAAGAGTCCCCAACTTTGTATACTTATCATGATATTAATGTAAGATTATTTGTTTTATTTTTGTTTTTTGATTTATTATATACTGCAAGTGGTGTAAGATTTGGTTTTTCACTGTGTGTATATCTTTATGGTTTGCATCACTAGTGTCCCGTTAAAACGAGACGATTATTAAATAAGTTATTAATACTCAAAAGTTTACGGACTTTTTATAGTGTATTCGATTTGATTTTGTATCTTTGCACGCATATTTAAAATACGTGTGCGATGAACAAAGGCAAAACTATATTCTCTCAGATTATGTCACTTATACCAGAACGTGATTTCAAAACTTGTGTAGACCGTTATAAGGGAAACTACAGAGCAAGAAACTTCTCTTGTAAAGACCAATTTCTAGTAATGAGCTATGCTCAATTAACAGGTCGTGATAGTCTTCGAGATTTAGAAAACTGCCTTACGGCACTCTCCAGCAAACTTTACCATTGTGGTATTAGTTATGCTGTACCACGTAATACTCTAGCAAAAGCTAACGAGAAGCGAGATTGGCATATCTATAAAGATTTTGCAGACGTTCTTTTGAAAAAAGTACGTCCTCTTTATGCCAAAGACAAGTTCAGATTAGACCTTGACAACATGGTATATGCTTTTGATAGCAGTACTATAAGTCTGTGTCTCAAATTATGTCCTTGGGCAAAGTTTCGCAAAAACAAAGGTGGCATCAAAATGCACACATTAGTCGATTTGCGAGGAAATCTTCCAGTCTCAGTTTATTTGACTTCTGCATCGGTTAATGATGTAAAAGCTCTTGATGATCTCTACATAGAACCTTCTGCTATCTATTTGATGGACAGAGGATATGTAGATTTCAACAGACTCTTCAAGTTGATAACTAAGAAGAATGCATTCTTTGTTACTAGGGCAAAAGATAACATACTTTTTGAAGTTGTATCAGAAGCCGAAGTTGACAAGAGTACTGGTATCATTTCTGATGAACGTATCAAATTAACAGGACTACATACTGCCAAATGGTATCCTGAAGAACTTAGAATGGTAACCTATGAGGACTATGCAACAAGTAAGGTGTATAGGTTTCTCACAAACAACATGGAATATGAAGCGCTTACCATATCTGAATTATATAGGGAAAGATGGAACGTGGAACTTTACTTTAAATGGATTAAGCAACACCTTCACATCAAATCCTTTTATGGAACTTCCGAGAATGCCATATATCTGCAAATCTGGATTGCCATATGCACATACTTGCTTTTAGCTTATGCAAAGAAAGTGATGCACATAGATCAATCGCTACACACTATTTCAAAGAACGTGGGTCTATTCCTTACGGACAAGACTCCTTTAAATGAATTGTTTAACAAAGCTGTTCCAACAGAAAAGACGGAGGATTGGCTATATCCTAGCCTTTTCAGGCCCGATGATTTCTAAACGGGACAGCAGTGGGTTTGCATCTTATTTTTGATAAAAACCAAAAAGTAAAATCATTTTTCTTTTTGGCTTTTGCTGCATGTTTTCATTCAGCTTTTATAATGTTAGGCTTACTGTCTTTTTTTATATATAAAGCTAAAATAAGTTTTAAACGAGTTGTTTTAGTGGCTTTATTATGTTCGATTTTAGTAAATGTCTTTTTGAGTACTTTTGGTGCTCAACTTCTTGGTGCTCGAATGGATTGGTATTTTTCGAGTAAAGGTAATGTTGCTTCATATTCTAAAATGACATTAATTGGTTTTACAGTTTTTTGGCTTCAAAAGTTATGTGCATTACCTTTTGCATTTATATTATTCAAGTATAATAATTCTAATTCAAAATGGTGTAAAATGGCTTTAGTTTGGTTAACGCTTTCTCTTGTATTCGTTAGTAATGCAGTATTCTTTTACCGTATTTGGTGGGTATTTATGGCTATAGGTATATATATGTTTTTAGATATTGAAAGAGAATATTTCTTCTCTACAGCGCAAATTAGACGTTTGGTGGTATGTGGATTAATGTTTTGTTTTTTTAATTTAATTAATTATCACAGTATGTTGGCAAGGTATCCATTTATGAGTTTGTGTAAACCTGTACCATATATTTTAGCACATCATTATTCGAAGCAGGAAGTTTTTAAAATAGTTAAAGAAAATGGAAGTTATAAACAATAATTTATGAAAGTAGCTATATTATACATTTGTACAGGTAAGTACAATCAGTTTTTCAATGGATTTTACGAGTCTTGCGAAAAATATTTTTTGAAAGGAATTGCATCTGTTGAATACTTTGTGTTTACAGATGATATGAATTTATGTTCAGTAAGCAAAGTTCATTTGATAAAGAGAGATTGTCAGGGGTTTCCTTTGGATTCTTTGTTGAGATTTGAAATGTTTCTGCAAATAAAAGAACAATTAGAGAAATTTGATTATATTTATTTCTTCAATGCAAATGCAGAACTGCAGCAATCTGTAGGAATAGAAATCCTTCCAGATGAAAGTGGTTTAGCAATGGGAATTTGGCCAGGCAAAAGAGAACACCAACATCCTATGTTTTTTCCATACGAGAGAAACAAGAAATCTAAAGCGTATGTAGCTCCTTATGGAAAGGATTATGTTTATTTCATGGGAGGATTGAATGGAGGTACGTCAAAAGCTTATCTAGATATGATTCAAACGTTAAGTACCAATGTTCGTGATGATTATAATCGTGGTATAATAGCTTTGGTACATGATGAGTCTCATATCAATGCTTATCTTCGTACACATGTTTGTAAAAAATTGGACCGTGAATTTTGTTTGCCAGAAGAGTTTGTTAAAGAAAATGATAATCCTAAAAATATATTTAGAGATAAAGTTAAATTAGATTCGTATTTTAATAAAGGGAGAGATCGTTCTTTGGGAGGAAAAATCTTGAAAGGAATTAAAATTTTGTTTAGAGCTATTAGTTGGTATCTATAAAACATATTTTATGTCATTAAATTCTCGTTTTCTTTGGGCTGATTCCTTGAAGGGATGGCTGATGTTGTTAGTTATTCTTGGACATGCCATTCAGACCGTGATGCCTGAAGCTTGTTACCAGAGTCATATTTGGAACCTTATATATTCCTTTCACATGCCAGCTTTCATGACAGTAAGTGGCTATTTCGCCTATCGGATGCATAGAAATGGGGGGGCAAATCGCTGTGCTCTAGACGATTCCTTCAACTGATGATGCCGTATGTTGCATGGTCGGCTACAAAGTATGGAATATCTGGTGATTATACCTTGATAAGAGTGGTGAAGATGGTACTCTATCCAGATACTTCGTTCTGGTTCTTATGGGTGTTGTTTTTTATCAATTTAATCTTTATCTTCAGCCAATGGTTAGCATCGAGATTAAATATTGATGAACTGGTGGTGATAGCCTTATCAAGCTTGCTGCTTCTGGGCATCATGGTAGGAATGGAATTCCGTATGTTTGGCTTTCAGTTTATCGCTTACTATTTCGTGTTTTATACTATGGGCTATTGTATCCACCGTTTTCCGAGGTTGCAGATTGGAAATGGAGTGGTGCTTGGACTGTTGTTGATATGTTGGACTCTGCTAGCCTGGTCATGGAATATGCACGAGTTGCCAATGTGGATACCTGCCATACCGCATATACCGAGTTCCTTGTTGCAATATGCGTATCGAGGTGTGACTGCGTTGCTGGCTATCTTGTTCTTGTTGGGGATGGCTCCCAAGTTTTTGAATGCTGCATGTAGATTGAATGGTTTCCTATGTGAGATAGGTAAGGTATCGCTAGGTTACTATACTTGTCATATTACCATCAATGGATGGGTCGTATGTGGGGTGAGAAAAATATTGCCTACAGGAAGCGATGCTGTTATTGTCGGTCTTAGTTTTGTGTTATGCTTGTTTCTGACGTTCTGCATCGTAGAAGGTTTGAAGAAAAATAAAATCACAGCCAAAGTTCTTCTTGGCAAATTATAAGCAAAAAATGAAAATCGTAAATATATTGGGTGGATTAGGTAATCAAATGTTTGAGTATGCTATGTTTTTAGCTTTAAAAAAAGCACACCCGGATGAGAAAATAATGTGCTGTACTCGCAGCTTTAAAGGTTATGCTCTTCATAACGGTTTTGAGCTTGGGCGTATATTTGGTATAAAGGTGAAAGAGGCTTCGCTTTGGCAATTGGCTCGCCTTGCTTTTCCTTTTTGGAATTATCGTACATGGCAGGTGATGCGGCATTGGTTTAGTAAGCGAAAAACGATGACGAGTGGAACTACTCAGATCCCTTTTGATAAGAATGAAGTTGAAAGAACAGATTCTGTTTATTATGATGGTTATTGGCAGAATGAAGGTAATTTTAGGGATATACGAAACCTGGTATTAACTGCCTTTACGTTTCCTGAGTTTCTGGATGAGAAAAATAAAATGTTAGCATGTAAGTTAAAAGCTTATAATTCTGTTTCTTGCCATATTCGTCGTGGGGATTATTTAAAAATACCTACTATGTGTGTGTGCACACCTGAATATTATGTTCAAGCTATAGATAAAATGAACAAATTGGTAAATCCTAATCTCTATTGTGTGTTTAGTGATGATATAAATTGGTGTAAGAATCACCTTTCACAATTATGGGAAGGCAAAAAAGTAGTGTATGTAGATTGGAACAAAGGTAAAGAGAGTTTCCGTGATATGCAACTTATGAGTTTATGCAAGCACAATATCATAGCTAATAGTAGCTTTTCATGGTGGGGAGCTTGGCTCAATCAAAATGAAAAGAAGATTGTGATTGCACCGGAAAAGTGGATGAATAAAAATCTTATTAATGATCCGATTTGTAATGATTGGATGAGAGTAAAGTCATAAATTATGAAAAAAGTAGGAATAGTAACGCACTATGATGTTCATAACCATGGTGCTATTTTACAATTGAATGCGCTTGTTCAGGTTCTGAGGGAGCGTTATGCTATTGAGGCTAAAGCATTGCAATTTGATAAGAACTATGATTTCTTAGGTCATAAATTAAAGGCTAAATATGACATTTCAGCTAAGTCGATAGGTATTTATGTAAAGTATCTAATAGATAAGGGGGTAAAATGTATGTATTTTAACTACCAGAAAAGAAAGGCTTTAAATGGTTTTAAGGCATCTCATCATATTGTGGGATCTTATTACTCTGATAGTGAGAATTTAGATGCTGTAATTGTTGGTAGTGATGAAGTTTTTGCTTTGCATACTGGTCCAACACCAGTTTTCTTCGGACATGCTTGTCCTTCTGATACTGTTTTTAGTTATGCAGGTTGCTTTGGTCCAACAACGGTTTCGGATATAAAACAAAAACATTGTGTGCCTTTTGTTGCTAGTGGTTTGACTGCAATGAAGGGAGTTTCTGTAAGGGACAAGAATAGTCAGAATATTGTAAAGGAATTGACGGGGATTGATGCTAAGCTGGTGTGTGATCCCGTTATTTTATATGGATATAAAAAGGAGTTGGAAGACTTGAAAACAGTTAATTATTCTCCTTATCTTTTAATCTATGCTTATGATAATCGAATGAATGACGAAGAGGAAGTGAAGCGTATCAAGCAATATGCAAAGATTAGAGGACTTAAAACACTTTCTCCTGGTTTTTATCATGAATGGTGTGACTACAATGTCAATGTTAATCCTGTAGAATTGTTGGGATACTTTAAATCAGCAAAAGAAGTTCTTACAGATACTTTTCATGGTAGTGTAATGTCAATTATTACTAATAGCAACTTTGCCGTTAAAACGCGAGATAATGGAAACAAATTAATAAATTTGTTGGATGAATATGGATTAACTTCTCGTATTATCAAAGATTTTGATGGTATTGCCGATGTCTTATCTAAAGATATAGACTATTCAGAGGTTAACAATGAGTTGCAGAGAAGACGTGAGGATGCAATGAGCTTTTTAGATGAAATGGTAAAAGGTATCTAATTATGAATATTAATGATCGGAATTTTATCCACAAATGTACCAGTTGCCAAATTTGTGCTTCTGTTTGTCCCAAGGAAGCAATTAGCATTAATTTAAATTTGGATGGTTTCTATCGTCCTTATATCGATAAGGATAAATGTGTCAATTGTGGCATTTGTAAAAAAGTTTGTTATAAGTTTACGGATGTGCCGCAATATACAGCTGATGATGCAAAACATTATGCTGCTCATGCATTAGATTCCCAGGTGGTAGAAAGAACAACTTCTGGTGGTATAGCAGATATCTTATGTCAAAAATTGATAGAGGAAGGTTATACTTGTGTTGGTGTAGAATATGATTATGATAAGAATATTGCTGTTGGGGCAGTAGCCACTCATCGAGAGGATACATTAAAGTTCAGAGGTTCAAAATATATTCAGTCCTATTCATATCCAGTTTTTAAAGAACTACTTGAAATGGATAAGAATGGTAAGTATGCCATTTTTGGAACTCCGTGCCAAATCTTTGGATTAGATAAGTATTTGAAATGTCGTAAACGTAGGGAACAATTTGTATTGATTGATATTTATTGTCATGGTTGTCCTTCTATGAACGTCTGGAGCAAGTATTTAAAAAAAATACAGAAACAGTCTGGATTTAAAAAGTTTGACTACTTGAATTTTAGAAGTAAAGTTAGAGGCTGGGGAAACTTCAACGTTTTTGCTTTAGTTGATGGTAAACCAGTCTATGTTAGTCCTAAAGTGAATGATAATTTCTATACCTTGTTCTTTTCTGATGCCGTTTTAAATGACTCTTGTTATGATTGTCAACTGAGAAGTACTCTAGAATTCTGTGATATTCGCTTGGGAGACTTTTGGGGTAAATCTTATGACATGAATAACAAAGGCATTTCTGTAGTGTCGCTTGCTTCTTCAAAAGGTGTTGAGTTGTTTGAGAAGATAAGAGATAATGTGTGGTGCAAACAACATCTTTCATCAGATTTCTTACCTTACCAAAGTTGGGGGCGAAATTATGCTGTTAATCATGAGTTGAGAAATACTCTTCTTGCACAACTTGCTGATGCTAATATCTCTTTAAATCGAGTAATTAATAGTTATTGGCATGCAATGCCTTTAAGCAAACGAATCAAGCAGTTGGCAAAAAATGCAGTTTTATTGATGCCAACTTCTGTTATATCAATGATAAAGAAATGGTATCATTGAAAAGAACTTATATTATTTTATCTTTTATAGAAGAAAATGGAAGTTAATTATTCAGTTTTACTCTCTTTATATTATAAGGAGAAGCCTGAGTACCTAAGGAACTCGCTAGATTCTGTCTTTAATCAGACGCTAGTATCGGATGATGTGGTGCTGGTAGAAGATGGCAGACTAGGAGATGCTTTGGAGAGTGTAGTGAAGGAGTATGAGGTACGGTATCCTCAGCTCCATGTAGTAAGATTCGAAAAGAACCGAGGACTTGGCTTCGCACTGAATGATGGTCTTACCTATTGCAAGCATGAGCTTGTGGCCCGTATGGATACCGATGATATTGCCAAGCCGCATCGTATGGAGAAGCAGTTTGTATTTATGAAGGCTCATCCAGAAATCGGTATGGTTGGATCTTGGATAGATGAATTCATCACTGATATTCATCAGATAGAGAGTGTGAGAAAGGTACCAGAACATCCTAAGGAGGTGATGGAATACGCTAAGAAGCGGTGTCCGGTGAATCATCCTACTGTGATGTACCGGAAGTCGGAAGTGCTAAAGGTGGATGGTTATCAAACTCAATATTTCCCTGAGGATTACTTCCTCTGGATTAAGATGCTGATGGCTGGATGTAAGGTCTATAATATGCAGGAAAGTCTTCTTTGGTTCAGGTATGATCCGGAAACATTCAAGAGAAGAGGTGGATGGAAATATGCTTGTGACGAGGCTATCACGCAGTATCAAATTCTGAAAATGGGCTTTATCTCTTTCCCACGCTTCATAAAGAATGTGTGTATCAGATTTATCGCACGTATCATTCCAAATTCTCTAAGATCTTTGATTTATAAGAAATTATTGAGAAGATAATAAGTAATTACTCTATCAACATTAATTATAAGTATAGATATATGATTCAGCCAATTCATTTTTATTTGCTGGGTGCCTTTATCGT
>OGOP01001906.1_pt1 | contig 13755 bp, 8 predicted proteins | sample 1552591 | NCBI WGS metagenome assembly OGOP01 (sample SAMEA2580120, study PRJEB22360) | human gut metagenome | biome: human gut; feature: human-associated habitat; material: faeces | place: Denmark | collected 2008/2010 | reverse complement strand
TCGCATCGTTTAATGTGTTGAAAAGAACGTTGATGTTTTCTTCTTCATTCTTGCACGCCTCCTTGAAGAGAGCGACAGGATCTTCTGAATTGCCCTTCAGCGGAGCCTCGTTCAGGAGAATGTTCACATTGTTTAGTAGCATGCCGTGCAGGGTAGGCATGTGTAGCTGCTGCTGGGTACCTTCCTTGCTGACACATTTCAGTCCGGCAGCGTATGCCTTCACGATGATGCGCACCAGCAGATGGATAGCCATCGGTTCGTCGGCAAGGCTGATGAGTACACCGTGGGTATAATCTCGTACGTGCTCCTCTATGCTTGTAAACTTACCCTGCAGGAGCCAGGTGAAGTTGCGCTTGTATTCAGCTTCCATAGCCTTGTACAGCTGGTTCGATTTGCAGGCGATGCGCAGATAGTCGAGCATGGTAGGCTCGAAGGTAGGATCGGTCTTCTTCATGCTCTCAAAATTCTTCTGCATGCGCTCGTTAGCCTCTTCCGCACTCTTGTAGTTGAGTCGTACGAGGGTAGAGAACATGATGTCGAAGAAGTACTGGTTCACTTCTCCATAGTGTTCCAGCATCATCTGCTTCACCTCTTTGGGGTCGTTCTTCTTCTGGAAGTCATCGCCGCCAACCGCAGCATCCATGATGCCGCGTGCGTATGCCTCGAAGAATCCTCTTACGAAAGAGGCTACAGCCTGATAACTATTGATTCTCTTGCTCATTGTCTTTTGAATGTTTTAATCAAAGATGATTTAATCAAAATGTTTTAATCAAAAATGATTTAATCAAAAATCTTAAATTCATATCCCTGTTCCATCAGCCATTCTATGGATTGTGGAAGTGCCGTCTTCAGCTTGTCGATGCTCTTCAGCGAGTCGTGGAAGGTGATGATGCTGCCGTTGCGGGCATATTTCTTCACATTGTTCACCACATCTTCTGCCGTCATCCACTTGGAATAATCTCGGGTCACCACATCCCACATGATTACCTTGTAGGTGCGGTGCAGCCACCAGTACTCGCTTTGTCGCATCCAGCCGTGAGGTGGACGGAAGAGATGGGCGTGGATGATGTCATTCGCCTTGTTGGTGTTGAGCACGTAGGAGATGACACGATGCTTGAAGGCACCGATATGATTGAAGGTATGGTTACCTATCTGATGCCCCTCTGCTACAATCTGGTTGTAGAGATCGTGGTTGCGCAATACGTTTTCGCCCACCATGAAGAAGGTAGCCTTGATATTGTACTTTCTCAAGGTTTCCAGGATGAATGGGGTGGATTCGGGAATCGGACCATCATCGAATGTGAGATACACCGAATGGTCGTTCTTGTCCATTCTCCATATTGCTTTCGGATATAACCATCTGAGCCATTTGGCAGGTTGCTCTATGAACATAGGAATAACTTGATTAGGGGATGATACAAAAAGGGAGACCTAGCAAAAATGCCAGGTCTTCCTTGATATTCTTTATTTTACTGATTGCCTCGTGGCTATGTTTTATTGACAGCCTTGTGGCAATGCTTCAGTTTTTACTGGTTGCCCTGTGGCATGCTGCCGCCTCTGCCGCGATAGAGTGTATAGAGAGCATTGAGCTGCTTCTCATAACTCTTCTGCAACTGAGGGCTTACCATACCTGCCACATCGCAGACACTCTGCATAATCATGATCTGACGGATGCAGTCGTTCTGGCTCTGCAGGAAGCGGTCGTTGGTCAATGAGAGGTAATAGTCGAGATACTGGTGAGCATTCTTCCAGACAGCCTCTACATATTCCTTACCCTTTGCCTTCTGACCGGTGAGCAGCCAGCCGCGAGCCATATCCAGACCACCGCTCATATAATCGAGGGTGACATTGTATGCAGGAATCTCCACATCAGCCTTCTTCAGGATGTTGATAGCCTTCTGGTTCTTGCCGTCGGCGATGAGCTGGAGTGCTGTCTGGGCGAGCAGGCGACGGTGGGTATAGCACATACGCATGGTAGTCTCGTCGATATAGAGTCCCTTCTGCTTCAGGTTACCGAACTTGAATCGGGTCATGATGTTGTGATAGGTCTTCTCTGCATCGAAGTTCTTCGCACCTGGCTTGTTGGTGGTGAATGGAGTGATACGGTTGGCAAGACCCTCCTGTACGAAGTTGTCGCCAAGGTTCATATAGTTCTCCTGTCCCACGGTAAGAGCCACGTAGATAGGACGTGTCCAGTTGCACTGTGACAGCATTTCGAGCATCATCAGGTCGCCCTTGTAGAGAGCATTCTTGCCTGCGAGTGAAATCACCATCTTGTCTGGGATGGTATCAGAAGCCATCATCATGCCGCTCTTCTTCACAGCCTCCTTGTCGATTGTTACATAGACGGTGTCTGTAGGGATGAAGTGCATGTCTGAGTTCTTGCTGCGTACCCAGTACTTCAGGATGTTCTTGAGCTCGAAAGGCTCATCACCAAACTGCTTCTTGGCATTCACTGGATCCTGCTTGTAGAAGTCGAGAATCTGCTGCTTAGCCTCTGGCTGGACAGAAACATACTCGTTGGTACCCGAACAGAAGTCGAGACGTGGCCAGGTGATTGGCACGGATGGTGAGTTGTATGCAGGACGCATCATCTGGTCGATATACCAGTCGGTCTGCAGATAGCTCAGGTTACATACGCGGGCATCTGTACCTACGCCTTCTACCTCCTGGTTGTACCAGAGTGGGAAGGTATCGTTATCACCATTGGTGAAGATGATAGGGTTGCCTTTCTCCTGGAGCGACATCAGATAGTTCTGACCGAAGTCGCGGCAGGTGTAACGTCCTGAGCGGTCGTGGTCATCCCAGGTCTGTGATGCCATCTGGATAGGAACGAGCAGGGTTACCACAGCCACGATAGCTGTTACGGCAGTACCGCTGAGCTTCATCTTCTGCTTCAAAAGGTCGATGATGGCGAGAACGCCAAGACCGCACCAGATAGCGTATGCATAGAATGAACCGGCGTAGGCATAGTCACGCTCACGTGGCTGCATAGGAGTCTGGTTCAGATAGAGCACGATGGCAAGACCTGTCATGAAGAACAGGAAGAATACCACCCAGAACTGCTGGATACCTACAGGGAGAATCTCCTCTGTCTCCACGCCGTTCTTGATGACCTTGCGCTTGCGGGTGTACCAAGCCTGCCAGAAGAGACCGATAAGACCGAGAATCAGCGGCATGCAGTAGAACACGTTGTGTCCCTTGTTTGCCTTCAGGTCGTCTGGCATTTTGCTCTGGTCGCCATAGAGAGCGTTGTCGATGAATGGGAAACCGGTAATCCAGTTACCGTGCTCAGGCTCACCGTTGCCCTGGATATCGTTCTGTCGTCCGGCAAAGTTCCACATGAAGTAGCGCCAGTACATGAAGTTGCACTGATAGGAGAGGAAGAAACGGATGTTCTCCATCTGTGTAGGAACCTTCACCATCATGTTCTCGCCACAACGGTCGTAAGGCACCTGGTTACCCTCTACGCCACCCATCCAGTCTTCGTATGCCTGGGCATGAGCCGAACTGTGCATACGTGGGAAGAGCATATTCTGTGCATATACATACTTGTTCTTATGGCTTACTACGAAGTAAGAGTCCTTCTCATCGGCAGAAGCCTTCTCCTTGCGCTGATAAACAGGTGCACCTTCCTTCGTCACAGGCTTGCACATATTGCCGTCAGCTTCGAGAGCCACCTGAGAAGTGTAAGCCTGACCATAGAGCAATGGAGTATCGCCATACTGGTCGCGGCTCAGATAACTACCCAGAGTGAAGATATCCTCAGGAGAGTTCTGGTCCATAGGAGGGTTGGCAGATGAACGGATCACGATGAGCGCATAGCTTGAGTAACCGATCATCAGCATCAGCATGCAGAGCAATGCTGTGTTCTTGATGCGTGCAGAGATGAGAGGCAGCAGCTGCATCTTCTTCTTCTCGATGCCTGTAGCCTGGTCAACGCCGGTTACTACTTCCTTCTTACGCTTGTAGTTGAGTACAAACCAGAGGATAGCCAGAATGATGATGCCAGTGATGACTGCGCTCCATCCATATCCGAAGAATGGGATGCCGAGCATGCCGAAACCGAGAACGAAGGCGATGTTCTGCTTCTTCTCGTTCTTCTCTGATGCATTGTAGGTCTCGTAGATACCCCAGATAACAGAGGCTACGAGGCAGATGATATATACGATTTCACCGGTATTGAATGGGCAGCCGAGTGTGTTGACGAAGAACAGCTCAAACCATCCGCCTACGGTGATGATGCCAGGAACCACACCATAAAGTACGGCTACTACCACCAGGAATGAAAGGAAGAGCGCCATGAGCGACCCCTTCAGGTTGGCATGAGGCACCTTCTTGTAGTAATATACCAGTACGATGGCTGGGATGCAGAGCAGGTTGAGCAGGTGCACACCGATACTCAGACCGGTCATATAGGCGATGAGCACGAGCCATCGGTCGCTATGAGGTTCGTCGGCATGGTCTTCCCACTTCAGAATCAGCCAGAATACCACAGCGGTAAAGGCAGAAGAGAAGGCGTAAACCTCACCCTCTACAGCAGAGAACCAGAAGGTATCGCTGAAGGTGTAGATGAGTGCGCCCACCATACCTGATGCCTCGATGGCGATCAGCTTGCTGGTGGTCATCTCCTTCCAGTCGCCGATGATGAGCTTGCGTGCCAGATGGGTGATGGTCCAGAAGAGGAACATGATGCAGACGGCACTGAGGAGTGCGCTCATCGTATTCACCATCTTGGCTACCTGCGTGGTATCACTGGCGAAATGTGTGAAGAAATTGCCCATGAGCATGAAGAATGGTGCCCCAGGTGGGTGACCGATCTCCTGCTTGTAGGCAGTTGTAATAAACTCAGGACAGTCCCAGAAGCTGGCTGTCGGTTCAATTGTGGAGCAATATACGAATGCCGCAATGATGAATGCGACCCATCCGAAGATATTGTCCACTAATCTGTACTGTTTCATTATTGTTTAAACTTTAATGTATTATATTTCTATGTTTCCTATTTATATAATGTGTATAAAACGTTGCAAAGATACTAAAAAGTAAAGAGATAGCGTAGGATTGCTTCTCTTTTTTAGGTTATATTAAATTTAAATAGGTGATGTTGTAGAAAAATAAGCATTAGGATGGGATATTTATTACGTCGCCACGTATGAAATATTACGTCCCGACGTAGGAATTCCTGCGTCGGGACGTAATAAAAAGGGGGTAAAATGTAATTGCGGTATGTATTTATACATTCAGAAAATGCTCTTCCAACTTTTCTCTTGGCATATCTGCCGTATCGTGATAATGCAGGTGCTGGTTTACGCAGGCGATATGCTTCACGTTGTTGAGCACTTCGGCTACATCGTGACTGACGATGATGATGGCGCACTCCTTGTTGATCTGCTCCAGCATCTCGTACATCTGCTTTTGGAATCGGCGGTCGATGTAGGTGTTAGGCTCATCGAGAATCACGACATCGGGCTTTGATACGATGGCACGGGCGAGGAGTACTCGCTGAAGCTGACCGCCGCTGAGGGCAGCGATGTGTCGGTCTTTTAATTCCGTCAGCTGCATGCGCTCCAGGGTATCGAGCACCTGCTGGTGCTGTGCCTGGGTGTATCGCGAAAAGAGACCTTTGGTCTTGCTGAGTCCGGCAAGTACAACTTCATATACAGAGATAGGAAACTGCTTGTCGAGTTGGTTGTATTGTGGGAGATAGCCCATCGAAATCTCCTTTGTTTCCTCAACTTTTGCTTCGCCGTTTTCATCAAGAACCGTTTCCCCGCTCTCATCCTTTACTTTTCTGAAGTATCTGATGGTTCCTTCCGTAGGCTTCATCAGTCCCAGAATGAGGCGCATGAGAGTAGTCTTGCCACCACCGTTTGGTCCGATGATGCCAAGATAATCGTCTTGATATACTGTGAGATTTACGTCGCTGAGCACCTGCTTGCCGTCATATCCGGCAGATAGGTGCTCTATTTCGATTAACTTTGAACTTTGAGTTTTGAACATTGAACTTTATGATTAGTTATTGTTCTTTATACTTTTTATAAAATATTGGCGGGCTTACTTCCCAACCACTATCTCTTTGCCTTGCACAGCCAGTGCCGCTTCCAGCATCGCCCTGTTCCAGTCGCCCTGCAATGGATTGATATACATTGGCTTGGTGTGGCTCTCCTTGATGAAGGTTGTGGTGTTGCGGTTGGCAAATTCTGCCTGTATCAGGCAGAACTTGATCTTTTCTTTTCTTGCTCTCTCTATGAGGCTCTTCAGCTGGGCAGCACTAGGCTCCCTGCCTTCTTCCTCTATGGCAAGCTGCTCCAGCTGGTAATCACGGGCAAAGTAGGTGAGGATAGGGTGATAGATCACAAACTTGCGTACCAGGTCTGGATCTTTTTTGAAACTCTCCTTGATGGTGCTGTCTCTCTTGTCGATGATGCTGAGCAGCGACTGATAGTTCTTCTCGAAGAAAGCCTTGTTCTTCGGCTCCAGTTCGCAGAGCGCCTTGAGGATGTTGCTGGCTATGATGCGGGCGTTGCTGCAACTCATCCATACGTGCGGGTCGATGTTGCCACCCGGAGTCTTGGCAGGCTTGATGCCCACGGAAGTATCTATCACTTTCATATCTGGAGCATTGTCCTGCAACTTCTTCATCCAGGTCTGCTCAAAACCGATGCTGCCCACTTTCAGATAGAGGGCACTCTTCGATAGTTCCATCATCTGCTGGGCGTATGGTTCGTAAGTCTCCGGGTTGTTGCCATTCGATACCATCACGTTGACATCCACCTTGCCTTTGGCAATTTGATCTACGAAATACTTGTAGGGGGAAATCGTAACTGTAACCGTAACCGCAGGCTTCTCTGTTCTTGAAGCCTTTCCCGAATCTGCCTGTTTCTGAGGTGTACCCTTACATCCGGCAAGAATAACACATAATATAATAAGGTATAGAAATCTCTTCATATATTAAAATCTTCTTGTGTTATAAATCTGCTTATATGTTTATACGATGAAGCTGAGACCATAAACCAAGAGGATATATCTCAGCACTTTTCCGATGGTGATGCTGATGGTGGAGATGATGATATTGGCTCTTGTCAGCCCCAGCACGATGGTGATGGCGCTTCCCAAAATCGGGATGAAGGCGAAGAAGCCCATCCAGGCACCTCTATCAGCCATGAATCTTTCTGCCTGATCCAGTTTCTCCTTCTTCACGTGCAGATATTTCTCTATCCATTCCATCTTGCCCAGTCTGCCCACACCATAGTTGAACAGCGAGCCCAATACATTTCCTATGCTGCCATATATCACCAGAGGGATGGGATCCAAACCTGCTGCCTGCAAGCCCGACATCACTACCTCGCTGCTGAAAGGAAAGAAACTGCCGGCAAGAAAGGCGGAAACAAGCATGCCCCAATAGCCCCAGTTGATTAAAAAGTCTATTATGTAACCCATTGAATATTATTTGTTTAACATTCTTGATGCAGCGTTTCGCTGCATCAAGTCTATCTCTGAATAACTCTAATCCCAGAATCAATCTTATCCCTGAATAGCCTGCAGCAATACCGTTTCCGGAATGAAGATATTGTATAGCAATATCAATACCATGATGACCAGCGCCGAGATAAAGACGATGTTCGCCAGCTTTCCTTTAGTATAGGTGATGAAGTGAGCGGTGAGTGGTGCCGTATTTACAATCATGATGCTGCCCAACTCCTTGATGTGGTGAGGCTGCAGGATGATGAAGGCAAGACTCACATAGTTGATCAGAATGAATGAATTGTAGATCATTCGGGTACGGATCTTATCAGCATAAGAGGTATGCAGGAAGTGTATGCTGCCCAATGTGCTCAGGATGATGAGGAACAGAAGATTCACCACCTCGTGGTCGGTAACCTGCGAATAATCGAACAGATCCTGATAGTTGATAAATTCTGCAAAATGACTGATCAGTCCATTGATGTTATTGGTGTAGGCGAAGTAACCCGCTGAGAACCAATACGGCATGATGAGACCGATGATAGATGCAAAGAAGTTTCTGAAGCTGAAGGAATTGGTGAATACCATCATCATCAGCCACAGGAAGGGCAGGAAATATCCCACCTGGATGAACACCATTGAGGCGAGTCCTACGCAGAAGAAGGCATAGAAGGTCCATCCTGCCGCCCGCTTGTCCTGGTAACTGTTCCAGATGATGAGGTAGAAGGCGATGGAGCACATCGTCACGATGCTTGCCTTAAAGGAGGGTGTAGGCAGAGAGGTCATGGTGATGAACACCAGGAAACTGCAGGACACCATTCGGCTGTAGGTTCGCATCAGGGAATTATGGTTGTTGAGCTCCACCATCAGCAGGGTAGAGAGAATGGTGAAGGCGAACTGCACCCAAATGTTAGCTACTAAAAAACCTACAGCAACCCATACCAAGGCGGCAAGGGTTGCTGTTACAGGTAGAGCGTAGCGGCTAGCCGCCACTTTATTTTGAAAAGTTTTCTTTCTTAACATCTAAATCAATGTTGAATGCTTAAAACAATGTTGAATGTTGAATGTTAAGTGTTGAATTAGGCTAGCGCCCTTGAGTCCGTTAGGCAATTCAACATTCAACATTCAACATTCAACATTTAACATTAAAAAACTAAAGATCCTGTCCGATATCAGAGCGGAAGTACTTGTCTGTGAACTGGATTTTCTGAGCCTCGGCAAAGCTCTTCTTCAGAGCCTCTTCCTTATCCTTGCCGTAGCTGCTTACGCAGATTACACGGCCGCCATTGGTTACAACCTCTCCATCCTTCATGGCTGTACCTGAGTGGAAAACAACAGAACCTTCCACATCATTGATACCATGGATAGGATAACCCTTCTTGTAAGCCTCTGGATAACCACCGCTTACGAGCATCACGCAGACAGCAGCACGCTCATCAAACTCGATGCTGCGCTTGTCAAGATCGCCGGCAGCTACACCCTCGAAAAGATCCACGATGTCGCTCTTCAGGCGGAGCATCACGCTCTCAGTCTCTGGGTCACCCATACGGCAGTTGTACTCGATAACCATTGGCTCGCCCTCTACATTGATCAGACCGAAGAAGATGAAGCCCTTGTAGTCGATGTTCTCCTCAGCCAGACCCTTTACGGTAGGACGGATGATGCGCTCATCCACCTTCTGCATCCACTCCTTGGTTGCGAATGGCACAGGGGTAACGCTACCCATACCGCCGGTGTTCAGACCGGTATCGTGCTCGCCGATGCGCTTGTAGTCCTTAGCCTCAGGCAGAATCTTGTAGTTCTTGCCATCGGTCAATACGAATACGGAGCACTCGATACCGCTGAGGAATTCCTCGATAACTACGCGTGCAGAAGCGTTGCCGAACATACCGCCGAGCATCTCCTTGAACTCCTTCTTGGCCTCTTCCAGGGTAGGGAGGATGAGAACACCCTTGCCGGCGCACAAGCCGTCAGCCTTCAATACGTATGGAGCCTTCAGAGTCTCCAGGAACTTCAAGCCTTCTTCTACGTGCTCGCCGTCGAAAGTCTCATACTGAGCTGTCGGAATGTTGTGGCGCTTCATAAACTGCTTGGCGAAGTCCTTGCTTCCTTCCAGCACGGCACCAGCCTTTGATGGACCAATCACAGGGATGTTCTGGGTGCGAGGGTCAGCCTTGAAGTCATCATAGACACCCTTTACCAGTGGGTCTTCCGGACCTACTACCACCATATCAACACCGTTCTCGACAGCGAAGTTCTTGAGCGCCTCGAAGTCGTCAGCCTTGATATTCACATTCTCGCCGACATTCTGCGTACCGGCATTGCCAGGAGCGATAAAGAGTTTCTCACACTTCTCGCTCTGAGCGATTTTCCAAGCTAAGGCGTGCTCGCGGCCACCGCCTCCTAACAATAATATTTTCATCGTAGTTACGTTTAATAATTCTTCTATTACATGTTACAATCAGGATATTGGTCTTCTCCTTCTTTTACAATCAGGATAGATATTTACTCCTTTTTGCATCCAAATTTCTAATTTGCTGCAAAATTACTAAATTTCAGCGAACTATACAAGCAAAAAGCCTAAAATCTTTATCGCATATAGTTCTTATAGATTTCATAATAGATATCTGGCCATCCGTAGATGGCTATCCTCTCCAGTTCCTTGTAGAGTTCCGGTATGTCATCTATCAGCTTCACCAGGTCGGGATTGTATCGGGTTCCTGCGCCTTCTCTCAGCTCTCCCATCACTTTTTCGAAGCTCTTTTCCTGCTTGTAGTTTCTGCCTACTCGTTCGGTGGCAGCCTGCATGCAGTCGCACAGGGTTATGATGTCTATCATGAAGCGGTAAGGCGACTTGGTGTTGTCAAAGTCGTTTGGATAGCCTTCCTTGCCGTTGTACCATTTATGATGTCCCAGCGTGGTATCGTAGTAGTATTTCAGCTTCTGCGATATCTTCAGGTATTTCAGTCCCATTCGGGGATGCATTCTGATGATTCTTCGCTCCTCATCGCACAGCTGTCGATAGTCGTTGTTTACCACGCTTACGATACTGTTCTTGCCAATGTCGTGACAGAGTGCAGCACGGGTGATGAAGTGGATGAGCTGCTGCTGATGAAGCCTTACCTGCCATTTGCTGCTGATGCCCAGTTTTCCTACCAGCAGTTCCCGCCGGTGCCTGATGATGGCTTTCATCATGGCTTCTGCAAGTTGTGCCACGTGAGTAGAGTGGGCGTAGGTGGTAACCTGGGTTGCCACGTTCAGTTCCATCACGAATCCTATTCTTTCTTCATCGCTCAGGTATTTGATGAGTCGGGGATAGGTGCTCACATTTTCCAGTGTCTGATTATACAGCGTGGAGTTCTGCTGGTCTTTGCGATGTCTGAACATCCTGATAATATCTTCACAGAATGTCCTGATGTGCTTTTTTTTGTAATTGGTAGAAACCCTTGCCGTATCTACGATAAACGCCAGATTGGTGTAGTGATTCATCAGCGAATTGAAGGCACCTTCTCCCAGAACTTTTTGTTGTGTAAGTGGTTTGATCAGCGTTCCGTATATTTCCTCAGCCTCTTTCAAGGCTGTTCTTGTCCGGATTTCTCCAATTCTTAGCTTCATGACGATGAGATTGAGCTTCGATGAGATGCTGAGTCCTACGGTATCCGGATACTGTCTTATCACCCGTTTTACCAAAGCGTCTCCTTCTTTCTTTTCTATCAGTTCCGGATTGGTGAGATAGATACCTCTTACTATCTCCAAGTCTCTGTTTTTGATTCGGTTAATCCATAGCTGCCTTCTCTTTTCGGGTACTTCCAGTTCGTCTGCCGTATGATTTCTGGCTAAAATTTCCAGCTTTTCGTATCTTTCCTTCAGTTTTTTCAGGGGTTGGATATGGTGGAGTGTCCATGCGGATAGGCACAGATCCTGTAGGGCATAGCCGTACAGACCCAGTTCTTCAAGTGTATGGCAGTGTGTACTGTCGGCTACGTATGCGATGCAATCGTATGCTTTTTTCAATGTCTCGTTGTCTCTGTTCAGTCTCCATATCTGGTAATAGGATGAACCCTTCCAGCTCATGGCTCTCAGAAATTCGTAGTTCCTTTCCGGGCGTTTTCTGAAATTTCGAATCAGAATATCCGTAACCCTGTTTGTGATGAATGGATCCGTCAGGGCATAGGCATAGTTATGAAAGAAGTTTTTGTCCAGACTGTCGTAGGCTACATCTGGCAGAATGGTCTCCTTCGTCGTATCTGCCATATCGGTTTCGAAATAATCTGCAATGCTATTCAGCAGCTTCTCGTTCTCGTGATAAATCAAATGGTTCTTCCGGCTTCTTGTCATGAAGAATCTTACCCATTCGTCGTGGTTGTGGATGCTGAAGATGCTGTCGTTGTAGCGATTGTAGGTGATGCGGTTCTGAGATAGCTTGTCGAAGATAAATTTAAAGTCGGGGATGCTCTGCTTAGAAACAAAAAACTCTTTACCTGCCACTTGCAGGTGGCAGGCAAAGAGTATGGTGGTAATTAATAAAATTACTTTTCTTATCTTGTTAATCATCTTTTTGTTCCGAAGATTTTTACTTCAGATAGACTCTTGGATATATTGCCATCCGAATTTTCTTCAGATAGAGTCTCTTATACATTTAAAATTTTTCTTTTTACTTCAGGTAGTCGAAGAAGTAGTTGCTGATTCTTTCGTGCAGGTGAGTGCTCTGATGCCCTCTCATGTTGTGAGGCTCACCTGGATATACGAAGAAATCTGGCTGGGTACCTGCTGCGATACAAGCCTTCAGGAAGGTGAGGCAGTGCTGTGGCACCACGGTCACATCGTTTAAGCCCTGGATAATCTGCAGTTTACCCTTCAGGTTTTTAGCCTGATAGAGTAGGGATGTCTTCTTGTAACCCTCTGGGTTGGTCTGTGGGGTATCCATATAGCGCTCGCCATACATCACCTCGTACCAGTGCCAGTCGATTACCGGACCGCCTGCTACGCCTACCTTGAATACGTCAGGATAGTTGGTCATCAATGAGATGGTCATGAATCCTCCGAAGCTCCAACCGTGAACACCAATCTTGTCGGCATCTACGTAAGGCAGGGTCTTCAGATATTCTACACCCTTCATCTGGTCCTTCATCTCTACTTGACCCAGCTGGCGGAAGGTAGTCTGCTCGAACGCCTTGCCACGGTTCTCACTGCCACGGTTGTCGAGGATGAAGAGCAGATAGCCCTTTTCTGCCATATAGGTTTCCCAGCCACGGCTGCTGTAGTTCCAGCGGGCATCCACGTTGTGGGCATGAGGTCCACCATATACATATATAATGGTAGGATACTTCTTGTTAGGGTCGAAGTTCACCGGCTTCACCATTCTCCAGTAGAGGTCGGTTACGCCGTCGTCGGCCTTGATCGAACCGCAGCTGTATTCAGGCACGTTGTAGCCCTTCCATGGGTTCTTGGCTGTGAAATAGGCGGTACGCTTGCCGTTCTCGGTGTTTACGATGGCAATCTTGCGAGGCACGGTTGGGGTAGAGTAGTTATCATAGATAAACTGTCCGTTCCCGCTCAGGGTAGCGTTGTGCCATCCCTTGCCGCAATCGTCCATCATGGTGCGCTTGCCGGTCTTGGTATCCACCACGAAGATGTTACGCTGGATAGGAGAGCACTCGTTGGATGCGATGATGATGCTCTTGCGCTTGGCGTTGAAGCCGAGCACTTCCATCACTTCCCATTTACCGGAAGTCAACTGTTTGATTTCGAGTGATTCCGTGTTGCTTGCCATGCGGCTGCCGTGCTTGCCCAGGGTGCAGAGGTAGAGGTGGTTGTAGCCATCCTTGCGGCTCTGCATGATGAAGCTGCTGTTGTCCCAAGGCAGGAACTGGATTGGGTGGCAAGGCTCTACATACTTCTCATCGGTCTCGCGATAGAGCTCGCCGGTCTTCTCGCCAGTCTCTGCGCTGTAGGCAGTGAGGCGACAGTCATTCTGGTCGCGGTTCAACTCAAACATATAGATGGTCTTGCTGTCCGGGCTCCATGCGATGTTGGTGAAGTAGCGGTCTGTTGGGTCACCAGCCTTCAGATAGATGGTCTTGCCGGTCATGCAGTCGAACACGCCTACGGTCACCTTATGAGATGTCTCGCCTGTCATCGGATACTTGTCTGGTGCAGGCTTGGCGCAGCAGGTCTCTGTCTCAGGATGATTGAAGTAATCAATCTCCGGGATATCCACTTGTGGATAATCAGTCACCATGCTCTGGTCCATGCGGTAGAAGGCGAGCAGTTCGCCGTTAGGGCTCCAGA
>OGOP01001905.1_pt1 | contig 13757 bp, 7 predicted proteins | sample 1552591 | NCBI WGS metagenome assembly OGOP01 (sample SAMEA2580120, study PRJEB22360) | human gut metagenome | biome: human gut; feature: human-associated habitat; material: faeces | place: Denmark | collected 2008/2010 | reverse complement strand
CAACACGGAATTGCTGACGAAAACGACACTCCCATAGCCTTCCCTTTTCAATTTTCAGTTATTTTTAAAACAGAAAGCCTTGCGGTTACGACTTCAAAATATATTTTTCAAGTGTGTTCGCAATTCCGTCCTCATCATTTGACTCGCAGATATAATCGGCGATTTTCTTAATATCAGGCTCAGCATTGCCCATTGCAACACCAAAGCCTGCGTAGCCGATCATAGTCATATCGTTATAGTTGTCGCCGAATGCAACAAGCTCGTCCCTTTTCATTTTGAGTTTATCAAGCAGCAGCGGAAGCATTGAGCCTTTAGTAACGCCAAAGGGCATAATTTCAAGAAAATACGGCGCGCTCTTATACACATCAAGCAAGCCGTCGTAACGGTCTGCAAGAATTTTCTGATACTTATCAAGCTCATCGGGTTCGCCTGCAAGAAGAATTTTGTTGATATCAAATCTTACAGATGAGATAAAATCGTCAACAACAACCATTTCAGCCTTGATAACGTCCCTTTCAACATAGGTATAGTCGTTCACCTTGTTGTCAGAGATAATTCTCCTGTCATCATAGGTGTTGATTGTAATGTTTGAATCCTTAAGAACATTTACGATATCGGGAAGATATTCAAGCGGAAACAGCTTGCTCACCATAGTTTCGCCTGTTTCGCAGTTGATAATCCTGCCGCCGTTAAATGCCATAATAAAACCGCCAAAGCGGTCAAGCGCAAGGTCCTTTGCAATCGGCATTATTCCTATGGGATGTCTGCCTGACGCAAGAATAATTTTCTTGCCCTGTTTCTGCGCCTCCATAAGAGCATATCTTGTACGGGGAGTAATCTCCTTTTGGGAGTTTGTCAGCGTACCGTCAATGTCAAGCGCTATTAATTTGTAATCCATGAAACCACCCTTAACATATCAATTTTTAAACACAATCAGTATGTTACGGTCAAATTTGACCGTATAAAATATAACACAAATCGCCCAAAAATGCAACTAAAAAGCCGCTTTTAGCCCATATAAAAGCTATTTTCACCATTTTTCCGCTTTGTCTTTTTTGCCAACAAAAAACGGACGAAAAGAGAATTTTCCTTTCGTCCGAAATTAAATATATTCAGCTTTTATTTATTCTTCCGATTTTGTATCGTTGTCGGATTCAGTCTTTTGCTGTAATTTTTCCTTCTGCAAACGGTCTATAATTTCGTTGATGTCGCTGTCCTTCGGCGATTTGTCATGTCCCGTAAGTATGCGGATTATAACGACAAGCTCATCAATGAATATCAGCAGCAGCGCCGCAATAAAAATCAGCAGTCCCCACGGTGAGAAGAAAAGGTTATACAGAGTGTCGATGAATCCAAGCTTACACACCATAATATAAAGCACATCTTCGGTTGAAATTTCCGGGTCGGGAGTATCGTTTGCAATGCCCTTTGTCTGTAGCTTATATGTGCCGTCAGCTGTTTTATACGGTGCAACTACAACCTTATGAGTCACGAGAAGTCCCTCGGTCTGCCCACTGCCGCGATAGGTGATAATATCGCCGACCTTGAGGGCGGTCGGATCGTCAACGCACTTTCCGAGAATAACATCGCCGATCATAAGCTCGGGCTGCATACTGCCCGTTGAAACTCGAAGCACGGAATATCCGAAAAGCGAAGGTGTTTTTCCGTTCACCTTTGAACCCATAAACACAATTACGGTCAGCACAAGTATTGCAAGCACTCCCCAGCAAATTATATTTTTAATTATCCGCAGGGTTTTGCGAAGCTTTGATTCATGCCTTTTCTTTATTCTATTTTTTGATTTGGGGTGTTCGGTTGTTACAGATGTCACTTCAACCGCATTTTCAAAATCGTTATTTTTATCCATAAATTCCTCCACGGTGTGCCACCGTTCTCAGTTCGTGAAGACAGTTTGTCAAATTCAAAACATATTTCGCCCGAGCGTTGTTTTGTGGTTTGCGTAATTATTCGTGGCGGTGTGCCACCGTTCTCAGTTCGTGAAGACAGTTTGTTAAATTCAAAACATATTTCCCCGAATGTAACATTGCAATCGTTCGTACAAACACAAGCTATCCGTTAATGAACATATTTTATATAACGAAAATGCGTATATATTCGTCAAAACGGGCGGATTTTATTCTCTGCCGCCGATTATAAATTATAATAAAAAAGGGCTGTAAAAACAACCCTTTTGGAAATTTAAAATTTTAAAATTTTAAAGTGAAATTTGTACATCGCCAAGTGAATATGCAGCGCTGGATGCTGTATCGTTTTTGATATACCAATACACCTTTGTGACAACAGGATCGCTGTCGGTTTTGCCTTCAATCTTCATATTCGTAACAATCGGAATATACGAGCTTTTAGCCGGTTCTTTGCTTACGGTAAGCTCACATTTTGCAGTTATTTTATCACCGTACGCACCCGTAGATGTAACTGTAACAGTAGTCTTGCCTGCCTTTTTGGCAATAACCTGACCTTTACCGTCAACTGTTGCAACATCAGTTTTTGACGATGTGTAAGTCACTGTACCCTGTGCCTTTGCGCTTAAATCAAATGTCTTACCTACTACAGCTTCTGCATTAGAATAAAAACTTGAAATTCCGGCAGCTTTAGCAAGCTCACCATTCACCTTGGTCTGTTCATAAACGGTTCGGAATTTATTGTCCCAATGAAACCACAATACAGTATTATATGTATCTACATTAGTATTATCACTGCCTTCGCACCATTCTTTACCACCAACTGTATTCTTTTTGTACATTTTTACATTATTATAATTATATGGGATTGTACAATAAGAAATATCATAATTAGCTTTAAAATTTAAATAACCTGGTGTAGCAAGAGTATATTCCACATCTGATTTTAAAAAGCTATTATTCACGCCTGCTTCAACGGCGCCCTGACCATTCCAACTATGCAGAAAATAATCACCGGGATTTAAACTATTACGGTCAGCTTTCAAATTTTCGGGTAAAGAATCAGCAGTAACAAAACCAACATACACATTCTTCTTATTCACATTACACTGTGTCTTGGAAACATAGGATGTTTGTGAATCGGAGGTAAATCTCTTGTAGGTTCTGAGGGGGCTGTTCACACCGACAGAAAGGGTGTTACTATCCGAATTATTAAGGAACAAAGAAATTGACTGCGGTGCATTTCCCGTGTTCTTTACCTCTGTACAGAAATATTTTGTTTCATGGGCGGAAACAGTTGTCAAACCACTAAAATTAAACGGATCAGTACTATACTCACTGCCGTCATCTTTTGTAGCAACATAAGTAACAGCAGTAATATTTTCTCCGTTGGTCACATTGTAATCTCCGCGCCAAGAAAGGGAGTCGCCCTTTTGCACATCAGGACGATTAAACCACGAAAAAGTCGTAGTTGTTCCACACAACAAACACAGTACAAGTCCGAGTACAATAACAAGTGTAAATTTAGATTTCTTCATGGTTTCACCTCCGTTGAATTTTTAATATGTGCTCCAGTCGCCACCATTGAAATCATTATTTACTGTAAACAAATTTTTACTTTTATCTATAGAAGTATTAAATTCATTATGGTGACCACCCAAAGCAGCTCTTGACAAATAAATAGTATCCTTATCTGTTGGAATACTCAGTTTCCAATAAGGTTTTCCGTCTTTAGTCACCTTAGTGCAATCAGACTTAAATGAATCATCGGTGCTGAATCTATAGGCAAGTACAGCACTATCATGGTCAAACCACGAGCAATTTCCGGTATAAACATATATATCTATGTTAGCAGTCTTACCTGGAGTATATGATGTCCAATAGCCGGTTGAACTTCCTCCGTTATTTGGAGAAGATGTTATAACATAACAATTATTATTGTAATCAATTGTTATATCAGAAGTCTTATTCCAAACATAGCCATTCCAATCTTCCGTTGGGAAATCGTTCAAATTTTTGCTCGGATCATATCTTACAAAAATTACTTGCTTCCATTGATTATTATCTAAAGCAAAGCTGTAATAATTGTCATAGTCAGTTTTAGATACTTCAAGCCATTTCTTATTGCCATTATCATCCCAAACATACGCTGCAAGTTTCGCCTTATCACCTGACCACAAGCCTCCATCATTAAGGTAAAATGTAACGTTTGTCTTCAACTCAAACTTAGCATACAGAGTGATTCCATTGTTTACATTATTTAAGGTTATAGGTGAAACAGCGTTGTTTTCATTGAAATACGGTTTATTACAAGCCTCGTCCGTATACCAACCGACAAACTTATAACCGTTATTGGCACTTGCCTTAACTGTTACATTTTCGCCCTCCATAACGGGAGCTTTCGAAATTTTATCGGCTTTTTCGTTGCCAACCTGTACAGTACCGGCTGTAACAACATTTCCGTTGTTGTACATCGCTTTGGCTTCTACCGTATACAAAGCCTTAAATCTTGCATACAGTGCATATGTCTTTACATCAGAATATTGTATCGTCATTTTTGTAGAATAGACGCCGTTATCTAAGATACAATCTTTAACCGCTACCTTCGGATCTGCTGCATCTTTACTCTCATACCAACCGATAAAAGCATAGCCGCTTTCAGGCTTAGCATAAAAAGTTACTTCTCCGTTACGATTTACCGTTGTTGTTACTTTCGACGCATATTTATTATTGTCAAAAGACACCTTACCGGCTTTATCAAAGGGAGCATTATTACCGTGCTGAGTGTATGCTTCTACAGTATAAGTATCAACTTTGAATTTCGCATACAACTTCTTGGAAACCTCAACATTAGCCAATTCATATTTATCGCTCGAACTCTCCGAAATACTCTCACAGGCTTCATCTGTGTACCAGCCTTCAAAAACATATCCGTCTTTAGCTTTTGCGTAATATGTAACTGTGCTGCCCTTAACAGCATTGAGTGTAATGTGTGTTCCATCGTTGGAATCTACAGTCGAGTTTTGGTTTCCACACTTAATTTCAACTGAGCCGCCATTTGTGCTTTCAGAAAGGTTTGCACCGTCATATGTTCTGACATAAGCCTCAAATGTCAACGACTCAACATAAACGGCTGTAAAGTTATAGTTACCTGAAGCTGTCGGGGTAAAATAACCGTTGCTGTCAATGCCGTCTGCCACGGCACTTGTATCGCTGTTTACCCAGTTTTTCAATACGAAACCTTTTTTAGGATTTGCTATTAGCTTAACCTTTGTACCGGGGGTTACAGAAATTGTAGTACTTGTCAAACCATCATAACTAACTTTAGGATCTCCTGCATCTTTCTTGCCTGCAGTAACAGTAATAGTAGCAGGTGGATCCCAATAACCTGTTGTAGCAGAAGTAACAACAAAAAGCGTTGAATTGCCTCTGTTAGGAGCAGGAATTTTATATGTATTACCGTTATTTGTAAAAGAAAAAGTCATGTTGTCTGCCTTTTCCTTTGCAATATAACCGACCCAGTTTTTCTTGTCAGCAGTAAATGGCATTCTGACTTTACTGTAAGAGTCATTTTTATCCGGAACCATATATACACTTGAAACATTGCCTGTATCAGGGAGTACATCGGCGGTTTTGCTTGAAACACTGATTTCAATCACTTCACCCCATGTACCGTATCCGGCATTACTGTTATTATGATCGCCATAGGCGGTGTAGTACATACTGTCGCCTGAATTGAGCGACTTCATATCAGTAGTCCAAGTAACACTTCCCGAGGTGAACTTAACTTTTGTACCGTCAGCGGCGGGTGTATAATCACAGTAATATGTATGCGACTTCGCATCAAACTTCATCGCTACAGAAGTTTTGCTACCCTGCTGAAATGTTACATTCTTTGTCCAATTTTTTGTGGTATCATTTACAGTACGGTCAACAAAATACACTTTATTGCCTTTTTTGTTCTGAGTTACAATATTAACATCAGTTATTGAAACAGTTTTACCGGCATATGCAGTAGCCGCCTTATCATCCTGAAGCCACACTTTAATATTTATTGTTTTACTGCTTCCTCTATCAACCCGAAACAACTCCGTTGGTCTAGGTTCAGAACTAACAACAAAATCGCTAAAAGCTTGAACATTCTCAGGAGCGTTAGTGCCATCTGCTTTATTTACAACATTTCCGTCACCGGCATTAGAACCGCATACAACCGTATTTTGAGTATCGGTATCTGTAATTGCCATTCTTACAAGGTTTCCTGAAACATTTTCACCACCTATAGTTATCTTAGGTACTTGATCAAAGTAAAATTCTGCATGATCCGCTTTAAAGGTTTCATCAACCTTTACATTAAATGAAAAGTCAATATAATTAACATTCTTATCATTTACATCCGCACATCTGTAAGAGCCAACACCAAACTCAGAAGCACCTGATTTCTTTATTGGAAAAAATATATTTTCACCGTCAGCACTTGAAGCAGAAGCAAGATGCACTCCACCCGCAGCACGGAAATATTTAGTCAAGTCAATGATTTTGTTTGAATAACCATCACCACTGCCAATATCGGCATTAGTATAAACATAGTTGTCAATTTTTGCGCCCTCAGCTTTAATTGTGATTGTTGAAATAGTTTCAACCCAAGCCGAAACGGACACAACCGATATGGCGAGTACTTCAACAAGTGCCACCATAGTGAGTATAAAACCTTTTCTTGTTTTTTTATTCTTGCCAAATGCAAGTCTGTTTTTCAAATACTCCATTAAAAGAGCAAGTCTTTCTCTCATCGTGACACCTCCTTAATGTGTTAATCAATTAAATTTACCAATTGCCTGCTTTTTCAACTTTGCCTGATCCTTGATTTACCAAACTATAAGATATGATATATTCGTTAGAACCCGCACTCTCAGTAAATGTATGCTGAATGTTTGTAGGCACTAGATAATTCCTTATTATTGGAACTTCTTTTGCAGGATCATACAAATCAAATCTTACAAGTCGAGAACCGCTTTTGACGCTTGTCTTTGACAGCACGCACTTATCTCCGCCACCCTGCGGTTTCATTTCATAAGCGGTTTCTGTACCGTTTGAATCGAATACGGCTTTTAGTACCAAAACATCCTGACTAAGCAGATTTCTCAGACCTCCGCCGCCGTTATATGAATTATATTCATTTAACCATAAATTGTAATCAATTTGAATATCCGCTCTCGCGTAGGTCTCTCCGGTTATCGGCAGTTGTTCGGTTGTAGTCGGTTCAACACTGCCGCCTGAACTGTTGGCATACTTTGTACCCCAATATCCGATACACGGGGCAACATTTTCAGCAACAGTAGGGGTATCGCCGTAACCGTTACCGTGTACGGCATAATAGGTATTTTCTTTATTTCCGGTTGCAGTTCCGTCATCTGTGCGGTATGTCTGAAGACCGTTTTTATTTATGTCAAGTGACCAATCATATGCTTTTTTACCATTGCCACTTTTATTTGCAGCAATCCATGTGTTTACATCAGCTGTTGTATGCCATACATTATATATTCTGCCTACCTCAACATCATTAGTTCCGTCAAGCTTAATTTTCTCTTTTACTTTACTATATCGCATAAAAGATATGTTTGTTATTTTATCCTTTGGCAGATAAGCTATCCATTCAATAGGTTTTTTTCCATCACTCTTTGACTCACTCATTACTACTGACTTTGGATTTTGAAAGTTTTCGTCATAATAGGTCATAACAAGGAAACATCCGGCATTGCCAACCCACCTGAGTTCCGTATCTTGGTCATTGTCAGCATCACCTTTTGTTTTGTCAACGAAAGTAACATATTCCATATCTTTCCAGTTACTTTCAAGTTCAACTGTAATTGACACATCCTGACCCTCGTAAGCGTCACAGTTCTCTCCGGTTGCCTCAAGCCACGCAACCATGGTTATGTTTTGAGATTTAAGACCGTCAAGAGTAAAAAGAGGAGCACCTGTACCGAAATAGTAGTCGGAAAATGACCTGCCCTTTGCTTTAGTGGTTGTTGCCGAGCCGAGCGAATTAACAGAACTTACTGCCTGACATTCGTCAGCGTAGTTGTCAATAATTGCAGTGGGATCAATAACGGTCGAAGCCTCAGCACTGTTTCTGATGAATGCAATCCTTATTGGACAAGGATTCTGATATGCCAGATATGTCGATGGCTTGTTGTTGCTGTCAACAGTAATATGTGTTGCACCGTCATAAACTTCTGTATTACCTGTATTTTTATTTTTTACCTCAACTTTGTAACTTTTTACATATACTTCAACCTGACCGCCTGTTTGACCGGTAAGGGTAAAATCGCTGTATATGTATCCGTTATTTTTATCTCCTACTGTGCCTTCACGAAATTTCATTTCGTTTGTGTCAACGCTTTGTCCTTTATCGCCGTATCCGCGATCTACAGGAAAAAACATATTACGACCGTCAACACTTGATGCTTCTTTCAGCTTTGCCTGTTTTACGGTGATTGTATTTCTTATTTCTTCACCCTTATTAACTCTCATTCCGGCAGCAGATTCAAGAGAAAAGGGATCTGAATCAATAGTTGCCGTATCTCTTATTGTGAACCATGAAAAAGTAGATACTGCGAAAATACTTAAAACAAGAAAAAGAGCAACATATGAAGTTGTGACCTTTTTTGTGTTATTCAGTCTTGAGTCAACTAAACCGTTGAGAAAGTTACAAAACTTATCTTTCAACTTCATCAAAAATTCCCCTTTCCTACTTTAAAATCAACTTTCTTTTGTCTCTTTTGTCAATACAAGATTAACATTAAATTTTCCGTTTACAAGGGCAAGTCTTGCCTCTGCGTCTTCGCCCTCGATCCACATATTACAGGTTACCATAGCACTGAAGAATTGATCATCTTCTTGACCTGTTCCTGAGGGCTTTTCAAGTCGTGCAATGGTTTGGTTTTTACCAAGCTCATAGGTAAATTTTCCGTCAACAAAACCATCTTTATTCACAACAAACGCACTATCAGTTATAGAATCGCTGATTGTTTGTTGTGCCTTTTTCGTGTCATAGTATACATGACTGTACGATTCTCCGCTTGGCATATTGTCTGACAAAGTGTACTCGTCAGTATCCTGCTTCAACAAGATATTCGGAGCCGGCAACCACAGGAGCTTTTTAGAAGGAGGATCCTGCTTATAGTCAACAACCGAGAATCTTACTGCACCAACTACGGAATCTCTTGAAAAATTACCGTACTTGCTTTTATTTTTAATGCCCGTACCGTCTTGAGTTGTGAGTTGAGGAGCATCCGGTTTTATTGTTGATTTTTTGCCTATTGATATATTATACTGCGATTTTGCACGAATGTAAAGGTCAAACGACAAATAATGCAAATTTTCAGTAGGCTTACTCCACTCTCCATCTGGATTAACATGGGCTTGACCGCCTGATTGAATCAAAGACGGTTTGCTAAAATATGTGCCATCACCGGTTATTTCAGTCAACTGAAGTTTATCAAGAAAATTGCAATTAGCTTTACTAAGCGTAATATTACCCGTTTTATATGCGGTAGGAGCAGGGGCACCGTGCCCAACAACAGCAATTTCAATACCGTCAGGTGCCTGACACTCAACCTCTATACCGTTGGCATCAACTGAATTCTTATCCGTAAACCACGCCTGAATGCCGCAAAAGCCGGCAAGTGCAACAGTGAACAGAACTATTAAATTTTTAGCAATCATTCTGCCCGTTTTTCTGTTGGGCGCAGTAGAGTTTTTCATTTTTGCCCCTTATTCTTTACCAAAATAAACTGAAACAAATCCGTTTGCTTTCAGAGTTTTGTTATGGAAAACAGTTGTTTTTCTTTTGGTTGCATCTCTTACAATGTTTTCAAAATTCATCACAAACGGTCTGTCAACACCGGAGAATGTAATTACAATCGGCAGATTGCTCATACCTTTCAGCATTGAACACAAATCGTTAAATGCAACAGTAAGATCTGCCTGCTTTTTATAAACATTATATACGCTTGCGCCGCTCTGTGAAAAGCCTGCAAGCACAACACCCTTTTTACTTCTGCATATGCAAAGAGATCTTACGCTTTTCTGTGCGTTTATAAGCTCGTCTGCAACAGTAGCTTTGCCGAACTTAACAAGCTCATCGGCATATTTTGAAACAACTGCAACACTGCCGAAGCCGTAGTCACGAACGAACAAATCGCCTGTATCCTTGACAGATTTAATTTCATCCTTAACAAGGCTGATTTTTTCGCTTGCTTTCTTTTCGGCTTTGCGAATTTCAGCCTGAGCCTCTTTTTTAACCTCGGCAACCTTGGCTTTCATACGCTTTTCACAAGCTTTTTCTGCAAGCTCAACCTTTTTGTCAACCGACTTATAAGCCTTTTTAAGCTCAGAAGCGTGAGCGGCATTGCTTGCTGCTGATGATTTAAGGTTGGCTTCCTTAATTTCAACAAGTTCCTTCTTGTGAGTTTCTTCTTTATCTGCAAGCTCTTTAAGATGCTTTTGCTCGGTTTCATTTGCCCTTGCGGCAAAATCCGCATTAAGCTTGGCAACATAATCATTATGTTCGACCTCAGCATCCGCAATCTTATGATTGAGCGATTCAACCTCTGCCGAATGAGCGTCGTTCATCTGCTGCTTTTCTTCAGCAAAATCGGCATTCATTTTATTGACTGTGTCCCTGTGCTGAACACGCTCATTCTGGAGTGTTTCCGTAAGATTTTCATTTTTCTCGGTTAGGTCGGTAATCCTGCGGTTATCCTCTTCAATCTGCGCATGGCACTTTTCAAGGCTCTGTGTAAGAGCGGCAATCTTTGCAAGCTGCTCGGCAACCTGAGTTTCAAGCTCTGCAATATGAGCCTTCTGCTCGGCGATAACAGCTTCCTGCTCTTTCACCTTTGTCTGCAAACGAGCATTCTCCTGCACAAGCACGAGAATTCTGTTATTTAATTCTACTATTTTTTTATTGAGTGTGTCAATAGTCTGATTGAGTTCATCAATCGTTTTATTCAACTCTTCAATAGTATCTTTTAACTGCTGATTTTCTTCCTCAAGCTCGGCAATTCTCTTTTCTGCCTCCATCAACTTGAGTTTTGTCTGCTGGAGCTCTTTCTTAACCTCTTCAAGTTGGTCTTCAAGAGCAGAAACCCTGCCCCTAAGAGTGAGAATCTGCTGTTCTTTCTGATCAATTATAACCTTTAAATTCTTGATTTCATTCGTGAGGTCAAGGATTTTCTTTTCGCGTTCACGAATTTCACGAAGGCGGATTTCCATCTCCTCTTTACGAACAGCATCAAGCTGTGCCTTCATAACCGCCTCGCGGGCCTTCTGCGGCTTTGATTCTTCCTCGGCAATTCGTGCATTTTCAGCGTCGTACTGTTCCTTAAGGATTGAACGAAGTGCCGGGTTTGTAGCAATAGACATCATAAAATGCTGGAATCCCATCGCAAAGTAAACATCCTGCTGAACAGTATCTGTCATTTTGCCGTTGTATTCCTCGCTTACAACCTCAAAGCCTTTACGCTTGTAGCTGTCGAGAAAGTTCCACAACTCAACCACTCTTTTAAAGTTGGGGTTCTTTTTGAGAAGGTTGGTCTGCATGAGCGGAGGACGAACCTCAGGCTCTTTTGAGATTTCCTTAATCAACTGAGTGTTTAAAAACTCATTAAGGGTTGTTCTGATTCTTCTGATTCGGTCAAAGTCCGAAAGCTGAGAAACATCAAGAACATCAAGGTCATCTGCAAGAGTTTCGTGAGATTCATTTATATAGTTAAGATTAAAATCTACTTTTTTCTCATTAAAATCAATGTGACGAACCATAGAAATTTTATTATAGCTGTCGTTCGGCACATCTTTCATTTTTGAATATTTATCGTCAACAAAATGAAGCGCTTTGCGAATCAGTGTCATAAGCACACGGTTTTCATAAATAGCAAAGCTTTCTTCACGCTCAATTGTGAGGATTTTGTTAGGCGTTACCATATCACCCTCAACCTTGGCGATAAAGTTAGTGTGCTGCGAAAGGTGCTTAACCGACTCGGGGCCAATCTTTTTTGCAAGCTCAACTCTAACAACATTGTCAACCTGCTTAATAAAACGGCGCTGTTCGTCTATTGCTTTCTGAATGTACGGAAGTGTTTCCTCAATGGCAACAACCCACTCCATATCAATTACCTTTTCGTTGGTCTTACCGTCGAGCTTATCCTCGCCCTTATCGCCGTCCTTAAGGCCTTCTGTTATGTAATTGTAAGTAAAATCATTTTTCAGAATGTCCTGCATATACATATATGCTCTGAAATATTTACCAAAATCAGCCATTGATTTTTCTCCAATCAGATAGTTTTACCGCTAAAGGAGCAAAGTCCTTTCACCAAGCAAAGGGCGAACAGAGTTCGCCCTGAATTGCTAAAATTATACAAGCTTCTTGAGCATACGGAGATAATCCTTGCTCTCAGTCATATTTTCTTCGCCGAAAAGCTCGTCAATATACGCACAAAGGCCATCTATTTCATCACGAATGTATGAAAGATTGAGTGACTCAAATTTTCTAAATACCTTGCGGGCAAGAACATAGTCAAGACCGTCAAGCTCTGTACCGCCTGTTCCGACATAAGCAGGAACAAAGTCACGAAGCTGTTTTACAATACGGTTACCAAAAGCTATGCGGAAATGCTCAATAACATAATCATCCAGAAGGGCAATCTTTTTGAGGTTCTCTTCCGAAACAACAAATTGAACCTTAGCGGCATTGAGGATGTACTCAAAATGTTTGTATGAAATGTATACAGAGTCTGTGAGAGGTGCTTCAAAAGGAACACCCTTTGTGTCGATGTTAATCGGCATAGCACGGTCATAAACCTTATCTGTGATAGCAAATGTCGAGTCATCGTTATTCGCAGTACCGATGTACCACATATTCGGCGGAATTTTGAGCTGACCGTTCACGATATGCTTCGGGTCAGACGGCCAAGAGTTCGGGATGATATCAACAACCCATTCATCTCTTGACGGCATTTCAAGAATTGAAAGCATTTCTGCAAAGTAATACTCAACTCGAGCGATATTCATCTCATCGAGGATTACCGCATAGATGTTTTCGTTATACGATGCCTCATACATTGCACGTAGAAGCTCAGTTTCGTTGAACTTCTTTGTAAATTCGTTGAAGTAACCGAAAAGCTCTGTTCTGTCGCGCCATGACGGCTGAACGGAAGCAACGATTGAAGGATTGTTTACAAACTTACCAAAGGCGTAAGCAAGTGAAGTTTTACCTGTACCTGAAATACCCTGAAGGATAATAAGTCTGGTAGACGCAAACGCAGCAACAAAAAGTCTGATAAGCTTAATATCGTAGTAAAGACCAAGCTGTGAACAAGCAAAGAGTCTGAAACGCTCACAGAACTCGGGAAGTGTGATATCGTTGTCATAAACCGGCGGAACATAATCTGCCCAAAGATGGTCGATTTCCGTAAGCTTGTAGAAACGGCTTTCGCCTGTGTCCTCTTCTTCGCCGTTGTTGAGCGACTCGATTTCTTCGCCTGTAAGCTCTGAAATCTCGTTGGGGTTAAGACCAATCTGTGAAACCTTCATAGAGAGAATCTTATCCTTTTCAAGGTTAAGTCTCATAACCTCTTTGTTGAGTGCCTGAACCTCTTTAACAAGAGAATCTGTATCTTTTCTTCTTCTGTGCGAACGAATAAACTTTTTTACAGCGACGACAATAAGCCATACGCAAAGTGCTAGCACAGCTACCAGAAGCACAATGGCAATAATCGCAATTACCCATGCGAGGCCGCCAAGCTCCGTGGTATAGGCATTAATAATGTTTACATA
>OGOP01001902.1_pt1 | contig 13768 bp, 10 predicted proteins | sample 1552591 | NCBI WGS metagenome assembly OGOP01 (sample SAMEA2580120, study PRJEB22360) | human gut metagenome | biome: human gut; feature: human-associated habitat; material: faeces | place: Denmark | collected 2008/2010 | reverse complement strand
ATATAATAGGAAGAAACACCCCTAAAACCATAAAAACACCCCAATAATAGATACAATATACAACAAAGATTACAATAAAACCACAATAAAAATAAAACCTCAAAGAAAAACCACTGTTATTTTCTACAAAAAAAATAGGATATTCAAGAAAAACCGAAGTATTTTGTATAGTTTTTTTAAGAAACCATTGCTATAATACAAACACAGTAAAACAAACGGGCACGCAAGAGCAGGAACGATAAGAATGCGCTTCGTGTTAAAAAAACTATATAATGTAAATTCAAGGAGGGTTTTTACAATGAAAAGAAAATTAGTGAGCTTAGTACTTGCAACAGCAATGGTAACATCATCTATGATGGCAATGCCTGTATTCGCATCTGACGACACAGCAGCTGAGGAAACAGCAGACGAAACAGCAGACGAAACACCTGAAGCTAATCCTGAATTAGCTGACAAAAAAGTTGGTGTTTGTATCTATCAGTTCTCTGATAACTTCATGACACTGTTCCGTGGCGAGCTGGAAAGCTATCTTGAAGAACTTGGATTCTCCAAAGATAACATCACAATCCAGGATGGTGCTAACGACCAGGCAACACAGTCCAACCAGATCGATGCTTTCATCGCTGACGGCGTAGACTTACTGATTGTCAACCCTGTAAACTCCTCTTCAGCAGAGAGCATTACAGATAAAGTAGTAGCAGCAAACATTCCGCTTGTATACATCAACCGTGAGCCAAGCGAAGACGAAGAAAAGAGATGGGAAGACAACGACTGGAATGTTACATATGTAGGATGTGACGCTCGTCAGTCCGGTACAATGCAGGGTGAAATCATTTCTGACCTTGGCCTTGACGCAATCGACAAAAACGGAAACGGAAAAGTTGATTACATCATGATCGAAGGTGACCCGGAGAACGTAGATGCTAAATATCGTACAGAATTCTCTGTAAAAGCACTTGAGGATGCAGGACTTGAAGTAAACCAGCTCGATGATCAGGTTGGTAACTGGGATCAGGCTACAGCTCAGAACCTCGTAGCTAACGACTTAAGCCAGTTTGGTGATGACGTAGAAGTTGTATTCTGTAACAACGACGCTATGGCACTTGGTGCTCTGCAGTCTATCGAAGCAGCAGGACGTACAGTTGGCGAAGATATCTACCTTGTAGGTGTAGATGCTCTGTCCGAAGCTCTTGACAACGTAGAAGCAGGAAAAATGACAGGTACAGTATTTAACGATCACATTTCCCAGTCTCATGCAGCAGCAGACGCAGCTGTAAACTATCTGACAGGCAAAGGAAATGACCACTACATCGGTTGCGATTACGTAAAAGTAACAGCAGACAACGTAGCTGACATCAAAGAAATGACAAAATAATTCACAGCAATGAATGATCATAGAGGTGCGGGTGACGCAAATGGCACCCGCACCTTTCTTTGAGAAATTCGAGAAAAAGGAAAGGGAGGAGAAACATGTCTGAGTACAAACTGCAACTGAAGGGTGTCTGCAAATCCTTCCCCGGCGTTAAGGCACTTGACAATGTACAGTTGTCACTCCGTCCGGGAACAGTACATGCTCTCATGGGAGAGAATGGTGCAGGCAAATCAACTCTGATGAAATGTCTGTTTGGTATCTACAAAATGGATGCCGGAGAGATTTACTTAGATGGAGAAAAAATCACAGTAAACAACCCTGATGAAGCCATGAAATATGGAATCGCGATGGTACATCAGGAACTGCAGCCGGTTCCGGCCAGAACCGTAGCTGAGAACCTGTATCTGGGAAGATTTCCGACAAAGAAATTCGGACCATTACAGGTGATTGATCACAAGAAGATGTATGAAGATACAGCTTACTGGCTGAAAGAAGTAAAAATGGATTTCGATCCAAAAGCCTTACTGGGTGACCTGTCTATCGGACAGATGCAGTCAGTAGAAATTGCAAAAGCAGTTTCACACAATGCAAAAGTGGTAATCTTTGATGAGCCTACATCCTCATTATCAGATAACGAAGTAGAAGCTCTTTTCAGAATCATGAATGATCTGAGAGACAAAGGTGTTGCCATGGTCTACATTTCTCATAAGATGGATGAGATCAAACGAATTGCAGATGATATCACGATCATGCGAGACGGTACATATGTAGGAACCTGGCCGGCAGCCGAAATGACTACTGACGATATCATTACCAAAATGGTAGGACGTGAGCTGACCAATGTATATCCGGAAAGAAAGAACAAACCGGGAGAAGTCATCATGGAAGTTAAACATTTGAGTTCTATCCATGAGAAATCTTTCCAGGATATATCTTTCACACTCCGTAAAGGCGAGATCCTTGGATTCGGAGGTCTGGTAGGAGCCCAGAGAACCGAACTTCTGGAAGGTGTATTCGGAATGAGAGCAATCAAATCCGGAGAAATTTATATCAAAGGTCAGAAAGTAAATATCAAACATCCGGCAGATGCCATGAAAGCCGGAATCGGTCTGATCACAGAGGACAGACGTGGAAATGGTATTTTCGGATGTCTTTCCATCAAAGATAATGTCGGTGTTTCTATTTATAACAAGTATCTGAAAGGCGGATTTGTGCTTGACCATAAGAAGATTAACAATGTCGTAGATGACAGCATCAAGAAGCTACGTATCAAAACTCCGAACATGCAGGAGCATATCGCAAACCTGTCCGGTGGTAACCAGCAGAAGGTTATCGTAGCAAGATGGCTGGCAAATGACCCTGATATTCTGATTATGGATGAGCCGACCCGTGGTATCGACGTTGGTGCAAAACACGAGATTTATGAAATTATGAATGACCTGGCCGCAGAAGGCAAAGCCATTATCATGGTTTCTTCCGAAATGGCAGAGCTGCTTGGTATGTCTGATCGTGTTTACGTTATGTGTAACGGCAAGATGCGCGGAGAAATTACAGAGACCGCAGAGATGACTCAGGAACATGTCATGGCCTATGCGACAAAATTCTGATGGGAGGAGAATAATCATGGGAAACAAAAAGAAATTAAGTTTTAAAGAAATTATGACGAATTATGGTGTTATTATCATCATGGTTTGCCTCATTGTATTTACCGGAATCACAAGACCAAACTTCTTAACAGCAAACAACCTGACAAACATTCTTGCAACTATGAGTTTCCGTCTTGTAATTGCACTTGGTATTGCCGGATGTATCATCACTGCAGGCTGTGACCTGTCAGCCGGACGTATGATCGGTTTTGGCGGATGTATCGCAGGTACACTGCTTCAGAAAATGGATTACTCCAACAAATTCTTTCCGAATATGAAACCTTTAAACATCTGGCTTGCACTGATCGTTGTTATGCTGATCTGTGCTGTATTCGGACTTGTAACAGGATTCTTTATTGCATACCTTAACGTACCGCCATTCATTTCAACAATGGCTATGATGGAAATCGTTTATGGTATCTGCTGTATTTATACAAACGCAACTCCTCTTGGTGGATACACAAGTGAGTATACAGGACTTGCAACAGGTAAATTCCTTGGAATGAGCTACCTGGTATGGATCGCAATCATCGTTGGTATTATCACATGGTTCATCTTTAACATGACCCGTCATGGAAAATATATGTATGCAATCGGTGGTAACCCACAGGCAGCAGAAGTTGCCGGTGTTCCGGTTAAAAAGACTCTGATCATTATCTATGCAAAAGCAGCAGCTATGTATGGTCTTGCAGGATTTATGATGGGTGCAAAAGCCGGCGGTGCATCTGTTCAGTTAGGTTATGGTTATGAAATGGAAGCGATCGCAGCCTGCACCATCGGTGGTGTATCTGTAACTGGTGGTCGTGGTAAAGTTTCTTCCGCTCTGATCGGTGTTGCAGTATTCGAGTTCCTGAAAACAGCACTTCAGTTCCTGGGAGTAAACCCATACGCTCAGTACATCGCACTTGGTATCATCATCTTCATTGCTATTTCACTGGATATCAGAAAATACATTGCAAGAAGATAAGAAAAACGATATAATGTTACATACAGGACCGCCGTTTTGGTACGACGGTCCTTTCTCTATATATAGACTAAAAAATGTAAAGGAGAAATAAAAAAATGGGAGAAAGCTATTTATCCAGCGCAATGATTCCGCTGATGATGACTCTGGTTCTGGGATACTATGCAGCACGTCTGCTGATCTTTCACGACACAGAATCTATTACGGGCAAAAACGGCGCCAAGTTTAAGGACAAGGAAAAATATGTGACAGAGTCAGGAAAGCTGATTCTTTTTATGGCAGCAGGCTCATTTATTATGGCGATCATTATGTATTTTAATGCTTATGTGGCAGTGACTCAGATTGCAGTCTGGTTTCTGATCTTCGGGATTCTCTGGAAGAGAATGAATGATAAATATGGAGATACAAAATCTCATAAAAAGAAATAAAATGATTGTCCGGAGCAACGGACAACATACAGAACAGTAAGTAACAGGCGGAGTGTAAATATGGAGAAGTATTCAGTATTACTTGTGGATGACGAGGAAGATGTTATCCAGATTATTATGAAAAAAATGGACTGGGAAAGCATGGGCTTTCAGGTTGCGGGATATGCTCATAATGGTGTGGAAGCACTGGAGATGGCGGAGGAACTTCAGCCGGACGTGGTCATGACAGATATCAAAATGCCATACATGGACGGACTGACTCTGAGCCGCAAACTGAAGGAACTTTACCGTACAGTAAAGATCATTATTTTCTCGGGATTTGATGAATTTGAATATGCAAAAGAAGCCATTCAGATCGAAGTGGAGGAATATATTTTAAAGCCAATTGATGCCGGAAATCTGAAAGAAGTTTTCGACCGTATTCGTGAGAAAATAGACCGGGAGATGGATGAGAAAAGAAACGTTGACAAGCTGAGAGAGTATTATATGGAAAGTATTCCGATTCTTCAGGAGAATTTCTACACTTCTTTGATCGATGGCAGGATTCCGGAAGATGAGATTGACAGATATATGGATGATTATCAGATCAGTCTGACAGGACCATATTATGTGGTTTCTATTTTACATATCAGTACAACAAATATCCCTCCAAATATGAATACTTTTCTGCTTGGCGTATCTGTAAAAAAACTGGCAGAGGAGCATATGGAGGATGAATGGAAGTCCAGAATCCTTATGTATCTGGGAGATATTGTGGTGATCACACAGCTTGAGAGCCAGGAACAGATCACGGAATTTACAGACTTTATGGACCAGTTATGCCGTCTGGCAAAACATGTCTGTGAAGCTACCGTAACCGCCGGAATTGGTTATGTATCCAATAATCTTCCTGATATCCGCCTCTCCTGGCAGGGTGCCAGAAGTGCAGTTTCTTACCGCGTAATATATGGAAATGCCCGTGCCATCAATATTGCAGAAATTGATCCTATGGAGAATGCGGATGAGCGCTGGGAAGAACAGGAAATTCAGAAAATCCTGAAGAAAATCCGTATGGGAAGCAGAGAAGAACTGGAAGAGGAGATTGATCACTGTATCCATAAGTTTATGGAAGATGGAACAACCATGCAGAAATATCAGATTTTTATTATGGGTCTGATCACGGAAATTTTCAGATTCTGTACGAATAATCAGTTGGATATTGAGGAATTTTACGGTGAAAAAAGTGCGGTTTTTGAGAAATGCATGCAGATGGAATCCCCGGAAGAACTGGAGCGATGGCTTCTGGAGATTGGGGAAAAATTACAGGAAACCGTTCAGCAGGAACGTCAGGCAACTACCAAATCTTTTGCGTCCAAAGCAGTGGAATATGTACAGGAACACTACAGTGACCGGAACATAACCATAGAATCTGTCTGTAAGGAACTGGGGGTAAGTGCTGCTTATTTTTCTACAATTTTCAAGAAGGAAACAGGTAAAACATTTATCAGTTTTCTGACAGATTACCGTATGGAGAAGGCTGTGGAACTGCTTATGACAACCAATGACAAGACCTATATTATTGCAGAAAAAGTAGGTTATGCAGACCCGAATTATTTCAGTTATGCGTTTAAGAAGCAGTACAGTATGTCACCGTCCAAGTATCGAAGTGCGAACAGTAATGGATAAAAGTAAGAACCGGGTCAGACAGAAAACAGTTGAGCAATAAAAAGAAAACAGGTATAAAATAAGATTGTTTTTATTTGTCAGATAACTGAAAATATTATCAGAATAACGATACAGGGGCAGGAGAGTCAGTGGAAAAGATCAGAGAGTTATTATCCCGTAAGGGAAAGAAAACAAGGAGCATGCAGATGACCATATCGGTTTCTTTTACCGTTTTGTCAGTATGCTGTATGTGCTTTCTGGGTGTGATGCTTTATCAGCAGTTTACGAAGAAAGCAGAAAACTTAACAGTGGAAAATTCCAGGCAGCTTTTGAATCAGACAACGATCAATCTGGAAGACTATCTCAGAAATATGAGACGGATTTCGGATGCCATGTATTATACGGTGATCAAAAATACGGACATCGGAAGTGGAAGTCTGGACGATTCCATGACACTTTTGTATGAGTCCAATAAAGATAAGCTGGTGAGCGTTGCCTGCTATACAAATGATGGAAATCTGGTGGCAGCTTCACCGATTGATACGGAGAAAACAGAGATAGATGTCACGTCTCAGTCCTGGTTTAAGGATGCGGTGGGAGAACTGGAAAACTTTCATTTTTCCAAACCGCATGTGGAGAATCTGTTTGATGATCCTTCTTATCGATATTACTGGGTGGTTTCACTGAGCCGTACGGTGGAACTTACCAGAAATGGTGTTTCCATGCTTGGTGTGCTTCTGGTAGACATGAATTACAGCAGTATCGAGCAGCTTCTGGATAAGGCAAATTCCGATACTTCCGGAGAGTATCTTTACCTGATGGCACCGGACGGGGAGATCATTTATCACCCGAAACAAAATCTGATTCATATGGGACTGTATCAGGAAAATAACAGTATGACAGCAGGATATGAGGATACTACGACAGAGGAAAATTTCCAGGGAGAAAACCGTCTGGTCACTGTAAAAACCATCAGCTATACAGGATGGAAACTGGTCAGTGTGGTTCCGATGAAATCTTTCAGTATGGGTATGTCAGGAATGAGAAATCTGGTGGTTCTTCTGGTTGCGCTGACAGTTTTTGCAGCAGTGATCCTGAATCAGATGGTATCTGCAAGAATCTCCAAACCTCTGCGCAGACTGAATGATTCCGTGAAGGAATGGGAGGCCGGAAATATGGAACCGGATATTTATATAGGCGGTTCCATGGAAGTGGAACATCTTGGGAAAACCCTGCGCTCTACAGTGGCACAGATCCGCCAGTTGATGGATGACATTGTGGTGGAACAGGAAGAAAAACGAAAGAGCGAACTGGATGCACTTCAGTCGCAGATCAACCCTCATTTCCTGTATAATACGCTGGATTCTATTGTATGGATGATCACAGGAGAGCGTTATGATGATGCGGTGTTTATGATCACGCAGCTTGCCAGCCTGTTCAGGATCAGCCTGAGCCGTGGAAAAACAGTGATCAGGATTGAGGATGAAGTGAAGCATGCGCAGAACTATATGAACATCCAGAAAATCCGTTATAAAAACAGTTTTGAGGTAGATTTCCAGATAGATCCGGAGATTCTGGACGGATGTACAGTGAAGCTGGTTCTCCAGCCGCTTCTGGAAAATGCTATCTATTATGGAATGGAATTTATGGATGGAGAAGGAGAAATCCATGTACGCGGATACCGGAAAGAAAATGACGTTTATCTGGAGGTAGAAGATAACGGACTTGGAATGCCGGAGGAAGAAGCCGCAGAGCTTCTCAATGGAAAAGAACGGCCGCATAAGCATGGTTCCGGTGTTGGTCTGGTGAATGTGCACAGCCGTCTCAAACTTCGCTTTGGAGATCAGTATGGTCTGATCATCAAAAGCTGTCCGGATGAAGGAATGCTGGTTCAGATCCATATTCCATATACTCCTTATACAGCAGAGACACAGAAAATACTGGAAAGCGGGAAATACTCACAGTCCGGAAAAACGATGTCAGACGGCAGCAGAACTGGTGACACCGGAAGTCAGGAGGAGACGAAATGAAAAAGAATCGTTTATCTATCCTTCTCTTTTCCGCAGTGATTTTTGCAGTGATCATATACAGTGCTTACGGGATGGTGAATCAGGGAAAAGAAGAGGATTATATTTCCGTTTCTGTTATTGTAAATGACAGCAGCAGTGAACGCTGGGATGCGTTCAGAGAAGGTCTGGAACAGGGGGCAGAAGATAATCATGTGCATCTGAATCTGGTATCTACAGGCAAATTTCAGAATGTACAGGAGGAGCAGACGATTGTAAAAAGAGAGCTGGACGGAAGTGCAGACGGGGTGATCGTGGCACCTTATTCCAGTGATACGGATGTCGTTCTTCCGGGAGAAACTGCGAAGCCGACTGTGCTGATCCAGACAGGCATTGAGACAGATACACTCTTTACCACAGTTATGACAGATCATGTGAAATTCGGAGAAACTCTGGGAGATATGGCTGTGGAAGGCGGTGAAAAGACCGTCGGGATCTTCAGCGGAAATCAGAATCAGCTTGGAATGAGACAAAGGTTAAAAGCATTGAAACAACGCCTTTCAGAGGCAGGAGTGGAAATCGCCTGGGTGATCTCTGATAAAGAACTGTATAAGAAAATGCGAAATCAGGATTACTTTAAGAATGCTTCTGTGGATGCGGTTCTGTCTCTGGAAAATGATGATACAGAGAAAGCTGTTGACCTGATCCTGAATACAGAGAACCTTTCCTGGCATATCTATGGAGAGGGTCGTTCTGAGAAACTGATGTATTATCTGGATAAAGGAACTATCCGGGAGCTTCTTGTGCCGAATGAGTATTATATGGGATATCAGAGCATGTGTCTGGCGGCGCAGGCGGTTCAGTATCATACGGGAAAAACAGAGCAGACAGAGGTTGATTTTTTCAGAGTAACGAAGGATAATCTTTATGATGAGGAAACAAGCAGAATCCTGTTTCCTACAGTGAGATAAAATGACACCATAGATAAAACGGACGGGGGATAGAACGAATGAATGGAAGGTATCTGGTTTTTGCCGGGGTTCTGGGTATAGTGACTGTGGCAGCGGCAGGATGCGGCAGCAGTCAGGAGGAAGCTGTAAAAAACATTAAGATCGGGATCACATTGTATGAGCAGTATGATACATTTCTTTCGGAAATGATGGAGGGATTTACAGCGTATGCAGCAGAAAAAGAAGAATCAAGTAAAATTGCGATCAATGTGGAAATTCTGGATGCTTCCAAAAGCCAGCTCACACAGAATGAGCAGGTGAAAAGCCTGATCGAAAAAGGATGCGATGTAGTCTGCGTGAATCTGGTAGACCGTACAGAGCCGACAACCATTACAGATCTGGCAGAAAAAAATGATGTTCCTGTAATTTTCTTTAACCGCGAACTGGTAGCGGAGGATCTGGAACGCTGGAGTGAACTGTATTATGTAGGGGCAGATGCTTCCGAGTCCGGAAGGCTGGAAGGTGAGCTTGCGGCAGACGCTTTCAAAAATGACAGTACGATGGATAAAAATGGTGACGGAATCTGCCAGTATGTGGTTCTGGAGGGAGAAGCTGGACATCAGGATTCGATCGTGAGGACGGAATATTCGGTAAACACAATGGTGGAACAAGGGGTTGAAACTGAAAAATTAGGATATGCCATGGCGAACTGGAACAGAGCGCAGGCACAGACAAAAACAGCAGCTATGCTGACACAGTTTGGCGGAGAAATTGAGCTGATCATGGCCAATAATGATGACATGGCACTGGGTGCGATCGATGCACTGAAAGCGTCCGGAATGTCAAAAGAAAACTGGCCGGTAGTGGTCGGAATAGACGGAACCAGCGGTGGACTGGATGCAGTCAGAAACGGTGAAATGCTGGGAACCGTTTACAATGACAAAGAAGGACAGGCGAAAGAAATGCTGAACCTCGCATTTGCCCTTGCCACAAATGGAGACAAAGACGATATTCCTCTGATAGACGGAAAGTATGTGAGAACTCCTTACCATAAAGTGACACTGGATAACATTGAAGAATATGCAGAAAAAAACAGCCCTGAGTAATCCGGGGCTGTTTCTTTTATAAGAAATTATTTCGTAATGTTCTGACTGTGTATTTGCAGAAAACTGCCAATGGCAGGTTCCGCAAGAGTCTATATTCAATGGAAAAAGAATTATAAAGACTGGATATAAGCAATCAGTTCTTCTTTCTCTGCCTCTGTTAATTTATGACTGGCTGTAAAGGCACAAATGAAGTTTTTAAGAGAACCTTTATAGGAATCATTGATGATCAGATTTGCGTAATCTTCATAATATTTCTTAGCTGTAACAGATGGAATATACAGGGCTCTTTTGCCGCTCTTGTCGATGTTCAGGAAACCTTTCTGAGCAAGACGGGTAAGGAAGGTATTGACTGTCTGTTTCTTCCATTCTTTCTTTTCTTCGTTGTTAAAATGATTCATGATCTCAGAAAAGGTTGCAGGTGTTTCCCTTGTCCATAAGTATTCTAAGATATAAAATTCTGTTGCGCTCATTGCATTTCGTACCATTATTATAAGTCCTCCTTATCAGTGTAGTGATGTGTACTCTGGGGGTTATTAAAATTTTTATTGCCAGGTAAATACTTTTGTTTCTGGTAATCGTGGATGTTCAGCAGTCCGTTGAATGGAAAGTCTCCGAACAGTTAACAGTAATTAAGAATAGTAGTGGAAAAGTACACATGGTACTATAAACAAACAGATGTGGAAAAGTTTTATCCAACATCTGTATGCTATTTTAATATAAAAGTATAAATATTACTAGACGTAGAAATAGACAAAAATGTAAGTGAAAAATAGGTTAAATTAGCGATTGTTGAGCACTTGAGTCAACAATTGCGGATATTTTTGCAGATACAGATCATACAGTAGCTTCCCGAACCATACAGTACTGTTTCAGTCCAAAGTGATGTTTTTCTACAATCCCGTAGGTTTTAAATCCAAAATGTTCATAAATAGGAACATTATTGGGATTATGGGTTTCCAGAGAAATCAGCATCTTGTGTTTCTGGGCGTAATTTATCACTTCATCCATCAGAAGTTCTGCCAGCCCATGATGCTGGTGTCCCGGGTCTACCGCAAGGTAGATCACATGGAGACGCTCTGTCTGGTGAAGCTGATCTGTCCAGCTTGAGTTCAGGTAGTCTTTGCCCTGAATGAAATTCCAGAAGGTTTTCAGGCTTGGATCTTCTTTGATCAGCCATCCGTCAGTGGTAAGTGCAGCTCTGGCCTCTGTGAGACAGTAGTGCAGAAAATTGTAAGGTTCGCTTTCATCAGAAACAACCAGGATACTGTTCAGTTCGCTGCTGTCAGAATAAATCTCGCATGTCTGAAAGAACTCCGTCAGATCGCAGGAAAAAAGCTCCGGCAGCAGTCTTTCTCTGGTGTCATCATCAGGAATCAGGGTATGATACAGCGGATCCTGTGCGAAACAGACGGTTAACAGTTTCTGTAATCGTGGTAAATCTTCTTCCTGTACTCTGTACAAATTATCACTTTCCATGGTATGTAGTAATCTCCTTATTTATTGCCGGGAATATTGCTGTTCCCGGGAGTGGTAATGTTTTTATAGATATTATCCAACATCGCAGACAGCTTATTTACGGAGGTGTTCAGATAACGGATATCATCTCTGTAATAAGCCTTCTGTCTGCGCAGGGCAGCTTCCAGACGACGGATCTCACTGTCGAGTTCCGGTGTTTCTTCTTCCATGCGCTGCTTCAGTTTCTGCACGATCCCGTAGAGATTTTCGTGATGCATGATACGTCCGGCACCCCACATCAGGCGGTCTTTTGGCTGGTGAAGAATGTATTCGGTGAAGTGGTAGTAAACTTCTTCATCGAAGAGAAATGCGTACATATTATTGTCTACTCGATAGAGAGCCTTCAATGCATCTGTAATATTTCCCTCGGATAAAGCCCGGCTGGCTTTTTCCAGCTGTCGGATATTTTTGGAGGCAGCTTCCTGTGGGAAAATTACTTCATCTTGCCAGTTGAGACGTACCAGATAGTCTTGTGCCTTGCGGAAAGTTTTCAGCAGCTCCAGTCCGGCATATTCCCATTTATGGCGGAAAGCAATGCGGGCGTCGGAATCTGAAAGTGTGGCATATTCCGCATTGATCTGGCAGATTTTTTCATAAATAGTTTCGGCAGAAGCAATAATTGTCTGCAGGTTTCTAAGCAGGCTATTCTGCTCAGGATCAGCAAATGAGAGTGCATTTTCGTGGATACTTTCTGCGACCGCGTTCATGGTATTACTGAAATTCATCGGTGGCAGTACAAGTCTGTCAATGGTCATGATCAGCTTCAGATAGCATTCATGATGAAACTGATAGACAGCTTCCTGGTAAACATCCTGATTATCATATTGGGAATGATAATAATTCTGCATGAAGGGTCCGGCGCTGAAATCATTGACTGTGGATGGGATACCTGCGATTGCCATGGAGAAATCATCAGACCATGTCTCGATGGGAGAGAGAACCGTGATCCCGTCAGGATATGCTTCCTTCGGGACAGTCAGGCTGTCTGTAAACTGTCTGATGAAATCTGCATATTCATAGGTACAGCGGATGGCATCCTGCGTATTGTGTGCGTGTGCAGGAAGTTCAAAGTTCAGGTCTGCGATCACTTTACCCTGCCAGTCAGGATGTACGCGGAATACCTGATTGTAGGCTCCTGTAGACCAGTCGTATTTGGAATCAATGATTCCCCATTCCTCGGCAGCCATTGCACAGAAGACAAGAGTGTGGGCAGGTTTATAGCCGCCCTTTATCAGTGCACGGGCAATGCCGAGCATCATGGCGACTGCCGCATTATCGTCCTGGAATCCATCGAAATAGGAATCATAGTGTGCGGACAGCAGGATCATAGAGTCTGTCTCAGTCCCCTGTATTTTACCTGTGATATTGCCTGCTGTTGTGTCCGGAATCACTCTGGAACGGGCATCCAGTGATACTTTTAATGAGAATCTGCGTAATAAAGCAGCATCCTGTTCCGGAGGGTTATGGGTATCTTCTGAATCAGTGGTGTTGTCTTCGCAGGCGGAAATTTTATTTCGGAGAGAACGCTTCAGGATACGTGCATCTGCCTGAGACAGAGAGAATGCAGGTGCGAAATCAGGACCTGCGATATCTTGTGCATTCAGCGCAGACTCTGCGATTTCTCCGTAGCCGTTTGCCTGAACTGCGATCAGGGCAGCAGCGCCGCGCAGATAAGCCTGATAAACAGGGAAGCTGATCCACCATTCGTCTCGTTGGTTAATCTCAACCATAACCAGCTTTCCTTTTACGTTTATGCCTTCATAATCTGCGGCAGTTCCTTTTCCCAGATAAACGAGTTCGTAATCTTCAAATCCGTCTGTCTCGAAATTTGTCTGATATCCGCCCATCTGAAAGGTGTGTTCCTGCCCGCTATCATCTGTAAATTTCAGGACTGCTTTCTCGAATTCCCATCCGTCCAGTGAGAATGTATCTCTGGTTACATCGGTAAGTCCGATAGCTTTCATTTCCCTGTATAACATATCTCCTGTAGCTGTTTCTGCAGCGGAACCTGCAGTACGATAGCCCAGAACAGGGTTTGTTTTCTCTTTTTCCATGCGTCTGGCAAGCTGGTAGGACCAGTCTGTGTCAATGCAGGAAATACAGGAATCTTCAATGTTCAATGTAATCGCCTCTTTCC
>OGOP01001896.1_pt1 | contig 13797 bp, 11 predicted proteins | sample 1552591 | NCBI WGS metagenome assembly OGOP01 (sample SAMEA2580120, study PRJEB22360) | human gut metagenome | biome: human gut; feature: human-associated habitat; material: faeces | place: Denmark | collected 2008/2010 | reverse complement strand
ACTAATCCAATGACGATAGCGAGTCGCTCCTCGCATGAGGAGCGTGGATTGAAATGCACTATCTATGCCGCAATGGACCGCCAGCACAAGTAGTCGCTCCTCGCATGAGGAGCGTGGATTGAAATGCTGAGGTGTACGCGCTCTGGAAGGCTCAGCACTGTCGCTCCTCGCATGAGGAGCGTGGATTGAAATGCGCTCACGATCTGCAGGAAGTCATCTGGCAGGACGTCGCTCCTCGCATGAGGAGCGTGGATTGAAATACTATGGCTAGATATACGTATGATGAGCCGACGAATGTCGCTCCTCGCATGAGGAGCGTGGATTGAAATTCTCAGATCTCGGGCGTGCACACCTGGGCGGAGGTGGTCGCTCCTCGCATGAGGAGCGTGGATTGAAATTTCCGCATCCGGTCCAGTTCGACGGCCAGGCGGTCGTCGCTCCTCGCATGAGGAGCGTGGATTGAAATCAGTCAGTATGTGGCAAAGACTCAGCTAGATCTACGTCGCTCCTCGCATGAGGAGCGTGGATTGAAATTGGCATAGAAATGGGGAAGTGCACCTTTCTGCGAGTCGCTCCTCGCATGAGGAGCGTGGATTGAAATTCCCGCTCATAAGCAATCTGAGCAAGATTATCCTCGTCGCTCCTCGCATGAGGAGCGTGGATTGAAATTCCGGCTCACCCGAACTGCCTTTGCACGATTCAGCGTCGCTCCTCGCATGAGGAGCGTGGATTGAAATATCAAGGCGACCTATAAGAAGGACAACCAGACCGCGTCGCTCCTCGCATGAGGAGCGTGGATTGAAATGAGCCAGACCCATACATTCTCAAGATGGCCGCAGGTCGCTCCTCGCATGAGGAGCGTGGATTGAAATATCACGTAGGTAACGTTGTGTCCGTTATCGAACTCGTCGCTCCTCGCATGAGGAGCGTGGATTGAAATCTGAGTCTGGTCCTGCGAATCGGCATCAGCCGTGGCGTCGCTCCTCGCATGAGGAGCGTGGATTGAAATATCTCACGCACCTTCCTTTTGCGTTAAGCCTGCCCCGGTCGCTCCTCGCATGAGGAGCGTGGATTGAAATGCCTCGGTCTGCTCGACGCGCTTCCTGGCGGCCGGGTCGCTCCTCGCATGAGGAGCGTGGATTGAAATGTTTTCGCAGTGCCGTCCAGCGACGGAGTAGCGTCGTCGCTCCTCGCATGAGGAGCGTGGATTGAAATTTCGTTCGCCCGGCACAAAATCACGCCAGACGCCATGTCGCTCCTCGCATGAGGAGCGTGGATTGAAATATGTCCATCTTGTCTGATACCGTGTGCTCCTCGAGTCGCTCCTCGCATGAGGAGCGTGGATTGAAATGGTGCAGACTTGTGATAGCCAGACGAAGACGGATAGTCGCTCCTCGCATGAGGAGCGTGGATTGAAATTGGATGCATTCCGCCAGGGTCTGTCCGGCTGTACGTCGCTCCTCGCATGAGGAGCGTGGATTGAAATACTGCTTGCGGCACACCAACCTGACGATGCTCGGCGGTCGCTCCTCGCATGAGGAGCGTGGATTGAAATCGGACTCAGCTGATGCAACGGCCAGCTCTTTTTGTCGCTCCTCGCATGAGGAGCGTGGATTGAAATCACTTGGAGATATATTAATCTGCGATACGATGTGTCGCTCCTCGCATGAGGAGCGTGGATTGAAATAGCAGACAAAAATTTACCTATACTAGCATCATGTCGCTCCTCGCATGAGGAGCGTGGATTGAAATTTTGCACATGTACGATGCCAGCCGCTGGGCATCCAGTCGCTCCTCGCATGAGGAGCGTGGATTGAAATCGGCCGATGATAATGAAGTCGTCCATGAGTCGGAGTCGCTCCTCGCATGAGGAGCGTGGATTGAAATAAGATTGAGAAGGCGGACAGCATGGACGACATGGCGTCGCTCCTCGCATGAGGAGCGTGGATTGAAATCGCAACGTCACGGCCCCGATGGCAGAAGCCTTTAGTCGCTCCTCGCATGAGGAGCGTGGATTGAAATTTCGCAGTGCCGCCCGCCTGGCCGTCGCCGTCGTCGCTCCTCGCATGAGGAGCGTGGATTGAAATAGCGCATGCGCCAAGCCGTCCGCAAACTGCTTCAGTCGCTCCTCGCATGAGGAGCGTGGATTGAAATCTCCTTACAGCGTGCCCAAGTTGGGTACAAGCTCGTCGCTCCTCGCATGAGGAGCGTGGATTGAAATACTCCTTACAGCCCCAAGGCTTTTCTTACATCTGCCGTCGCTCCTCGCATGAGGAGCGTGGATTGAAATGTGAGAGGATGACCATGGGCCGCATGGAGCGCGCAAGTCGCTACTCGCATGAGGAGCGTGGATTGAAATTCGCGCGCTGGCACGAAGGTAGGAACGCATATCGTGTCGCTCCTCGCATGAGGAGCGTGGATTGAAATAAGGAATTACACAAAAAAGGTTGAAAAAGGAAGTGAGTCGCTCCTCGCATGAGGAGCGTGGATTGAAATGCATCGGAGAAATTGCCTATAGATATTATTGGCCAGGTCGCTCCTCACATGAGGAGTGTGGATTGAAATTTCAGCCCATTCATTTGCGTGTCGAGCGTCGATAGGGCGCCGCCAACGTTCTGGAGTGCCGTCAGTGTGGCGACGAGGTTCTTGAGCGCTCCGTCCGTGTCGCCGCTCTGGCGGAGGTTGAGCTGGTCGAGAATTTTATTCTTCTCGATGCGGTTCTTGGCAGCCTCGTCACGTGCGCCGCGAATCGCGTCCTGCAGATACGCTACCATCGTGCCGCCGTTCTCGATCTTCCCGAGTGCCTCGTAAATCTGTTCCAGTGTGTACATAGTGATTCTCCCTTCACCGTCTAGGCTACTTCGACTCCCGTTCTTTTAAGCCTGCGGGCGGCTCCTGGCCGAAAAAAAGGCATGGCAGACACCCATTGCCTGCTGTAAAGTAATATGATATACTATAGGTAGAAATAGATGAGTCGCTCCTCCGCCCTTTATCTGGTGGGGGTTCAACGATTCATCTATTTTTTTTGAATTGATATACGATAAAATCGTCGTTATTTATGATAATTAGCTTTGTATCAAATTTAGCGCTCCTCGTTAATCGCTGAACAGCTATCTGTAGTAGTTTATCCATGTCCAATCCGCTATCAACCTTTAAAATAATTCCGCCAGGATTAGGCGCAATTTGTTTAATGCCATGTCTCAGTGCGCTATCAGCTGCTTTTTCAGATGTTAACATTTTTAAATCCCAGAATTTTTCATTCCATACATAGTCTGGGCTTTTACTTCCATAAACATTTTTCTCGTCTAACAGCTTGATGCCACCGCCAAAATGATTATGAATCTGCTTAGCAACTAAAATTTCATCGGCATGCCTTGAGCTCCTATAGCCAGTATCATATGTTATTTCCCCTATGAACTGTTTAGCTTCTTGAGAAAATTTTTCAGAAATGTCCACTAAATGCATTTTGCTTTTAACAGACAATACTTCTGTTGAATAATTTCTGGCAAAAGCAGTCCACGAACGACCTATTTCAAAATTCCTATTACCTGCAACACCGAGAATCTGCTGCCGATGATACAAGGACTGCTTCTCAAGCCATGCCCGACCACCTTCTTTCAGCTGGTCGACGGCCTTCTTGCCTTTCAGCTCGCTCCGGTACACCGGTGCAAGGTGGCAAAGGCAATGCGGATGCACTGACAGACGTGGCGTGGCGTTCTTCGGGTAGATGCCTTTATCAAGGCCGTACAGATTCGCATCGGCATAGAGGTCGCAGATGTCAAATTTGGGATGACGCGACGCCAGCTTCCACTGGAAGGCCACGACAGAGTCATCGTCCATGTACTTCTCAGCAAAGCCATCCGCCCATGCTCTAGCCGCCTCTGTCCTGGCGATGCGCTCGGCCACGTAGCGGCTTTTCTCTTCGGCGGCAGTATGTACCGACCGTGAGAGCGCCTTCTCTGAGCCGTTCACTACCGCATCCAGCAGCTCGCTGTAGGCCGTCTTGAGTGCTTGGTTCGGCGCACCGCCTTGCCCAAGTCGCTCGACCTGCCTCCTTGCTCGGCGTACCTGCCGCAATAAATCGTTCCGATCCTCATCCGTCAGGTCAGAATGTCTGGCAAATGCGACAATCTGCTGCAGGTACTTCGGTATTCCCTGCTGTCGCGTCACGGCTTGGCCGCTGGTCGCTCCTCTCATGAGGAGCATGGGGTGAAATATATGTCATGGAGGTGTGAATGCGATGATTGATTGTATCGCTGTATCAAAAACGAGACTGTAAAATAGATGGTGCTGCATCTATTTTACAGTCTCGTTTTTCGCGTTTCGCTGTTATTTATCGCTCTCTTTTTTAGTGTCGGACGGCGCTGCGGGGGCAGCGTCGGTGTTTTCCTCGCGGGTGACGAGGATTTTGTCGATGCGGGCGCGGTCCATGTCGACGACTTCGAAGGTGAAGCCGTTCCACTCACATTTCTCGGCGACTTTTGGGATGTAGCCGAAGTAGGAGGTCAAGAAGCCGCCCATGGTCTGGTAGTGGTCGTGGTCTTCGTCGGGGAGCTCGGCAATGTCAAAGCGCTCTTTGAAGTCGTCGATGGAGCAGAGGCCGTCGACGTACCAGGAGTGCTCGTCGCGCGGGGTGAACTGGATCGGGTCGGGCTCGACGTTGGACATGGAGTCGCCGATGATCTCCTGCAAGATGTCGCTGAGGGTGATGAAGCCGACGACGCCGCCGTACTCGTCGAGGACCATGGCCTCGTGGATGCCGGTGTCGCGGAACTTGGCGAGCACGCGGAAGGTCTCCATCGAGCGCGGCACGAACATGGGCTTGCGGATGTACTGCGCGAGGTCGAGGGACTTGCGCTCGAGCGAGGCGTTGAGGAGGTCTTTGGCGTAGAGCACGCCGCAGAAGTCGTCGAGATTCTCGCGGCCGACGGGGAAGACGTTCTGCGGATGTTCGCGGATGATGCGCAGGTTGTGGCGCAGGGAGTCGGTCAGGTCGAGCCAGAGCATCTGGGTGCGCGGCGTCATCAGGGAGTAGGCGGTCTGGTCGCTCATGTGGAAGATGCGGTCGACCATGGCCTGCTCGGATTTCTCGAAGGTGCCGTCCTCGGTGCCCTGTTCGATGAGGTCCTTGACCTCGTCCTCGGTGACGGTGTCCTCGACGTGCGGGTTGATGCCGAGCAGCAGCAGGACGCCATTGGCCGAGCCAGACAAAAAGCGGATGAAGGGGCGCGCGAGGCGGGTGAGCCTTGCGACAATGCCATGGTACTTCATGAGCATGTGTTCGGGATTCTGCGCGGCCTTTTTCTTCGGCAGGAATTCGCTGAAGAGCAGGGCGATGTACGTCACGATGACGATGCTGACGAGCATGGCAATCGTCGTGGCATGCGGCAGGAACGCGATGAAGCTGGCGAGAAACGGCGCGATGAAGGCACCGGTGCAGATGCCCATGAGGATGCCGGTCAGCGTGATGCCGACCTGGACGAGCGAGAGCGGCGCTTCGACGTTCTCGAGCAGGCCGAGCGCTGCCTCGGCATCTTGGTTGCCGTCCTCGGCGAGCTTCTCGAGACGGCCGCGGTGGCTCTCGGTGAGGGCCGTCTCTATGAGCGAAAAGAAGGCGTTGGCCAACAATAATAATAGGAGTAAGACGAGCAGTAGGCCCGCGTCAGTATTGTCCAAAAATGATACACATCCTTTGCTAAAGATACATACAGATTGTAAACTATTTTCCTATAATATAGCATAACCATGGCGTTTTGTCACATATGGCGCGGGCTCTGGGAGTGGCTCAGTCGTCATACCAGGGGCCGTTGCCGATGACGATGCCGCCGTGCAGGGTCACGGGCGTGGAGCTGCCGACTTTTGTCGGCATGCGCGTCGTGAGCTTGTAGGGCGTGTCGACGAGCCAGGCCGTCACGAGCACCGCGTCGTCCTTGATCTTGCGGTAGGCCTTGCGGTCGAGCTCGGCCGTGTAGACCTCGCTCTTGTGGGCGGCGACGGAAGAGCTCGTCAAAGCCTGCGTGAAGGCCATGCCGTCCGACCAGCGGTAGAGCGTCTTGCCGTTCTTGTCGAGGATGGCGAAGTCGTAGACCTGCCCGTCGCGGTGGGCGACGGAGTAGTCGCTGTCGCCGTCATTCGTGACCTTGAGCTCCATGACGAGCCGGCCGTGCTTCTCCTCGACGGTCAGCTCCTCGACGATGTTGTCGAAGCTGAAGGCGGCGTAGGACGGCACGATCTCGATGCTGTGCGAGCCCGAGGTCGGGAACGAGACGCCGATGCCCGTGCCAAACGAGGCAGAGGCCACCGGCATCGCGGACAGGGAGACAGCAAAGGCTGTGAGCGCAAGCGCGGGGATAAGGACATATCGTTTCATGATGATCACTCCTGATTTTATCTGTCATTCTAGATGGGTTCTCGTCATCTCTATTCTACCATGTTATACTATAATAAAATATGAGATTTTTTCGGAGGACTACAAAACGCATGGATAAAGAAAGAAACGACCTGCCGGGAATCCAGTGGTTCCCTGGCCACATGAAGAAGGCGCAGCGGCTCATCGAGGAGAACCTCAAGCTCGTCGATGTCGTCATCGAGCTGCTCGATGCGCGCATCCCAGCGAGCAGTGCCAACCCGATGCTCGCAGAGATTATCAAGGGCAAGCCGCGGCTCATCGCGCTCAACAAGTCGGACCTCGCGGATGCGGCGAGCACGAAGCGCTGGCTCGCGTATTTCCGGGCGCAGGGTATCCCGGCAGTTGCGATTGACTCGGTCAAGGGCCGCGGCATGAAGCAGCTCGTCGCGAAGGCGGAGGAACTCGCGCGTCCGAAGACGGACCGCTTCGTCAAGGCTGGCGGGCGGCCGCGCGCGGCGCGCTGCATGATCCTCGGCATCCCGAATGTCGGCAAGTCGTCGCTCATAAACCGCCTGGCCGGTGCGGTCAAGGCGAAGGCGGCGGACAAGCCGGGCGTGACGCGCGCGAAGCAGTGGATCAAGATTGGCGCGGCGCTTGACCTGCTCGACACGCCGGGCATCCTCTGGCCGAAGTTCGAGGACCAGACGGTCGGCCTGAAGCTCGCGTTCACGGGCGCGATCAACGATGAGATCTACGACCGCGAGCAGGTCACGGCACTCTTGCTCTCGGTCATGCGCCGCGATTATCCGGAGCGCTTGCAGGAGCGATTCAAGTTCAAGGGCGAGATGCCGGAAGACGGGCTGGCGCTGCTCGAGACCATTGGCCGCAAGCGCGGCTGTCTCGTCAAGGGCGGCGTGGTCGACCTCGAGAAGGCGCAGAACATCGTGCTGACGGAGTTCCGCAGCGGCAAGCTCGGCCTTGTCACGCTGGATGAAGTGCCGGAAGCTGTTGCGTCCAATGAGTCCGGAGAGAATGGGGGCGACAAGGCATGAAGGCTGTCGCAGACTGCACGATAAAGGAGCTCGAGGCGGCTTTGACGGCGGGCCCGGTCAGTGAGGAATTCCTCGCCGCCTGCCGCGAGGACCCGCGCAAGGCGGCGGCGCGCCTCGTGCGCCGCTATGAGAAGGCGCAGGCGGAGCACGAGCGCCTGTTGAAGCTCTACGCCTACGAGCACGCTGCTTGGGCGCGCGGCCACGAGATCGTGGCGGGCGTCGACGAGGCGGGTCGCGGCCCGCTCGCGGGGCCGGTCTCGGTGGCGGCTGTCATCCTGCCGCACGACCTCTGCCTGCCAAAGCTCAACGACTCGAAGAAGCTTTCGGCGAAGGTCCGCGAGGAGCTCTTCGATGAGATCCAGGAGAAAGCCATCGCGGTCGGCACGGCGCTCATCGACGCGCAGACAATCGACCGCGTCAACATCTATCAGGCGACGATCAACGGCATGTACGAGGCCATCTTCTCGCTGCAGCCCGCGCCGCAGGAGGTCCTCATTGACGCGGTGCCGCTCGACCGCCTGCCGATGCCCTCGGAGTCGATCATCAAGGGCGATGCGAAGTCCGCCTCGATTGCGGCGGCCTCAATCATCGCGAAGGTCACGCGTGACCGCCTCATGGATGAGTACGACAAGATCTACCCGGAGTACGGCTTCGCGCAGCACAAGGGCTACGGCACGGCGCAGCACATCGAGGCGCTCAAGAAGTACGGCCCGTGCCCGATTCACCGCCGCTCCTTCGAGCCCGTGCGTTCCATCGCCTACGATTTTGATGTGTGACGATGGCATCCATAAAGCTTGACGCATTTCCCGGCAGCCCGTATAATAAAACTATACGAATTGTTTGATAATTAAAGAGAATGCGGAGAGGCTTATGGACACGACGACGATTGGCCGTCAGGGCGAAGAGGCCGCGGCCGTTTTTCTAGAGCGGGCTGGTTACGAGATCCTTGCGCGCAATTTCCGCACGCCGCGCGGGGAGATTGACATCGTGGCCAGCAAGGGGCGGATGCTGGCCTTTGTCGAGGTCAAGACGCGGCGCACGCAGCGCTTCGGCCGGCCGGCAGCTGCTGTCGACTATCGCAAACAACAGAAGATCATCCAGTCTGCGCGCTGGTTCTTGCGGCAGAGACATCTTGAAGGTTGTCTCTGTCGTTTTGATGTCATTGAAGTCTATCGCGCGGGAGAGCGCTGGCAGATTGAGCATTTGCCCGGCGCCTTTGAGACATGACAGAGCATGTGAGAAAAGAGATGAGGAAAACGAGGATTGGAGGGGGAGCGATTGTTTGCAAGATCATTTGGCGGCACGACGATGGGCGTCGACGGCCTCATCATCGCGGTGGAAGTCGACTCGGCGGCGGGACTGCCCGCCTTTGACATCGTCGGGCTGCCCGACACGGCGGTGCGCGAGTCGAAGGAGCGCGTGCGCACGGCCATCCGCAATTCCGGCATCCAGCTGCGTCAGGAGAAGGTCACGATAAACCTCGCGCCGGCCGGCATCCGCAAGGACAGCCCGGGACTCGACCTGCCGATTGCTGTGGGGCTCCTCGCTGCCTACGGCGTCGTGCCGGCAGACTGCCTCCAGACTTCGTTCTTTGCGGCGGAACTCTCGCTCGAGGGTGAGTGCCGTCCGGTGCGCGGCATCCTGCCGATGGTCATCGCCGCGCGTGAGAAGGGACTGACCTCTGTCTTCGTTGCGCGCGGCAATGCCAATGAGGCGTTGCTCGTCGAGGGCGTGACGGTCTACGTGATCGACTGCCTGCATGAGGTCGTGCAGTTCTGCAACGGGCAGGAGTCACTTACGCCTGCCGTGCCGTCTATGGAAGAAGAGGCCCCGGTGCTTCGCGACGACTTTGCCGATGTGCAGGGGCAGTTCCAGGCAAAGCGGGCGCTCGAGATCGCGGCGGCGGGCGGCCACAATCTCTTGATGATCGGCGTGCCGGGGTCGGGCAAGACGATGCTCGCGCGCCGCCTGAGCTCCATCCTGCCGCGCCTCTCGCGCGAGGAGGCACTCGAGGTCACGAAGATCTACAGCATCGCGGGCCTCCTGCCGCAGGGCGGCGGCCTCGTGCAGGAGCGGCCGTTCCGCAGTCCGCACCACACGACGTCGATGGTCGCGATGATCGGCGGCGGCAGTGTGCCGCGTCCCGGCGAGGTCACGCTTGCGCATCACGGCGTGCTGTTCCTCGACGAGCTGCCGGAGTTCTCGAAGGCGACGCTCGAGGTCTTGCGTCAGCCGCTCGAGGACCGCGCCGTGACGATTTCGCGCGTCCATGCGACGCTGACGTTCCCGTCGAGCATGATCCTGATCTGTGCGATGAATCCCTGTCCCTGCGGCTACTTTGGCGACGAGTCAGGCGGGCGCAGCTGTGAGTGCTCGCCGAGCGAGATCCGCCGCTACACGCGCAAAATCTCGGGGCCGTTGCTCGACCGCATCGACATCCACATCCGCGTGCCGCGCGTCGCCTATCAAGAGCTCGCCTCGAAGCGGCGCGCCGAGTCGTCCGCGATGATACGCGGCCGCGTGGAGCGGGCAAGGCAGCGCCAGCTCGCGCGCCTGCAGCCTTACGGGCGCTTCTGCAATGCGCAGATGAACCACACGATCCTGCGGGAGACGTGTCAGCTGACGGGGGAGGCGCAGTCGCTCTTAGAGATGGCCTTCCGCCGCATGAGTCTCTCGGCCCGCTCTTACGACAGGATTATCAAGGTCGCGCGCACGATTGCGGACCTCGAGAACCCTGAGGATGGGGCGGAAGCCGCCGCAGCGCTCGGACCTCAGCACATCGCTGAGGCCATCGGCCTGCGCAGCGATATCGGTCTATCGGTCGAGTAGCCTTTTGACCGTAGGACGGGGAGCGGCTATAATAGAGAGATACGTTCAAGAAAGGAAGAGAAGAGTCGATGAAGACAGCCGATGTTTTCGTGAATATCCCCGTCAAGAGCATTGCGCGGGCCTATACGTACCGTGTGCCAGAGGAGCTCTCGAAGATTGAGGCGGGTTGGCGCGTCTTCGTGCCGTTCGGCAGCCGCAAGGTCGAAGGCTTCGTCGTCGAGACGCATGAGCTCGCGGCGGCGCCCGAGAACATCACGCTCAAGGACGTCATCGCGGCGGTCGACGAGGAGTGCTGGTTTTCGCCGCAGATGATCGAGATTGCACGTTGGCTCTCGGACTTCTACCTTTGCTCGCTGGCGGAGATTATGCGGCTCTTCATGCCGGGCAAGAGTGGCCTGCGCATCACCGTGCGCTACGAGGCGGACGAGAGCCAGACGGACCACATGATGCTCGCGATGCCGGGCTGCCGCGCCATCTACGATGTGCTGCTGCGCGAGGGCCCGCAGAAGAAAGCGGAGCTCCGACGGGCCTTGCCCGAGTGGCAGGAAGAGCTCGATGACCTGCTCGCGAAGCTCTTGAAGTACCACATCGTCCGCAAGGTCTACGAGGCGCAGAAGCGCGATGCGGCACAGTACGAGAAGATCGTCGTGCTGCGCGGCGAAGTCACGCCGGAGCTTCTTGCAAGCTACCATCGCAAGAAGGCGCAGGCGCACCTTTTAGCGCTCTTGCAGCAGACGCCGGAGGTGCCGCTCGCCGCGCTCAAGGCGCAGCACGTGAGCCTCGCGACGGTCCACAACCTCGAAGCGGCAGGGCCCGCCCCGATCCCCCCGCGCCGCGTGCTGCGAAGGCCATGACGCGATGCCAGAGCCTCAAAAGAAGAGGTCGCCTTAACGGAGGACCAGCAGCAGGTTGTTCGTCAGGTCTATCCTGCCATCGATGCGGCGCGGTATCAGGGCTTCCTCCTGAAGGGCGTCACGGGCAGTGGCAAGACGCAAGTCTACATCGAGCTCGCGGAGCGCGTGCGGGCGGCGGGCCGCCGCGTCATCGTGCTCGTGCCGGAGATCGCACTGACGGGGCAGGTCGTCATGGCCTTCAAATCGTACTTCCCGGACGACCTCGTCGTCGTGCACAGCCGCCTGAGCCTCGCGGAGCGCAACGACGCCATCCTGCGCGTGCGCCGCAATGAGGCGGGCATCATCATCGGCGCGCGTTCGGCGCTCTTCACGCCGGCCGACGACATCGGGCTCGTCATCCTCGACGAGGAGCAGGACATGAGCTACAAGCAGGATGAGTCGCCGCGCTACCACGCGCGCGTCGTGGCCGAGAAGATTGCGCGCGTCCACGGGGCCGTGCTGCTCCTTGGCAGTGCGACGCCGTCGCTCGAGTCGTACTTCCGCGCGGCGCAGGGGGAGCTCACACTGCTCGTCATGCCGCGGCGCATCGGCGACATCCCGCTGCCCGTCATCCACTGCGTCGACATGCGGCAGGAGCTGCGCATGGGCAACCGCCACATCATCTCTCGCGCGCTGCAGGAGCTCATCGAGAAGACGATCGCGCGGCATCAGCAGGTCATCATCATGCTCAACCGGCGCGGCTTCTCGACGTTCGTCATGTGCCGCTCCTGCGGCGAGGTCATCCGCTGCCGCCACTGCGGCCTGCCGCTCGTCTACCACCGCAATGGCCAGTTCAAGTGCCATCACTGCGATGTGCAGGAGCCCGTGCCGGACGTCTGCCCGAAGTGCGGCAGCCGCTACATCAAGTACTTCGGCTCGGGCACGGAGAAGCTCGAGCAGGAGCTCGCCGCGCTCGTGCCGTCGGCGCGCGTCATCCGCATGGACCGCGACACGACGACGACGAAATTCGCGCATCAGGAGATCCTCGAGAGCTTCCGGCGCGGCGAGTACGACATCCTGCTCGGCACGCAGATGGTCGCGAAGGGGCACGACATCCCCAACGTCACGGCCGTCGGCATCATCAGCGCGGACTCGAGCCTCAACATGCCGGACTTCCGCGCGGCGGAGCGCTGCTTCATGCTGATCACGCAGACGGCGGGCCGCGCTGGCCGCCACGAGACGCGCGGCCAGGTCGTCATCCAGACCTACAATCCGACGCACTATGCTGTGACCTGCGGCATCCGGCAGGATTACGAGGGCTTCTTCCACAAGGAGATCGCCTTGCGACAGGAGCTCTTCTACCCGCCCTACAGCCGCCTCGTCAAGCTGCTCTACCAGAATGCGTCGGAGGCGAAGGCAAAGGCGGAGGCGGAGGCGCTCGTCAAGTCCTTCGAGCTCGCCTTCGCCGGACGCGAGGGCCATCAGGTCATCGGCCCGGCGCCCGCTGTCATCGCCTGCTTCCGCGGCATCTACCGCTTCGTCGTGCTCATCAAGACGGCGGACCTTCCGGCCGTGCACGATTTCCTCAAGGAGCAGCAGCTCCACCTGCGCGCTGATGTCGCCATCGACATTGACCCCATCACGATGTTCTGAGCCGCCCGCTGTGGGCGGCTCTCTTTTTTGCTGCCCCATAATGTGTTATAATGATAAGGTGTTTTTCCGCACGAGTATGAACATGCAAATTGATTTGGATGGTGAAAACATGAAAGTAACGAAAGAAGATCTGGAGAACGTCGCTGTCCTCTCCCGCCTCTCGGTGCCGGAGGGCAAGGCAGAGACCTACATCCAGCAGATGGACTCGATCCTGACGTATATGGACAATCTTTCCAAAGTCGATACGGAGAATGTCAAGCCGACGACCTATGCACTGCCGATGCAGAACGTCTTCCGCGAGGATGTCGTCAAGCCGTCGCTGCCGCGCGAAGCTGCGCTTTCGAATGCGCCGCTTCAGGAAGACGGCTATTTCAAGGTGCCAAAGGTACTTGAGGACTGAGACTGACGGAGGGAACGATTGTGAGATTATATGATAAACCGGCGCATGTCCTGCACGACATGCTCGTCAACAAAGAGATCACGTCGGTCGAGCTGACGCAGGACGTGCTCAGCCGCATCGATGAGGTCGAGGGTGACGTCGAGGCGTATCTGACGATTACGCGCGAGGACGCGCTGAAGCAGGCAGAGGCCGTCGACAAGAAGATTGCAGCGGGTGAGGCGATTTCCTTCCTCGAGGGCATCCCGGGTGCCATCAAGGACAACATCTGCACGAAGGGCGTCAAGACGACGTGTGCCTCGAAGATCCTCGAGCACTTCGTGCCGCCGTACGATGCGACGGTCATGACGAAGATCAAGGCCGAGAATCCCGTCATCCTTGGCAAGGTCAACATGGATGAATTCGCCATGGGCGGCTCGACGGAGAATTCGGCCTACCACGTGACGCACAACCCGTGGAACCTCGATTGTGTGCCGGGCGGTTCCTCGGGCGGTAGCGCCGCAGCCGTCGCCGCTGGTACGGCCATCTGGGCGCTCGGCTCCGATACGGGCGGATCTATCCGCCAGCCGGCCTCTTTCTGCGGCGTCGTCGGCATGAAGCCGACGTACGGCCGCGTCTCGCGCTACGGCCTCGTCGCCTATGCGTCCTCGCTCGACCAGATCGGCCCGCTGACGCGCGACGTCA
>OGOP01001888.1_pt1 | contig 13819 bp, 10 predicted proteins | sample 1552591 | NCBI WGS metagenome assembly OGOP01 (sample SAMEA2580120, study PRJEB22360) | human gut metagenome | biome: human gut; feature: human-associated habitat; material: faeces | place: Denmark | collected 2008/2010 | reverse complement strand
CCAGAGGCTCCCCTACTAGGGGAGCTGGCGAGCCGTAGGCGAGACTGAGAGGTTGTTTTTTACAAAAGATATCTCAAATATTTTACCAAAATAATGCCCGAAAGGGTAGCAGAGGGAAAATGTTTCTGGTATACTAGCTTCGTATGAAAATCGTAAGGGGGAGTAAATATGCCTTCTACTTATGCACACCGCCGGTTCGGGGCGGATGTTCTGGCCCGGCTGCCGGAAGAGCTGCGGGACAAGATCGAGCCTTACCGTGCGCTGTATGATCTGGGTCTCCACGGGCCGGACCTGCTGTTTTACTACAAGGCATTGCAGTCGAACCATGTGAGCCGGTTGGGCGGCGCCATGCACGAGCAGCCGGGTGCGGTGTTTTTCGAGCGGGCGCGGGACGTCATCCGCAAGGCCAAGAATAAGGATGCCGCGCTGGTGTACGCGCTGGGGTTCATCTGCCACTTTGCGCTGGACAGCACCTGCCACCCGTACGTGGAGCAGTATGTCCGCTCCAGCGGGGTGAGCCACTGCGAGATCGAGACGGAGTTCGATAATATGCTGCTCCGCCGGGACGGCCACGACCCGATGCACTACCTGACGGCCAGCCACATCCAGCCCAGCCGCATCTGGGCGAATGTTGTGGCTCCGTTCTACGAGGGCATCAGCGTGGACGAAGCCTATCAGGCCATGACCGGCATGGTCTTCGTCCACAAGATGCTGCTGGCCTCCAACCCGGCAAAGCGCTGGGTGGTGCTGAGCGCCATGCGGCTGGCGGGCAAGTGGGAGTTCATGCACGGACTGGTGGCAAACCCCAAGCCGAACCCGGACTGCGCCGAGAGCGGCTGCGGGCTGGATGCCTTGTACCAGAAGGCCATCCCGCTGGCGGTACGGCTCGTTACGGAGTATGTGGACGGGCTGAGCACGGATGCACCGCTGGATGCGGCGTATCAGCATACCTTTGGAGAGAATTGAGAGGAATCAATGGAACAGAAGGAAAAATTCCGCCTGACCGGGCTGGAACGCGCGTGGATCTTATACGATGTCGGCAATTCGGCCTTTGTGCTGCTGGTGGCGACCCTCATCCCCATCTTTTTCAATGCACTGGCGGAGGAAGGCGGCCTGAGTTCGGTGGAGTATCTGGCTTACTGGGGCTATGCGGCCTCGGCAGTGACCGTCATCACGGCCATCCTGAGCCCCATCCTCGGCACGCTGGCCGACACCAAGGGCTTCAAGAAGCCCATCTTCATCCTCTGCCTCGTGGTGGGCGTGGCCGGCTGCTGCGCCATGGGGCTGGCGAAAACGTGGCTGCCCTTTTTGCTGATCTTCATCTTCGCGAAGGTGGGCTTCTCCGGCAGTCTGGTGTTCTATGATGCGATGCTGAGCGACGTGACCGAACCGGAGCGGATGGACGTAGTGTCCTCTCGCGGGTATGCGTGGGGCTACATCGGCAGCTGCGTGCCCTTCCTAGTCTGCCTTGCACTGGTGCTGGGGGCCGGGGCCATCGGCCTGAGCCAGATGACGGCACTGAACATTTCGCTGTTCATCACCGCCGTGTGGTGGCTGGTGACGACTCTGCCGCTGCTGAAAAATTATAAGCAGGTACACTATGTGGAGGTGAAGGAGCACGCCATCCGGCAGAGCTTCGCCCGCATCGGCCACACCATCCGGCATCTGCACGAGGACAAACAGGTGTTCTGGTTCCTGCTGGCCTTTTTCTGCTACATCGACGGCGTGTATACCATCATCGACATGGCGACGGCTTACGGCACCGCGCTGGGGCTGGACACCACCGGCTTGCTGCTGGCGCTGTTGGTGACCCAGATCGTCGCCTTCCCTTCGGCGCTGATCTTCGGGCGGCTGTCCTCCCAATACCCGTCCACGACGCTGATCCCGGTCTGCATCGCGGCCTATGCGGGCATCGCGGCCTTCGCCTTCTTCCTGACCCAGCAGTGGCAGTTCTGGGTGCTGGCCGTCATCGTGGGCATGTTCCAAGGCGGCGTACAGGCGCTGAGCCGCTCCCACTTCGCCAAGATCACCCCGCCGGAAAAGTCGGGCGAATACTTCGGCCTGTTCGATATCTGCGGCAAGGGGGCCTCCTTCCTCGGCACCATGATCGTCAGCGTGGGCAGCCAGCTGACCGGCAGCGCCAATGTGGGCGTCGGCTCGCTGATCGTGCTGTTCATCATCGGCTTTGTGCTGTTCAAGATGTCTTGTAAAGAGTAAACCTCTCAGTCGGGCCATTCGAAATCGGCTCTGTCTGAAAATCGGAAAAGCGTTTGCGCCGACTGGCGCACCGCCCGATTTTTTGACAGGGCCTTCTTCTTTGGGGTTATTAGGGGCGAGCAGCCCCTGATTCGTGCCTCCCGCGCCTCGAAAGTAGCGGGTGCTTTTCTGGTTCTCTTTTGGCATGCAAAAGAGAACATCTCCTCCGTAACATTGTTTGTTGCGTCTTACAAGAGAGAGTGATACAATAAAACAAAACAAAACCCAAATCAGAAAAAAGGAGAATCCCAATGAAGCAATATCCCGGTTATACGGTCCTGCGGAGCGAAGACTGCCCCGAACAGCACGGCACCCTGACCGTGCTGACCCACGATGTCAGCGGGGCGACCGTCCTGCTGGTGGAGAACGAGGACGTGAACAAGGCCTTCGGCATCGGCTTCGGCACCTTCCCCTCCGACGATACGGGCGTGTTCCACATCCTCGAACACTCGGTGCTGGCGGGCAGCGAGAAGTACCCCGTGACCTCGCCGTTCTTGCAGCTGCTCAAGAGCAGCATGGCGTCCTTCCTCAACGCCATGACCTTCCCAGACAAGACGGTGTACCCCTTTGCGACCCCGAATGAGACGGACTTCAAGAACCTGATGGACGTCTACCTGAACGCGGTATTCTGCCCGCTGGCCATGGTGGACAAAGCCGTGTTCGAGCAGGAGGGCTGGCACCGCGACGCCGACGGCACCGTGAGCGGCGTGGTGTACAACGAGATGCAGGGCGCGCTGGCAGCCCCGGACGCTCAGCTCGAAGATGCGCTGGAGCGGGCCATGTTCCCCGACACGGCCTATGGCTTCGTCTCCGGCGGCGACCCGGCGTCCATCCCGGCGCTGACCTATGAGAAGTATCAGCGGGTGTACCGCCGCCACTACAGCGCCGACAACTGCTGCGTGACCCTGTACGGCAAGATGGATATGGCCGAGAAGCTGGACTTCCTCGACAGAGAATACCTGAGCAAGATGCCCAAGGGCACCAGCCAGCCCAAGCTGACCTTGCAAAGTGAGCAGCCGGGCGTCTGCGTGAAGATCCCCTACTACACCGAAAAGCCGGAGGCCGACGAGGTGCAGTGCGCACTGGCGTGGTACACCGGCGCCTTCGCCGACCGGGAGCGGCAGCTGGGCGTGGAGATTTTGCTGGACGCGCTGCTGGGCACCAACCAGTCCCCGCTGAAAGCGGCTCTGCTGGAAGAAAAGCTGGGCGCGGATATCGATGTGGGCTTCGATGACAGCACACTGCAGCCCGTTCTGGAGCTGGTGCTGCGGGGCGCGACCGAGGAAACGGCGGAACAGTTCGCCGCAGCGGTCCGCCGCGCGGTGGACGGCATCCTTGCCGAGGGCATCCCGGCAGAGCTGCTGCTGGCCAGCCTGAACGCAGCGGAGTTCGCTTCGCTGGAGCGGCCGGGCAGTCTGCCCGACGGCGTGCTGGACGCCATCCACGCCGCGACCGGCTGGCTCCACACCGGAGACCCGGCCCTGCTGCTCCACACGGACAAGCTCTTTGCCACCCTGCGGGAGAAGCTGGACAGCGGCTGGTTCAACGAGCTGCTGCGGGAGCTGTTTGCCCCCGCGCCGGTGCAGGTCATCCAAGTGCCGACCCTGCCCAAGAAGGACGACGAGAACGCCGTCCCCACCCGCACCGACGGCAAGCTGGTGCTGGACCACCCGCTGACCGTGGCCGACCTCGGCGAGGGCAACCCCAGCGCCGAAGGCGTGGTGGGCACAGTGGCCGGGGCAGAGCTGCTACACCACCCCTCCAAGGGCAGCCTGTACCTGAATCTCTACTACGACCTCGGCGGGCTGAGCGAGGAAGAAGTGCAGTATCTGGATATCCTGACCGATATGCTGGACGAGCTGGACACCCCGCGCCACACGGCCCGCGAGCTGAACACCCTGCGCAGCACGTGGCTGGGCGACAGCACGGCGTGCATCGCGTTCTGGACCGGGCGGCAGGAGGGAACCCCCTGCCACGCAAAGCTGGTGTTGAGCATGAGCTTGTTGGAGCGCAGCCTTGAAAAGGCCATCGAGCTGGGCGGGGAATTCCTGTACGAGACCAAGCTGACCGGCGAAAAGGCTGAGGCGGCGTTTGCCCGCGTGCTGAGCCAGCAGAAGCTGAACATGGAACAGCAGTTCATCCAGATGGGCAACCAGTATGCGATGGTCCGCGCCATGAGCCACTATGCAGTGGAATATGCGCTGAGCGAGGCTTGCAGCGGCGTGACCGGGTACAAGTTCCTCTGCGGTCTGCTGGAACAGGCCGACTGGGCGGCGCTGGGCAAAAAGCTGGAAGCAGTGCGGGAAAAGGTGCTGCACCACGCGGCCCTGACCATCAGCCTCCACGGCAGCGAAGCGGCAAAACAGAAGCTGGAAGCTCTGCTGCCCGGCAGTGCGTTCGCGGAAGAAGCCCGCGGCACGGCCAAACCCTACACGCAGGAGCTGACCGCCCCGGTGAACGAAGCCTTCCTCATTGACGGCGGCGTGAACTATGACATTCTGGCATGGCCGCAGGAGCGCAAGCCGGAGCGCCGGGTGCTGGCCCGCGTGATGAGCTACGAATACCTGTGGCACAACATCCGCGAGGTGGGCGGCGCCTACGGCACCGGGATGCTGACCCGCGCCGGGGCGGAGGCCTATTACACCTACCGCGACCCCCACATGGCCGAGAGCTACGAGACGTTTGCCAAGGGCCCGGCGGAGCTGGCCGCGCGCAGCTACACCGAAAAGGACCTGACCGATTCCATCGTGGGCACCGTTTCCGAGATGGACAAGCCCATGAAGCCCTGTGCCGAGGCGAAGGACCTCGACCGCCGGTACTTCTGCGGCATCACCGACGAGATGCTGGCGGCGGACCGCAGGGCGCTGTGCGGCGTGGACGAAGCGGCGCTGAAAGCGATGGCGGCAGACCTCGGCAAGGCCGCAGAACAGGGCACCCGCGTTGCTTTTGGCAGCAAGGAAGCTGTGGAAGCGGCAAAGGAACTGTTTGATCGCGTAGAGACGTTATAAATTCGGAAAAAGAAAAGGCTGACATGGCCGCTCCGGGTGGAGCAGAGGCTGTGTCGGCCTTTTTTGCGCAAAAAATTGGATGCCACCCCTCAAAAAATTGGAGGTTCGATTCCCTGTCTGCGAAAAAAGAACGCGGGCAGGGAACTTTTTGTACGCTCGGATTATACAAAGGGGATAACAAAAAACAAAAACTACTCTGTGGGCCCGCAAAAGGACACACTGCCGGACAAGACAAAAACGTGGTATCCTTTTGCCAAGCCAAAACGAAAGGATGTGAAACAAACCGAATGGCGCAGAAAAAACGATCCGCAGAGGGCAAGTGCCTTGAAAACCTTTACCGCGCCGCCGATACCCTGAGCGCGATGCTGGCGCTGGAGGTCAAGGAGCTGAGCACCCGCCAGAAAACGGCGCGGCGCGACGGCACCGAGACCAGCGGCATCGTGAAGGCGATGAAGGAGATCACGGCCATCCTGAAGGATGTGGCCGCTGTGACCAAGACCGTGAACGAGCAGGGGGCAGAGGCTGAGGGCGGAGAGTGCGGCGTGGTGCTGCTGCCGAAGGTGGAGGACGTATGAGGACTGGAACGAATGCAGCCGTGGTCTGGCGGCCTCAGCCGCGGCAGATGGAGTTCATGCGTCGGCCGGAGCCGGAGGCCCTGTACGGCGGGGCCGCAGGCGGCGGAAAAAGCGACGCGCTGGTGATCGAGGCGCTGCGGCAGGTGGATATCCCTCACTACCGGGCGCTGATCCTGCGCAAGACCTTCCCCCAGCTGAGCGACCTTGTGGACAAGAGCCAGCTCTACTACCGCAGGGCTTTCCCCGAAGCGCAGTACAACGCCACGAGCCATGTCTGGGTCTTTCCCAGCGGGGCGAAAATTTATTTCGGCTCGATGCAGCACACCAAGGACCGGACGAATTATCAGGGCAAGGCCTTCGATTTCATCGGGTTCGACGAGCTGACCCACTTCGAGTGGGAAGAGTACAGCTACATGATGAGCCGCAACCGCCCCACCGGCCCCGGCACACGGGTGTATCTGCGGGCCACCACCAACCCCGGCGGCGTGGGCCACGGGTGGGTGAAGGCCCGGTTCATCACCCCGGCCCCGCCCGGCACCCCCATCGTGGAGGAATATCCCATCCGAATGCCGGACGGCAGCGAAAAGCGGCTGAAGCGGGCGCGGGTGTTCATCCCGTCCAGCATCTTCGACAACCCCGCTCTGCTGGAAAATGACCCGGACTACCTCGCCAGCCTTGCGTCCCTGCCCGAAGCGGAAAAACAGGCCCTGCTCTACGGCAGCTGGGACAGCTTTTCCGGGCAGGTGTTCACCGAGTGGCGGAACGACCCCGGCCATTACTTCGACCAGCGCTGGACCCATGTTATCGAACCGTTTCCCATCCCGAAGCACTGGAAAATTTACCGGGGCTACGACTTCGGCTTTTCCAAGCCCTTCTCGGTGGGGTGGTACGCGGTGGACGAAGAGGGGCGGCTCTACCGGATCAAGGAACTGTACGGCTGCACCGGCCGCCCCAACGAGGGGCTTCGGATCGACCCGGTGGAACAGGCCCGGCGGATCCGGGAGGCCGAGCAGAACGACCCGGTGCTGCGGGGGCGGGTCATCCAAGGCATTGCCGACCCCGCTATCTTCGACGAGAGCCGGGGCGAGAGCATCGCGGCCATGATGGAGCGGAGCCCGAACTTCCTGCACTGGATGCCCGGCGACCACACCCGCCTTGCGGGCAAGATGCAGTTCCACTACCGGCTGGCGTTTGACGGGGAGGGCAAGCCGATGTTTCAGGTCTTCAATACCTGCAAACACTTCATCCGGACCATCCCGAATCTGGTCTACGACGAGAGCAATGTGGAGGACATCGACACCCGGCAGGAGGACCACATCTACGACGAATGCCGGTATGTGCTGATGGAAAAACCCATCTCGCCGCCACGCCGCACCGTGCGCCCCCCGCAGCCGGATGACCCGCTGGAGCTGCATCAGAGGGCGCGATTTTACCGGATCTAGCCCTCTCACCGCTCCATCCGCCTGACGGCGGCGTGTCGCGGAGCTCCCCCGAAGTGGGAGCTCTGCTTAGAGGAAGCCCCTCAGACGCTGCGCGTCAGCTCCCCGATGGGGAGCTTTGAGCGAAAAGATGAATCTTAAGGAATCGAATAAAAGCTCCCACTTTGGGGGAGCTGGCAAAGCCGTTAGGCTTTGACTGAGAGGGAAAGGATGCTGACGGAAAGGAGAACCTATGAAAGATGAGATTTTGAACAATACAGAGCTGCGGGAACTGCCCATCGGCCCGGAGGAGGTCGCGGAGGCGGCGGCCATCTTGCAGAAGTACAAGGCGGGCAAGGCTGCGCTGGACAAGCGGCTGGTGGACAACGAACTGTGGTTCCGGATGGGGCACTGGAAAAACTACCAGAACCCGATGATGGAGGGCAAGCCCCAGACGTCGAGCGGGTGGCTGTTCAACTCCATCGCCAACAAGCACGCCGATGCCATGGACAATTACCCGGCCCCCAATGTGCTGCCCCGCGCGGCGGATGACGAGCAGACGGCGCGGGTGTTGTCCAGCATTCTGCCCGTGGTGCTGGAACAGGCCGACTACGAGCAGGTGTACAGCGACACATGGTGGCGCAAGCTCAAGCAGGGCACCGGCGTCAAGGGCATTTTCTGGGACCCGGAACAGCACGGCGGCGTGGGCGAGATCGCCATCCGCCCCATGAACCTGCTGATGCTCTACTGGGAGCCGGGCGTGGAGGATATTCAGGCATCGCCTCACTTTTTCTCCCTGAACATGGAGAACACAAAGCAGTTGGAAGCCCACTGGCCCCAGCTCAAGGGTCACAGCGCCAGCGTGTTGGACGTGCCCCGCTTCATCCACGACGGCGGGCTGGACACCAGCGAAAAAAGCGTGGTGGTGGACTGGTACTACAAAAAGCTGGATGAGAATGGCCGGGTGCTGCTCCACTACTGCAAGTTCTGCAACGGCGTGGTCCTCTACGCCAGCGAGAACGACCCGGCGCTGGCCGGGCGGGGCTTCTACGACCACGGCAAGTATCCCTTCGTGTTCGACCCGCTCTTCATGGAGGAGGACAGCCCGGCGGGCTTCGGGTACATCGACGTGATGAAGGAGTGCCAGAACGCCATCGACCGGATGAATCACGCCATGGACGAGAACGTGCTGCTCTCCTCGAAACAGCGGTATGTGCTGAGCGACACGGCGGGGGTGAACGAAGAGGAGCTGGCTGATTTTTCCCGCGATATCGTGCATGTGGTGGGGCGGCTGAACGACGACAGCTTCCGCCCCTTGCAGACGGCGGGCTTGCAGGGCAACAGCCTGAGCTACCGCGCCAGCCGGATCGAGGAGCTGAAAGAGATCTCCGGCAACCGGGATATGACCCAAGGCGGTACTGCGGGCGGCGTGACGGCGGCTTCGGCCATTGCGGCCCTGCAGGAGGCAGGGTCGAAGCTCAGCCGCGACATGCTGAAAAGTGCCTACCGGGCCTTTGCCAAGGAGTGCTACCTCATCCTTGATCTGATGCGGCAGTTCTACGACGAGGAGCGGGTGTTCCGCATCGTGGGCGGCACCGGCGAAAACGAGTTCGTGCCCTTTTCCGGCGCGGCGCTCCGCCCGCAGCCCGGCGGCGTGGTGGGCGGCGTGGAATTGGGCAGCCGCGAGCCGATTTTCGACATCGTGGTGAGCGCCGAGAAGAAATCCACCTTCAGCCGCCTCTCTCAGAACGAGACGGCCAAGGAGTGCTACCAACTGGGCTTCTTTGCCCCGGCGAACGCGGACGCGGCCTTGGCGGCGCTGGACATGATGGACTTTGAGGGCATCGAGAAGGTGCGCCAGCGGGTGCGGCTGAACGGGACTCTCGCGCAGCAATTGACCGCCCTGCAGACGCAGCTCACCCGGATGCAGCAGATGCAGACCCGGCGGGCCCCGCTGACCGGCCCGGCCGACAACTTGACGACAAAGGCGGTGGCGCACGCCATGGGCCTTGGAAAGGAACAGTAAATGATCAAAGTGCTCTACAACGAACTGGACGGGCCGGAGGGGCTGACGCTCCGGCTGGAAGCGGCGGGCCACGCGGGTTACGCCCCCGCCGGGCAGGACATCGTCTGCGCCGGGGCAAGCACCCTGATGCAGGCTCTGGTGAGCTTGCTGGCCGGGGAGGAAAGCACCCGCAGCGACGCATGGGACGAGCCGGACGGCCCCCGGCTGGCGGTGGTGGCCGATGCCCCGAAGAAGCCGTGGGTGGAGGGAGCCTTCGAGCTGGCGAAAACGGGCTTTGCCCTGCTGGCCGAGCGCTACCCGGACAACCTCCGCTTTGCCGACGTGAGCCGCCGGGGCGAACGGGGGATGATGGACCTGCAGCTCTTCGCGGAGGGCGGCGAGGGCGCTGCCCCGGCTCTGAGCGCGGCCCAGACCCAACAGGCCATTGCCTCCGGCACCATGAAGCCGGGCAGTGCAAAAGCCGACGAGGCGGCACCGCCCGCACCGGAGGAAACGGCCGAAGAAACCGGCGGGGAAGGAGGTGAATCAGAATCCAAGCCGCAGCCGGAGCCGCCCCGCCCGCCGCCGCCGGGACTGGCGGATGCCGGAACGGTTTCCGGGCCGGGAGGTCGTGGACGGGCTCCACAGCCGCTGGGCCGCAGAGGAAGCGCTGATGCGCCGGGTGGTGCCGGAGTTCTCGCTGAAAGAGGAACTGCGCAACCCCGAAATGCGCCGTTTGATGCAGCTGCCCGGAATGCGGATGGCAGACGCCTACCGGCTGGCCCACTACAATGACGCGCTGCGCCAAGCGGCCCACGACGTAGAACAGGGCGTCGTGGAGCGCATCCGCCAGCGCGCCGCCCGCCCGGCGGAAAACGGCACCCGGCCCGGCAGCGCGGCGGTGACGGGAGCCGATGTCTCCCGGATGAGCCGCGCCCAGCGGGAAGCCTTGGAGCGGAAGGCACTGCACGGCGAACGGATCGTATTTTGAGGACCTGTCACCGCAGCGATCCGCCACCGGCGGCGTCTTGCGGAACTCTCCTAATAGGGGAGCTGAGAATCTATGAAACAACAAAGAAAGGGAAAATGTTATGAAAAAGCATGAAATGATCGACCTCCAGCTGTTCGCCGACGCATCTGCCGCGCTGAACAACACCACCAGCACTTCCGGCATGACTGCCGAGATGAAGACCTTCTACGAGAAGCGCCTCATCGATCAGGCCGAGCCGCGCCTCGTCCATGACCAGTTTGCGGATTACTACCCGGTGCCCCAGAACGGCGGCAAGACCATTGAGTTCCGCAAGTACGACAGTCTGCCCAAGGCGACCACCCCGCTGACCGAGGGCGTGACCCCCAACGGTCAGGCCCTGAACGTGACCACCATCACCAGCGACCTGCACCAGTACGGCGGCTGGACCCCGCTGACCGACCAGCTGCAGATGACTGCCATCGACAACAATGTGGTACAGGCCACCCGCGTGCTGGCCAGTCAGGCGGGCCGCACCATGGACAGCATCACCCGCGATGTGCTGGCCGGCGGCACCAATGTCATCTATGCGCCCAAGGTGGCGGCGGACGGCACCGAGTCCGTTGTGAAGAGCCGCGCCAATCTGGACAAGACCTGCACCCTGACCCCGAAGCTGTTCTTCCGAGCCGCCGCCCAGCTTGGCGCGATGAACGCCGACCCCATCGGCGACAGCTACATCGCCATCATCCACCCCTACGCTGCCTACGACCTGAAGACCAGCAAGGAGTTCATCGAGGTGCACAAGTACGCGGACCCGGAGGCCATGTTCCGGGGCGAGATCGGCAAGCTGGGCAACATCCGCTTCATCGAGACCAGCGAGGCGAAGATCTGGAAGGACGCCACCTGCCCGGCAGGTCTGGCCGTGTTCGGCACGCTGGTGCTGGGCGCCCACGCCTACGGCGTGACCGAGCTGGAAGGCGGCGGTCTGGAGCACATCGTCAAGCAGCTGGGCTACGGTGATGACCCGCTGAACCAGCGTGCGTCCGTGGGCTGGAAGGGAATGCGCGCCGCCGAGCGTCTGGTGGAGCAGTACATGATCCGCATTGAAAGTGTGTCGAGCTACTCGGCCAGCGCATCCGCGAACTAAGGAGGAGTACTATGAAGATCAAGCTTTTCAAGGACAACAGCCGGTACAAGGAAGATCTGTTCGTCAGCGTCAACGGGGTGAATTATAAGATTCGCCGGGGCGTTGAGGTGGAGGTGCCGCCGGAGGTGGCCGAGGTGCTGGAGCACAGCCAGATGCAGGACGAGCGGACCGCCGCCCGCATCGCGGCTGCCGAAAACGGCGTACAGTAACAAACAGCGGCCCGGCCGGGAAGATCGCCCAGCCGGGCCTTTTTCGAAAGGAGCGATGAGATGACTGTTAGAGAAGCGCTGGACCGCGCCGCAGAGCTGCGGCCGGGGTGCAAGCTTTCGGACGAGACGCGCAGACGCTGGCTCTGCGAGGAGGACGCCATGCTGCGCAAGCTGTATTTTGAGAAAAGCGGCGCGGCCGGGTATGAAAAAGTCGGTGCCGATGCGGCATGGTCTGGCAGCACTCTGCCGGACAGCACGGAGCTGCTGGTGCCGGTGCCCTACGACACCCTCTACCCCCATTTCCTCTGCGCCCGCATCGACGCGGCGCTGGGGGAGACCGACCGCTACGCCGGGGAACAGGCGCAGTACAACAGCATCCTGAGCGGACTGGCCGCCGGGCTGCGGCAGGAGAACCTGCCCCGCCGCCGGGTGCGCTGGCGCTGGTGAGGAGGGAAAAACGATGGCACTGGCAAACCGTGCGGGGCTGAAAAACACCCGCACCCTGCTGCGGGCCTTCGGTGGGCTGAATGAGACGTACAGCTGCACCGAAGCCGAATGCAGCAGCGGCAAGAATTTCTCGGCCCGGAATTTCCCGGCGCTGAGCACCCGCATCCCCCGCCGGAAGCTGCGGACGGCGGCCCCCGTGAACGGAATGTACCACCTGAACGGGCTGCTGGTGGTGGAAGGGACGAATCTCTGCTACAGCACCGACGACGCCCCGCAGACGGTGCAGACCGTGGAAAATGCCGTGACCGACAGCAAAAAGGTGCTGGTGGGCATGGGCACCAAGATCATCATCTTCCCGGACAAGGCGGCTTTTGATACGAAAGACCTGTCCGTGACACCGTTGGCGGCGGCGTGGACCAATGGGAACGCGGATGTGGTGCTGACGCCCTGCGACGCGGCGGGGAAGACCTACACCGTCAAGAACCGGGGCCCCAAGGAGCCGACAGACCCCGCAGACGGCGACCTGTTCCTCAAGGTGGTCAACTCGCAGGTGCCCTACAGCAGCGAAAGCATCCTCGAAATCTACAGCGAGGCTTCGGGCAACTGGTCAGCCATTGAACTGAACTGGTGCCGGATCGAGTGCAAGGGCATCGGGGCCGATTTTGCAGTCTGGGATACCGTGACGCTGAGCGGCATCAAGGACGACGATGGCGGGTATTGGAAGGGGCTGAAGGGTGACCGCATCGTCTACGCCCGCGGCGAGGACTGGGTGCAGGTTCGGGCCGAGCCCGGCGGCGATTACTTCTACGGCACCCTGACCAAGAGCGGAGACGTCATCCGCTGGAAGAGCATCGACGGCAAGGGCAGCGGCTTGGAGGGTAGCCCCGACCCGTTCCGGCTGGAGCGGCGGGTGCCCGACCTCGATTACCTGACCGAGTGCGACAACCGGCTGTGGGGCTGCTCCAAGGCGGAAAATGCCATCTACGGCTGCAAGCTGGGCGACCCGACCAACTGGTTCTCCTACCGAGGCATCGCGGAGGACAGCTACGCCGTGACCGTGGGCAGCGACGGGGATTTTACCGGCGCGTCCACCTGTCTGGGCTATGTGCTCTTTTTCAAGGAGAACTGCATCCACAAGCTGTACGGCTCCAAGCCCTCGGACTTTCAGCTCAGTGCCATCCGCTGCCGGGGCGTGGCGCGGAACGCCAGCCGCAGCCTCTGCGTGCTGAACGAGACGCTGTACTACCTCTCGCCGGACGGTGTGATGGCGTGGGACGGCAGCGTGCCCAGCAAGGTATCCGAAAAACTGAACACCGCCCGGCTGTCCAATGTGCGGGCAGCAGTGGGCGGTGCGCTGGATGGACGGTATTACCTGTATCTCGTGCGGGACAGCGGCGGGGAGAAGCCCGAAGAGCGGCTGCTGGTCTACGACACCGAGCGGGGCCTGTGGCAGGAGGAGAACGGCTGCTCCTACGAGATGGCCAGCACCGGCGGCCAGCTCTACCTCTGGGACGGGGCGGACATCTGGGCTGCCGACCCCAGCCGCGAAAGCGACTGGCAGACCACCGAGGGCGTGGAGGCGACCATCCCCTTTGAACTCATCACGGGGGATATCGGGCTGGATGGGGCGGAGGACCGCTACCTCTCCCGGCTGACCCTCCGGCTGGACGCCGACTGCGCCAGCACCGTGGCGCTGGAAGTGAGCTATGACGGCGGCGGGTGGGAGCCTGTGGCCGCGTGGCAGGGGGGGGGGCCGCGGGAGGAAATTTGTCCAAGGACATATTGCA
>OGOP01001877.1_pt1 | contig 13853 bp, 11 predicted proteins | sample 1552591 | NCBI WGS metagenome assembly OGOP01 (sample SAMEA2580120, study PRJEB22360) | human gut metagenome | biome: human gut; feature: human-associated habitat; material: faeces | place: Denmark | collected 2008/2010 | reverse complement strand
AAATATCTGCATACAGTTATAAATATTTTATAGCATAAACTAAATTCTTGCAACCAAAAATATAATAGCAGGGAGTATAGCATTAATTGTTGCTATACTCCCTGCTAATTTCACCTTTACAGCTTCCATTTTTCAATCACACATTGATGTTCTTTTGTCTTTTTATCGTAATTTATTCCAACAAGAAGCAAATTACCCTTATAATCCTTCAAGGCTTCCACATACTGTCTCGACTTTATCTGTGAAATGGCGCCATCAACATTCTTATCATATTTCAATTCAATAACAACTGCCGGCTTATCCAAATGACTCACTCTTGGAATAAAGCATACATCAGCAAAGCCTTTTCCTGTTGGTAATTCACGAACTATTGAGTAATACTCCCTGGCCGAATAAAATGCCAAATTAATTGTACAGCTTAAAGAATTCTCATCATTATACCGTAAAATAGATATCTCATTATGTGCCTTATCAATTCCGTCAGCAACCGCAGCACCATTCATATTCCACAAACTCTCAAGCAATTTTTGTGATGCTTTTATTGATTTTGATACTTCATCCCAATCCATTGTACTAATTGCATTAAGATATTCCTTTGACACCTCTCGATTTGGAATTGAAACCTCTTCCGTCTCACTATCATATGTCAGGTAGCCAAGATGTACTAAAAGTGTAAGCACATCATCCTTTGTGGCAAATGATGTCATGTCATTTTCAAATGTGCCTGTATTTATTTTCTCACTTTCACCGGCAAGCATTTTAATCACGGCATCTTTTAGACCATCCATATTCATTTGAATATAAACCTTGAGAGCCTCGTAAGTTTCAGTCTGATTCCAATAAGTACCAAATTTATGCTTTAGCATGGCTTCTACTACAGACTTCGGACTGTACATCGCATATTTCTTTACTCCATATTTGCTATGGGACACGAGCTTATATCCATTGTACCATGCCCTTGCCTCTTCAAAGTCCATATCATATCTGTCACACAATTCTCTGACCTCATCATCTGTAAAGCCAAAGTACTCTGCCAAAGCTCCCATATCTGTCATGGAATATTCCGTGAACATATTAAGAGCAGAATGTGAACCATATTTTTTAATCGGCAGTATACCTGTCATGTATGCAAGCGCTATATAGTCTTTATCCTTAAGCCAGCCTCTCAAAAAATCAAGGTATTTCTTCTGCGCTTCTTTATCCTGCGTAAATTCTCTAAACAGACAATCCCATTCATCAATAAGAATCACAAACGGCCTGCCTGTAGACATAAAAACATCCTGCATTACTCTCACAATATTTGACTTGTCCCGAAAAATAATATCCTTACACTCTATTGAAAAATCATCCGTAATGTATTCGCACAACATTTTAAGCATATCATCAACACTGTGTGTAACACTCAAAAAGTCCTGCATATTAATTTTGAGTACATCATACTTGTTAATATGTCTGTCATACGACTCATCATGACTTATTTTAAGGCCTTTAAATAAATTTTCTGCATCAGTCTTTCGACCATAATATGCTGAAAGCATATCCATGGCCATTGACTTTCCGAATCGCCTTGGACGGCTTACACACATATACCTTTGTAATGTATTTATACACTTATTCGTTTCTTTAATCAGACCGCTTTTGTCAACAAAAATCTCTGAATTTATCGCAAGCTCAAACGATCTTCCTGTCGGATTAACGTAAATGCCCAATGAATATGCCTCCCTGTTAATATGTTACTCTATATTATACCTGCTATTTACTGGTTTGCAACAATATTTATCTATTGTATTATTGATAAGCAACGTTATTGCTATAAAAATAGACTTAACTACTAATTCTACAATAACGCAGCATATTATGATTGTGTATAGATTCATATGCTGATATTTCAATTCACACTCCCACGAGAGGAACGACGGCAGGTACAGGCACAGCCACTAACCTTGCAGAATTTCAATCCACGTTCCCACGAGAGGAGCGACCATATTACACAATCGTTCGTATTCAGGTTCTTCAATTTCAATCCACGCTCCCACGAGAGGAGCGACCATTTCCAACGGACTTTGTGACGGCTTTTATGCCATATTTCAATCCACGCTCCCACGAGAGGAGCGACTTCACCGGGGACTACACCTTTGAGGTGACACTGATTTCAATCCACGCTCCCACGAGAGGAGCGACACATAACGCCGGAACAGTGGGAACAGCTAAAGAATTTCAATACACGCTCCCACGAGAGGAGCGACCCGTCCGGCGGTATTCTTTGCCACTTATAAGCGTTAATTTCAATCCACGCTCCCACGAGAGGAGCGACGGGTCAATCTCTTCATCATTTCTCTATATCCGGCAAATTTCAATCCACGCTCCCACGAGAGGAGCGACCTTGTGGATGGTGTTACAGGCTCAGACAGATATATTTCAATCCACGCTCCCACGAGAGGAGCGACTACATCTGTTGAGGCACTGTCCGTTTCGATGGGAATTTCAATCCACGCTCCCACGAGAGGAGCGACAAGCTCCGGCTCCTGCCATAGTGGCACCACTTGCATTTCAATCCACGCTCCCACGAGAGGAGCGACCATTATCACCGTATGTTCCCGGTATCCTTGATACATTTCAATCCACGCTCCCACGAGAGGAGCGACACAACCTGTGCACCTTATGCACTCGGTATCATTGATTTCAATCCACGCTCCCACGAGAGGAGCGACAGTAACCAAAGTAACCGGAGGGGTTATAATAGGTATTTCAATCCACGCTCCCACGAGAGGAGCGACGCTTTATCGGAGTAGGCATTGTGGCACTTGCAAAAAAATTTCAATCCACGCTCCCACGAGAGGAGCGACTATATTACAGTGAGCCTTTTGATGATTATGAAGAATTTCAATCCACGCTCCCACGAGAGGAGCGACCGTTTCTGTCATGCACATCTCCTGCATAGAACGGCTGATTTCAATCCACGCTCCCACGAGAGGAGCGACGACCGTGAAAGTTCCGGTCAGAGAATTTGCAGACATTTCAATCCACGCTCCCACGAGAGGAGCGACGCAGCCGGAGTGCGCAGGGTACATATCACGGAGATTTCAATCCACGCTCCCACGAGAGGAGCGACCAAAATCCGGGTAGTTTAGTAAATAGTGCAACAATTTCAATCCACGCTCCCACGAGAGGAGCGACAGTCCGACAATCGTTATCAACGGGGACAAGCCGATTTCAATCCACGCTCCCACGAGAGGAGCGACATCCCCTGTCGGCGCTATGTTCGTTGGCAATAATATTTCAATCCACGCTCCCACGAGAGGAGCGACGAAAAACGGAAAAGCGTTGTTATTAACGGACGATATTTCAATCCACGCTCCCACGAGAGGAGCGACTTTTAAGGACTGCTACGGGCTTTTGTGCCGGATATTTCAATCCACGCTCCCACGAGAGGAGCGGCTCTATAGCCCTCTCGAAGTCCTCTCGGTAAAGCTATTTCAATCCACGCTCCCACGAGAGGAGCGGCTTCACATTTCTTCTTGCTTAAAATCTTCATTCTATTTCAATCCACGCTCCCACGAGAGGAGCGGCGCTGTAGAGCGTGAAATAAGAGCACGTTACAATGATTTCAATCCACGCTCCCACGAGAGGAGCGGCTTAAAGCACCATCGGGCTCGAAATTGATGTCTGATTTCAATCCACGCTCCCACGAGAGGAGCGGCGCAAATAGCCGACAATTTCAAGCATATTGTGCAATTTCAATCCACGCTCCCACGAGAGGAGCGGCCCAGCCCCCAAATATCGCAAAAACTACGATAAGATTTCAATCCACGCTCCCACGAGAGGAGCGGCGCAACCTCCGCAACAACCATAAGGCACATTGGCATTATTTCAATCCACGCTCCCACGAGAGGAGCGGCTATCAGTAGTTAAATACACGTTACTTCCAGCAGATTTCAATCCACGCTCCCACGAGAGGAGCGGCAGCAATATTGCACAAAAAATTTGTTTATTTTTATACAATACCGACAATAAATATATAATAAGATAAATAACAAGTAAAACCAAAAACCTATTATTCATTTTATTGTACAAATTTACAAGTAATTTCAGGTGCGAGACAACCGGTACATTCATGTTTACTTATCTTTCGCACCACATTTTATAATATCAATGTCTGATCAGCAGGAATCCCACGGTCAACACCAACATGTTCTATCTTCGTCTGATAACGATTTCCTAAATAATAGAATCTGAGACTATCCACATCTTTATCAATAAGATCCGTTAATATGGCCTTTAGCATCACACATTGAGCATTATCTAGTATACATTCAAACACAGAATTCTGAACTCTTCGCCCATAATTTACACATTGTTTAGCTACTTTTCTCAACCTGGTTTTTCCTTCAGCAGTTTCAGTATTCACATCATATGTAATCAATACAAGCACGCCATCACCTCATTTCCATAAAAATACAGGGTACTCATCCAAATCTCCCCTTAAATATCTTGCCAACAGCATTGCCTGTACAAATGGAACCATTCCCCATTCCACCTTTTCATTAAGATATGGGTGTGTAATAATCTCCTTTTTCTTGTTTTGCCATTCTGATAGTAATTTTTTACGAATATCTGTATCCATCAATACAGCACCGTTTTCTTTTTTTGTAAAACTCTTGCCATTTACAATCTTTTTATTAATCAATGATAAAACAAATCTATCAGCCATGACTGCTCGCAATTCTTCTATAAGATCTAATGAAAGTGATACTCTACCGGGACGTTCCGTGTGCATGTAACCAACATAGGGATCTAACCCTACAACCTCTAGCGCTGATGTAATTTGAGTTGTAAGCAATGTATACGTAAACGACAACATTGCATTTACATTATCAAGAGGCGGACGCCGATTTCTCCCTTGAAAGAAAAAATCTTTCTTTTGTTGTAAAATCAACTCATCAAATACGCCAAAATATATACTTGCTGCTTCACCTTCATATCCTCTTAACTGATTCATAGACTGTGAATTTTGGATATAATCAAGAAATTCTTTCAGTTTTATAGATGCTTTTTTTACCTTATCCACATCTATCTGCATTGAATGATCTCTAATTGCTCTTTCTAGAACCCATCTTGAATTATACACTTTTCCAAGAATACAGTTTTTTGCGATTTCCAGGCACTTTATATCTTCACTACTGCTTTGGAATTGTTGTTTCCTTAGCACGACATTCCCCTTAACTTTGCCTGAAACTCTTGCAAGAAATTTTCCCTGTGGTGTCAGATAACAAAGAGAAATATTTCTATCCGCACAAGCTCCCATTAATGCCGGACTTGTTCCTCTATATCCAAATGAAATTATTGCTTCGAGATTGTGTAAAGGTAATCTGCCTATTTCATTTTTATCATCATATACAACAACATTTTCTCCATCCAACCCCAGATAACTATTTTCCGATGTAACATACAATGTATTCAATAATTTCTTCATAACGTTTCCCCCAGCATCTTATTGATATACGATTTCACCGAACCACTTTTATCAATCTTTGGCATACAAATATCTTTTAAAGAGCAAGATACACACCTTTTCGACGTTTTGACCTTAGGTGTATAATTTCGATCATAATAATCATGCATTTCTCCAAATATTTTTTTCACTTCATCCCGAAGTTCATCTGTAAACACTATCGGTTTGCGTCTTCTTGTCTCACCATAAAATATAGCACCCTCCGTTATTTTTGTTGAAAACATTTCTTCCAGACACATAGCCTGCGCCATTAGCTGAAGTTCATCTTCGTTTGACGCTTTGGGTTTCCCCTTTTTGTACTCAATTGGATATAATGAATAGGTTCCACGATGTCCATAGAGCTTCACTCCATCTTCACATTTGTGAAATTCAACAATATCACACTCCCCACTCACACCCATGCTTCTTGAGGATACAGGAAGAGCTCTGACAACCAGAATATCTTTTCTCTTTTCTGTCAGATATGGATCATGCGCTTTTTTATGCATAAGTTCGCCAATAACAGTATGTTCATTTTCAGCCCACTGCTGCTCAACATGAATAAGCGCCCATTGTCTTCTGCAAAATTTAAAATGCTGTATTCCAGAAATCATCAGATAATCATCTTGAGAATATTCCATTAAATCATCCTTTTCACTTCTACCGTATCCGGTATCTCATCATCATTAATAGTAACTGTATAATCCTGATATTTTCTTGGATATTGTATATCATCATTTTTCTGCACTTTAACTGCATCAAATAATTTATAAGCAGGACAGTCACCAAGCTCTTTACTATGCTTAAAAACAATAAGCTCACGAACTGCCATCTTTCCTCTTGCAGCAGAATGGTCATTTTCAAACATATTTATTATTGCATTCCATAACAATTCTAGATCTTCCTCAGAAAATCCAGTAACTTTTCTTGCAAGATTTGCTGAAATATAACCTTCTACACGATACAAGCCATATGGAACAATACTCTTTCTTCCCATCTCGTTACTCTTATTCTCAGCATCTTTTTCTGTTGTAATGGCAACTCTCGTAATAGTTACCTCCTGACTAATAACAGGATCAATACTTCTTGCAAATCCAAGCTGTACAGGACCTCTTACCTGCCCACAATTCAATGAAGCTTTAACAAAAGTCGTCATTACAGCACCAAATGCACGAATATCATAAAAATTTCTGCACATATAATCCCTTAATTTTATATCTGCATCCTTATCTGACTTTTTTAGTTTTTTTAATGCTTCTGTAACCTTTTTATCTTCATCATCATTTATACCAAGACTTTTGCATGCCTCCCTGTCACTTCTGTTAAGAGGAACATTCTCCTTGATATAAATTTTATATCCATCTTCGTCCTCCTTCACAGTCTCTATGTAATTTCGGATCTTACGTTTTAAGCATACATCAGTTACAATTCCTAAGCCACTTTCCGGATCAATTCTTGGCATATTGCCAGCGTCAGGATCCCCGTTAGGATTTCCATTTTCAACATCAAATAAAACAACAAACTCATATCTGTTTTTAATAACCTCTCCCATTTATTTGTCCTCCTTTTTTTCATACTTCTTTTGTGTCTGATGATAATATCCCAACATGAATTTTCCTTGTTCTTCTAAAGACAAACTCCGTGGAAATAATACTAATTTTTTCATAAGGTTTCCTATTATTTTTTCATAAAAAATCTTAGAACCGCTACCTTTTTCACGCTCAAGTTTTTTTATATGACTATTTTCTAATTTAAATAAAATTGGAAAAACAGATGCAGGCGTAGCGCATGCTGAATTAAAATACCTGTCTTTAATTGTAGCATTTATTCCCTGATTCGCCTCCTTTTGGATTGACTCCAAAACTGAAAATAATCTTCCCAATATGTATGCAGTGTCATTGCATGTTTCTTCTAATCCCATGTAGTTTTCTCCTTCCTTCCATGAATAATTTTTTATTAAATAAGCCTTGATAATTGAAGCTCTTCCCCATGTAACATTTCCCTGCTCAGATCGTATTCTGATAACAGTGTCTGTATAAAGACTTGCAGGATATCTGTTTCCCGATAAAATACTTTGAAGTACCATTGCAGACATATTAGGGATTGGAGTCTTATCCTTTGAATTAGGATTGACAGTCTCTCTTAACAATTCATATACGCTCAGATATTTCTTTTCCACCCACAACGGTTTCACAATATCCAACCGTTTATAATGTTCTTTTATATTTTTTAAAATATCACCAAATGTGTTTTGATAAAAGAAACGAACAGATAACCTCGCAGCATTCGGTGCAAGGCATAAAATATAAAATGACTGCTCAAAGTCCATCTGAACATTATCTACATCCACATATCTTGATTTTTTCAAGCTGTCAAATATTCTTTGAAGCTGTTCCTCATTATCTATATGAGGATTCATAACAAAACTAAATGTTTTCTGATATTCTTCCATGCCATTTTCAGCCCAATAAACCACCATGGAATCACCTAATTGAAATGTCTTATCCCTATTACTCAACAAATAATTCAATGCAGTTGTATATGCAAACTCTGCATATTTTCCTACAGGTGCATTATAGCTCTGTTCCTTGCCATAAGATTCAAATGCAGGTGCATTAAACGAAACCAAAGCAGCTCCACTTGTCTGTGCTCCTGGAACACCTTTTATTCCACGATGAATTCTTGCTATCTCCGTTTTTTCACCAGTTGCAAGACAAATACCATCATTGGTATTTTCTGTCTGATGTACAACATAGTTGTCCCAAATTTTTTTAATTGTATCATTATCCTGTGCGAAATCATTTCCCATACAGAAGATGACATTACCACCCTCATTTAATTCATCTGATTTTTCTCTTACACATGCATTATCATAAGCCGTCTCTGGATTCCATAAATTAAAAAAATTACAAATTGCATTTGCCATAGGCTCATCAACATTCTTTAACAACGCTAAATGTTTTTCCTTCGCTGCCTGAAAGCACTCCTGCACCCTTGCATTAGTTCCGCTTTGATCAATCCCTAGCATGTATTTTACATTATCACAGAGAAAATTAGCTGCCACGCCCGATGAACGTGTAACCATTTCAGGAACACTCTTCGCAACTGGAAGAAAAACCTTCTTTTTTCCACTAGTCTGTTCTGTTTTTAGTGGATAAATTTCTTTGATTTTCCCATTAGGATTTAAATCTATTGCATAAGAAACCTTGGCCTGACACCAGCCTCTCTTCGGCACCAGATTATTCTCTGCAAGATTCTCATATTCTTTCACTAATGCCTGTAAGATCATCTTATCACCTCACAGTCCCTTAAATCTATTACTCCACGCTTCATCACTGCTCTAAAAAATATTGGACTAATATTGCCTCTTTCACAATCACTATAATCCATATCATATAGCATAAATCCCAAATCTTTCTCCGGAATATTATCATAAAATGTATGTATATCTTTCTCTTCACAAAGGCAAAAATTTGCTGGAAACTCACGACAGCCAAAATATGGCATATGATGACATTCCCCACGCTTAAGTCTTCTCATCATAATATCCTTAAATTTCCCGGGATTATCTGTATTATTTGCTTTTTCCGTCATCTCAAAATGTGCCTCTATAACATAAGACACATCCTTCAAAATAAGAGATGCCCTCTGTACAATATCATCCTTTGTACTTATGTACAAAGGATGATCCGCACCATTATATACCTGTAATATATTATTTGCGGAAGCTTTACTTTTTATCTCATTTCTTCTGACACTGGTAAATCTGATTGGATTTTTCACATAGATTTTATCAATCACCCAACTCAATCCCGGATGCCAATATATCGCCTCAAGTATTCCCCTTGCTGCCGATGGAGTCATAACATCATATGAGCATCTCTCAACCTTCATTTCCGGTCGTGAGAATAATGCATAATCTCCCCATACCTTAACTCTTACACCTACTCCCATTTACAGGACATCTCCTTCCTCATAACAAGCTGCAATGTAGTCTCGTGGCTGATAATAAAAATCGGTATTATAATTTGATATCTTGTCACTTATCCACGAATGATACACTTTCCATATACCATGAAGTATCTCATCATCACTAAAACAATCCTCTATCAATCTCTCATATACTTCGCCAATATCCCAGTAATCCGGAATCCTATATTTACAATCATGTATATTATCATAATTTCCATTATTCATACTGCATTCCGTAATAAACTCATCTGCAACTTTTTCAATTGGTTCGCAATGGAGAATATCTGCATATTTATATATACGTTTAATCCGTTCTTTTGTCAGTAAATCAACCACCTCATAACGTTTCCTTTTAATCTGCCTGCCAATATATTCAATCAGACTGCATGTATAGAATAGATTATTATTATTTTTAACCGCCATAAACAACCTCATTTCCAACATATCTCAAAGTACTAAGCGCACTTACCGTATGAAAACTTATTTGATGAGTCGGATGATTAAACTTCGCCAGTTCCCAAAAAGCTGCTCTGCTTATCTTTCCATCAATATAATTCTGTATATAATTATATATTGTATCATCAGCCATAGGTCCTTCAACAATATCATACGAGTGCGCTATTCCTCTTCTGCAATCAACAATAAAATCAAGCCATTCTTCTGTCATTTTTTCAAATACAAGATACTTAAGCTTTGAATTTTCAGTATATTCATATTTATTCAAATAGCCTCGCGTTCCATATCTCGTTGCCCATCTCACTGCCTGCTCTGGCATCTGTGTGCAATAAAACCCAAAATAAAAATCCTTGTTATAACGAGCTGTTCTAATTTCAGGAAATTCTACTATTTCTTTACTTCCATGATATAAAATCATCACCCTACTCCTTTATCTAATTTATTTCACGTACATTATCTTCTTATGTTTTAAATAATACTACTTCAAACATTACTAATCAACACTTTTCAATTCTTATTTAAAATTTTATTGAAATAATTCAATTCATATTGTACAATTACATTTGTCAGGCTAATCCTGTGGATTGAAATAATAATATTTTTAATAATGCAAATAAATGGCTGTGTTTATAATTCACACAGCCATTTAAATTACAGATATAAATCCATTCCAGATTCCACAGACAAATTTAATCCCTTGTCATCTGTATACATTTCTTCATCTACCAATTCATAAAAATTCTCTATATCCGATGTTATTTCCTTAATTATACCAGCACCATACAAAGTATCAAAAAGCTGATTATATATCTGAACACAGTACTGGGATGCCTTTCTCATTCTGGCTTTTCCATAACCCTGATTTTTTATTTCAAATAATAAATCCTTAGCTTCCTGCTCTATCGGAATAAATACAATTCTTGTATTTTCCTCAATCAAATGAAATTTTTCTGATACCGTCTCAAAATTATATTTCCAATCCTTGAATTCGCCTATAATATTCTTTTTATCCAAATCATTTTCTCTAAAATGATATAGCCTTTTGAAATATTCTGTAATGCATTCAAGATTAGAAATATCATGATAATCTTGCAATAACCCTTTAGTGATTGAGCTTTGCAGACTTTGTCCCGGCACTGTTTTCATTCCATTTATATCAAAAATATAAACTTTACTGTTTTCTTTTTTCTCAATTCCTTCTCGGTTGCATCTACCTGCTGCCTGTATTACCGAATCTACTCCTGCTACTTGACGATATACTGAATTAAAATCAAGATCTACTCCCGCCTCTACCAAACTTGTTGAAATAAGCACACATGATTTTGATTTATCACTCATTCTTTCTTTAATCTGTGCAAGTATCTTTTTACGATGCTTAGGATACATACTTGTTGATAAATGATACACACCATCACCACTTAACTGTTCGTAAAGCTGCTGTGCACATTTTTTTGTATTAACAATACACAGTGCTCTTTTTTCAGTCTTCAATCTTTCAATTAAAGTATCAAATTCGATTATCCCAAGATTTTCGTATATAACTCTTTTAAAAAATTTAAACTGCTCATTTATATTCGGGCATAATTCAATATACCGTCTGTGTTGATCAAATATACTGTCTAAGGCCGGTTGTGTTGCCGTACATAAAACAATACTTGTCCTATAGAAATCCATTAAATTTTCCATCATGGCAATGCATGGTTTCAAATATTCCAATGGCAACATTTGTGCCTCATCAAATATAACCACAGAATTCGCAATATTATGAATTTTCCTACACTTAGATGACCTGCTTGCGAATAATGATTCAAAAAATTGAACATTAGTCGTGACAATTACAGGTTTATCCCAGTTTTCGCTGGCAAGCTGCATCGGTTTTAATTCTTCAGAATCCCCATAATCGACATTACAATGATTCTCAAGAACATTATCCTGCCCAAGTATTTCACGAAACACCTGAGCATTCTGTTCTATAATGCTAGTATATGGAATAACATATATAATATGCTCCATTTGATGCCTGACTGCATGCTTTAACGCAAATGCCAATGAGGCAATTGTTTTTCCACCACCTGTTGGAACAGTCAGGTGAAACAATCCCCTATCATTCTCACCTGCTATCAGACAGGCTTTTAATATCTCAGTTCTTCTACCGTTTATCGAATTAAGATCATCATTTTCTAACCATGAACCAATATGTCTTTCCAGTCTTGCTAATAAAGATGCCATTTCTTCACCCGATGTTCGTTCCACATGGTTATTCTTCATAAAACTTTCTGTTTCAAGAAAGTCCGCATCAACAAGACATGAATATAACATCCTCATAAAAATCCCCATTGAAAAATGAGGATTTTGTGTTTTACAGCTCTCAAAAGGATCACTTTTTATTTGTGGAATTTCTACCTCCTGTCTATATGCCTGATAATCACATATTGATTTTCTATATCGTTCTTCAAGCTTATAGTAATCCATTAGTCCAGAATGATGTCCTGCAATAGCATATTGTAATATAGAATAATATCCACCTTTTTCATTACATAATCTCATTCCAGCAGTAGAATGGTCTACTCTGTCATTCGTATTAAACTGTATTTTATGTTGAAATTCTTTGGAATACTTACCTAGATCATGTAACATACCTATGCAATATCCCCACTCATATTTTCCAAATGATTCTGCAAATTTTCCGGCTAATTTGGCAGTTCCATCCAAATGATCAATAAGCCTTTGCTTTCTTTCTTCTTCTATATGCGCAATATATTCCATTTATATCACCAGATTCATCTTTACACTCCCACAATCTCATCAATCATCCTAAGCTCTTCCTCAGAGAAGCCTGTGCCCTCCATAACCTTTAAGTTTTCAAGAATCTGCTGTGGCTTTGAGGCGCCGACAAGCACGCTTGTCACGTCATCATCCTTTACCACCCACTTAAGAGCCATCTGTGCTAGTGTCTCACCACGTTTTGCGGCTATATCGTTTAGCTTCTTAATCTGCTCGATGTGTGGAGTGAGCTTTTCCTGATTTAAAAAGCGGCCGTCTGTCTTTATACGGCTATCCTCCGGAATACCGTTTATGTAACGGTCTGTGAGCATGCCCTGTGCGAGCGGGCTGAAGGAGATGATGCCCTTTTGACACTCTCTTGCTGCCTGCTTCAAGCCGTTTTGCTCTATTGTACGGTTGAAGATATTGTATGAATTCTGGTTGATGATAAACGGACATTTCAAATCAGTAAGAATCTCGCAGGCTCTCTTCATGGTCTCGCCGTCATAATTTGACAGTCCGACATAGAGTGCTTTTCCGCTTTTTACTATCTGGTCGAGTGCTCCCATTGTTTCCTCAAGCGGTGTCTCAGGGTCCATTCTGTGATGATAGAAAATATCCACATAGTCGAGTCCCATTCTCTTAAGGCTCTGATCAAGGCTTGCAATCAGATACTTGCGGCTGCCCCAGTTGCCGTATGGTCCCTTCCACATATCATAGCCTGCCTTTGAGCTGATGATGAGCTCATCGCGGTATGCTGACAGATGCTCCTTCAGGATAAGCCCGAAGTGCTTCTCTGCGCTGCCGTATTCAGGACCATAGTTGTTTGCCAGGTCAAAGTGAGTGATGCCATGGTCAAAGGCTGTGAAGCACATCTGCTTCATGTTGTCATACGATGAAAAATCACCGAAATTGTGCCATAGACCAAGCGATACAACAGGAAGCTTAAGTCCGCTCCTGCCGCATCTGTTATATCTCATTGTGTCGTATCTCTTTTCGTCTGCTGTGTACATATTTACCTCCCGCATAAATACATGATATTTTACCCGATAAATTATTATACTACAGCAGACTTGATTTTTCTATTGTTAAATAAAATCCTCCGTCAGCTTTCCATGCTTCTCATAATTTGTCACACGCGCTATCTTGTTTTCATCATCCACAAACACAA
>OGOP01001872.1_pt1 | contig 13865 bp, 6 predicted proteins | sample 1552591 | NCBI WGS metagenome assembly OGOP01 (sample SAMEA2580120, study PRJEB22360) | human gut metagenome | biome: human gut; feature: human-associated habitat; material: faeces | place: Denmark | collected 2008/2010 | reverse complement strand
ATATGACAAGATTATTTTTCACAATACGCCCCACAAAACTGACCTCCGCCTCAAACTTTTTGTTAATTTCATTAATATATTATCACCGATATGCGGATTTAACTTTTTAAGGAAATTGAAAATAGTAAACGCCTTTTTTCTCTTTCCTAACAATACCACACTCAATTGCTCTTTTTAGTATCCGAGATGCAGCATTTTCGCTTATTTCAAATCGATTCGCTACAATTTGTCGATTGAAGGGATACTTATCTTCATAAATCGCCATTAATTTAGCAAGTTTATCCACAGTTCTTGGTTGAAACTTATTTCCAGTTTTTTGCCGTATATTAGTCTTCCACATTTCAAGCGTCATTTTTTCTCCTGTAAGTTGCATTTCTCCACTCGTAAGTTGCGTTTCTCCACTTGTAAGTTGCGTTTCTCCACTCGTAAGTTGCGTTTCTTCCGTAGTATGTTTAATTTTTGATGGTACTCCTCTATTGGGCAGAGAAACAAGAAAAAAATACTCATTAGAATAAAAATTCGGTTTAATTTTGAAATGAGCATATGAATTTATAATCCGCCGTATCCCACTGCCTCGACGATCCATATAATGCAATCTTCCAAAAATATCTGAAATAATTTCATTTCTTCTCATAGATGGCACCATACTCAAATCCAAATCTTGAATACGGCTACCATTCATCATACCTCCCGGAGAAGATATTTCCATACGATCATCGTACATGTCAACATGTACTTCAGCACCAATATTTTGATAATCTCTATGAATCAAGGCATTTACCAAAACTTCGCGAACTGCCTTAAAAGGATAATCACTATTCTCTTCTCGTCGCATTCCCCGAATTGTCCACGGATTTTTTGAATTATTTCGTATAAACGCTTCTGTATTACTCAAAAGCATAATAAGGCTAGTTCCAAAAAACTCCTGATCATCTAATGCATCTCCATCAATCGCTCCCTTTTCTTTACCTTTCCAATGCGTACAGACGACACGGGAATGTCGTAAAACACCTTGATCACAAAGCAACAATCCCGCATTGGTAACTTCTCCGCTGGGAGTTGTCAGCCCCAAGGAAACTGCATCCTGTGGCAAATTAAAACTTTCTCCAGTTTCCTGTTTGAAAGTTGCACCTAACAAAGTAAAGCTAATGTCATCTAGTTTATAAGAAGTCGGCAATGCATCATACGTTTGATTCATACCTTTCAAAATAAGCGTATTAATTTCTAAGGTAGTCGCTGGTTCAGAGCGATCGCCTCTTCGAACATAACATTCCCGAGTCTGTTCATGCACGTAATAATAAGGATAATGAGGCCCTGGAAAAATAGATAAGTCAAGACAGAACTTCCCTTCACGAGTACCTGGAAAAGTATCTATCGTATAATTTACCTTCGGACTAATTCGAACTGAAATTATTTCTGCGATTTTGCTAGCTGCCTTCTGCACATCATCTAAACCGATGGCTTCGTGCGTTTTATCTGTAACTCCAAATAAAATATGTCCGCCCTTCGTATTTGCAAATGCCGAAACTGATTTTAACCAACTTTTAGGTTTTTCTGCCTCTAAAAAAATTTTGTAATCTAAAAAACTTGCTTCAATCCCTTGAAAATCCTTGATGTCCATTTACATCCCTCCACATTTATTTATCCAGTATCACGAACTAATTTTTACCATTTTAACGTTATTCTCATTTGTTCATCAAGACAATTTACAAAAAGAGTGATGCCAGCCATTGTTGAATTTGTTTACTTTATCATCGCCTATAGAGTAAATGCAAAATAAACCTGTGTATAGAAAAAGCCGGATATTATGGTTCGGTTTTTTGCTAGTATTTATTCAGATGAATTGATTTCTTTGGGCATCAGGTTCCATTGTAAGTAAAATTACTGTGATTTCTTGATTCGCATTTCAATTTTCGTATCAATTTCGTTAAAACTAGTAATATATCCCTTGTTTCTTAAACACTTTGCCAGTTTGATATTATCAGGTGTATTGGAAAGTTTTACTTGCTTTCTTGCCTCCCTTTGAGCTAACTTTTCAAAAGCAGAACTCTGATTTTTCAGCTGTTGAAAAATATCTTGAAAATCATCAACTGTTAACAATTCCATATACTGATAGAATAACTTCACTTTCAAATTTTGATCAACTTGATTCCAAATTGCATAAAATTGCTCTCTATTAATTTTTAACTTCATCTCAATTATCTTTTTTGCAATTTCTATATCAATAGTGTCTGCATCTATTGATGCAATTAATTTATTTTTATTTTCAGTACTGATCTCATCTTGATAAATCAAGTGTAAAATTAAATTCTGATCTTTTACAATATAATCCACTGCTTCACTGTCTTCAGAAATTTCCGCAAAGAACAAATCTTGATTTGAAACAATAAATTTAGCCATAATTCTTTCATCATCCAAATAATCATGCAGTAATTGTAAATTATCTAACGTAAACGAGATAACATTTTTTTCTACCAAAACTTCAACTTTATCTTCTGGAATCTTATTAATAATATCTCCCATATCAGTAATGACTAAGGCAAATTTTATTTTTTTCAGCAAAGAAACATCAACCAAATCTGATTTAATGAATTGAACAACGAAGTTTGAGTTATCATCTTCATTATCCAATTTGTCTAACTTTGCATAGTTTACATCGACAAAAGAAACTAGATTTTTAGTGACTCCAAAGTGCTTCCAGTAGACCCGAACATTACTCCAGGAAGCCACAACTTTGTTTTCTTCCAAGATAACATCCCAAATTGCCTTTACAGAGTCTTTTGATTTTTCCGTCTGTTCACCATTACAATCTGCCAAGTCGTTGAACTCTATTTTTCCCTGGTGCCTAATTACATCACAGCAAAGTTCTTTATCGTCGATAATTTTGGTTAATAATCCCACTACCGCTCTATTACTTTCCTGAGTATTTTCTTTTGATAAAGTAACATTTTTTACGTATTCTTCAATATTGTCATCTATGTATTCCAGTACGGGCTTTATATCTGCTTCCAAAATCACCGTATAATTTTCCCTCAATGCTGCATTTTCCTTTTGCGGAAAATTCCAGGAAATAATCTGATTTAGCATATACGGATTCAAAATATACATTCGTTGTTGTATGATATATTGTACCAACTTTTCACTGACTCCAGTTAATTCAGCTTGGCTAAATTTAATTTGCAACCGTCCCATAAGAGCAATCATTTTTTCTTCATCAACATCATGAAGCTTCTGTAAAATATCATGAGTTTCTCTAAAATACGTACTTAATGAATTAGATTTATTCATGAGACAAAGGTCATCAAGTTTTGCATCATCAATTAACAACTTCAAATAAAATACCTTACGCTGTTCTAATAAGGAAGAGTCAAGAATAAAATTCCACATATTTGACCAATAGTGTGCCAAATATTTTACAAAAAGTGCCGGTGATTGGGCATATCCAACAAATTCATCTATAAAATTCCAACTGTTTTTATCCTCTTTCCCCAATTGTTTCATGAATTCTTCTAATTTCTCTTCGTAGGATTCCGCATGCATCAACATTTCATTAAGTAAATCAAAATTATACACTGCCGGATAGTCAAAATCCCCAAGCTTTAATTTTTTAATGACTTGAGAAATTTTTACCAATCTATAGTCAAAAGGCAAAGGTTCCCTGTTTTTCACCGACAAGATGAAATTTCTATCGCTATAAGTTGTACTGTTTGCCTGGAAATAGTTGATATAAGAAGCATAGGTTTCATCTAGATAACCATTACGCAACAGAAATACCAATAGTTTATTTTGCTTGATTTGCTCGGAGAGAACATCATTTTCATCGCAATCTAAAATTTCTTTCATCGTCATATTGCGGTACTTTTTTATTTTGTCACGTGTAGTATTGATTTCAAGTTTAAGTTCTTCAATTTTCCCATCATATTCATAATGACGTTTCCATACTGGATAATATTTTTCGACTTTTTCATAAAGAGACATTTTTGTAACATTGCCTATCCCAGGAGAGTGTATATAGCATTCATTAATATTTTTTAATTCATTTAAATCGAAATTTGGATTCATTATTGTTTTGAAGTCAAATAAAATTGAACTAGATGATTTTTCATTATCTTTCCATGAATAGACATTAAAACTCTCTGCAAATCCTTTCCAATCAACAAAATCAGCAAGCATTGCGCTTTTAATCGCATTTACACTTTGCAACTCATCATCTTTCAAATTTTTAAACGTTGATTCTTCTTTTTCAATCAGGTCATTTAAATCTTTAATTTTTTGCTTAAGGATTTTCTCTTTTTCGTAAAAGGCTTGCTTTACTATCCCCTTTTCATTTTGTAAATCAGAAAAATCCGATGGATAGATATTTTTAAATGCAATAACTGCAAACAATTTCTTTGGATCTAAATTTAATCCAGTCCTATTGATAATTTGCTCTCTATAAATCTCATATTCATTAAAAATATTTTGAAGCACACGCATATCATCAATATATGGAGCAATATCATCGATAAAATCCTCATCAAAAATTTTTCCATAGTTGTGATCTGTTACCCATCGGCGAATCTCTTCCCCTGAATTCGTAGCATTAATAATAGGAATCACTGGCAAAATAAATTCAAAAAATTTAGTACGGTCTTCTTTTTCAAAAATATCATCTTTAACAGCATATACAAACCGAATCGGCCGTTCTAAGACATCACATTGGTTCAACATATTATTAAGAGCCCTTAAGTGCACAAACAATCTGTTATTCTGCAGACGGTCAAGGTCTTCAAAAAATATAGTAGTATAGCGAGTACTCTCAAAAAAATAAATAATTTCATCCATATTTTTATCAAATATGGACTCTTCATCATTTCCTGTTTCTGCTTGAATTGAACCTTGAATGGTTACTTTTTTCAAATGAAAGGATATTAAAATCCATTTCACTATCTTTTCTATAAAAAAAATTCCCCCTAATATAAGACCAATAAAAGTAATATAGGAAACTATGGTAAGTAAATCTTCTTCTAAAGCAGAAAAATGTCGTTGATACCCATAACTAATTGAGCTGATTAAATAATCCAAGTATTGAGGACGAAAAAAATAAGTACAGAAAAAAATAAAAATCGTTACAGCTATAATCTCAAGGAATATCTTTTTTCCTTCTATAGTACGGATCCTTTGAAAACGGCTTTGTGGTATTTTTGAAGGAGCTACTTTATAAAAAAGTTGCTTTAAAATACTTTTTTCAATCTCATTAATATCAAGCTTGATAATCTTATCTTCAGTAGAATTATTATCTTGATTCTCCTGTAATTTATCAATAAAGCTGGCCAAAGATATGGATAAAGTCTTTTTTCTTATGTTTTCATATTGTTCCAAAAATGAAAGTAAAATACTACTTTTACCGGATCCATATGCTCCAGTTAATGCAATATTTTTAATAGACGGATTCATAAACGCCCAATTTAAAGCCTGAATATAGGTATCATCCTGTGATAAAGTATTTATAGGAGCAAGATCATTATATTTATTTTTATGGTCTTCCTTCATTTCATTTTTATTAGATTTTGTCATGTTCTTTATTTTTTGCAATATCTGCTTCAAGCACATATTATCTCTCCTAGCTGTGAAATATTATCATAGTAATCTCTAAATTACTAATATTTAAAGTCTTGTAAAATTAGTAGAGGATGGCCGCGGTATCGTATCCGTACAGATGCTTCATGGTCATATATTTATTTATGACTCACTGAGTAATTACGACATGACACCGCCTAGTACAAGCAAGTATCAACCCACTTTCTACATTATGGTAGATGCTATGCAGATTTCTGCGGTAATGGTTGGAACGGTACCCCTTTCGCTGTTCCGTACACTCATCTTTTAGAAGCATTGGTCAGCTCAGCAGCTTCCTAGTCCCACAGATTGTTCAATATCTCACTCTGTTTAGCTAGGTTTACATCTTTATTTTGCAAAAATATCATACCTTATCAAGTTGTAAAGTGCTGATATTATCCGATAGTTTTTAAAAATCACTTACATATAATTCAATTCTCTATCTAATGTCAGCATTCCCAGAATTCAACCGCTATTTCTTTATTATAGTGTTTTATCTTGTTTTCTATTGCTATTTTTTCTTCTTGTATTGCTTGTAACTCCCTATTTTCATTATAAATGGAAACTGCAATTGTCTTAATTTTTTTATTGGAAAATATTTTCTTTATTAAATGAGTATCGCAGTCTCCCATTGACAAGCCGTAAATAACTATAAAATCAGTAAGGTTGCTAAGTATTTCATTATAAACATAATTCAAGTAAGAAATACTCCGTATGCTATTCATTTTTTTATTAGCTGTTCCTTCACTAATAAAGAGTGGAGTATATCCCTTTTCCCAATCTTTATCAACAACGTCAAATAAATCGCCATCACTTTTTATTTTAATGTTTCTCCAGCGAATTTATCTCGAACGAATAACAAATTTCCATGCGGATAAAATATTCCTGTTTTCTCTTCTTTCCTTATCTCTTCTTCCACAAAATCATAGTCAAAAGAAAGATGAGTTCCACAATTTTTCCGAAAACCATCATAAAAATATTGAAAAGGACTCCCTTGGAATACGTTTCTTCTCGCCCCATTCTCTTCAATTGGAAAAGAAGATAAAAAACCATTGTTACTTAAAATCCAATACAATAAGAAGTCATAATTCAAATCAATGATATATCTATAATCCATCATGATTCGAAATACCTTATCATGAACAGTAGCTGGATCAATATCGCTCATAACTGGATGAATACATCTTATTGTCTCAATCAATTTCAATCGAATATTTTCATACACAGAATTAACCTTTTTTCCTTGATCAAGTTCTAGAACTTTATTTACTTCACTAACTTGAAATAACTTTCGCAAAATATATTCGAAATTATTCGTATCAAATTTATCAAAAAGTTGTTTTTCTTCATCAGTAAAAGCAGCTTCATCATATAAACTGGAATAAGCAAACTTTGAGCTGTAAGAAATACTAGAACCATTTCCCAAAATCAAAGTAGCATTCTTCAATTCATCTCCATATTTTTTATCTAACGCCAATAAACATTCATATCCCAATAAAACTCATACCTTTCCGCATATAATAAGAAAATACGTTCGTTAATTTATCTTTAGTTTATGGCAAAACAAATATCGTGTCAAGGCATCTCTATACTGCTGCAAAAAACAATCCGGCCCAGTGATTTCACCGCAGCCGGATTATTTTTATGATTTCGTTTTAAATATTTTATTCCCTACGATCCGCATAAGATCAGCCGTCCCCTGTCTCATCAATCTGATTTCTGTGGTATGCAGATAGCGATTGACGACTTGGTTCCATTTCCAGTTATTGTAGATGGACTGGACCGCTAAGGGAATAAGGATGAGGCCCCATAATCCTAAATGGAAGTAGGCTAGTCCAATATAGGTGGCACTGATACTGATGACGCCAAAGAAGATGAAGCTGAAGGTATATGGTAGCTTATTCATGGTACTGATGAAGCAGGCGGAACTTCGATGGCGATTCAAGAGGTAAATCGACAACGCCAGCATCAGGAAGGCCGGCCGTTCAATGACGAAGTCATGGCGCAGGAGCTGGACGATAGGAATACCGACGATGGCAAAGCCAATGATACCCCAGAAGCTGAGGTGAAAAGCACAGGCCATGGATTTCGCGTAAAGTTCTTTCATGACCTTGCGCTTCCGCGACACATAGGCCGACTGAATTGCAGGTACATAGGCGCCAAACATGCCGTTGGCAATCCCAATCAGCGCATTGATTACCTGCATGGAAAAGGAATAAATCCCTGTTTCATACAAACTCAAAAAGCCGCTGCTCATGAGGACCGTCGCCTGTCCCGTCAAATATGCCGTAACTGTAACCAGACCGTCGCGCCAGGCATTGGGCCACATCATCGCCAGGACATGGCGCTTGGAATACTGCTTCTGATGGCGGTACTTTCGGAACAATTCATCGAATTTATGGGCTTTGATCAAATAGCGCTTGCACAAGAAACGCAGTACAAAACCGCTCGTAAAATATGCCACGCCAAGGCTCAAAAGGCCAAAGCCGCAGACTAAACCAGCCGTCCCCAGCAATAAGAAAGTGCCTTTCGACAAAATCTGAGCACGATTCTTATGGAAAAGATCGCCGATACCGACGAGGATGACGGCATAATAGCCAATATAAAGATTAATAAATGTCGAAGCAATATAAAGGCCCCACGTCGCATAGACCTGCCAGGACAAATAGTCAGCAGCAATACGCTGTACATAGAGCGTCCCGGCAAAAAGCATGACCAGCGTCGCTGCACAGGCGATGCCAAAATACAGCGTCCGACAAGTACTCAAAATGCCATAGACCAGCGCATAATTCGGACCGCTCCGTTCCCCGGAAAAAACGACCCCCTGCTTCTTGAGATCCATGGCCCCGCTCCAAGCATAAGTCATACAATGACTCAAAGTCGGCGTAAAGCCACTGTCCAAGAGCTCAACCATGCCGCCGATACTGACAAAAACATACCAAAGCCCTAAAATATCAGGCGGTAAATAATGAATTAAAACGGGCAGCCAAATAACCTGCGACCCAAGGGAGAAAAATATCCCCAAGTAGTTCCATATAATATCTTTCTTTTGCGTGTTAATCTGCATATTTTCCTCCAACCACTATGACGGCAAATTTCTTTCGAAGATATCAATCACGTAAAAAATTCATCCGTCTTGCTAACCTTCGAGCAGCAAGATTGGCATTTTCCCCAGTAGCTCTTTCCACAAGAGCTTTATAAAAATCACTTTGCTGAATTCCAGCAGTATTATATACAACCAAAACAGTTTTGCTATTGTCAATCATCCACTTCAGGCATTCTGCATCGTCTAACAAATTAACTGGGAAAATACACCGCAGTGTATCCTTTTTAGGGCCTTCTTTTTTAAATATGTACTCATCAAAGAAGGATATCCAGAATTTAAATGATATGACATCGATGCTGGATTTAAGAAAAATACCATATATATCATAAATTAATTGCGTTAAGTCATGGCCAGAATCTTTTAACACGCCAATAAACCTATGCCACTTCTCTATATCCGTAGGCATTTGCTTGTTCTCTGCTTTTTCCTTCAAATAAGCTTTAACAGCTTCATATGCTCTCGAAGGCCATTGATAGGAGATAAGCAGCCCACTTTGAATCTCATAACTATTTAAATCATTATTAATAGCGGATTTCCAAGCACTGGTATCTTTAGTATCTAAATAACTATTAATTCTACTTTTACAGTAGTCATACAGCTTACTGTTAGGAACAGTTTGTATTTCCGTTAATACTTCCAAGGGCAGTAATGAAAAGAGGTCACTATCACTAATATTTACAACAGGAAGATCATCAAATGCTGCTTCCCACTGACTAAAGCGAATCCCTAAAATATTTTCTATCTTCTTGATACGAGGAAGAATCTTTATTTCAGTAAATTTACAATTTAATACTATCAATGCACGACAAACGTCTCTATAAAATCCGCTATTGCTTAAACCAGAATCATCTACCAACTTTATAAAAATATTAGTTGTAGATATATAGTTCAAAATCACAGAACATATGTGTTCAACAAAATCAGTCTTTTCTCCTTCCTCACTGGGAATAAAATTACTTACTCCATTCAACTGACTATAAGAAAAATGAGAATAGCCTATAGCGACTAAATCATAATAAAAAGTATTTTTCCTATCTGCTTGCGACAAAAATGAATTGTAGTTATTCCATGACAAATTTTCAAGCTTCACAATGCCTGTAAATTGCTTTAAAACACTAATAAAGTCCTTGAAATCATTGTAGTTAGATGTATTTACTACATGCTGCTCTAAAGAAGTTTTATATTCAGACAAATCATACTGGCAGTTTAACAGTTCTTCGATGTAATTAATATCACTTATATTTTCTAGTGGATATTGAGCCAAATAATCATTGATTTGCTTTGTATCGCAAACCAATTTATAGTTACATAAATGCTTCCCAGATGACATAAATGTTTTGTATTGATTGATGCTGCATTTTCGTTCATGCAGAAATTTAAAAACATTGATTTGGTATTTTTTGATGATAGAATCCAGTCGATCAATATTATCTGAAAAAGTGTTAGGATCAAATTTTTCGTCGTTAATATTATATAAATTTTCAACAATTTCTTTTGTATATGTAATCTTCTTTTCTTTTGTTATTTTATCGAGCAATATCAACTGATAATCCCTAACTTCATAATCTGCTCGCCCTTCATCTCTATTCATTATGCGGCTAAAAATATCATTCCATCTATTTTGATAGATATCCCTGCTCTGAAATTTATCCTGACTTAACTTGGATAATGCAACGATGGCATTTGCCATATTATCTACATGATTTAAAACTTCACCTAACATAGAATCAAAATTAGGATTAGCCGAAATTCGTTCAACTTCATTCGTATCTTGATTTTCCAAAGCCTGCTTTAACGGCCTGGACAAGGCAACTTGAAGTCCTTTATCCAAAGGTACTTGATAAATCAAGGAAGCGATAGATTTAAAGTATTCGTTTCCTTCATCTTGGTTAACCAAATAGTCCAATGGCTTTAAATAATCAAATTGAGTCAAAGCATCGGTGATATTAGATAAAATATAATTTTGCTTTCTAATAAAAATAGCAATATATCTTGATTTAATTTGGCTGTCAACACCTGACAGCTTGATGGTCGCAAACTCATTAATAAATGCAATAATATTCCTAGGCGTAATCACTTCGCTAAAAGCATCGAAAATTCTTTTTACATAGTCGAATTCGATTTCATCTTGAATAGAGCCAAATGCTTCGGTCCAACGCTTTCTAAAAAAATCTTCCCAATCGCTTAAAACAGGTAAAGAAACACGAAATACTAAAGAAAACGTCTTTTGTATAAAATCATCAACTAAAGCTAATTTATTAATTTTTTCTGTATTATCAGAAGTGCTTTCTTTATCAGTATCATTCTCGTTTTTCTGATAAAAAGCATCTCTAATCTTATTCTTGTCAAATGGTACTAAAACAAGGATATTCTTCAGTTCAGCTGCACTTGAAAAGCACATATGAATCGTAGCCCATATGTCTTTAACTTTTTCCCTATTCATTCGATCAATGTTATCTATTACAATAACCAGCTTATTTTTCTGAAGTCCCTTGTCAATCACGTGAAGAAAATTTTTAAATGAATTAGATGACGGATTAAATTGATTTATTCTCTTCGCCGTAGTGTTTTTTTCTTCATTTTTGCGATAGACTTGTAAGGACTTATTTTTAAGGCAAGAAAAAAAGAATTTTATATTTTTTATTTTACCGCCAGATTGACTTTGTTTTTTAGTTTCTTTAAATGCCCCGCAAATAATAACGCCAACTGCAATTATTAAAACCACTCCTGGTATTGCTCTTAAAAGCCATCCCAGTAAAGGGTAATTTTGAAATAGAAGAGAATTTTTAACAATATCACTTTCACCAATAAGTTCAACTACTGGAAACCAAACTATCCCAAATACACTGAAAAAAAAGGCCCATGAAAATTCAGGACTCTGAACAGTCCGTACTACAACTTCCGTTCCTAACGTTTCTTCCCTAATATCCGCTAACTTATCGCATGTATTACAAAGATTTTTCTCACCAACAAAATCCGAAAGTTCTTCAATAATAGCCCGTCGATGCAAATCTTCCTGATGCCCCCAGGCATCGTAAAGGAAAAAAGAGTAACCTTGATTTCCCAGTTTTTTTTCTAGGATTTTTACTAAATTGCTTTTCCCAGTTCCCCAGCCACCTTCGATACCGATAAGCCGTATTTGCTTTTTTTCATCATCAATATTTAGAATTAAATTTTTAATTGACTCTGCAATATGCTCTTGTGATTTGCTGGCAAATTCATCGTCACCAACAGGAACATTGGGCAAGATTTTAGGAATTACTGTATCACTCATTTTTTCACCTCGTCTAAAAAAACTGTCTTGCTTACCATCGAATCTACTAACAATTACAGCTCTATTCATTAATCATACTTTGATTATTATGACAAACCATTCCAGCGAGAAGCCTGTTCTTCACTTGTCCAAGTATCTAAAGAATAACGAATAACATCAACTACATATCTTGCATTGAAAATGGTATCTTGATTGACATAAAATTGTTTCCCATCAAAAATTGCATTATTTATAATAGCCACCCTGTTTTGCCGCCAATAATCTTTTAAAACATCAGGAGCTATCAGAGAAATCAACGCTTCAGGGCTTATCGTGAACAGTGAAGAAGCATTTGGCTGATTATTCCCAAATTTTCTAATAATCCATTCATCGCAGGTACTGATAAGCATAAATTCAATGAAATCAAAGCAAGCTCTATCATGATATAAATCAATATTAAAACACTGGTTAATCAGATATTGACTAAAATCAACATGTATCCCAGAATGATCCTCGCTCCCTGCCAAGTCATATCCAGCCAATCCTCTTTTCGGATTTCCAACCTGATATAGAATGAAAAGTTTCAGACCAAACAACGCTGTTTGCTGTTCAACTACTTGTTCTTCTTGAGGAAACTCTGAATTGAATTCAAATACATCATTTAATGCAAGATTGTTGAATTCATCCCATAAATTTCTATTACCAAAAGTATTACTAAAAAAATGATAAATACCTTGCGAAATCGTTCGCAATTCAATCTTTGCCATTTGATCCGGATTCATACCATCCGACGAACGTCCTTCAGCCGCATAAATCAAAGCATTATTTAAAGGAAATATGTCATTACTTTCCGTACGAATATCAAGGACTCCTTTAAGATATAATGCGTCAAAAAGATTCATCAAAGCCGGACCATTTGAATCACGATATAAAAGTCGACATAATACTCCATCATTCTCCAAAAGAGTATCAACTGTTTGATTTGCATTTCTCCGGGCCAGTTCATTTAAAAAATACTTAATATAAGCTATCAAAATCACACGAAATCCAGACAATCCTGATTCTAATCGATAATTATTAATTTGTGCTACTGCAACAATAATCAGGTTGTGTAGAATCTGTGCTGAAAAAGCATTTCTCATAGGTGCTATATTAAAACAACTAATAATAGCTTTCCATAGGGATTCCTCTTCTGATTTATATAACGCAAAAATATCGAAAAGCTGATTTAGTGTAACCGCAGATAAAATGTCATCGTTGATAATTCTTATATACGTACTATACAATTGATTTTCCATGGGAAGTTCCGAAAATACAATTAACCGTAAATAACGTTCCAATGTCCCTGCTTGGGATAAAAATGTAGAATCATTAAAACAAGCGCGTCTATAACTTTGAATATAACTGAAGCTGCTAAGTTTTGTTTCATTAGCAAACAATTGTTCAAACAAAAATTGAGTTCCTGGCGATAAATTTTTAATAACTCTTTTTACAGTATTTACTTTGTCATCTCTTTTAGTTTTATCTTTCACTACTGTATATGAAAATGAATAAGTACCCCTTTTGGTTCCTGTTTCAGCATAATAAAGTTTTTTAAAATCTGTTGGATAATACAAGTAGATCAATAACAGATTCACTAAGTCGATTCCTTCAAAATCAAATCTTGTATCAACCTGGGTGCTATCTTGTAAAATCAAAACAAGTTGCTGAAAAATTTTCTTAATACGTCTCGGTGTTCCAAAAAATTTCTGATAATAGAAAAATTGTTCGTCTATACAATCATTTAAAATAGCATTCACACAACTATCCCATAAAGTTCCTCCCATATTTTGTGAATCTGCTATTTCTTTAGATAATTGTTGAATATACTGACGAATTTTCTTACGTTTAAAAATTAAACGATATGTT
>OGOP01001869.1_pt1 | contig 13876 bp, 10 predicted proteins | sample 1552591 | NCBI WGS metagenome assembly OGOP01 (sample SAMEA2580120, study PRJEB22360) | human gut metagenome | biome: human gut; feature: human-associated habitat; material: faeces | place: Denmark | collected 2008/2010 | reverse complement strand
GTTGTGGTGAGAATATCACCTTTCATCAGGTGGCCAAATTTAGTGTGCCACTACATCTGGCTGCACCGGCATCCAGTCCAGCGCCTGTGCAATGCCTGACGCCATCATCTCTGTATCTGTGATACGTTCAGGACGATGCAGCAGGGCCAGCGGCGTCAGCGCGGTTTGCGTCAACCGGTTTGCCAGCAACAGCGCGGTGGAGGATTCTGCCGTCCGTTCCGGAGTCTTCGGTTCCAGATACACGGAAATCACCAGCAGTACGGCCTTTTCCTGAATAAAGTTGTCCAGCCAGTCGTCCACGGCGGCCAGCCCCGGCTCCGGGGCAGAAAACAGACGGGCTTCCGGGAGTCCGGCTTTTTGCCATTCGTCCTGCCAGATAGTTCTCACGGAGGCCCCTGAAAGCGGCGCATCAATTTCCAGTAGTACGTTGATATGAAAATCAGGGGGCAGCAGAAACAATTGCGGTCTGATATCAATAAAAAGGCGGGAAATAATTTCGGATAAACGCCCGGTAACCGGTTTATTGGTTAATACGGGAATGACACTGCGACGCACGGTATCTTCTCCGCGCAAATCAACGTAAGTATTCAACACCTGCTGACGCGCCAGAAACGCCGCTGTGGTTTCTGCGACGGAATCACCATTCAGCGCGGTTTGTACGGAAAAACTAAGTATCTGCAACGCCCGTCGTCCCCGTCGCGTTTCCTGCAAAATCACCTCTTCCCGGCGCTTATTCCAGGCATCAGCCCGAATGTACTGCGTGATAAAAAACAACCAGCGAACTGAAGCAACCAGCGACCAGATAAAGGCAGGCACACCGCAGGCCAGCCCCCAGAAATGCGGGCCGTTTTTTGCCAGTTCATCGCTGGCGAATAATGAGGTTATTGCCACACCAACAGACAGCATCAGTAATAAGGCTGACAGCCATTTAATGCGGGCTGGCGGTGCGGGATAGGATTCTGCGTCGGGAATGGTATTAAGTCGGACAGGCATCAGTACATCCCTTTATTTTGCATTATCGGCCAGAAGTTAATAACCAAGTGAAATTTAAAGTTATCTATAGAGTCATTTTATTTATTTAATGCAAAAATTATGTAACCATCTTTTGATGGTAGATTATCTGATGAGTATGCTCTTTCTCCTGACTTTTTCGCATTATCATAGATAATATATTTCCCTTTCCATGTCCCAACATCCATTTGGTTTCGGATGATAATTAAAATATTGTTTTTTCCAAACCATACCGCTTCGGGAATATTTCTCTCTGCGAAACAAAAGCCTTCAGGAGAGTTCTTACCTTTAAACCCATTTTCCCAACCAGTTACCAGACAACCTTTTATATATGGAGAACCATATTCCAGCGCAAAGATAAGAGAACCATTTATGCACTGAGAAAGAACCACATCTCCAAAAAAATCATAACTTTTAGTTGGAGTATCTAAAAAGGCCCCGGTGATAACATTTCTGAATTTTAGATATAATGTATCACCGTCAATGGTTCTAAGGGAAAGCAACTGCACACTTTCATTTTTTTTCAGTTGACAGGTTTTCACGATTTTAATCTTATCGCCTGAAAAACAGGGGAAAGAAAAAAAACAAAGTAATATTAACATAATGCGCATACTATCTTCCTATTCCCTCCATTAGTATTTGTATGTTATCAGGATCTTTAGCCAGTTTTTCAGCGCAAGGTTTTATAACAGAATAGTATGCTTCATCTGTTCCACGATATGCCCGATATGCCTCCTCAATTGTTGCTTCTTTATCTATCCAGTATTGCAAATACTCTGTGCCAATCTTAATATTTTCTTTTTCATCAAATATTTTATCAGATTTATAAAATGTATCAGCATTAGCGAAAGCTTCATTTGTCTCTTTATCAGTCGTCATTCTTCCTTTTATTTTTTGTTGTCGATATTTAAAAACCTGCCTCACTGCATTTCGTTGCATTTGCATTAAGCCTTTCGCATTATGTTTATTCTTACCTGCAAATTGCTTAAATCTAGATTCTTTATAGATTTGACAAATAATATAATCCTCTCCCATGATGGATTTATTATTATTACGGACAAGTTGACGAATTTGTTTCAATCTTATAGCTGGATCTACATTCACTTGTTTTGGTGCGGTGTCTTTTGCTGGAGTTAATTTTTCGCTCTTCTTCGTTAGTGTTTTTTTTGCTGATTTATTTGTGGTTTCTTTTTTCTTTTCGGATTTATCTGCCATGTTATATTCTCGCTATATGTCTTAATTAATGTCATCGTCTAAAAACTCATCGGGTTCAAACACACTAATATTAACGACCTCCTCCTTATCAGAGGATATTAGTTCTGTATTTCCATTTTCATCAGTAATCCCACTCATTTTTAGCCCACTTTCCAGTTCTAGTTCATAGGGCCAATTAATAAGTGGTTGCCCAGTATTTTCATCCAGCAAAATAAAGCTCTGATTAAAATCCTCAGACTTAATCACCGGAAATGCCATCAGCTCCGGCGTCAGCTTCGCCTTTGGTTTACGCCCGTAATATCCGGCCTTAACGTTATATTCTCCCGGCGTTCCCGCTTCTATCCCGCAGGCATCCAGCCGGATGTAGCTGCCACCGCCGTTAAGGGTGATTTTCTTCTTCGCGGTGATCTTGATCTCATCTTCCGTACTGGTGATCTCTATCGATTTCTGTGCCAACAGTTCCATCAGATCGTTCTGTGCCTGTACCGAGACCGCCCCTTTATTGGCAAACAGCTTGATGCCCGCTTTACGCACAAACACGCTCAGCGCCTGACCCACACCGATAAACATATTTTTTACTACGCCGATATCTGCGTTGTTGCCTGCGTTCGCTATCACATTCTTCGACGCCGCCAGTTGCAGGTGCTCGCCGCTGGCGATCGCCACGCCCTTGGGTGCACTTAGCAGGATCACGGCCTGCGTCAGATCTTTTACACTTTGCTGCAACAGCGCTATCTGCGATGACAGATCTGCCGGATCGGCATTCGTCGTCTGCGCATCAGTGGACAGCGACTGCATCTGTGACTGTGCGCCATCCAGTATTGCCATCGCCGGAGCCATTTCGCGCACCTGCCCCTGCGCCTTATCCTGCGCATCGGCGCTGATAAAAATCCCTTTCTTCGCCCGCACCGCGCCCCACATATCGGTACGCAGTTCAAAGCCTTCCCCGCGCTGTTGTTTTCCGGCATCCACCAGATGACCCAGATTCAACTGGCTCTTGCCGCCGTACTCGGTACTGACCTTGATATGCTCTTTGCCGCGCTCATCATCGAGGCGGATTTTGTTGTTCGCCGGGGTACGCAGCACGTTGCGCTTGTAGTTCTGGATGGTCACATGGTCGGTGTGCGCCGAGTCGTGTTTTACGCCTGCGATATAAGGTCGGTCCGGGTTGCCTTCCTCAAACGCGATGCTGACTTCCGTTCCCGCCAGCAGCGGCAGATGCAGGCCGTAGGTGTCTCCCGCATACGGGCGCGACTGGCGTACCCACAGGCTCTCATAACCCGGTTTCCACGTATCGCGGTCAAAATCGAGGTTGACCCGGTAGCGCCCGTCTTTGTCTATATGGGCATAAATATCGTTTTTCACCGTGCTGGTGACCCGCGCCGGGAGTGTTCCGGCCATTACGGGGTGGGGGATAAGCGCCGGGCGATAGCCGTAGCGTTCTGAGTAGGGTATCGCCGTGAACGTCAGTTCATAGCTGCGGTCACGGGCCGCGCTGGCCGTCACGCCGGTAATCAGCACGCCCTTGCGGAATACCGCAGGCGCGTCGTCGCCCTGAACCCTGATTTCCAGCCCCGGCATCAGCAGTGAACTGGTGCTCTGGCCCTGCAGAATGGCCTGTTCATTCAGGTAGCGTTCGTGACGGATACGGGCATAAAACGCGCCGCTTTCCGCTGCCTCCTTGTCGCCTTTTTGCAGGAAGTTGTCGGCGTAGTGATAGGCTTCGCCGTAGGTGGTGTTATCGCCCCCGGTGGCGTCATGCTGCTCTGTCATCATCTCCGCTGTGGCGCTGCGGTAGTTGTAGTCCCGCGTGGTGACGCTTTTCTCCACCACGCTGTACGAAGTGTTCAGCCCCCATACCGCTTCCGTGGTGCCGTCGTGTAGCCCTGAAGGATGGCGAAGCGGCAGCGTCAGTCCGCGCTCATAGCCGCTCTGGTCGTCATAAAATTCGATAACTTCGATTTTCAGCCGCGCGTCTGTGGCAAACCGGAACCAGATACCCACTTCCGACAGCAGGCGTGAGACAAACGTCAGGTCGTCCTCGCCATACTGCATCACCTGTTCGCGGGCCGGGTATTCGCTTTTTAGGTTAAACACGAAGTCCTGACCGCGCATCTGGTGCCGCTCGCGCAGGATTTTTTCGACGATTTGCGGCACCGTCAGATTCTGGTAGATGGCATTCTGGCGGCTGCGGGTCAGCAGCGCCATACGGGGTTCAAGCCGCACTTCGTAACGGGCTTCATCCTGTGACGAGGAGAGATGTTTAAAGCCGGTAATGACGCCATACAGGGTGCGCAGGGGTGCCTGCACCGGCATTCCCTGTACCGGCGGTGCCGTCAGGCTTAATGCGCCGTCCTGCATCAGTACCGACTCCGGCGTGATGGCTTTATCGGTACTGGTAAATTCAATGTCGTAGCGGAAGGACGCGCTGAGTTGTTCCCGGCCCGTAAAAGTCAGCACGTCCACCGGGCTTTGCAGACCGCGAATTTTAAGCTTGTGGTGTGAGTGGTCGAAATTCTGAATACCCATGACAGCCTCCGTTATTGCATCTCTTCCGTAGTGAACTCCAGTACAATCCCGTCTTCCTCATCCCAGCCAAGCTGTAGTTGGGCTGGTTTACGGTGCGCGGCCTGCTGCGCCAGCAACTGCTGACTTAGTACCGGCAGGATTTGCTGGTTCAACAGGCTGTCGATATTGCGTGCACCGGTGTCCGGCAGCAGGCAGGCGGCGGTCAGGGCGTCATACAGGCTGTCGTTGATTTCCGTTTCCAGCCCATAGTGCTGACGAAGACGACGAACCACCTGCGCCAGTTTCATTTCCACAATAGTGCGCATCGCCTCCTGTCCCAGCGGGCGGTAAATCACCGTCTGAAAACGCGCCATCAGCGCAGGCTGGAAGTGGTCGCGCAGCAGGGGATACAGCAGTTCATGCAGGTCTGCGTCCGTGGCGTCCGGTTTTTCCTCCAGCAGCTGCATGATGTGGTCGCTGCCCAGATTAGCCGTCATCAGAATCACGGTGTTGCGGAAATCAATTTCCCGCCCTTCGCCGTCGCGCATAAAGCCCCGATCAAATACCTGATAGAACAGGTTCATCACGTCGCGATGCGCCTTTTCCACTTCGTCGAGCAGCACCACGCTGTACGGGCGTTTGCGAACGGCTTCGGTGAGTACGCCGCCCTGACCGTAGCCAACGTAGCCCGGAGGAGACCCCTTAAGCTGGGAGACGGTATGCGGCTCCTGATATTCGGAGAGGTTGATGGTGATAAGGGATTTTTCACCGCCAAACAGGGTGTCGGCCAGTGTGAGCGCAGTTTCGGTTTTACCGGTGCCGCTGGGGCCGGTCAGCAGGAATACCCCCTGCGGGCCGTTCTCCGGCGTGAGGCCGGTTTTAGCCGCCCGCAGCCGCTGTGCGATGGCGCAGAGCGCCGGGCTTTGCCCGACAACGCGGTTTTCAAGGCTTTGTTCCATACTGAGCAGGTCGCTCTGCTCGTCCCTGAGCAGGGAAGAGAGCGGGATGCCGGTCCAGTCCGCCACCACAGTGGCGACGGCGCGGGCGTCCACATCCAGCGCCAGCAGCGGTGCAAAGCCCTGATGCGTTCGCAGTTGCTGTTGCAAATCAGTGCTGTCTGCCCCTTCCTGACGCAACGCCATAATCTGCTGCGCAAGCCGCTTTTCCTGCTGATACTGCGCTTCCAGATGCCCGGCTTCTGCCTGTAGCTCATCACGCAAATCGGTCAGTTCCGCCAGCCGCTCCGGGCTGGTTTCGGGATAAAACACGCTGTCCTGCTCAATCGCTTCCCGCTCAATATCCAGCGCGGTCAGACGCGCCTGAAGCTGCGTCAACGGTTCCGGCAGGGTGTCGAGGCTCATGCGGACTCTTGCCCCGGCGGTATCCAGCAAATCAACCGCCTTGTCCGGCAACTGGCGTCCGGTCAGATAGCGGCGCGACAGGCGCACGGCGGTCTGAATGGCGCTGTCCAGCATATGTACGCCGTGGTGCTGTGCATAGCGGGCCTTGAGTCCCCGCAGCATCAGGCAGGCGGTGTCATCATCCGGCTCGTCGACTTTCACCATCTGGAAGCGGCGTTCCAGCGCGGCGTCGCGCTCAAAATACTGTTTGTATTCGCTCCACGTTGTGGCGGCGATGGTGCGCAGTTCGCCCCTTGCCAGCGCCGGTTTCAGCAGGTTCGCCGCATCCGCGCCGCCTGCCTGATTACCCGCACCGATAATGGTATGGGCTTCATCAATAAACAGCAGTACCGGCTCCGGTGATTTCTGCACTGCATCGATGACATTTTTCAGCCGCTGTTCAAATTCACCTTTAACACCCGCGCCAGCCTGTAACAGACCGAGGTCCAGTGTGCGGATATGCACCGTTTTCAGGCTGTCCGGCACGTTGCCTTCGGCGATACGCAGCGCCAGCCCTTCCACCAGCGCGGTTTTGCCCACCCCCGGTTCTCCCACCAGAATCGGGTTGTTTTTGCGGCGACGTGAGAGGATATCGACCATCTGGCGAATTTCCGTGTCGCGCCCGAATACCGGGTCGATTCGCCCGCTGCGGGCTTTTTCCGTCACGTCTTCGGTAAAGCGGTTAAGCACCGCCAGCAGGGCGTCATCCTGTTTCCCCGTCAGCGTTTTTGCCGGTGCGTCCGTCGTTGCCGCCTCTGGTTGCGCGGATGTCAGCGGTTCGGTGACCTGTGGCTGACGTGCCGGACATTCATCCGACTGTGCATCCAGCAGGGGACGCAGCCGCTCAAGCTGCACACGGCTCAGGCTCAGCAATACCCACAGGTCATTACAGGCGGGCAGCATCGGTTTTTCTGTCAGCGCCATCAGCAGGTGCTGGCTGCGGATTTGCGGGTCGTCGCCTTCCAGCGAGGCAATCAGCCACGCCTGCCTGATAAGCGCCGTCAGGGGTTCAGAAAGCTGCGGACGTTCGCGGACCGAGCGGGGTAAGGTGTCCAGATGTGCCAGCAGAGACTGCCAGAGCGTGTCGATATCCCATTCATAGCGGCGGGCAATCACCGTGATATCGCCTTCTCCCTGCTCCAGCAGTTTCAGCAGCCAGTGTTCAATGGTTATCTCCGCATGGGCGCGGGTCTGACACAGTGAGGCGGCAGCGTCCAGCGCCCGTGCACAGTACGGGTTAAGGCGACGCAGCAGCGCGGCGGGGTGATTTCCGGTCATAGAAGGTTTCCTTATCGTGTTCTGTATTCCTGCGATCTGCGTTCAGGTACGCTACCGCCCATAGCCGTTACCTCACTCAGGCCCATCAGGTATCACCAGATTGTGGGTATGCTTTGCTCAGTACCGGTGCCTGCGGCACTGGGCAAAGCACACAACAGAAAGGCAGACAGTTTCCTGTCTGCCGCAGTTATCAGGCGGAAGGACGTTCATTCCACGAGTCGGAATGAATGATGTTGCCGTCTTTGTAAGTCCAGGTGATTTTTTCGTAGCGGAACTCAATGCGTTCCAGGTGGTTATGCTTCTCTTTGGAAGGCTCCTTGATGTCGTGCATCAGCGGAGCGACTCTGACCAGCTTGACGTTATCCAGCGTGATGTTGAAGTACTCCACTTCCTGACCGGCGTCGTTGATGCGGTAAAACTTAAATTCCGCCGTTTTCAGGGTCTGACCGGTGGTCACAGCTTTGTAGAGATACGGGCTGGACGCATCGATTTCTTTGGTAAAAATGAACGGTTTATGGGTGCGAGTACCGGTCAGTTTGCCGGTGTTGTTGTCGGTCGGGATGTACACATCGTGATCCAGCGCCACCACTTCGATGCTGCCTTCGCGCCCCTGAACGTCCACGGAACCTTTGATATCCGCGCCGCCGTCATCTTTCAGCCAGAGATAAGCAGGAATAGCCATGAGAATTACTCTCCTTGTTAGTGTGATTGAAGCACCGCCTTCTTCCGGCGGTATGTTTTATTTCACGTCCTGACAGGCGTCAGAACGCGGAACAAGACTGATTTCGACGCGCCGGTTGACTGCCCGGCCCTGTGGCGTATCGTTGGTCGCCGCAGGCTGGCTCTCGCCCAGTCCCTGTACGGCAAAACAGGTGGCCGGGATGTCGCTGGTCTGCAGCATCCAGTTGCGCACCGCTTCGGCACGTCGCAGCGATAACTGCTGATTGCTTTTTTCGTCGCCGGTGGCGTCGGTATATCCGGCCACGAGGATCAGCCAGCCCGGTTTTGCCCGGATGTTCACCAGTGCGTCCACCAGCACTTTTGTCGAGCCGTCTTTCAGGCGGGCCTGTCCGACGTCAAACAGCGACATACTGTCAAGACGCACGGTCTGCGCCTGAAGCGAGGCTGTCACTTCCATTTTTTGCTCAGGCGGACGCCAGTCACGAATGGCGCGTAATACCGGCTGGCGGATTTGTTCACCGGGGTATAACCCCAGACCGAGACGCAGTGGCTCTCCTTCCCGGTAATACCCATCGAGCATGATCGCATCGTCTTTCAGCACCGACAGACGACGGGCTTTGGTGATAAATTCCTCCGCCGGAACGGCATAAAACTGGTGCAGATCATCACCGATATGCCGTAATAACTGGCGATTCTCCGTGGCTGACAGACACAGCGCGGCGATACCCGCCACGGTGGTGATGCCCAGCATGGTCACGCAGGCTCGTCGCAGCGGGGTAAAGCCCGACTGACGCGGCAACCGCCGTAACAGGGCATCCGGAAACGGCAGCGTGGCGTCTGTGCCGGTGTCCGCGATATCCGTCGTCAGGCCGGTTCTGGCGGTGATCCACAACTGCCACAGGTTGTTATCCACCGCAGGCAACGAGGGGACCAGCCCCACGGCCATCGCCAGTGGCGGACATTTCGTTTCCGGGCCGTTCAGTGCCGCCAGCATATTAAGATTCAGCCACTGCATCAGGCTTTCGGCTTTCAGCAGGTAACAGAGTTGCTGGCTGCGCTCCTGTGTGCTGGTCTGCGTGAGCCACTGCGCGGGGGAGGCGGTTTCAGCAGACGTCGCTACATGAATTTCGCCGCCGGTACAGATAAACCACGGTGAATTCGCTCTCTCCGGCAACGGCGAGCCGGACAGCCCGCTCCAGAGAAGCCAGGGGACGTTTACGCCCGCCCGGCGACGCACTGTCGCCATACTGTGGGCGAACCGTCGCAGTCGTCCGGTCAGAACCGCCGCATCCCGGTACATGCCGGGCATGACGGTATACGCCACGGCAAGCTGCGATGCCCACGCCGGGCGAAGGGTCAGTAATCGCTCCACCTGCGCCACAAGCTGTTCTTCATCGGGAACATGCAGATACAGCCCTTCTGAAACCTGCCGGACCGGGCTGTCAGTGAACAGATGCGCCGACATATCGCCACAGACCAGCACTACCGGTTGTCGGTACGTTTCCGGCGGCAGCGATGACAACCCGGCATCGCCGGTCATCTCCGTCCACGCCTGCCTGCGCCGGTAAATCAGCAACGCGGCAACCGCCAGAACGATAGCCGCCGCCCCGGCCCATCTCAGTACGCCAGACGGACTGATAAACACCGACCACAGCACCAGCAGTAACACCATTCCCCACAGCACGACGGCCTGTTTCAGCGTGTTCCTCACTCACGACTCCCTTTACCGCAGGCTTTGCGGCAGCAATTCATCCACCAGCACGTTCAGCCAGTGGTGCAGCCCCCACCAGACACCGGCCAGTAGCAGCGTCAGCGTTACCAGCCAGAAAAACGGCGAATGCAGCAAAGGGTGCTGACGGGTGGATAACGGCACGTTCAGTACCGCCGTTTCCGGCAGTACGCCAAATGGCGCGACCAGCCCGTTGAGCGTCGAAATAAGCTGGTCGCGCTCCGGGGCCACCGGATCCTGATAACGCCCGCGAAATCCCAGCAGCAGGACACGGTGAAAGCAGGTCAGCACAGCCTGTGCAGGCGCGGGCTCCTGCAACACCTGCTTCATCCGCTCGTACAGCAGCTCGCCTGCCTGCAGGGTGTTGAAGAAATGCGACTGGAGTGGATCCTTCATCCAGATGGCCTGACCGTCGTCCATGCCGCTGCGACTCAGGACTGTTTCGTCCAGCAGGGCGCACTGCGCGTAGGTAATGTGCTCCACGCTCTCACGGCTGAACCCGGCATCTTTCAGGCGTTCGCGGACCCCCTCCACCTGCCGCTGGCAGTGGCGATACAGCTCCATACCGTGACGCACGGTGGTTCCCTGACGCAGTTCCACCACCGTCAGAAACGTGTCGCGCAGCAGCGCGTCGATATTGATATCCGTCTCTTTTTTCATGTGCGCAGCACCGCAAACAGTTCAGGTTTCAGGTCGCCCATGGTTCCTGGCGCATAAATCATGCAGCACCCGGACTCCAGCATCGATTTAGCCGCGTCACTGTGCATATCCAGCGCAAAATACTGATTCTCCAGGCGCAGTGGCAGCGCTGCCGGAACTGAGGTCAGTGGCACCAGTGGAACACCATTCAGCGCCACGTTGATAAGCAGCGTGACGTCATCAGGCGCACCGATTTTGCAGACCAGCGGTAGCTGGTGCAGTACCTGATGCGCAGGCAGTGAGGAACGAACGGACAGGTAAAAATCGGCCTCTTCCCGCAGGCGCGGATCGTGCAGGTCGGCTTTCCAGCGGTTGCCCGGCAGGGATCCCAGATCCAGCGCGATCACCCGTGACGGCAGGCTTGCTTCCAGCAGTTCGCTGAGCAGGGAGAACAGTGGCGGAAAGACAGTGGACGGCGATTCGTGGACATAGGGCGGAACGGCGCTGACGTTATGTTCAAGGGAAAACGTCAGCAGCGCTCCGGCAAGCCTCGCCAGCTCCCGCCAGACCAGTTCGGGATGAACCGCCGGGTAGCGCAGGAAATCACTCAGCACCGGCTCGGCGGAGTTCAGCGCGTTAAGCAACCAGAACAGGGAGACATCGGCGACGGCGAAGTCCGCCATACGCTGGTTGCTTTCCCGACGCATCGCCATCAGGCGCTGACATTTGGCCCGTAGCTGCAACAGCAGCGTGTCCAGACGCTGTACCAACCCGTCATGAGCATTAAACGCCAGTAACGGCGGAATATAGCCCTCATCCTGTGTCCAGTTGCCCTGAACATCCCGCACCAGACGCGCCAGTGGGCAGGTGATGTAATCCTGATTGTTATCATGAGCAAAGCGCAGGGACAGCGCATGACGCTCAACGGCCATATCTTCACTGTCACTGCCGTAGATATCCTGTACCTTTTGCCATTCCTGACGATAGCGTAGCGGTCTTTCAGTCTGCTCACCCTGACCGAGATTACCGCCGTTACCATGGGCAAGCGGCAGCGCCAGCAGAACAACCGCGCTGTCGTTCGTCAGCGCGTGCAGATCGCAGGCGAGAGGCAGAACATCGCTCACGTCAGAATCGATCAGCGTGCCATCAGCAAAACGCAGGCGTACTGCCTGCGTTTTCAGCTTTCCGGACATCAGGGCATCGCGGTCAAAGAGCACATTCGCGATCCCCCACGGATGACGAATACAAAGTTGCGCAATGCTGTCATTGCTGAACGCTTCCCAGCGGGCCTGCTGCTGAAACTGCTGAGAGGACAGGAATGTCCCCTCAGCCCACAGTGGTCGATGAATTTTCATATCACACCACTTCCCGGTCAGGCTTTCGCTTTCGGCATCTGGGAAACCAGTGACAGGTTGATATCCATCCCTTCAATCTGGAAATGCGGCACGGCAAAGAGTCTGACGCGGAAGAAGCCCGGATTGTCCTCAATATCTTCCACGATAACCTTACCGTCGCGCAGCGGGTGAGACGCCTGCAGTTCATCACCCGGATCGGTCATCTCCGTCACCAGTGTGCGGATCCAGGTGTTCAGTTCCAGTTCCAGTACGCGGCGGTCTTTGGTGGTACCGATATTCTCGCGCTGGATGATTTTCAGGTAATGCGCAATGCGGGACAGCAGGAAGATATAGGGCAGACGGGCGTTAATACGGCTGTTGGCGGTGGCGTCAGCGGTATCATACAACGCCGGTTTCTGGGCAGAGTTTGCCGAGAAGAAGCAGGCGTAATCGCGATTCTTATAATAAGAGAGCGGAATAAAGCCAAGGTTGGAAAATTCAAATTCGCGGGTTTCCGGGATCATCACTTCGGACGGAATTTTGACCTGATTGCCGGTGCCGAGATCGTAAAGATGGATGGGCAGATCGGCCACTGCGCCACCTGCTTGTGGACCACGGATCTGCACGCACCAGCCATTATTCACAAAGCTCTTCACCATATTGGCGGCAAAGGCGAACGAGGCGTTTGTCCAGAGATACTTTTCGTGATCCGGGCCTTTGACTTCTTCCACATAGTTAAAGCTGCGTACCGGCACCGTGTCCGGCCCATAGGGCAGACGGCCCAGCACTCGCGGCATCACTAATCCCACATAGCGGCTGTCATCGGTATCACGAAACGATTTCCATTTAATATATTCTGCGCGGTCAAAGTAGTTGCCGATATCTTTAATCGCGGCGACTTCTTCCATCGAATTTTTAAGGAAGAATTTCGGCCCGACAGAACCGATAAAAGGCATATGGGAAGCGGCAGACACTCTGGAAATATTGCGCAGCAGGGCAATATCCTGCGGGCTGTTATCAAATTCATAGCTGGAAATTAATGAGGCAACAGGTTCGCCACCCGGCGTATCGTACTCCTGAATGTATGTATGACGATATAAACCGCTCTGAATGATTTCCGGGGAGTCGTCGAAATCCTGACGCAGATGCTCTTTGCTGATATCCAGCAATTCAATTCTGACATTTTTGCGAAAATCAGTGCGCTGTACGACGAACCATGTGCCGCGCCACAGCGACTCGACTTTCTGGAATTCAGGATGGTGCATGACCGCATCAAGCTGTTTACTGATTTTCTGATCCAAATCGTCGATATGAAAATCCAGCAGGCTCTTGTCGAGCTTGACCACGTTCTCGCCTGATTTCGCCAGACAGGAAAGTAGAACGTGAATCGCCGCTGTCACGCGCTCATCGGGTGAGGCATCCGCCAGTGTTTCGCTGTTTTGCCATAAATCTATTTCCTGAATGGAAGACACCGGGGTTAAATTAATTTTATCAAACAGGGACTGATAAACGCCGCCGGACTCAGTGGTGGTCAGTGTTGCAGTTTCAGAGGTGGCATGTTCTTGTTGTACAGACATCAGCATTTCCTTTTCAGTGATCCTTTCTTCTCCGGTTTAACCTGAATATCACTTCGGGTTAAACGTTCTCCTGCGGCGCAATTTTCGCCAGTTCATCACGCAGTTCTGAACTGAGCGTCGGGTCTTTCAGGATATTTTCCAGTTCACGTCGAAACGTTGCGTTATCTAACAGATTGGATTTCAGGTCACGTAATAAATTGCGCATAGCGAGTAATACACGAAGCTGTGGGATATTTTTTGCTACCTGTTCGGGTTCAAAATCTTTCAGGCTTTTAAATTCAAGCGCGATATTTTGCTCATTACCGCTTCCGCTTAGTGTGTCTTCTACTGTTAAATTAACCGCAGGCGAAAACTCAGCCATGACACTGTTGAAGTTGTTTTTATTGATATCAATCTTGTCCCGTTCGGACAGCGGACGTTGCTCTTTTCCGTTACTGTAATCGCCAACAGCAAGAAGCTTGAGGGGGAGTTCAACTTTCTTTTTAGCATTGCCTGTATGCAGGT
>OGOP01001861.1_pt1 | contig 13930 bp, 14 predicted proteins | sample 1552591 | NCBI WGS metagenome assembly OGOP01 (sample SAMEA2580120, study PRJEB22360) | human gut metagenome | biome: human gut; feature: human-associated habitat; material: faeces | place: Denmark | collected 2008/2010 | reverse complement strand
ATTAACAAAGCTTTTGCCCTTACAGGGCGCCTTGCTGATTGCCATTATACCCAGGGCGCTGCCCTGGGCTAAGAGCTTCTGCCCTTTCAGGGCGTGTGGGGAAAAACTTGCGAAACTTCAATAACCCAGTTTTTGGACAAGTGCACGGAATAGAAAAGCCTCGAAATATGAAAGCGGCTTCGATGGTCAATGAAGCCTATTTCGTAGAGCAATGAAAGCGGCTTCGTAAGCTGTTGAAGCCTATTGCATCTTCTTGTATAAGATGTAGGAATAGTTCCATAACTTCTCTTAATTTCCCCCAACTTTTCTTAATTTTCCCCAACTTCTCTTCACTCCCCATATGCGAAACTTGCATTATATGATAGTAATTTAGTATATTTGTGTGCTATTATTAAAAAACTAATCAACTACAAGGATGAAAATCAACAAGAACTTTTGGCTCATGCTGCTCATGGCAGGCTGGGCTATGATGAGCAGTACGGCAGCACAGGCTTCCGTGCGAGATACGATAGATATCAACTGGGGATGGCAGTTCCATCGTGGCGATATAAAAGGTATCAGCCAGCCATCTGGCAACATTCAGAATCCCCATCTCTTGGATGAAGCTATGCAGGGATGCGAGGTCGTCAACCTGCCTCATGACTTCCAACTCTATCAGCCCTGGGTGGCACCGGGGGCAGACGAACGTGCCAACAGCAAGGATGCTGCCAATAATGTGAAAAGCCGACTCAGCGCAAGAGGATTCAAGGAGATGGGCATAGGCTGGTATCGATACGAACTGACACCCCAGGAAGAATGGAAGGGAAGACGGGTGATGCTCGACTTCGGAGGCATGATGCTTGTGGGCGATGTCTATGTGAACGGACAGCATGTAGGGGCAACCGACTATGGCTATTTGGGATTCGATATCGACGTGAGCCGGTTGCTCCGTTACGGCGAGAAGAACGAGATAGCAGTGAGGACAGATACGCGTGCTGCCAATAACTCGCGATGGTATACGGGTGGCGGACTCTTCCGTGATGTCCGTCTTATCATCACCAACGACCAACTCTATTTCCCTCGCCATCCTCTCTATATCACTACTCGCAACAACCGCGAGGTGAACATTAGGGCAGAGATAGTGAACCGACAGAAGAAACAGAAAGGTGAGAATCATGGCTCAATACCTGTAGAGGTGAAAATCCTCGACATGACAGGCAGAGTAGTGGCGCAGCAGAAAACCGACATGCCTTTCAATGCCAAGTGGCGCGACCGCGAGTATGAACTGCCAACCATCACGCTGGAAGGTGCCCAACTGTGGTCGTGCGACCGTCCTTATCTCTATACTGTCGAGGTGACGCTCTACGACAAGGAAGGAAGAGTGGCTGACAAAACACGTGAGCACTTCGGCATGCGTACCATAGAACTGTCGCCCCAGCACGGTCTCCTGCTCAACGGACAGAAAGTGTTGCTCAAGGGTTATGCCAATCATCACACCTTGGGAGCCCTTGGTGCAGCAGCCTATCCTCGTGCCATCGAGCAGCAGTTGCTCACCATGAAGCGCTTTGGCTTCAATCATATTCGTACATCCCATAATCCTTACAGCGAGGACCTGTTGCGCCTGTGCGACCAGTATGGCATCTTGGTGGTCGACGAGCTGTATGATAAATGGAACTCGCAATTTACCGGAGGCAGGGGAGACTTCCTGAGCCTTTGGCAGAAGAACATACCCGAGTGGGTGAAGCGCGACCGCAATCATCCCTGCGTCGTCCTATGGAGCTTAGGCAACGAGCTGCAGCATCATGCCGACATGCCCTTCAACGACTGGGGAGTGACCCTCTACCGACTGATGCGCCAACTGCTGCATCGCTACGACCATACCCGTCTCACCACGGTGGCGATGCATCCGCGTTATCGCAATATCGATACCGACTCGTTGCCTGCCGATCTGGCTGTTGCCACAGAAGTCAACTCGTATAATTACCGTTATATGTACTTCCCCGGCGACATGAAGCGTTATCCCGAAAAGATATTCTATCAGAGCGAGGCGAGCACAGAAGCCATGGGACCCAACTTCTTTGAGATGAATCTCGACAAGGTGATGGGACTTGCCTACTGGGGGGCTGTCGACTACTTAGGCGAGAGTTTGGGCTGGCCGCTGAAGGGATGGAACAAGGGAGTGTTCGATATGACCATGCTTCCCAAGCCCGATGCCTACTTCGTGAAGAGTATGTTCTCTGAAGAGCCCCTCGTACATATCGCCATCATTGAGAAGGCTGGCACCGATACGCAGTGGAACGGTATCAATGTGGCTACCCAACGGTTGTCAGAAAACTGGAACCGAAACCAGGGCGAGCAGCTCTCACTCTATACCTATACGAATGTCGATGAGGTGGAACTGCTGCTCAATGGCAGGAGTCTGGGAGTAAAAAAGAATGACGCTGATCCCAAACTGCGCAACCGCATACGCTGGGATGCTGTGCCTTATGAGCCTGGCACATTGATGGCTGTGGCAAGGAAGGCAGGAAAGGTAGTGGCGCGTCATCAGCTTACCACTACCGGAGAGGCTGTGGCGCTCAGGCTGGAACCGGAGTCTCGCTGCTGGCAAGCCGATGGCAAGGACCTGCAGTTTGTCAGAGTCACGGCAACCGACCGCAAGGGTCGCAGGGTGCTGAGTGCCCATCAGTTGTTGCAGATAGAATTGAAGGGTGAGGCAGATATCGTGGCTGTAGGCAACGGCGATATGGCTTCGTCTGAGTTGCCGGTAGGTGACAAGCAGTTGGCAAGCCATGCCTTCCGAAGTCTTTACGAGGGTGCCGCCTGTATCGTTCTCCGTTCCCGTCGTCAGGCAGGCAAGGTGGAGCTGAAGGTGAAAAGTGGAAATCTGTCAGCAGGAAGCCTGCGCATGAATACACAGTAATATATAAGCGATAGTTTAGCAAATATTTTTTCCCAACTGGGAAAAAATATTCGACCTGTACGGTTGAAATTACCCAATACGCCCTACCTGTATGGTTGAAATTATCCAATACGCCCTACCTGTACGGTTGAAATTACCCAATACGCCCTACCTGTAGGTTGAAATTATCCAATACGCCCTGAAAGGGCAGAAGCTCTTAGCCCAGGGCAACGCCCTGGGTATAATAGCAATCAGCAAGGCGCCCTGTAAGGGCAAAAGCTTTATTTGTTGTCCGGAGTTTTAAAGCTTTTGCCCTTACAGGGCGACAGGTTTGCGCACATAACAACCCAGGGCGTTGCCCTGGGCTAAGAGCTTCTGCCCCTTCAGGGCGTGTGGGGAAAAACTTGCGAAACTTCAATAAAACAAAAGCAGTGCGCTTTTTGTGGCGTTGCTGCTACATTCAGAAGAAGAACTTTACTGACGCTTCATGATCTTCATTCCATTCACAATATACACTCCCTTTCCAGGGTTATTAACCTTTCGGCCGTTCATGTCGTACACCATTACAGGCTGATACATATAAGCAGACAATCTGTAATAACCAATATTGTCAAGGTACTGTATGGCTTTGTTTCTGTCACAAATCTGTAAACCTCGTGATTCAAGCAAATTAACGAGATTTTCCTAAGATTCAAACAGTTTTGTAAAGGGAATAAGATTCGCCATATTCAAATGTGTATAAACAAAAAACGCCTCGCACGATTTGAGCATTGTTAAGAGGCTTGGCGAGGACTGACGCTGCAAAGATACGAATAATCATTGATAATACAAACTTTTCAGCAAGAAAAATCAAGCAAAAGTGGAATTCTTTGACATATTTATATTTAATCATCACTAGTGTCCCGTTTCCTTGTCAAGTTGCATCTTTGGGTCGAAGGCATAGTCCTTGATGCATCGGCTGTAGCGATGTCATCTGTCAGCATACTTTTTTGCGAGATTTTCAATCCTTGTCCTCTTGCTCCATGGCAGCCTTTAGCGAGACAATCTGTGCGCTGAGCTTACTCTTTACATTCGCATCGGCCTCAGCACGTGCCAACACGTTTGAAATGAACAGAAAATGTGCGCCGTTGTTTAGACGCTCCAAGCTAAGAGTTCCAATTTCGCTCATAGTTTGATAAAAGGTTAAGATGAATACTGTGGAAACTCCGTTTTCTGTTGCGTTAAATAGATTGTTTATGCCACCACTACGTTGTTTCCGATAATAATTCTCATGGAATCAGCCAGACACATTGTTTCCACATCCGCCCCGTTCCGTCAGGACACAGAAACAGCGTTCCTTGCACCATTCCGTATGGAGTAATGCAAGAAACGCTGTTTCTGCCATCTTCCTTTTTGGAAATATGCAATCATCGTGCCACAAATCCCTTGCGCACTTTTCCATGCCAATAATGACACCGTTTCTTGCTTCAAACCGTACAGAATTGCCACAATGTCAGCCGTATTCTGCCATTTAATGGCAATATAGCGTTAAATTTCATGTTTTTTCGCTTCATGAAGCCCATAAACCGTTGAAAATCCATATTTTTTTAGTAATTTTGCACCTGCATTCGCATCAATAGCGTTTGCAGACATAATTTGGAAGTGCATTCCATACTTGAATCTGTTCAGTGAAACTTCGACAACTTCACAAACAAGCAGCAGGACTAGTAGAGGAAGTACTCCCTTGGCTCTGTAATATCACTACCCGATATACAGTCAAGGTGAGGCTTTATCTATCTTGTTTGTTGCTTGGGCAGTCGAAGGCCTCACTGAAGAACAGGATACGATGAGGTCTCACTTCTTTTTATGACTATTTTATACAGAATCATCAAATTTAAGAATTTCAAAGTATGAAAAAGCTTATTTTATTGTTCTTATCTGTTATCGTATGTGTGACTATGCAAGGTCAAACACATATGAAATTTATGGGCATTCCTTTGGATGGTACCGTAGAATCATTTTCACAGAAGCTCAAGGCTAAGGGTATTAACTATGATGCAGTAGCATCAAAGAAATTAAGCCCTGGAGCAAAACTTTATAGAGGGACTTTTATGGGTGAAAAAGCCCAATTCGTAGTTATGTTCAATGCAAAGAACAGAATTGTGTACGGAGTTGGAGTTGAACTTTCGTATTCAACAATGGAATTGGCGAAGACTCCTTTCTTTAATATTGCAGACCAACTTCACAAAAAGTATCCTGCTGCTAAATTTACTTCAGTAGAGAAAGACGACAAGACAGTGACAGGGGTGAACTTTACGTTACTAGATGATAACTCTGAACTCTTGGGAGTAATAGTACAAACATTGGACAAACCAGATGGATTGATTAAAACGAAATGGGGAATTAATCTTATCTATACAGACGCAAAGAATTATGACAAGAATTCGGAAACGAATAATGAAGATTTATAATGTGATAATACAATGAGAAAGTTGTCTATTCTAAGTTTGCTTGTTTTGACATCATTGTTTTCCCAAGCGCAGACATTATCAGGAGTGTTATATGATAGCTCTCTTGGTCTCGATTTTTGGAAATTGGATGAAAAAACTGGTCTTTATACACATTCAAAGAATGTTCAATTAAATCCATTGAGTTCAATCAATATTAGCAATATTTACTGTTACGATAGTAAATATGGTAACTTGTATGTCATTTTGAATAATGCAAATTGTTTGCTGAAAATAAAGAAAATAAGTAATAGCTACGTTAAGAAACAACTTAAGCAATATTCAATACCAACTTATAGTAAACTGTCAGAAGAAGACATTACTGCTAAAAGCAATGCATTGAATAGAAGGTACGAGTTATTGAACGATTCTATTACTGAAAGACGTAAGATTGAAAAAAGGCAAAAGGCAATAGATGATTCCATAAGGATAGCTAATGAGTCAAAAATTCACATGAAATTCATGGGGATTGAAATGAATTGTGCAGTGGATATAGCCATGCTTGATTTAGAAAAGAAAGGATTTGAAATAATAGACATAAGGAAAGAAGGATATATAATGTCTGGCAAATTCATAGACCGCAATGCTTTGGTTACTCTTCATGCAACCCCTAAAACGAACCTTTTTTATAGAGCAAATATTTTTTTTAACGAGCACACTTCTTGGTATAGTCTTAAAAGCGAATTCCTTGAGGTTGTAAAATACTATAAAGCCAAATATAAAAGTATAAGTAGTAGTAGAACCTTTATAGATCCCTATTATGAAGGTGATGGATACGAACTGCAAGGGGTATCCATGGACAAGTGTTTCTATTACGAAAGGTTTGAGGCTGAAGGCGGAAAAATATCTATCGAAATCAGCGATATGAAGCGGGTACAGATACGTTACGAGGACAAAAACAATGCGAAGAAGAATGAGCAAGAAACGATAGCCATCAATCTTGACGAAATATAATCATCCTAAATAACATAATTGACATGAAAAAGAGTATCTTATCAATTTTGTTTGCCGTAATAGCCTGTGCATGTTACGCTCAAACACCTTTGACGTTTACAAAGACCATCAACATTCAAGGAACGAAGGAAGAATTGCACAAATCTGCTCAACAGTTCTTTCTTGTTGCATTTGATTCTTATGAAGATGTTATAAATTGTGAGGATTCCATAGTTGTAGAAGGAAAAGGCTCAATGTTATTCAATCCTGTAGTTCTTTATGCAAGTATTCTTGGCAACATTAACTACATTGGCAGAACAGTCATAAAAGATGGTTCAATTATCTTCACTATGACAGACTTTACACATGTACCAATGAAAAAGGCGGCTTTCAATAACACTATGGGTGTGTTAGTTGCCGAGTTACCGAAGAATCTCTCTGATATTGGTATTTCTGGAGCAAATAGGAAATCATGCTACAAATATTACTACAAGGTCGGAGTTATAGAATGCAAGCAAAAGTTTGATACCACATTTGAGAAGTTAGCAGGAGTCGTATTCAAATAAACTTTATCGTAATGGAGAAGAAATATTTATTAGCTATTGAGAAAAAGGTAAAAGAACAGCATCCAGCCGATTCTGTGTATGAATGGGAAGGGGATACACTAATTGTAAAGGATGCAAATGGCAACATCTTAGAAACATACACCTTAGAAGGTGGTTCTATAATGGTTCCTTCTAATTTGAAAAATAGTGACGAGGAGATAATCGAAGTCTCAATCTTAGAACCATTGGACTAATGTTGCTCTAAACATACTTTCTAAAGAAAATCGCGTAACAATAGGGACTTAGTGTTGACAAACAAAAGGTCAACACTAGTCCTTTGTTCTTGATAAAACCATTATTGTTTGCAATTACCTATGCAAAGAAAAGAAGAATTGCTTAGCCGAATCAACGAGGTAAAAACTATTTTAGACAAGATGAAGAAGAGAGGCAGATGTTTCTCTTTCAATCCTCCTGTCAAATTTGGAAAAATACGAGTTGACGAGATTGTGCTTCAACTAATGGAGGATTGTGCTCTTTTTGTTGAGGATATGCATAAATTAAGAGAGGCAGGAAAGAAGTTAACGGTAAGTACCTTAAATAGTTATATGAAAGACTATTTCAATTGGATAGGATGTAAATCATCTGAAAAAGAAAGGTATATCCAACCAAATGATTGATATAACTGTAGATCTTGAAGATGTAAATCATCAGAAAAAGAAAGGTATATCCAACATAGAGTATGATTGACCGTTTCGTCCTCGTGATGTAAATCATCTAAAAACGAAAGCTACATTCAACTATTGTTGTTAACAATAAAAAGGACTTTTTGACCATAAAGCAGAAGTTTATAGAGTTTCCGGTTCTTTGAAAACCCTAAAACTTGAAATGCCGTTTCAGCCAGCGGCTCATCATCTCGTAGGCACTCTCTTCCTCCTGATGCTGAGGCTCGGCAAAGGTGAGATGCTCGCCAGAGGCATCACCATGCTGGTCGGGGAAGATAATCATCAGATTGGTGCCGGAGAAGAAACGGGTCAACTCTTCGGGCAGACGCTCAAGGGCTGCCTTGTGAGAGACGGTTCCCTTGCGGGCTGTTACCACCACAAACATGTGGTCGGGAGCTATCTGCGAGGCTATCTGGGGCATCTCGTTCCAATGGGTCATGAGCGTATAGTCGGAACGGACCTCGGGATAGCGGTTCTTGATAAACTCGTTGATGAGCGAAAGGGCCTCCATACGGCCATGGAACTGTATGCGGCAGTCGAGGTTGCGTGCCATGCGCGACAGACGTTCTACCCAGCGGTAGAAGCCTGGCTCAAACTCTGCTCTCGAAGGAACAGCCACCTGTATGCGGCGTATGGTGTTGAGCGGCTGGCGGATGCGTGCCATGATGATCTGGCGGCTGAGTCCATTGAACAGACTCTGATGGAACTCGCCCCAGAACTTAGGTGAGCGCTCCGGATGCATGTGCATGCCGATGATGATCTCGGAACACTGAAACTCGTTGAAGGCGTGCTTGATGCCATTGGCGATGTTGGCAGCTATTCTGACCTGGGTCTGCGTGAGCACATCGGTGGCTGCTGCTATCTGACTGCAATGTTCGAGCAGTCGCTTGCCCTGCTCCTGGTTGTAGCGCATGTCTTTGTCCTCATACACCACATTGAGACAAACCAAACCGCGGTTCAGCTTCTGGTTTCTCACCAAGAAGGCGAGGCTCATCAGGTTGTCGGCATATTCGGGATAGCGCACGGGGATGAGTATCTTCTCGTCGTTGGCACTCTTCTCGTCCTCAGCCTCCGGCAGTTCCTTGTCTCTTAGTACTATCATGCGCGAAGACCAGTCGGTAAGCAGCGAGGAGATGATACAGGTGCACAGTATCATGATCACCACGCCGTTGAGCATGTCGTCGTCGACAAGATAGGTGTTTTTGCCTACAAGAATGTTCATTCCCACCATCACCATGGCGATACTGCCGGCAGCATGGGCTGAGGTAAGACCGAACATCATGTGACCCGAAGACAGGGGCTGGCGGAAGCCAAAGCAGGCAGCATAGGCGGCAATGGCCTTGCCCAGGGTGCCAAAGAACACGATGCACAGCACCACCCAGAGAATATGACCGCCCTGGAAGAGCAGTCCCACATTGATCAGCATGCCCACTCCTATCAGGAAGTAGGGAATGAAGAGGGCGTTGCCGATAAACTCGAGCCGGTTCATCAGTGGTGACACATGAGGTATATACCTATTTAATATAAGACCCGCAAAGAAGGCACCAAAGACTCCCTCGATGCCTACCATCTGCGAGAGGGCGGCACTCATGAAGAGCATGGCCATGACGAAGATAAACTGCATCACGGCATCGCTGTATCGGCGAAGAAACCATCGGGTGAGACGGGGTATGAGGAATATCATCACGCCACAATAGGCTGCAAACTTGGCTGCAAAGAGTACCCAGAAGAGTACGCCGTCGTGCTCGGTGAACGAAGCCACCAGACCCGCCAGCATCACTAAGGCGATGAGCAGGGAGATCATGCTCGACCCCACACTCAGCGTGACGCTCGGCTTCTGCTGCAGTCCGTAACGTGACACGATGGGGTAGGCGATGAGCGTATTCGAGGCCATGATACAGCTCAGCAGGAATGAGGCTTTGGTGGAATAGTCCAAGAGTGTGACGCTCATCCAATAGGTGAGTCCGAAAGGAATAAAGCACGTCAGCAGACCATAAGTGAGCAGTCTCGACTTCGTCTTCTTCATACCCTCCATGTCCATCTCGAGGGCAGCCAGAAACATGATGTAGTACAGACCAACCTTGCCAAACAACTCAAAGGAAGAGTCGCGCTCCAGGATGTTGAGCCCGTATTTGCCTATGAGTACTCCTGCCAATACCATACCGATGATGTGTGGAATGCGGAGCTTACCCATGATGATAGGCGCAAAGAGGATGATGATCATCACGACGAAGAAGATCAGCGTAGGGTCGGTTATCGGGAAATATTGTGCAATGTTCAGCATAGGCATTCAGTTTTTCGGGAGAGTTCTCGAGCATCAGCTGCATCACTCTTCCTATAATATGGGTGCAAAAATAATAATAAATCTTGAAAAAGCAAAGTCTTTTGCCTCCTTATCAATTATATGTGCAAAGATTTTTGTAAATTTGCACCCGGAAAGTAAACTTAAGATAGAAAGATAAGGATAAGCCCTCTGTCTGCTGATGTTTCATCATAAATATGAGTAGCGGCGATGGATGAATGAATGATTTGTGGGGAAAGATGCGGAAAATCAGCAAAAAGTTTGGAAGATATCAGATAATTTATTATTTTTGCTGTGTTTAAAAATTAGCGTTATGAGATCCGTTCAAGATTATATAACAATCATTAGGCAGAATAGTTCCAAAATCACAAATGATTTTGGAATAAAGACTCTGCGTATATTTGGCTCTGTCTCACGAAATGAACAGACAGAACAAAGCGATTTGGATGTATGTGTGGAAACAGAAACTCCCAATCCTTTTTTGTTGGCAGACTTGAAAGAATTTTTAGAAGGCTTGTTCAAGTGTTCAGTAGATGTGGTGCGTATTCATAAAAATATGAGTCCTTTCTTTAAATCAAGAATAGAACGTGATGGAATTTATGCAATACGATAAAGATATAGCACTGGATATTCTTCACAGAGTACATACTTCTATAGAACATATAGAAGAGCGTTCGCAACCCTATAGCTGTGGTGATGATTTTCTTCTGTCTTCAACAGGTGTTGCAATTCTCGATTCTATATGTATGCAATTCATAGCTATAGGAGAAAGTCTAAAAGGACTTGATAAGGTAACAAAAGGCAAACTCCTTTCAACTCATCCTGAGATAGATTGGAAGAATGTGAAAGGTTTACGTGATATTATAGCTCATCATTATTTTGAGGTTGATGCTGATCAGATTTGGTGGATAATAGAAAATGAGTTGCAACCTTTGAAAATGTCAATCTGCGAAATGATAGAATCTTTAAAAGTTAATGCTTGATGGGCTTGTCTGGCTTTTGTTGGGTTGTTTATTATATCTTGTAGCGACATTTCGATGGGATAGGTAAGGAGTTGAACGAATATTTTTCTCTTATTTTATGCAAAATAATGCAGAAATGTTATCAAAAGTAATAAAAATGCAACAAAAAGCAATAATTTATGGGATTTTTTGCTTGATATTGTAGAAAAAGTCTTACCTTTGCAGCGGATTTGAGAGGATAAGCGTTAGAAGACAACCAAAGATGAGAAATCATCATGCTGGAAAGGAGCATTCTTTTCTTTTCCAAAAGATTCACTTTAAACAACTTTTAAAAAAAATCGATTATGAAAGTAGCAATTGTTGGTGCAAGCGGTGCAGTAGGTCAGGAATTCCTGCGTATCCTTGCTGAGAGAAATTTCCCAATGGATGAGTTGGTGTTGTTTGGTTCTGAGCGTTCGGCTGGACGAAAATACAACTATAAGGGAAAGGACTATGAGGTGAAACTCTTGCAGCATAACGATGATTTTAAAGATGTCGATATCGCATTCACATCTGCTGGCGGTGGAACTTCAGAGGAGTTTGCCGATACTATCACCAAGTATGGTGCTGTGATGATTGACAACTCAAGCGCTTTCCGTATGTGCGACGATGTGCCATTGGTAGTACCAGAGGTAAACGCCGAGGATGCGCTCAACCGTCCACGCAACATCATCGCCAATCCAAACTGCACCACCATCATGATGGTAGTGGTATTGAAGCCTATCGACGACCTGAGCCATATCAAGAAGATTCATATTTCTTCTTACCAGAGTGCTTCGGGTGCTGGTGCTGCAGCCATGGCTGAGCTTGAGCAGCAGTATAAGGACATCATCGAGACTGGCAAGACAGACCATATCAACAAGTTCCCACATCAGTTGGCATACAATGTCATTCCTCAGATAGACAAGATGACTCCTAACGACTATACCAAGGAGGAGATGAAGATGTACAACGAGACTCGTAAAATCATGCACTCTGATGTTCGCACCAGTGCCACTTGTGTACGTGTTTCCTCACTTCGTTCTCATTCAGAGAGCGTATGGTTCGAGACCGAGAAGCCATTGGCAGTAGAGGACATCCGCAAGGCTTTGGAGGCTGCTCCTGGCGTAACCGTAAAGGACGACGCACAGAACTACGTATATCCAATGCCTTTGGAGAGTGCGGGTAAGGACGATGTCTATGTAGGCCGTATCCGTAAGGATCTCTCCGATGACAACGGCAATACATTGTGGCTCACTGGCGACCAGATTCGCAAGGGCGCAGCGCTCAATGCCGTTCAGATCGCTGAGTATTTGATCAAAGTTGGTAATGTGAAATAAGATACATGCTTGAAAGATTCAAACTCTTGCTTCGGGATATGAACCGGGGCATTTATGAGAAAGAAACAGAAATATCGCTCTCGCTCCTTGCCGCTCTGGCAGGCGAGAGCGTTATTCTTTTAGGTCCACCGGGTGTAGCCAAGAGTATGGTGGCACGACAGCTGAAGTGTGCCTTCCGTGGAGCACGCAATTTCGAGTATCTCATGTCGCGCTTCTCTACGCCCGATGAGATCTTCGGTCCTGTGAGCATACAGAAGCTGAAGACCTCCGATACCTATGAGCGTGCTGTGGATGGTTATCTTCCTACAGCCGATGTCGTGTTCCTCGACGAGATATGGAAGGCGGGTCCTGCCATACAGAACACCCTGCTCACGGTCATCAACGAGAAACTGTTCCGCAACGGTAATCGGGAGATGCGCCTTCCGCTGAAACTCCTCGTGGCTGCCAGCAACGAGTTGCCAGCCAAGGGCGAGGGACTGGAGGCGCTGTGGGACCGATTCGTCATCCGCATAGAGAGCCGTCCCATCCGGCAGGAGAAGAACTTCCGTGAGATGCTGTTGGAGGTGAAGAGTGAAGAACAAAGTTCGGCGGCCGAAGGGAAAGCCAATTCAAATGCGATTACTGCCGAGGAGTATGCGGAATGGTCGAAGGCTATCGATCGTATAGGAGTGAAGGAGGAGGTACTCGATGCCATTTCTGCTATCCGCAAATCCCTGAGAGTCGTGAATGTGGATGAGGCTGCCGAGCGCCGTCACGTGTATGTGAGCGACCGTCGCTGGAAGAACATCATGCGCCTGCTTCGTACCTCTGCCTTTATGCAGGATCGGGCGGAAGTGGCGGTATGCGATCTTCTTCCCATCTACCATTGCCTGTGGCAGGAGCCGGAGGAGAGGGATGCCATCCGGGCGCTCGTTATCAAAGCACTCTTTGCTCCTCATGCCGACAAGTTGGTAGAGATGAAGAATGCCCTTGCCGAGGACATCAAATATCATCGCATCCGCCGCAGTCCTGATGAGGGCAGGGATTACGAGGGCGAGATAGAGAGTCTCTCTGATGCCCTGACTTCCCTGGAACGCCAGTTAGGTGACAATCTCTTCGTTTCTTCCGACGACAAGACCGAACTCTCTGCCTATCTTCGCGACTTCTACAGAGAACTGGCCTTTACCCGTCAGGACACGATGAAACTGTATGCGGAGTAGCGCATCCACGTGATACTTATTTCTCCACCAGTACGTCCTTTTCTTCATAACTGTCGAAGCCGATGCTCATGTCAGCACCGTGCTCCCGGAAGATGGAGAGAAGGTGTTGCTGCATGTCGGGGTCAATGGCTATCTCGCCATTCTTCGCCTTATAAAACCTACGCCGGGCATAAGGCGTACGGGAATAGAAATAATGGGTTCTTCCCGCCGGGATGGTACTGTAGATGCGCTGGAATCCCCTTGCCCATACTTGCTTTTCTGACACAAGATGATAGGGGCACTTCTCGCCCTCATACTGCAGGTGCTTCACATTGAGCACCTCAAAGGTATCGGCACTGGTAAGTGCCTTGACATACTGCGCATAACGGGCGCAAGTGTTGCTGCGTGTGCAGGATGCCATGGGGCAAACTACACTCAATGAAATTTTCTTCATACATTCTTTTATTTTTAAGTTACTGAAGTTTTGCAAGTTCAGAAGTTAAAGAAGTTAAGGAGTTAAAGGAGTTAAAGGAGTTATCGCTCCCTACGGTCGCTGAGGAGTTAAG
>OGOP01001859.1_pt1 | contig 13939 bp, 12 predicted proteins | sample 1552591 | NCBI WGS metagenome assembly OGOP01 (sample SAMEA2580120, study PRJEB22360) | human gut metagenome | biome: human gut; feature: human-associated habitat; material: faeces | place: Denmark | collected 2008/2010 | reverse complement strand
CACCTCTGTCCACGCTGGGACGTGCCCCAGAGTGTCCATGCAGGCGGATAAATAGGCGCTGAGCTGCTCGAGCGTATCGTTCTGGTGCTCCAGCACAAACGCCACGTTCTGCTTGGAAAGCGCCTCCAGCGTCCGCTGCGTCAGGACCTTGCGCAGCGCCGACTCGTTCTCCTGCAATGTGCGGCGCGGGTTCATGGCTGCGCCTCCAGCGCGGCGAGCGTATCCCTCACGATCTGCCGCTCGGCAAACGGAGGCGGGGTCTTCGCCGAGGCCATTCGGCCAGAGAAGAAACTGCGCACTGCGTTGACCCAGGAATCAAATCGATATTCAATGTAGTCCCCGCCGATCACCTCGCACTTCGCCGGGACGTGTCCCAGTTTGTCCGTGCAGGCGGATAAATACGCCGTAAGCTGCTCCAACGTGTCGTTCTGATGTGCAAGAATGAACTGAATATTCTGATAAGCGATCATGCGCTCTGCACGCCGCAGTACCGCGTCCATGTAAGGAACCTCCTCGTGCGGATATACTCTGCCCATACGGGCAAAATGGCGCGGCCTGTCCCCATATGGAACAGTCTGCGCCCGTCCTGTACGATAGGTTCATCGTGCTATCGGTACATTGCGCTCCTGCCGAAATCCTTCGGCGTGAAGACAGCGAGTCTTCTGACTTGCGATCCGGGATTTCAGCATGAATTCCCACGTCCGCGTCCTACCTTCTCACAGATGCACTGCAATGGCGCCCTTTCGGGCAAACGGTATCCCGTTTTCGGTCGCGGCCTCTCGCGCACAGCTCCGGGCGAGCGGCTTGAGTAGCCTTTGTTCTTTCACCTCCGGCTCAGCGCCCGAAACAGCCGCCGCGGCCGGAGATTACACGTCTTCAGATGCGTATGAACTTGTGTTGCCGGCCGCGTCCAGCGCAGACCATACGCCGTTTTCATAGCTGTCGCCGACGAAGCCGCGCAGATAGAGCGTCTGCGCTGTGTCCGCCGTGACAGACAGAATCGCATCTGTGCTTTCTGTCTTTGTAACCGGCTCGGACAGATTGCCCTCCGGCAGGACTTCTCCCGCTTTTTCGTAGCGCCAGTAGTGCAAAGCGTTCTTCGCATTTTCCGAAAGGGCCTGCATCGTGCCTGTTTGCAGAGAAATTGCGGCTATGCCCGCCACGATCACGCCCACAATCAGGAAGCTCGCCGCCGAGACGGCGTTTTTGTTTTTCTGCCATGTCAGCATCAGAAGAGCAATCGCTGCCGCTGCAAGGAGCAGGAAGCCCGGCTGCATGAATGCTGCCGCTACACTCAAGGCTGCCAGTAAAACCGCCGTCAGTGTCGGTACGCGCGAGAGCGCGACACTCACCATCGCAAGCAGAATGCCACTCACGATCCCAGCCAGCCAGAGGCCGGAGCCGTTTGTTTCCGCCAGCGGCAGGAGGATGCCTTTTTCCGCCGCCCAAAGGCCGCGCAGTGTATTCCAAGCCGCGCCGAAACCGCTTAGAAGCGGGTTCCGCGCGAACAGGACAACGAGAAGCAATGCCGCCAACAGAATGGGGAACAGCAGCTTCGTTTTTTGGAAATGCCGGATGATTGCGGCTGCAATGCAAGTCAGAATACCCGCGCCCAGCAGCCAGAGCATTGCAGAGAAGCCGCTTACCGTGTAACAAACTGCGGCAAGCGCGAGGAAAATCAAGACGCTGGCAAGGAGGTCAAGCAGCGCACTTTTTTGATTGCTGCTTTCCCGATAAACGCCAGCCCGCAGGCCAGTCAAAGTTTTTTGTTTCATATCGGCCCTCCTTACAGTTCCAGCTCGGAGAGCTGCGCGGCGTAATCTTTCTCATTGAACTGCTCACCGCAGACAAGCGCGGTCAGCAGCCCGATGGACGAAAGCTGCTCCGTTTCCACCTGCTGTTCACCGGAAACGTAAATCAGATGCGACCAGCTTCCAGCAGGTACCTCTTGGAGAAGCAGCGACGCACCGCTGACGCCGGTTGTCGCTTTTGCCGTAAACAGACGCGGCAGCAGGCCGATGAGGTCGTCCATATCCCGAATCTGCTGGAACACGCAGCGGCCTGTGTCGCCCTCGTTCCATCCCACCGTAAACTGGACGGACTGGGAAAGCAGATTCCGGCAAACGGAAACGACGATCTCGGCTTCTGCATCCGTTCTGTCTACCGTTGGATTTTCTTCCGTGCGCTCCCAGAATACCGCGGCAGAGCGCGTGATCGGCAGCGACGGATCTTTGACGATCAGCTTGCCATACTTGTGACTGAGTTTCCAGTGAATCTGCCGCTGGCTGTCGCCGGGAACATAGTCACGGATCTGGAACATCTCTGAAAGGTCATAGCCGGGACGCTCGTTGGAATAATCCTCGGTATCGTCGATGTGCGCGGCCGCGGGGGACAGCACCAGCGTCTGCAAAAACGTATCCGGCTGCACGACGCAGGCGCTGTGCGCGTCAGGCTGCGTTTTCACGCCGATGAGGCCGAAGCAGTCATACAGACGGGCAGATTCCACGGCCAAGCGAATGCGTCCGCACCACGGACTTTGCAGTGAAATTTTCATTGTCCGTTTACCCTTTGGCCAGATGCCGCCGCTCACACTCACAATCTGCACTTCGCCGTTTAACTGGTTTTCCAGGCATACACGGCAGGCAATCTGGCAAATCGGCAGCCATGTTGGATTCTGCACGGTCAGCTCTGCCGTTCCGCTCTCACCTTTGCGGAGATTTACCGGCAGCCTGACCGCCAGCCTCAGCTTTTTCGCCGCGTACAGATTGACCGGCAGGCACAAAAGCGGCAGCAGCACCATGCAGGCGGCAAGGCCAAGCGCGATGGGGCTGGCTGTCTGGACGGTGAGAGCAAGAAGCCCCAGCGTCAGCAGCAGCCAGACGAATTTTCGTACTATTTTCATTTTTTCAGCACCGGCATATCCGTTGTCTTGAGGATCTCGGCCAGAACGGATTCCGGCTTTTCCTCCATCATGCGGGCCTTGCTGTTCAGCATCAGACGGTGCGCGCAGACGTCCGGGAAGATCGCGGCGACGTCCTCCGGCATCACAAAGTCACGGCCATTGAGATACGCATATGCCTTCGCCATCCGGCAGACCGCCAGCGCGCCGCGCGGGCTGACGCCGAGCGCGACCTGCGGATGGGTGCGGGTCTTTTCCACGAGCGTGGTCACATAGTCCAGAACGGCGTCGCGCATATCGACTTTTCGCACGTCCTGCACCAGTCCCAGCAGTTCTTCCTTGTTGACCACCGCATACGCCCGGTCAAGGGGATTATCCACATGGCGGTCACGGAGAATGTTGACGCTGCTCTTGTGGTCGGGGTAGCCCATGCTGACGCGGATGAGGAAGCGGTCAAGCTGGGAATTGGGGAGCATCGTCGTACCGGCAGAACCCACCGGGTTCTGCGTGGCGAGGACGATAAACGGGTCAGGCAGAGCATACGTCTTGCCGTCCACCGTGACCTTGTGTTCCTCCATGGCCTCCAGCAGCGCGGACTGCGTCTTGCTGGAGGTGCGGTTGATCTCATCCGCCAGCAGCAGATTCGTCATGATCGCACCGGGTTTGTAAACAAATTCGTCTGCCTTTTTGTCATAGACCGAGAAGCCGATGATGTCCGACGGCACGGTGTCCGACGTGAACTGCACACGGCGCGTCTCCAGCCCAAGGACTTTTGCGAAAGCCATGGCCGTCGTGGTCTTGCCGACGCCGGGCACGTCCTCCATGAGCACGTGGCCCTGCGCCAGAATGGCCATTAAGATCTTCTCGACAATTTCATTCTTGCCGACGATAACGGACTCGATCTCCTGTAAAATCTCGTTGATTTTTGTATTCATAGCAAGCTGCTCCTATTCGTTATTTTTATGTCGTTATCCTTCTCCGCCGGTGTCTCCGGCACCGTCGTCTCCGCTGTCAGAGCCTCCACCTCCGGGATCGCCGCCAGCGCCTCCGCTGCCGGAATCATCGTCGCCGTCTCCGCCGGGATTGCCGCCGCTTCCGCCGCCGTCATCACCACCGGGGGTATTTCCGCCGTCATCACCGCCAAGGGTCGGGTCAGGCGTGTAGGTCTGGTCTATCGCGCCGCAGGTCGTGCAGACGCCCTCGCTGAACGTATGATAGTCCGCAAACTCGCCCAGTGCGCCGAACTTTTCCAGCAGCAGGCCGCAGTCCGAGCAGTACCCCACCAGATGTTTACAGGTAGACTGCGCCGCGTCCGGCACCAGCGTGCCGTCGCATTCAAAGAAATGGATCTGGCCGCAGACGTCGCACTTCCAATCGTCGCCATACGGGACATAGTAATGTTCGCCGTAGGTGTCCATCAGCTTTTCGTGGCAGATCTGGCATTCCTGATAGTGGTGCTTATGGTCCTCATCAATGATCCACACGTTCTGCGGCTTGTGCCCGGCTGCGGGAGATTCTTCTTCCTTCTGCGCATTGCAGATCTCACACTTGAAGGTCTTCACGCCCGCTTCGGTGCAGGTGGCTGTGTTGGTGATAGGCTCTCCCCACTCGTGCGGGGACTGCTCGGTAAAGCCACAGTTTTTGCACTTGGCGGTATGCGTATCCGCACCCTCGTCCGCCGTGTATTCCAGCTCATGCGCGCGCGGCACACCGATCGTCTCGCCGCAGTCTTTGCAGACCTGTACGCACATTCCGCCGCCCTGATCCTGATATTCTTTATGCTCATGCGGGCAGCCCTCGACCATGCCGCAGCTGCGGCAGACGTACTTCGTTGTGCCGTCCTCCGCGGTGACCGTCTCATAGCTGTGATGAACAGACCAGCTGCCGTTGAGACAGGTGATGCAGTAGCCCACGTTATTGCCGTAGCCGCTTTCGCCCGTACCGACATCCCAGCCGTAGGCCAGTGTATAGCGGAGCGTCAGCGTGTCGCCATCCTTCAGATAAAAACCTGACATGGGCGTACCGGGATAATACGTCGCGCCGCCGATGGAATACATCCAGCCGGAACCCATTGTGTAGTCATGTTCACCAATACCGGTGCTTGTGCCGGACAGCGGAATGCTGTTGCGGTAGATGCAGCGCCAGAGAATTGCTTCGTTGCTGCCCGCGCCGAAGCGGCTGTCGATCCCGGCAAGGATCTCATCCGACGTGCTGCCGAACTGGTTCCAACCCCCGCTGAGCGCATTTGCCCGGCTGCCGAGGCCGGAACCGTCGTCCATCGTTTGCAGATAAAAGCCGCTATCCAGCGTGCCGCTGTTGGCGCAGCGGCTGGCCGGGCCGGGGGAAGCGGTTGCCCCCCCCGCCGAAGGGTGACCGTGCCGAACGGGTCGCCCGCGTCATAGTCCCAGATGGCCTTGGCGATCACATAGGAGACAGGCTCCTTGGACAGCACATCATAACTGATAGGCCCGCGAACGCCGAGACCCAGCACACTCATGTCGATGTAGATGCTGGCCGTGCCGATCTTCTGACCCGCTTCGGTACGTTTTCCGATGAGTTTCAGGGTCAGCTTGCCGTAGTTGCCCTTTTCGTCCTCAGCATAGATATACAGCGTATGCTCGTTCCGGTCACCCTCGTCCAGATTTTCCGGGATAAGCAGATACTGCTGCACATAGCCGGAGGTGCTTTCAAACTGCACGTCTTTGCCGTCCAGCTGAACGGTCAGCTTTGTCTCCGTGCCGGTGGCAAGGATGTGGCTGACGCGGTTGCCCGCAGCGTCCTCTGTCCAGGCTTCGACGGTCAGGTTGACCTCCTGCCCGTTGGTTATGGTCGCACCGTCGCGCAGGTTCGTTTTGATCTGCACCTTGTTTTCGCCTCTGTGCTTATAGGGAACGTTGAATACAAACGTATAGCTGTCGCCGCCTGAACTTGCAGCCGTGACTGTGAAGGTGTTGTCGCCGGTTTTGTCCTCATTCAGAAGCAGCGTGACACTGCCGCTGGGGGCCGGGAGCGTGATCGTTTTGAAGCTGCCGGACTGGTAGCACTTTACAGACTGGATGGTCACGTCCGACGCTTCCTCGCCGCGGATGGCGAACGTATATGTGAGCAATCCGTCCGTCAGCTGGTCGTCATAGACCGGGTCGGCGTTGACAGTCTTCTTATTCTCGCACGTCAGCACGCAGGGCTTCTGTGCGCCGTCCTCCATGACTGTGTAGGACATTTCCATACTCACGTCGCTCTGGTAGCGGATGGTGACCGTGAAGTTCACCGTGCGCTCCTTGACCGCTGCGGTCACAAGGACGGTATACGATGCGCCATTCTCGGCAGATTCGAGCCTTGCAGAGCCGTTGTCCGTACTCATGGCCGCGCCATTGAAGCTGGCGCTTGTGATCTGCGCGTCCTGTGCGCTCCTGCCGGTCAGACCGAGCTTGTACAGAAGCTCACTGTTGTTGATCTGGTTGTGCTTGATGGTCAGCGCCGCGCGCTTGTCCGCGTCGCAGAGAACGGTCTGCGACGTGACGGATTTTTCATACCATGTGAATTGGAGCTGGAGGTCAAGGCCGTCCTCATATGTCACGACAAACGTATAGCCGATGGTCTGTCCCAGTACCTCGGCGGTCACGGCGAGATAGTATGTTTCCGTGTCCTTGCCGTCTGCGGCGGCCATCTGGATCTCGCCGGACTCCGAGAGCGTTCCGCGCTCACCATCCGTCGCCCAGTATTCCGCCGTGCGGATCGTCGCGTCATCCGCACTTTCGCCGAGGAATTGCAGCGCGTATGCGAAATTTCCGTCTGTCAGCGTGTCGCTCTTGACCGTGCGATTGACAGAGCCGTTGGCCGGGCAGGTGGCCTGACCGTTGGGCTGCCATGTGAGCTGCAAATCGAGGTCAATGCCGCTTTCCAGCCGCAGCACGAACGAAAAGTCAACGTTCGTCTCCACGGTTTCACCCTTCTGGTTCTTCTGTACGGCATGGGCCTGCACGGTCAGGATATAGTTTTGAAACTCTGCACCGTCCGGCAGCGTCATGTCCAGCACACCGCGCGTTTCCGCTTTCTGCGATACGCCGTTGCCCACGGCAACCCGCACATCGGTGATCTTTGCATCTTCCGCGTCGAGACCGGTGAGGTTCAGCTCATAGCGCAGTCTGCCGCGGTCAAGCTGGGCAAGCAATACACGCTTGCCGACAGACTCTCCGGGCGCACAGACCATGGAGCTTGCCTGTGAGCCGTACTTGTACCACGTCAGCAGCGCGCCGAGGTCGAGTTCTGTTTCCGGCAGATCCTCGTCCGTCTCGCCGGTATCCCCGGCTTCCTCACCCTCTTCATCTCCAGAACATCATACATCTGTATCGTCTGCATGATCATCCGGACTTCATGATAGCCATCCTCTCTCTTTCTGAGAATATCCAGTCCCAGATTTATCTTCGCCAATGCACGTAAACGCATAAAATCCTCCGTTTCCAACAATATCATCCGTATATAACTGTACTTTCGCAATTATATTTGTACTTTGTATACAATAAAACTCTTTGCGCATATTTTAAATCATTTTTTTTTAGTTTTCAATATAGGAGTTTTCATTTTTTCCGGAAATTTTTTTCATTATCATCCCTGCCTGACAAGAATTAACGACTGCCCCGGCTTTACCTCTTTTTCCGTAAGACTGTTCACACCCGAAATCTCATCCACAGTTGTATAAAATTTCTTTGCAATATCCCACAGAGTATCTCCGGCCTTTACAATATAGACCGTAATTCCCGGCATACTTTCCAGTTTCTTACGATCCAGCGGCTGTTCTTCCACAGATTCAATAAGCTGCTCTTCCCACTGTCTGAACACAAGCACATTCAGTCCCACCGCCGCCTTGACTTCAATCTCATCCCCGTCTGCCATTGCAGTGGAAAGCTGTTCAAGGTCAGCCTGAAGTAAATATGTGCATTCCTTCCCGATCTCTTCTGCCTCGATCAGATGGGTAAACGGAAGCATGGCATCCATAGAATAAAACGGCATTTCATCATTTCCAATAATATACAGGATCTTGAGTGCCACAATTCCTTCTGCCACAATTCCCTTATCCGTAATCCTAGTCTTATCTACTTTTACCTTACCGCTGCTGTGGCAAAGCTGCAAAACTTTTCCCTGACTCTCCTTAACTTCTATCCGGTCTGTCAGTCTGCATTTCGAGGAGTTTCGCACAAGAAGACTCTCCAGCATTCTTTTTTTGCCATACAGTACACATTCCTTTAGCGGGCTGTATGCATCCAGAAGCAATTCATGTTCTTCCTCCCTGTACATCTTCATATTCAGTTCCAGAACCGCATCCACCTGCAGGATCCTTTCTTCCCCGTCTGTATCCGGTTTCACTTCCATCCCCTTATGGATCAGCATTGGCTCTATATGCGGGATCAGATTCTCCTCACAGCCGCTGCACTCCATTTCACTGTTAAATGGCATGGTATATTCCAGCCATTGCGGTGGATTTTCTTCCTCAGATCCTGTATATATCAGAAAGACCGCCAGTTCCCCCTTTACCTGAAGTTTATTTTCCTTCGGGCGCAGTTCGAGATTCCGCGGTTCAATAGTATACCATAAAAGTTCCTCCACATTTGGTCTGTTTGACGCAAGCACAATATCATCCCTGATCCGCAGAGTATCTTTTTTATGTATACACAGACTCATAAGCTGAATCGGCTTCTTCTTTACCGAAACTTCTGGATCATCCAGTGAAACAGGGACCTCCATTTTCTCCAGTTCATCTACCTCTGCATAGAAGGTCACGATTGCCTTGAGATTCAGTTTTCTGGAATGGATCACATGGGCACTGAGGTCCTCGATCTCCCAGTTCAGACACAGTTTATCGCCACCTTCGATTCCCTCCAGATTAATCATCTCATCCAGCGGAAGCTTCGCAGAAAGGCTGTAAATCCTGCCCTCTTTTTCCCCCACATAAAGCAAATCTGCATTTAATGTCCCTTTAAGAAGCGCTCTTCCTTCACTCAGCCTCACTTCCTCCATGGAAACATCCGCTTTGCTCTGCACCAGTCTCCCGATATCCGGTTTCACATCGGGCACATTATAGTCCTCGTCAAAAGTCGCCTGCGCTGCCGCTTTGTTTTTGATCCGCAGCATCTGAATACTTTCTTTTTTTAATTCCAACCTGCTTCCTTCCTTTCTCTGTTTACTTTATGATAAAACCCAAAAATTCTATCGGTTTCTCTGTTTCTCTGATTTTCAGGACAATACAGGGATAAGATGGTTCACTGCCTGCATCCGCTTTCTCCGGACCTATCAGCCTTGTCTTGCAGAATACTGCGTTCTCTGATTCGGAAACCTCCTCCACCTGAATACTGTACCCTCCTGTAAGCTGCTCTCCATATCCCTTCATCAGATACCTTATATCTCCCACCTGATAGGTCATCTGAAATACTTTCTTTTTCTTCTGTTCCATCAGTTCTGAAATTTCTTCCGGAATTTCCTCCTGCTTTACGATCGTATATTCCAGAGGTGTACGTTCGCCCTCCTCAATCCTGATAAACTGACAGCCCGCCGGCAAAAGAGCCAACAGCAACACACAGAGCAGTCCTCCTGTCCTTTTGCCCATAATGCACCCCTGCTCATTCTTCGCTAAATATTCTATGCCGGATACAGCCCTGTTATTACCATACTCTATGCTATATATCTGACAGTAACTGCTTTTCTGCAGGAAAGAATCCCGTCCGGAATGATTTATTTAACGCCAAAAAATCGTTATACCATAATTTATTTCTTGCAGGATATCTCATAATTCCTTATAATAACTTCTATACTTATATATGGGCATCAGCATTATATAATGCCCGGAAAGGAATTAACGAATGATACGATTTATCCTCGTCTGTATTGTTGTGATCGGATACCTGATCCTGTCCATCCCCATCCTGCTGGTCGAATGGATCATCGGCAGATTTTCTCCTGAAAAGAAGGATATCAGCTCCCTTAGGATCATCCAGGCAGTATTCCGATTTATCCTTAAGATCACCGGTGCAAAAATTACTGTGATCGGAGAAGAAAATGTGCCAAAGGACACACCTGTACTTTATATCGGCAACCACAGAAGCTACTTCGACATACTTCTTACTTACTCCCGCTGTCCGATCCGTACAGGCTACATTGCCAAAAAAGAGATGGAGAAAATCCCTCTTCTTTCCACATGGATGCGTTATCTCCACTGTCTCTTCCTTGACAGGAAAGACATCAAACAGGGACTCAAAACGATCCTGACCGCAGTAGACAAAGTAAAATCCGGAATTTCCATCTGTATTTTCCCGGAAGGAACCCGAAACAGAAATAAAGATGAGCTGGACATGCTTCCCTTCCATGAAGGAAGCTTCAAAATCGCTACCAAGGCCAATTGCCCGATCATCCCAATTGCGATCAGCAATTCAGCCAACATTTTCGAGGCACACTTCCCGAAGATATCTCCTGCAAAAGTTGTAGTAGAATACGGTAAGCCGATCTATCCGGATGAACTGAGCAAAGAAGATAAGAGGCATGTCGGAGAATATACGCAAAACGTAATTCGCGAAATGCTTATAAAGAACAAAACACTGACCGAAAACTAATAAGACCATCGGCAGAGCGTAAAAACAAAAATTTACGCTCTGCCGGACTGTTATATATCAGAATTTCCATTGTATCTGGACTGATCCGGGAAATACCTTAAGTGACCTGATCATCTTATCAACTGTAAACCTCTTCTCCTCAAAATCAATCTCTCCCCACAGACTTATATTAGATGCTACCTTTTCCATCTGCTCCGGTGTCGCATGATTCTCCGCAAGCACCGATAATTTCTCCAGCTTTAACTGATGCATCTGGTCTATTTCTTCCACTCTCTGATTGATATAATCTGTCAGTGTTTCTCCGGCACCTGCCAGAGAATCCACAAGCAGAGAAATCTCCTTTTCCATTTCCTCAATCTCCCTGTAAATCTGCTTTACCTGCGGATTTTCCTTTAACTTCGTATAAGCGGCAGGAGACTGTCCTTCGCGCAGCTTACGTACCATCTCTTTATATACATAATTCTCCACATCTTCAGTATAAACCTTCCCGCACCCCGGGCAGGCTTTGTTGTTCAGACGCTTCGTACATCTCAGGTACTGTTTACCGGACTGTATTTTAATACTCATAAGTGCGTATCCGCAATTGCCACATTTCACTTTCCCTGCCAGCCATGTATTCACAGCTTTTCGGTTGGCCTGAATCGTTTTATTTCTCATAAGCTTGATCCTGCAGTTCAGCCATTGTTCCGAAGAAACCAGCCCCTCATGAGGGGCTGCCACCAGCATATGTCCTTTCAGATTCTGCAGTTTATCCGTCGTCACATCCCGTCCCTGATATAAATAACATCCATGCACACCGTCAAACATCTCCTGTCCGCTGACAATATTCGTACCCTGACTCTTAAAAAAACGATACACATCCATATCCGCCCGGACATATACCGGATTTCTCAGAAGCTGTGCCAGCATCGGGCGAATCAGTTCTTTTCCATAAAACTGAACTCCTTTTTCCGCATAGTACCGCGTAATGTCCCCATATGAAGTGTCCGGTTTTTCGTACATTTCAAAAATTTCACGCACAATCTCCGCTTCCTGTGGCTCCTCCACCAGTTTCTTGGTATGAATCCCATCCATCATAATCTCCTCCAGTCGATATCCGTAAGGAGGTTTTCCACCCATATGAAATCCCTTCTGACTTCGGGAATAATAAGCATCACTGACTCGCTTCTGTATGGTTTCCCGCTCAAGCTGTGCGAACACAATACAGATATTCAGCATCGCTCTCCCCATTGGCGTAGACGTGTCAAACTTTTCCGTGGAAGAAACAAACTCTACCTGATACTGCTGAAACAGCTCCATCATATTCGAAAAATCAAGGATTGAGCGGCTGATACGATCCAGCTTATACACGATCACTTTTTCCACCTCACCTCTTCGGATGTCTGTCAGAAGCTGCTGAAGCTGTGGCCGTATCGTATTTTTTCCACTGTATCCCTTATCCTTGTACTCCTTAAAAGTCCCGCCCTTCAGTTCATACTTACAGAATTCAATCTGGCTCTCAATGGAAATACTGTCTGCTCTGTCAACGGACTGTCTCGCATAAATAGCATTAATTCTCTTCATAGAATTCCTCCTTTTGACCACAGCAAAGATGGACTCCACGCAGAACAAGCCTCGGTCTCTGCTGCTTCCTTATAATCAGGTTTACTCCGGAAACATCCAGACCCCAGAATAAACCGCTAACAGATTCGTAATACAATTACGATATCAGATATTCAAAAATCTGTAAATCGACTTTTTTCTACATATATGTATAGATTTTTCAGACTTTTGCATTTATAATACATTTATAATGCAATTATAATAAAGAGTTATGAAAACAACCTTTTTATATCTGGCCCGCTACCCATTGATCATTTCCACTCGTTGCACTGCAAAGAACCAGAATCCCCATACTTCAGAAACATCACCGTAAACACTCCCCATAAGCACCTTCACAAGTATCCATCCTCAAAAACATACATCTCAGACATACACCACAGACCTTTGAAAGGAAAATTTTTATGAGAAGAAAACGTACCGATTCCCTGATCCAGTGGAAAAAAAGCCCCAGCCGCAAGCCTCTCATTCTCCAGGGACTCCGCCAGACGGGTAAAACCTGGCTGCTTCTGGATTTTGGCAGCAAACAATACGAAAACACCCTGTACATCAATCTGGAAACTGACAAACCTGCTGCCGATTATTTATCCATTCCCCACGATCCACAGGAAGCACTCCTCTTTCTGGAAACCTATGCCGACAAACCACTCCGTCCCTCCACCTCCCTGCTGATCCTCGACAACCTCCAGTGCGTCCCGCAAATATCCACACTCCTCGCCGGCATCGCACTGGACTTTCCACACTATCACATCGCAGCCATCAAAAAAGGTGTATATCCTGATCCGGACTACACCTCCAATGATTTCGATATTCTGACTTTATACCCCATGGATTTCGAAGAATTTCTCTGGACCAACGCCGAATTTGCCCTTGCACGGGAAATCCGCGCCCATTTTTCCACCTTCACTTCCATGGAAAAATCCCTGCATGCAAAAGCACTTCACCAGTTTCACCTCTACCAGATCACAGGCGGAATACCGCTTTCTGTTCTGGAATACAAAAAAGGAAAAAGCTTACTGATGGTTCCCGATATTCAGCAGAAAATCCTCGACCTTTATCTGGCAGACATTACTGCCTCTGCCCCAAAAGGAACCGCCACACACAGCCGCAAAAGCTGGCTTTCCATCCCCTCTCAGCTTGGAAAAAGCAGCCGCAGATTCCAGTACACCCGAATCGCCAAAGGTGCCACTGCCAAAACTTATCAGGAATCTCTCAACTGGCTGATCCATTCCGGCCTTGCCCTCTCCTGCCCAGGCTACGCAAAAACTGAGCCTGAAGCCCTCTCCGGACTTCACTTATACCCCGTCGACGTCGGTCTGTGCACCCGCATTTTAAAACTTCCGTCCTACCAGCTCCTGTCCGGTGAAGAAAGCCCCTCCTGCACTGCATGCGCAGAAACCTTCCTCGCACAGCAGTTTACCCAAAATGGCTATAACCTCTCCTACTGGCACAGCCAGAATCAGGCAGAAGTCCCTTTCCTTCTCGAAAAATCCGGAAAGTATATCGCCGTAGATTACCGCCTGTCCCCACACCAGAAATGCCGAAATCTCATGCGTTTTAATGACAGCATTGGAAAAAACATCCTCTCCAACAACAGCAATTGCAAAAGCAACTGCGGTGAGAACCATAATATAAAAAATAACAGCGATGAAACCAATACCCCCCAAAATAATAACTGTAAAAAAATGTATCTCGTTTCTTCCGAAAACTTCAAAGAAAAAGAGCACTATCGGATCTTACCGTTTTACGCAGCATTCTGCCTTTAAGCTGAATCCTTCTGCTCTCCATATAAAAAGAGTGGCAGGTCCTTCAGGGGTGTATCCCCCAAGCCCCTGTAAAA
>OGOP01001844.1_pt1 | contig 14011 bp, 16 predicted proteins | sample 1552591 | NCBI WGS metagenome assembly OGOP01 (sample SAMEA2580120, study PRJEB22360) | human gut metagenome | biome: human gut; feature: human-associated habitat; material: faeces | place: Denmark | collected 2008/2010 | reverse complement strand
TAATCTTTCGGTTAACATGTCTGGTGGGCTATCCACGGACTTCCGCACCTGAGCCCTGATAAGTCGATTGCTAATTTTGGTATTTATAGTGCTCAGGTTATCCATGAGTTCAATAAAATGCCAGAACGTGCTCGTTCCTTTGGCTCCTTGATAGATTACTTAGGATTCAAAAGAGGGTATCAGCCTGTGGTTCATGCAGAGAGGGCTGAGGGAACAAGTGGGTATAATTTCGCTCGCTTGATGAAGTTGGCCTTTGATGTCATGATCTCCAATACCAATAAGCCTTTGAAAATGGCCGTGGAGGTTGGTATGGTCATGGCACTCTTTTCTTTCCTTTTAGCTTTGTATAATGTTATTGCAAAATTCTTGGGCGTAATTCAAGTGCAAGGTTATACAACAACAGTATTCTCTATTTGGTTTGTTGGTGGAATATTGTTGATGATGATGGGAGTCTTGGGCTTGTATATAGATAAGATATTTGACCAAGTGAAGGGGAGGCAAATGTATATAATAAAAGACGTAATCAATTAAGAATAAATGAAGATTTCAAATTATGATGTTAGCTTGGAATTGCTGACGGAAGATAAGATTGAGATGGTTCGCCAATGGCGAAATGATCCCAAAATACAGCAATATATGGAGTATCGTGAGACGATTACTCCTGAGATGCAGAAGAAATGGTTTGACAAGTTGAATAATGGCAAGGATAATTTCTATTTTATCCTTCAATATAAGGGTGAGGATATTGGGCTAATCAATGTAAAAGATATCGACTACGAGAAAAAAACTGGCGAATCAGGGATATTTATCTATCAAGATAAGTTCTTGAATACAGATATCAGTTATCGTGCTCATTTAGTTATGTTCGATTATTTCTTTGACAACTTAGCTTTAGAGTCACTTTATTCGCATGTGTTGCAAACTAATAAACGTGCTCAGAGATTTACTTTGTTCTTAGGAGGGTTCTTGGCAGATAATCAAGAGTCTGTAGAAAATCAACTCTATATTATTTCCAAGGATGCTTATAAAAACAACAAGAATAGAATACGTTTTGTAGAAAGATATAATTTAAAGAAAAATAAAAACCAAAATATTTAGAATTATGACAAACTTAGAAAAGTACAACAATGCTTTTACAGAGAACCTTCAGATTTCTGAAGGTGAGTTGCAAGGACTTCAGTATCAAGGAACAGAGTTGTGGGACTCTGTTGGACACATGACTTTGATGGCTGCCATTGAGGATGCCTTCGATATCATGCTTGATACGGATGACATCGTGGATTTCTCTTCTTATGAGAAAGGTAAGGAAATCTTGAAGAAATACGATGTAGAATTGTAAAATGCTGAAAGGAAAGAATGCTATTATAACAGGAGCACGTAGCGGAATTGGTTTCGCTACGCTGCAACTGTTTGCCCACGAAGGTGTCAATTGTTGGGCAATCGTTCATCGTGAGGATTCTGAATTTTTGGATAAGATTCAGAAGCTTCAGGAAGAACATCATGTGTGGATTAAAGTTGTCCACATTGATTTGAGTGATTCCGATTCAATTAAGTCAGGACTGAAAAGTATATTCAAGGAGAAACAACCTATAAATATATTGGTGAATGCTGCTGGTGTTGTCAGTCCCAACCGATTGTTCACCATGACAAGCATGAATGATTTCCGACATGTGATGGAGGTGAATTTCTTTAGTGTTATGGAGACTATTCAACTCGTTGCTCGTGTGATGCAGAGACAGAAATCTGGTAGTATTGTCAATATTGCAAGTATATCTGCTTGGGGGCAAGACACAGCTCAGTTGGAATATGCAGCCAGCAAGGCAGCTTTGGTTATTGCGACCAAAAAGTTGGCGAGTGAGTTAGGGGCTTATGGCATTCGTGTAAATGCGGTGGCTCCTGGCTTGACCGAGACGAAAATGCTTGATGGAATGGAAGCAAGTGCCCTTGATGACATCAAGAAAGGCATGGCTCTGCACCGTTTTGGAAAGGCGGAGGAAATTGCCAAGGCCATCAAGTTCTTGGCTTCTGACGACGCAAGTTTTGTGACAGGGACAACTGTACGTGTAGATGGGGGGCATTTGACCTCCGTTTAAGATATTCATAGTAATAATTTGAGAATTAAATGACAAAGGAACTTATAAAAAAACTTGCTGACGATATTAGACTTTCCGTGATAAAAGGGGCGCATGATGCTGGCAATCAAGGCGTACACATAGGTGGTGCTTTGTCTTGTGTTGATATATTGGCGGTCCTTTATGGAGGCATAATGAATATTGATACGCAAAATCCTCTTGATGAAAATCGAGATCGTTTTATATTGAGCAAGGGTCATGATTGTTTGGCTCTTTATGCGACATTAAAAGAAGTTGGGTTTATTTCTGCTGAAGAGATGAAAGACAATTATCTTGTAGATGGGGGATTTCTTCCCACTCATCCGGTGAAAAAATTGGAAATAGGCATAGAATGTTCCAGTGGTAGTCTTGGAATGGGACTGGGGTTTGGTATCGGAGAGGCTTTAGCTGCTCGTATCAACCAAAAAAGTTATCGGACATTTGTTGTTATGGGTGATGGTGAATGTGACGAGGGTAGTTGTTGGGAGGCTTTTATGGCTGCAAGGCAGTATGGGCTTGGAAATTTATTGCTGTATATTGACAAAAATGGTTTTCAAAGTGACGGGGCTGTTTCCGACATTATGCCAGTTGACTTAAAAGCGGCATTGAAATCTTTGGGTTGGAATGTCTATGAGGTAAATGGACATGATACAGACATCCTCTATGATACAACGTTGGAGGCATTGAAAAATCCCGATTGTCCTTCCGTCATTATAGCTGATACTGTTAAAGGTAAAGGTGTTTCTTTTATGGAGAATAACAATGCTTGGCATCATGGACATCTTACTGAAGAACAATACAAACAAGCACTTGAAGAATTAAATTAATTATGGAATTTAATAGAATAAATATTCGCACATGGTCTATGTTGGGAGCACGTAGAACTTTTGGAACCGTTATGGATTTATACGCCTCTGAGTTTGAGCATGTGTTTGTTATGTCTGGAGACTTGCTTAGTTCTTCAGGTCTTGACCGTTTTATTAAAAATCATCCAGACAAATTTAAGTCTGTGGGAATAGCTGAGCAAAACATGATCGGTATTGCTTCAGGTTTGGCAGCTAATGGTATTGTTCCTTTCGTGACGAGTTTCTCTCCTTTTATAACAGGTCGTTGTTATGATCAAATAAGAATGCATTGTGGTTATATGCACCACAATGTGAAACTTGTCGGTTTGGCTGCAGGCATTGGGGTTGGAATTCAAGGTAATTCGCATTATGGTCTTGATGACGTAGCCTTGATGCGTGCTATTCCTGGGATGACAATTGTTGAGCCTGCTGATAGTACGGAGGTTGCGAAGGCTGTTAAGGCCGTTTATGACTATGATGGTCCTGTTTATCTTCGGCTCATTGGAGAAGCAGGTTCCCCAATTGTAAATATGACTGACTATGATTTTGAAATAGGGAAGTCTATTACTTTAAGGGAAGGAAGCGATGTTACGATAGTTTCTTCGGGTACCATGGTATATCAATCATTGCAAGCTGCAAAAATATTATCGGAAAAACATGTGGAATGCAAGGTTGTCAATATGCATACAGTCAAGCCTATTGATACGGTTGCTTTGGATGCCATATCTACTAAATTGGTTGTTGTTGTTCAAGAGGCGAATGTTATCGGAGGACTTGGAAGTGCTGTAGCGGAGTATCTATCCACTAAGAAAAATTGTCCGCAAATATCGATTGTTGGTATCAATGACTGTTTTCCTCATGCGGGAAGTTATAAATATATGTTGGCAAATTTGGGATTGGATGCTGAGCATATTGCAGAAAGAATATTGTCCGAATTTGTTGAATGAGACATAAACTTTAAATTATGTTTGACCTACTAAAATATAAAGATAACACTGCGGTCATTACTGATCGTGGTGAGTCTTTGACCTATTCTAAACTTCAAAAAGAGGTTGATGAATTTTATGCACATATTCCTTCAAAAGGTTTTCTATTCTGTCTTTGTGAGAATGTACTTGCCTCTTTTGTAGGTTATGTGGCCTGTATGAACAAGCATGTTGCTTCTGTTCTGTTGGATGGAAGCAAGGATTTGGAATTGGTGCAACGCCTTGTGTCCACTTATCATCCTGAATATATTTGGATGCCAGCGAAACGAGTTGAGGAAATAGGTGGAACGACTCTTTATGAGTATAAGGGCTATGTTCTCCAACAGATGGCATATGAAGAAAACTTCATAGAACGAGGCATTCATCCTGATTTGGCTTTGTGTCTGACAACTTCTGGAAGTACAGGTTCGCCAAAGTTAGTACGACTCTCCGAGAAGAACTTGAAAAGCAATGCGGAGTCCATCGCAGAGTATCTGCATATTGACGAGCATGAGCGTCCCTTGACCACGTTGCCGATGTATTACAGTTTTGGTATGTCGGTCATCAACAGCCACCTTATCAAGGGGGCTACCATCTTACTCACAGATAAGGCTGTGATACAGAAAGAATTTTGGACGTTTTTGAAGGAACAGAAGGCTACGAGCATCAGTGGTGTGCCTTATACATACGAGATGTTGAAGCGCCTTCGTTTCTTCCGTATGGACTTGCCTTACCTGAAGACGATGACACAGGCTGGTGGAAAGCTCAATGCGGCATACGTCAAGGAGTTCGTGGATTTTGCCGAGGCTAACGGAAAGCAATTTGTCGTGATGTACGGGCAGACGGAGGCTGCGCCACGAATGAGCTATCTTCCCCACGAGAAGTCGGTGGAGAAATGTGCCTCCATAGGTATTCCTGTCCCAGGAGGTCGATTTTCATTGATAGATAGCGATGGAAAAGATATTTCTGACACAGATAAAGATGGAGAACTGGTCTATAAGGGCGAGAATGTCTGCTTGGGCTATGCCGTAACTCGTGCTGATTTGGCAAAGGGGGATGAGAACGATGGCGAGTTGCATACAGGTGATGTGGCGCGTCGTGATGCTGATGGATATTTCTATATAACTGGTCGCATGAAACGCTTTGTCAAAATATGGGGAAATCGTACTAATCTGGATGCAACGGAACAGTTGGTTAAGGTGATTACTCCCAATTGTGCCTGTGCGGGTGTGGATGATAAAATCACTGTGTTTGTGACAGAGGAAGGATTAGAGCAAAACATCAAAGATTTATTGGTGGCTAAGACTGGTTTCAATCCAAGAGCCTTTGAAGTTCGTGTGATTCCTGAAATACCTAAAAATGGCTCAGGAAAAGTCCTTTATAAGGATTTGCAAGCTATGTTATAAAATTCAAGATGATGGATATAAATGAATTATTAGAAATAAAGCCTTATTCTTTAGACAAGGAAGCAAAGCACAAGTTGCTTAACGAACGTCTTCATGAATTGGTTCGGATACATTATGCAGAGTGCCCTGCGTACAAACGGATGATGGATGCAGTGGGGCTTGATATGGAGCATTTGCCAGATTACGAGCATTTGCCATTTCTGCCAGTTCGCTTGTTCAAGGAATTTGAATTGAGAAGCTGTGCCAAGGAGGATGTAGTGAAGACCATGACATCGTCAGGTACTACCGGTCAACAGGTGTCACGTATTTTTTTAGATAGAACTACAAGTTCTGCTCAACAGAAGTGCTTGACCAAGATAGTTAGTCATTTCCTTGGTACGAAGCGTGTCCCGATGTTAATTTTGGACTCCTCTGCCGTCATCAAGAACCGCAATATGTTCTCAGCTCGTGGAGCTGGCATCTTGGGCTTCTCTATGTTTGGTAGCAAACGACAGTATGCCTTGGACGAGAACATGGAACTTGATATTGAGGGAATGAAAAACTTCTTGGATGCACACCAGGGCGAGACCATCTTCTTGTTTGGATTCACCTTCATGATATGGCAGCATTTCTACAAGAAGCTGTTGGAGAGTGGATACAAGCCAGACCTATCGAAGGGAGTGCTCATCCATGGTGGCGGTTGGAAGAAGCTAGTCAACGAAAAGGTTTCGCCTGAGGAGTACAAACAAAGGCTCCATGAGGTGTGCGGCATCTTGCCGGAGAACGTCCATGACTACTATGGTATGGTGGAGCAAACCGGAAGCATCTATATGGAGTGTAAGTGTGGACATTTGCACACGTCAGTCTTCAGCGATATTATCATTCGCCGCCCTAAGGACTTCTCTATTGCCGATAATGGTGAGAAGGGCTTGATAGAGGTGGTCAGCGTGTTGCCTGAGAGCTATCCTGGTCATGTGCTCCTTACGGAGGACGAGGGAATGGTCTTGGGAGAAGATGACTGCCCATGTGGTCTGAAGGGCAAATATTTTAAAATATTAGGTAGAATTAAAAATGCGGAAATCCGCGGATGTAGTGATACTTATGCAGCCAAGTTCTAATTTGTCATTGTTGTTTCCCCAGTCGATAGATTGGGAACAGTTCTCGCAATATCGGCCAGAGGAGCCTTTTTCAGATAAAGTATTGGAGTACTTGAATTCACTCTCGTCAGCCTTGTTGAAAGATAGGAACAGTCGAATGTATCCTGATGTCGTGACCTTTGCCTTTTTTTGTAGAAAGGGCAACTTGTTGCAGTTGAAGGATAAATATCGGAAAGGTTCTGAATTGCGATTGGGCAGAGGAGTACTGTTTCATATAGCTCCATCCAATGTGCCTATTAATTTTGCTTATTCTCTTGTCGCAGGTCTCTTGGCAGGTAACGCCAATGTTGTGAGAGTTAGTAGCAAGCAGTTCCCTCAGGTGGATTTGGTGGTTCGTCATATCTTGTCCTTGGAGAAACAAGAGGAATATAAGGAAGTAAGCGGGCGTATAGCTCTTGTTCGGTATGACAGAACATCCGATGCCAATGCCTATTTCTCTTCCATTGCCAACGTAAGAGTAATATGGGGAGGAGATGCAACGATTGCCAATATTCGTCAGTATTCAATACCGCCTCGTTCCTTTGATGTTTGTTTTGCTGATAGATATTCTGTTGCAGCTATTCGTCCTTCTGCTATCATGGAAGCAACAGATGAGGAAATGCAAAAATTGGCTGAGAATTTTTATAATGATACCTATTTGTTTGATCAAAATGCTTGCTCGGCTCCACACCTTGTTCTATGGAAGAAAGAAGTGTGTATGGAAGAAGCAAAAAAACGCTTTTGGAATGTCATACATGATTATGCCTCCAAGAAGTATAATCTCCAAGCAGTATTGAGTGTAGATAAATTGACAGAGCTGTATCGTGAGGCGGTCGCTTTGAATTGTCGTCAAGTTCCGATGCAAGATAACCTGGTCGTTAGAAATCATTTGAATCATCTTCCTTCAGATGTTGAAAACTATAGATGTGCAGGAGGGATGTTCTTGGAATACGACATGGATGGACTTGATGACATCGCTCCTATTGTGAATGAAAAATATCAGACTTTGGCTTACTATGGTTTTGAAAAAGCAGAACTTCAGCGCTTTGTACTTCAAAATCGTTTAAGGGGGCTGGATCGTATAGTTCCAATCGGTCAGACTACAGCATTTGCTTTAACTTGGGATGGATATAATTTGATAGAAACTTTGAGTAGAGTAGCTTCAATTTTATAATGGAATCAAAACTTATAAATCTGCGGAAGTGGCATAAGTTTTCTTTAATCATCCTCTCTTTCCTCGTCTATTCTTGCACGGGTATCTTCTCAAAGTTGGCTTCGCTGCATGCCTTTTTGTCGATACCGTATATCTTGTATTTCGGTTGTGTCGTAGGAACTTTGGGGCTTTATGCGATTTTGTGGCAGAAAGTATTGTCGTTCATGCCCTTGAACAAAGCCTTCCTTTGCAAGAGTATCTGCATCGTGTTTACATTGTGCATATCTTATTGGATGTTTGCTGAGACTATCACCCTCAATAATATCTTCGGGGCGATTATCATTATTTTAGGTTTAGTAGTATTGGCATGGAAGAAATAACTTTGTTTTATATATTGGTGATAACGGGCATATTTTTGTCTGCTTGTAGCCAACTGCTCTTGAAGAAGAGTGCGGATAGGAAGCATCGGAGTTTTCTTCGCTCCATGCTCAACTGGCGTGTGATTACAGCCTATGCCATCTTTTTCGGCTCGCTGCTCATCAATATCACTGCTATGAGCAAAGGGGTGAAACTGAAGGATATGCCTATTTTGGAATCCTTGGGGTATGCCTTTGTTCCATTGTTATCCTATATGGTGCTGAAGGAGAAAATTACCAAGCGAACCATGGTGAGTATCGCCTTGATTCTCATCGGTATCTATGTGTTTTATTTGTAAAAACATAATTATGAGTCATCATTCATTTCTGCTGACATTGCACGATACTGCCATATTGAAGGGCATTGCTATCTGTGCCATGTTGGTGCATCATCTGTTTTATGAAAATCCAGAGTATGGGGCTGTTGTTTGGCATTGCGCCCTTTTGGGCAAAGTGTGTGTTGCCATATTCCTGTTCTTGTCGGGATTTGGCTTGACATTTCAGTTTGGTAAAATGCCGATTCATGGACTAAATGCTAATTCGGGGGGGCAAATTATACGCTTCCTGCTGAGAAGATACGTGAAGTTTTATCTTAACTATTGGGTAATATTCCTTATTTTTGTACCTATAGGCGTATTCTTGTTTGATAGACCTCTTTCTGTGCCTTATGGTGAAAATGTGAATATTCCTTTCGCTCTTGTGAAGGATATATTGGGATTACAAAAGTATCATTCGTACAATATGACATGGTGGTTTAACCAAATCATCATCGTTCTTTGGCTAACTTTTCCAATATTGTATCAGTTGGTAAAGAACCGATACTCGGCATGGCTATTGTTGCCAGTGGCTATAGTCTTATTCCCAGTCAATGCGCTTGCTTTCGTGTTAGGGATGTATGTAGCTTATTATCGTGAAGGTATCGGGAGAGTGTTTCAAAAACTAAATATCTTCTTTGTACTTGTTACTTTGTTGGTGCTTTTATCTCTTTTGTGTTTGAGCCGAGAAAGCGGGTATATAGGATGCTTGTCAAGCATCAAGGCTGACCCTTATATAGCGTTGCTGATTTCAGTCATAGTGGCAGTTCTAACAAAATTCATTGCGTTTCAGTTCCCTGTCATGGCATACTTAGGCAAACATTCTATGAACATGTATATGGTACATACATTTATCTTCGGTTATTTCTTTCATTCTTTTATCTATGGATTCAAATATCCCATTTTCATATTCCTGGCATTGCTTATTTCTTCACTTGCGCTATCCATCATATTGGAGTATGTAAAGCGTAGATTAGGATTCTATAATTTGATTAATCATATTTCGAGCAAACTTTCAACTTGAACTAAATATCGTAAAATTTTTAAATCATGACAATGATTCCTTTTAATAAACCTTACCTCACTGGTAAGGAAGCTCACTACATGTATAAGGCAGTCTTCACTGGCAAGCTGTCTGGTAACGGTTATTTTACCAAGAAGTGCCAGGATTACTTCGAGAAGCGTTACGGCTTTAAGAAATGCTTGCTCACCACCTCAGGGTCGGATGCCTTGGAGATGTGTGCTATGCTTTGCGAGTTGAAGCCTGGGGATGAGGTCATCGTGCCTTCCTACACCTTCGTCTCGACGGCGTTAGCTTTCCTGCGTGAGGGTGCCAAGGTAATCTTCGCTGATTCCATGGATGGCAACCCTAACCTTGATGCAGAGAAGTTGGAGAGTTTGATTACTCCACGCACTCGTGTCATCGCTCCAGTTCACTATGCTGGTGTGGCTTGTGACATGGATGCTATCATGGCGGTGGCAGAGAAGCACAATCTGCTTGTGGTGGAGGATGCTGCACAGGCTATCGACTCCTTCTACAAGGGCAAGCCACTTGGCGGGGTAGGTCATCTGGGAGCCTTCTCTTTCCATGAGACCAAGAACATCACCGCTGGTGGCGAGGGTGGATTGCTCACCATCAACGATGAGCGTTTCATCCGCCGTGCCGAGATTATTTGGGAAAAAGGTACAAACCGTGCCGAGTTCTTCCGTGGTGCAGTCAACAAGTATGGTTGGGTGGATATGGGCTCTTCGTTCTTGCCTGCCGAAATCAATGCCGCCTTCCTCTGGGCACAGTTGGAGAACCTGGACGATATTCAGACTAAGCGCAAGAAACTTTGGGAGCAGTATTTCGTAGGTTTGCAGTCGTTGGCTGGTCATGGCTTCTTCCGATTGCCTCAGATACCAAGCTACGCCACCAACAACGCACACATGTTCTATATCGTGTGTCGCAACTTGGAGGAGCGTTCGGGCTTGATCAAGTTCTTGAAGGAACATGACGTGATGGCTCCGTTCCATTACTTGGCTTTGCACAAGAGTGAGTATTATCTCAGCCACTTTGAGGAGCGTCCAGAGTTGCCAAACTGCGACATGTATGCCGACTGTTTGGTGCGCATGCCGATGTTCTATGAGTTGGAGTTGGAGCAAGTGGATTATATCTGTGGATTAATCAAGGAGTATTATTCAACGAAATCTTAAGCTATGGTTACATCATTGTGGGATAAAAAGAGCATGAAGGCATTCGTCTTCATGCTTTCTGTTTTGGTCAGTTTGAGTTTTTATCTGTGGGGCGTTACTCTCACAGATAATTATTTTTGGATTTACTCGTGCAAGGAAGCACAGGAGATGGTGATGTGCCTGTTGTCTCTTCTCGGCATGAAGGCTTGGTTCTCTGCATTTGGCTTTACTTTGCTGTCACAACGTCTCTTGACTTGGGGTATGAATCTCCTGACTCTTCTCATCCCTTATTTCGGCTTGTTGAAAGGGTGTGATCGAAGCAAGTATGTTTATTATCTTTGTAGCGCATTGGTTATCTTGGGGCCTGGTATCGCCAAATGCTGTACTCCTGATACTTTTACTTCTGTGCTGATGGCAATTGCAGTCGTGTCCTTTGTCAAGATGTTGGGCAACAAACGTTTCTTGTGGTTCTTGTCTTTGAGTGTCTCTACGGCATTGTTGATAGCAGCTCGTTTTCCAAATGTCGTTGCTGTTCCATTGATAGCTATGTTCATGTTATTCCTTGGAGACAAGAATAGAATTACGCGATGGAAATATGCTCTGGGATATGTGGTGTTGTCGATGGTGTTGTATTGGGGTGTTATGACCTTGTTACTTGGGGAGACCAACTGCTTTTCTCTGTTGGCAGATTCCTTTAGTAAGGAAACCGATAATGTAAATGGTCGTCATTCTATGGTGGGATTACTGCTGCGTTATTGCAAGTCTATCCTGTTGGCAATGATAACTCTATTTGGTATTGTGGTCGCTTGCTGTACTAACAGACGTCTTTTCCCCAACAAGCAGAAACTGGGGATTGCTGTGAGCATCTTGTTGGGAACGATTATATGTTATGGCATCTTGGGACGAATCGGCGAGAAGTTTCATAGTTGGCCTGTATGTGTGGCTCCTTTGGTCAGCCTGCCTTTGTTTTATGTTGCTTACAAGGCTTATCGTGAGAAAAGCAATCGCTGTTCATGCTTATGCTTGTTCTTAGGAATGGTCATTTATGTTCCCTCCGCAGGTAGTGATACAGGATTCCAGAAATCACTGATGGTGGCAAGTGCTATCTTACCTATCGCTGCGGTGTATGTTAGGAAGAAGGTTAAACAAATGACAAATGTTAAGTTGGCTCTTGGCATCATGATTGTGACTTCGCTCTTGATGTATAACGATGGTATCTGTGCCAACAATTCGATGTCTTCCGATTCAAAGTTGCAGGGAGTCTTATTGCCGAAGTGGCAATTGGAATCCAATCAGGAAATTAAACAGGGCTTGAAACCCTGGTTTAAGATGAACCATACGGTTTTTTATGGTTTGGAGGCTCATTATTGGTATTTCTACACGGATAGCAAATTGATGTACAATCCTGGATTCTGGATGCTCCAAAATGAGAAGGTTGCATTGGGTAAGGCTGTCGATGCTGTGAAAATTGACAAGGATGCCGTATTGGTGGATTTTACTTATTCTGATAAAGATTATCTCTTGAAACAAGGTCTCAAATTGGTTGCGGATGGAGATAAGTTTAGGGTTTATAAGAGGGAGTAGATATTCCTTTTGCTAGTATTTCTAAAGTTTTAATGGTTGGCTCCACCGGGCATAGTGGTGGCGGAGTAGCAAGTGTATTACGCTTGAGATTTATATCGTGCAGTTTATGCTTATTACGAATAAGTGGAATAGTGTGTTCCCATTGAACATCGTTATTGTGTTTGCTGTCATTTGCTTAGCTGCATATCTGCTAAAGGTAATGACCGCAGCTTTTCTTTCGCTGCTATCGAAGGATAAGTTTGCGTTGGAGATTTAATGAAAAATCTGTAATGTATGAAGATACTAATTAATGCATATGCTTGCTCGCCTGGTATGGGAAGTGAGCCGGGAATGGCATGGAACTGGGTGAGCAATCTTGCTAAGTTCTGTGAACTATATATTATCACCGAAGGGGAGTTTCGGAACAAGATAGAGGAGGTGGTGCCTACCTTGGAACAGGGGAAGAACATGCATTTCTATTATAATCCGGTGTCTGAGGAAATCAGAAAGATGTGCTGGAACCAGGGGGACTGGCGCTTCTATAAATATTATCGGGAGTGGCAGTGGAAGACGTATCTCTTGGCTAAGGATATCTGTAAGGAGGAGAAGATTGATGTGCTGCATCAGCTCAACATGATCGGATTCCGTGAGCCGGGGTATCTGTGGAAACTATCACAAGAGAATGGTGTGCCGTTCGTATGGGGACCTGTAGATGCCAAGGATAAGTTCCCTGTGGCTTATCTGGATGGTGCTGGACTGAAGACAAAGTTGTTCATGCGTCTGAAGAATTTCCTGACGGGTATCCAGCTGAGGTGTTCTGGTCGTGTGAGAAAGGCTGCGCGACAGGCTTCGGTGGTATTCTCTGCTTCATCTAACTCGCAGCGCTCGTTCAAGAAGTATATGGGTATTGACTCACCTCTGCTCAATGAGACGGGGTGCTATGTGCAGGATCATCCTATCATGGATAAATCTGGTAAAGATACCTTTGATGTGCTCTGGGTTGGCAAAATGGATTTCCGCAAGCAGTTGGGCTTGGCTTTAAAATCTGTAGCTAAGAGTGGAAACGATAAGCTCCGTCTTCATATTGTTGGTGGCGGTGATGCAGAATCCTATCAGTCATTAGCAGAGAGTTATGGCATTGCTGATAAGTGTATCTGGCATGGTGCGGTTAGCCACGATGAGGTACAGAACATCATGCAAAAGTCGGATGTTTTCCTCTTTACCAGTGTTGCTGAGGGTACTCCTCATGTCGTTTTGGAGGCTATTGGCAATAATCTTCCTGTCGTTTGTTTTGATACTTGTGGTCAGGGTGATGCTGTGAATGATAAGGTTGGTAGGAAGATTCCTCTTTCTTCTCCTTCTCAGTCGGCTCATGATTTCGCTAAATTGCTCAATGAGCTTGAAAAGAACCGGTCTTTGCTGAGGCTCCTTTCGGAGAATTGTAAGGAAAGACAAAAGGAGCTTTCCTGGGAGGAAAAGGCTAAGGTCATGGTGGAGTGGTATAAGAAGGGGAAAATGCTTTGAAAAAGCTTTTGAAAAGCAAAGTTCTCGAAAACTTATCTGTCCTTCCTTTATTTCCTACGTTCTATCATAACGAGTGTTTCCCTCTTGTATTGTTGGAGGCTATGGAACATGGTTTGCCTTGCATCTCGACGACAGAAGGGGGAATACCAGGAATTGTTGATGATGGTAAGACGGGCTTCCTTGTTCCGAAGCATGATGTTGCTGTGCTTGCTGACAAGATTCAGTTTCTCCTGAATGATTCTGTCTTGCGCAGCAACATGGGCAAGGTCGGCAGGGAGAAATTTGAAAAGAAATTTACGTTGGAGGTTTTTGAGAAACGCATGACCTGGATTTTGGAACATATCGTTTATCCGATATTTAGTAGAATGGACCCCAATTCGGGATAAAATAGCGATTAGTTGCATGTGAAGACAGATACGCGAGT
>OGOP01001837.1_pt1 | contig 14039 bp, 8 predicted proteins | sample 1552591 | NCBI WGS metagenome assembly OGOP01 (sample SAMEA2580120, study PRJEB22360) | human gut metagenome | biome: human gut; feature: human-associated habitat; material: faeces | place: Denmark | collected 2008/2010 | reverse complement strand
ACCGTGTACCGCATGGTGAATACATTAGAAGAAATCGGAGTGATCAACCGGAAAAACATGTATAAATATACCGGCAGTGATATTGACGAAGAATTAGAATGTGTTCCCTGTTGCAGAATGGAACTGGATGACGGCACGGTGCTTCAGCTTTCTGACAGAAAGTTCCGTCAGGTACTGACCTGTGGACTGGAAAGCTGTGGTTATATGACTGGAAAAAGAATTGTAAAATACACGAACAATCCCGGACAGGCCTCCTAGAGCGTGTCTGGGATTGCTTTGTTATATTGCATAGCAGCAAATGATCCGGCAAAACGGGCTTAATTGAGAAAAATTATCATTAAAGAAGAAATAACTTGAAGATTATTTCTAAGACGATATAATAATTGATAAACAAAATTGTCATACACAAAGGAGAGAATATTATGGCAAACATTTTAAAAAATTTCGACGCAAAAAAAACAGGTATTTTCGCAGGTGGTGTCCTGTTTGGCACTGCTGGAATCAAGATTCTTGCCAGCGATGATGCTAAAAAATTCTATGCAAACTGCACAGCAGCAGTGTTGCGCGCAAAATCCTGTGTAATGAAAGTGGTAACATCTGTTCAGGAAAATGCAGAAGATATTTATGAAGAAGCAAAGCAGATTAATGAAGACAGAGCTGCTGCAGAAGAAGAAATGGAAGCTTACGCTGAAGCTGATGATGATGAAGAAGCAACAGAAGAAGTTTCCGAAGATGCTTTTAAAGAAGTAGAAGAATAAGAAAAAATATTTAATACAAACACCTGCAGTTTATTTTCTGCAGGTGTTTTCAAAGAAGAAGGAGTTTATATGAAATTTACGATCAAACATGAGATCCGTGGCAGAATTCGTATCCATAACTGTCAGCGAACGATGAGTACTGATCAGGCAGATGAACTTCAATATTATCTGACAACAAAAGATTTTGTCACATCTGTCAAAATCTATGACCGCACGAACGATATTGTGATCTGTTATAATACAGATCGTGAAAAGATTCTTAACACTTTAAAAAAATTTTACCATGGAATCATTACTGTTCCAGATAATTATCAAGAAAGTCAGAGCAGACAGCTAAACCAGTCTTATTGGGATAAGATTACAAGTAAGGTACTCTTCCATTATGGAAGTAAATTGTTTTTCCCATATCCATTAAGAGCCGGTATCACAGCTGTCAAATCTGTAAAATACATATATGAAGGAATACATACACTTGCACAAGGAAAAATTGAAGTTCCAGTGCTTGATGGTACTGCGATTGGTGTATCTATGCTAAGAAGGGATATCAATACCGCATCCTCTATCATGTTCTTACTTGGAATCGGTGAAATTCTTGAAGAGTGGACACATAAGAAATCTGTCGATGATCTTGCCAAGAGTATGTCATTAAATGTTGGGAAAGTATGGAAAGTCGATGGCAATCATGAAGTTTTAGTATCTTCTAATGAAATTCAGACAAATGATATTGTTCATGTTCAGATGGGAAATATGATTCCTTTTGATGGTGTTATCATTGAAGGAGAAGCTATGGTCAATCAGGCATCTTTAACTGGAGAATCTATTCCTGTCCGTAAAACAATAGATGAATATGTTTATGCAGGAACAGTTCTTGAAGAAGGAGACTTAAAAGTCTGTGTTAAAGAAGCTAACGGATCAGGTAAATTTGATAAGATCGTTACAATGATCGAAGAATCTGAGAAATTAAAATCATCTTTAGAAAGTAAGGCAGAACATCTTGCAGATCGTCTGGTTCCTTATACATTAGTTGGAACTGCCCTCACATATTTGCTTACAAGAAATGTAACAAAAGCATTATCTGTATTGATGGTTGACTTTTCATGTGCCTTAAAACTGGCAATGCCAATTTCCGTTTTATCAGCAATCAAAGAGGCAAATGATCATAATATTGTTGTCAAAGGTGGAAAATACTTAGAGGCAACGGCAGAAGCTCAGACAATCGTATTTGATAAAACAGGTACTTTAACAAAAGCAGAGCCAACAGTTTTAGATATTGTTTCATTTAATGGTATGAAATGTCAGGAATTATTAAGAATTGCTGCATGCTTAGAAGAACATTTTCCTCATTCTATGGCCAAAGCTGTTGTTCAGGCAGCCAAAGATCGTAATCTTGTGCATGAAGAGTTGCATTCAAAAGTTGAATATATTGTAGCTCATGGAATTTCTTCTATGATCGAAGATAAGAAAGTCGTAATCGGAAGTTATCATTTTGTATTTGAGGATGAACAATGTACGATTCCAGAGGGAAAACAAGAATTATTTAACAGTCTTCCAGAAGATTGTTCTCATCTGTATATGGCGATTGAACATAAGCTTGCAGGTGTGATCTGCATTGAAGACCCACTGCGTGAAGAAGCAAAAGATGTCATTAAGGCTTTAAAAGAAGCTGGTATTTCCAAGGTTGTCATGATGACAGGAGATAGTGAACGAACAGCAAGAGTTATCGCAGAAAAAGTTGGTGTAGATGAATATCATGCCGAAGTACTTCCGGAAGAAAAAGCTGCATTTGTTGAAGCTGAAAAAGCTGCGGGAAGAAAAGTTATCATGATCGGTGATGGAATCAATGATTCTCCGGCACTATCTGCAGCAAATGTTGGAGTTGCGATCAGTGATGGAGCTGAAATTGCACGAGAGATTGCTGATGTAACGATTGAAGCTGATCATTTACATGGTTTAGTAGCATTAAAACATATCAGTAATAGTTTGATGCATCGTATTCACAATAATTACCGATTTATTGTTGGATTTAACGCAGGACTTATTGGTGCTGGTGTTTTAGGAATCTTACAGCCAACAACATCTGCATTGTTACATAATACATCAACCCTTTGTATTGGGCTTAGAAGCATGAAAAATCTGCTTCCAGAAGAAGAAACTGAATAATATCTGGATTTTATCCAAAAAGCATTCACGCCCTGTATTATAAGCAGGAACTGAATGCTTTTTATTTTTGTTAGTTTATGATATTATAAAATATAAAATGAGTAAATAAAAATAAACAGGAGATTTTTTATGGAACGAGACTTAACACATGGAAGTATTGGAAGAAATATTTTAAGATTTTCACTTCCATATTTTTTATCGTATTTTTTACAGACACTATATGGAATGGCAGATTTATTTATTATTGGACAGTTTGATTCTGTTTCTGGGACAACAGCTGTCTCTATTGGTAGTCAGGTAATGCATATGATCACCGTTATGATTGTTGGAATTGCAATGGGTACAACCGTTATGATTGGTAAATCATTCGGAGCAAAATTAAAAAAAGAAACATCAAAGATCATCGGAAATACGATTACTTTATTTTTAGGTATTTCCATCGTTTTAACATGTATTTTATTGTTTTTTGTAAATCCAATCGTAGATATTATGTCTACACCAACACAAGCTGTTGCAGGAACGAGAGCTTATCTTATGATCTGTTTTGCAGGAATCCCTTTAATTACAGCATATAATATCATAAGTTCTATTTTCAGAGGCCTTGGAGATTCCAAAAGTCCGATGTATTTTATTGCGGTTGCATGTTTTTTTAATATTATATTAGACTATATCTTTATTGGCATATTCCACCTTGGTGCTTCTGGAGCAGCACTTGGAACAACTCTTGCACAAACGATCAGCGTTGTTATCGCTTTATTAGCAATATTAAAAAAGAACACAGCTATTTCTGTTCACAAAGAGGATTTGAAACCACAGGCTCGAACTTTAAAGAATATTTTACAGATTGGAATTCCTATTTCACTTCAGGATGGATTTATCCAAATATCCTTTATTATCATAACGATCATTGCAAACCAAAGAGGTTTAAATGATGCTGCCGCTGTTGGAATTGTTGAGAAGATCATTAGTTTTGTATTTCTCGTTCCATCCTCTATGCTGTCTTGTGTATCTGCAATTTCTGCACAAAATATCGGAGCTGGAAAGGATGATCGTGCTTATAAAACATTACAGTATGCAACAATGATTGCTGTAAGTTTTGGACTAGTTGTCGCTGTTTGTATGCAGTTTATCTCTAATCCAGTTGTCGGAATTTTTACAAATGATGTGTTTGTTATCAAGATGGGAAGTCAATATATCAGAAGTTACATATGGGATTGTATGATTGCAGGAATTCATTTTAGTTTCAGTGGTTATTTCTGTGCTTACGGTAAATCAGGAATTTCATTTTTACATAATGTATTGTCCATTGTGCTGATCCGAATTCCAGGTGCATTTTGGGCTTCAAAATATTTTGCTAACACCCTTTATCCAATGGGTTTTGCCGCACCATGTGGATCATTACTGTCCGTCATCATATGTCTCTCTGCACTTTATTATTTTAAAAATATTAAAAAAGAAATAACCGTATAAATAAAGTACGAGATTGAAGTAAAACATATGAACAGCATACTTTAATATGCTTTAACCATAAAATTTCATATTTATTATGGTTAAAACAATCAATTTTTGGTAAAATTGCATTAAGATATATTTATATAATACCAAAGAGATAATAAAAAATAGGAGTAACTTATTATGCCAGTATTTGATTTTAGTAACGATACAACCGGGAAACAAGAAGAAGCCGTTTGTACTTATACAACTTTTTCTTCTAACGAAGATCATGCAACAATTAAATGTCCAATCTTAATTCTTTCAAACAAACGAAAAGACTGGGCGCATCATTCCTGTGGTTTTTTTTCAAATCAGGACAAACAAACTGCCTTTGAATTTGAAGAAGAAGATGGGACGATCATTTCTGATATCTTACGAATTGATGCACGATTCGTAAGTTTGATCAAATGGCTTGGAGAAAATCATATTCATGTTCGTCTATCAGGAGAAAACACATCCGAAGGCTATTGTGTATATAAGATTCGTGAAATAGCTTTTGGAGGTGGTACAAAGTTATCAGCGGAAGATGGGTTCCTTCAGTTTATGATCGAACGTTTATTCCAAAGTGATGCACCTGAGGATAAACCATCTGATGAAAATCAAGATGAAATGGGTGATGATATGAAACTTACAAGTATTCAAAGTATTACCGATTTTATGACATGTGCAGGCCGTACTTTGCCAGATAACATCCGATTATGGGCCAGAAGAAACCTTGCTGTTGCACGTTCCCATGAAGTATCACAAGAAGAAAGAAGACATGCTCAGCGTGCATTATCAATCATGATGAATATTCAGTGGAAGAGTGATTATTTTAAAGCAATTGATCCAGATGAAGCCAGAAAGATTCTGGATGAAGAACTTTATGGTATGGAGCGTGTGAAACAAAGAATCATTGAAACGATTATTCAGATCAATCGTACACATACATTACCAGCATATGGATTATTATTAGTTGGTCCTGCTGGAACAGGAAAATCACAGATTGCATACGCTGTAGCCAGAATTTTAAAGCTTCCATGGACAACCCTTGATATGAGTTCTATCAATGATCCAGAACAGCTCACTGGAAGCTCCAGAATATATGCAAATGCGAAACCTGGAATCATTATGGATGCATTTTCCATGGCTGGAGAATCAAATCTTGTATTCATTATCAATGAGCTTGATAAAGCAAATTCAGGAAAAGGAAATGGAAACCCAGCCGATGTATTATTAACTTTACTTGACAATCTTGGATTTACAGACAATTATATGGAATGTATGATCCCAACTGTTGGTGTTTATCCAATTGCTACCGCAAATGAAAAAGATCAGATCAGTGCACCTTTGATGTCACGTTTTGCAGTCATTGATATTCCTGATTATACACCAGAAGAGAAGAAGGCTATTTTCTCGAGATTTGCACTCCCAAAGATTTTAAAACGTATGGGACTTAAAGAAGATGAATGTATCATGACAGATGAAGCCTTGGATACTGTAATTGAACTGTATTCAGAAACAACAGGAATCAGAGATCTTGAGCAGGCGGCAGAACATATTGCAGCGAATGCATTATATCAGATTGAAGTTCATCACGTATCCAGCGTAACATTTGATGGTAAAATGGTAAGAGAATTATTATTATAAAATCATAACAAGTGTTGGTATTTAAGAAGCCAATATTTGACGAAATATCAAAAATAATGATATAGTAAAAAATATCAGATATTATAAATATTAACATAATGAAACAATCAATGAAACAATCAAACGGAGGTCAAATTGCCATGGACATGGAAAAAATCTATTTAACTATGAAACGTACTGGAGCTGGAAACATTGTTCTTGGAATCTTATCCATTTGTGTTGGTCTTACATCAGGAATCATGCTGATCGTAACTGGTGCAAATTTATTAAAGAAAAAGAAGCACATTAGTTTTTAATTTTACAATTTGAATTTAATTAAGGGAACATTTAAAAATCAATTTAGATGTTCCCTTAATTTTTTATAGAAATTAGTGATTAAAAGATAGAAAGAATAGGTATATTTCCAAAGATTAATCTATACGCAAAATACCAATTTAAATTATAGATTAGAATAAAGAATTAAGAAGCCGGCATTTTACCGGCTTCTCTCGATATTTTTTATCTATTTGGATTCTTTTAAATCAGTTTCAAAATATTACTTATTTTACATAAATCCAATTGCTACTCCAATTAATCTTATGATCAATGCTGCAATCCATGCGATGATACATTGCCACAATGCAAGACCAACCGCCCATCTTGTTCCTAGTTCACGTTTTACAGATGCGATGGCCGCAACGCATGGAGAATAAAGCAAACTAAATACTAATAAAGAACTTGCTGCCAACGGCGTGATCGCTGCTGTGATATTTCCATTAAATAAAACCCCTAATGTTGAAACAACGCTCTCCTTTGCCATAAATCCACTGAGCAAGGACGTTACAATTCTCCAGTCTCCTAATCCTAATGGTGATAATAAAGGAGCTATGAATCCAGCTACTATTGCTAAAATACTATGAGCAGAATCTTCTACCATATTTAACTGTAGATCAAATCTTTGTAAAAACCATACCACAATTGTTGCAACTAAGATCACGGAAAACGCTTTCTGTAAGAAATCTTTTGCTTTTTCCCATAATAACTGTACTACGTTCTTCGCTCCTGGAAGTCTGTAATTTGGTAATTCCATAACAAAAGGTACTGGTTCTCCTTTAAATAAAGTCCCATTATATAAAAATGCAATCAAAATGCCGATTACGATTCCTAATAAATATAATCCAGCCATAATAAATCCCCCACGTTTTGGGAAAAATGCACTGACAAAGAAAGAATATATCGGAAGTTTTGCAGTACAACTCATAAATGGTGTCAAAAGAATCGTCATCTTACGATCTCGTTCGCTCGTTAAAGTTCTTGTTGCCATAACCGCTGGAACGGTACATCCAAAACCAATCAGCATTGGAACAATACTTCGTCCAGATAATCCAATCTTTCGAAGCATTTTATCCATAACAAATGCAACTCTTGCTATGTATCCGCTATCTTCCATCAATGATAAGAAGAAAAATAATGTTACAATGATTGGCAAAAAGCTTAGTACGCTTCCTACTCCAGTGAAAATTCCATCAATGATCAGACTATGAATCGCATGGTTGACATGAGCTGCAGTCAATGCCTGATCCGTAAGTCCTGAAAGCTTATCAATTCCTAATTCCAGGATTCCTTGAAGCCAGGCACCGATCACATTAAATGTCAAATAAAATACCAAAACCATGATTCCTATAAAACAAGGAATCGCTGTATATTTTCCTGTTAAAATACGATCAATCTTTTCACTTCGGATTCGTTCTTTACTTTCTTTTGGTTTCACAACCGTCTGCTCACATAAACGTTCAATAAAATCAAATCGCATATCTGCAATTGCTGCACTTCGATCCAAGTCACGTTCTGTTTCCATTTGTTTGACGATATGATCCAACATTTCCATTTCATTTTGATCAAGTTTTAATTGTTCTAAGATCAGATGATCCCCTTCAATCGCTTTTGTCGCTGCAAAACGAACCGGTATCTGTGCTTTTTCTGCATGATCTTCAATCAAATGAATTACGGCATGAATACAGCGATGTACAGCACCATCATGATCTTCTTTATCACAAAAATCTTGTCTTAATGGTTTTTCCTGATATTTTGCAATATGAAGTGCATGTTTTACAACTTCATCGACTCCTTCGTTCTTTGCTGCTGAAATCGGAATAACTGGAACACCAAGCAAGGATTCCATTTCGTTTACATTAATTGATCCTTGGTTTCCAAGCACTTCATCCATCATATTTAAAGCCACGACCATTGGTATATCCATTTCCAGTAATTGCATAGTAAGATATAAATTACGCTCAATATTTGTTGCATCCAAAATATTAATGATTGCCTTTGGTTTATTTTCTAATACAAAATTTCTGGAAACAATCTCTTCATTGCTGTAAGGCGACATGGAATAAATTCCCGGAAGATCTGTTACATTCGTTTCTGGATGTCCTTTGATCGATCCATCTTTTCGATCGACTGTAACACCTGGAAAGTTCCCAACATGTTGATTAGCTCCAGTTAACTGATTAAATAACGTTGTTTTGCCACAGTTTTGATTTCCAACTAAAGCATAAGTTAATGGTGTTCCATCTGGAAGTGGATGTTCATCTTCTTTAGAATGATATTTTCCCTCTTCGCCCAGACCAGGATGTTCAGAGGTTTTCATATATTCTGCACCTTTATGACTTCTGCTTCTTTTCACAATTGGATCAATTTCAATCTGGTCGGCTTCTTCTAAACGAAGTGTCAGTTCATATCCATGAATCTGCACTTCCATGGGATCCCCCATTGGTGCAAGTTTTATAACTGTGATTTCAACACCTGGGATCATTCCCATGTCAAGAAAATGCTGTCTTAGTGCACCATGGCTACCAACACTTTTGATCACTGCACTTTTACCGACTTTTAATTCTTTTAGTGTCATAGTTTCATATCCTTTATCTTTAATTGTTATAATTGATTAGATATTTCTAACCAGACATATTGTATCACACTTTTGATAATTTTTCTCAATTATTCTTTAATTTTAAATAAAAAATAGCGTAAAATCCACATGATCCATGCAAATACTACACTATTTTTTATAATAATATTGATTTTTATGAGATATATTATAAAATATCTTAGAATAATTTATAACAATCTTTGCTTTTTATTCAATTCCTGTTACTTTGTAATCTTTGTCTTCAATGGTCTGTGTTAAAACTTCGTCTGAAATTTCAGTTGTCATAGAAACAACAGCTGTTCCACTTTCATGGCTTACCACTGCTTCTGTAACACCATCAATTGACTCTAAAGCTTTCTTTACAGTAGCTTCGCAGTGTCCACACATCATTCCTTCGATTTTCATTGTTTTCTTCATTGTTATTTCCTCCTGTTTTGTTGTATTTTGAACTTGAATATTTTCAAGTACTACACTATTTTTAATTTTCTTATCCTTGCTGGCATCATGCATTTTAAAGAAGTTTAATCTTAATGCATTGGTAACAACACAGAAACTTGATAAACTCATTGCCGCTGCACCAAACATCGGATTTAGTTTCCATCCAAGTAACATATACCATGCACCTGCGGCTAATGGAATTCCGATAATGTTATAGATAAATGCCCAGAATAAGTTTTCGTGAATATTCTTAAGTGTTGCACGACTTAAACGGATTGCTGCTGGTACATCGCTCAGACGGCTCTTCATTAAGACAACATCCGCTGCATCGATTGCGATATCGGTACCTGCTCCAATTGCAATCCCCATATCCGCTCTTGTAAGTGCCGGTGCATCATTGATTCCATCACCGACCATTGCAACTTTTCCTTTTTCTTTTAAGTCACGGATAACACTTTCTTTCCCTTCTGGCAAGACTCCTGCAATTACCTGATCAACGCCTGCTTGTTCACCAATAGCTTTGGCAGTACGTTCATTATCTCCAGTCAGCATAACAACACGGATACCCATATTTTGAAGTTCTTTCACTGCCTGTGGGCTGTCTTCTTTGATCACGTCTGCAACGGCAATAATACCGATCAGCTGATTATCACATGCAAAGAATAATGGCGTTTTTCCCTGATTCGCCAGTTCTTCTGATTTCTTGATCATAGATGCTGAGATCATTGCATATTTTTCAATAAATCTCTGGTTACCACCATAGATCATTTCGTTCTCAATCTTTCCTGAAAGTCCATTTCCAGCAACTGCCTGGAAGTCTTTAATCTCAAAATTGTCATTAATCTGTGTTTCTTCTGCTTTCTGTAAGATCGCATGTGCAAGAGGATGCTCACTTTTTTTCTCTAAAGCATACGCCATAGAGAGTAATTCCTCTTCACTGATACCATCTACAGGTACCATATCTGTAACTTGTGGTTTACCACTTGTGATCGTTCCTGTCTTATCTAGGGCAACAATCTGTGTCTTTCCTGTTTCTTCTAAGGACACGGCTGTCTTAAACATAATTCCATGTTTGGCACCCATTCCATTTCCGACCATGATCGCTACAGGTGTCGCAAGTCCTAAAGCACAAGGGCAGCTGATGACTAAGACAGAAATACCTCTTGCAAGTGCAAATCCAAAACTCTGTCCTACAAGTAGCCAGATAGCGATTGTAGCAAGTGCGATACAGATAACAGTTGGAACAAAAACTCCTGATACTTTATCTGCAACTTTTGCGATCGGTGCTTTAGTCGCAGCTGCATCACTGACCATCTGAATGATCTGTGAAAGTGTTGTATCTTCACCGACTCTTGTTGCCTCACATTTTAAATAACCAGATGTATTTAATGTTGCGGCGGATACAGCATCACCTTCTTTTTTATCCACTGGGATACTTTCTCCTGTTAAGGCAGATTCATTTAACGCACTATTTCCTTCAATGATAATACCATCTACTGGTATATTCTCTCCTGGTTTTACAACAAAAATATCTCCTTGATTTACCTGTTCGATCGCGACTTCCATTTCCTGTCCATTTCGGATTACAACAGCTGTCTTTGGTGCCAGTTTCATAAGGCTCTTTAAGGCATCTGTTGTTTTACCTTTTGATCTTGCTTCTAACATCTTTCCAACTGTGATCAGTGTTAAGATCATAGCAGCAGATTCAAAATAGAATTCATGCATATATTTCATGACTGCATCCATGTTTTGATGCATCTGTGCGTCCGTCATGGCAAATAGAATATACACACTGTATCCATAAGAAGCGGCTGAACCTAACGCTACCAGAGTATCCATGTTCGGTGCTTTATGGAATAAACTCTTAAATCCGCTGATAAAGAACTTCTGGTTGATTACCATGATGATCGTTGTAAATAACAGTTGGATCAGTCCCATTGCTACATGATTTCCTTCTAGAATCTTAGGAATAGGCCAGTTCCACATCATGTGTCCCATTGACAGATACATTAACGGGATTAAAAAGCACAGAGATGCGATCAGACGTTTTCTTAAGACAGGGGTTTCTCTGTCTTTTAATAAATCTTCATCTGAAAAACTGCTTTGTGTCTGTGTTCCCTTCTTCTTTGCTCCATATCCGGCATCTTCAACTGCTTTGATGATTGCAGATGGATCTGCGGTTCCTTCGACACCCATTGAGTTTGTCAACAAGCTTACAGAGCAGGATGTTACTCCCTCGACACTGGAAACCGCTTTCTCCACGCGTGCACTGCAAGCAGCACAGCTCATGCCAGTCACTTGATATTGCTCCATGGTTTCCCTTCCTTTCATTTTATTAAATTGTTATTTCATTAGTTTTTGTAAAACTTTTACTAACTCATCGATCGTTTCGTCTTTGCCTTCTCTGATATCTTCAGCTACGCAGGTTCTGATATGATTGGCAAGAAGGACTTTATTGAAACTGTTTAAAGCTGCATTGACTGCAGATACCTGAACTAAGATGTCCGTGCAATAAGTATCGTTCTCTACCATCTTTTTTATTCCTCGAACTTGTCCTTCAATACGGCTTAGACGATTAATAAGGTCTTTATATTCTTTATCTGAACGTTCCTTTGTCTTGTGATGACAAGAACATTCTTTTTTTTCTTCCATATTGTTTCCTCCTTTACGATTGGTATTATATACCCTGCCTAGGTATATTGCAAGAGGTTTCTTTGAGAAAAAGTTGCAATTATATCACAAATCCTACTTGACAGCTTACAAACCGTGCAGAAAAATATGAAAATATTGATTGATACAAATAATGAAAGTAGACTTTATTGTAACTCGTAATATCAAGGATTTTATCGAAAGTAAAGTACCAGCTATGAAACCTGAGGAACTATTAGAACGAATATAAAGAAAAAAGGAGGTATTCCACAAATGTGGTACCTCCTTTTCATTTGATATCTAGTCTTCTTTCTCAACCTTACGGTTTTCTCTATTTGCGATTTCTTCTTTAATTCCAGCTAAGAAATCATCTAACTTCATCTGTCCTTCGTCACCTTTGAATCGGCTTCTTACAGATACAGCTTCGTTTTCTTCTTCTTTTCCACCAACAACTAACATATATGGAATCTTCTGAAGCTGTGCTTCACGGATCTTATATCCCATCTTCTCAGCTCTTGTATCGATGTCTGCACGGATTCCTGCTGCCTTTAATGTATCAAGTACTTTTGTGGCATAATCTAAATGCTTGTCAGAGATAGGAATCACTTCAACCTGCACTGGAGCTAACCATGTAGGGAAAGCACCTGCAAAATGTTCGATCAAGATACCAATGAAACGTTCGATAGATCCGAATGCAACACGATGGATCATGATTGGACGATGTTTCTCTCCATCAGCTCCTGTGTAATGAAGATCGAATCGTAATGGAAGCTGGAAGTCAAGCTGAATGGTTCCACACTGCCATGTTCTTCCGATAGAATCCTCTAAATGGAAGTCAATCTTAGGTCCGTAGAAAGCTCCATCCCCTTCATTAACTACATAATCAAGTCCAAGATCATCTAAGGCTGCACGAAGTGATTCTGTTGCAAGTTCCCAATCTTCGTCACTTCCCATACTATCATCTGGGCGTGTAGAAAGCTCTACATGATATTTAAATCCAAATAAGCTGTAAACCTGATCGATCAGTGCTGCAACACCTTTGATCTCATCTTTGATCTGATCTGGTGTCATAAAGATATGTGCATCATCCTGTGTAAAGCAGCGAACACGCATTAATCCATGTAACTGACCAGATTTTTCATGACGATGTACTAAACCTAACTCACCCATTCTTAATGGAAGATCTCTGTAAGAACGTGGTTCTGATTCATATACAAGAACTCCACCTGGACAGTTCATAGGTTTGATCGCGAAATCCTGATCATCGATTACTGTTGTATACATATTTTCTTTGTAATGATCCCAGTGTCCTGATGTTTCCCATAAATGACGACTTAACATAATAGGTGTTGAGATTTCAACATATCCAGCCTTCTGATGGATTTCACGCCAATAATCTAATAATGTATTTTTAAGCACCATACCTTTTGGAAGGAAGAATGGGAATCCAGGTCCTTCTTCTCTCATCATAAACAGACCAAGTTCTTTTCCAAGTTTACGATGATCACGTTTTTTTGCTTCTTCCATCATTGTAAGATATGCATCTAATTCTGCTTTCTTTGTGAATGCAGTACCATAGATTCTTGTAAGCATCTGGTTATGCTCATCTCCACGCCAGTAAGCACCTGCAATACTTGTAAGTTTGAATGCTTTCACTGGTTTTGTAGTCATTAAGTGAGGTCCCGCACAAAGATCGACGAATTCTCCCTGCTGATAAAAGCTGATCACAGAATCTTCTGGAAGATCTTCAATCAGTTCTACTTTATAAGGTTCGTTTCTTTCTTTCATAAATGCGATTGCTTCATCTCTAGGTTTTGTAAAACATGTAATCTCAAGATTCTCTTTGACGATCTTCTTCATTTCTTTTTCAATTTTTTCAAGATCATCCTGTGTAAATGGAGTATCTTTCTCCATATCATAGTAGAAACCATTGTCGATAGAAGGTCCGATCGCAAGTTTTGTTTCTGGGTACAGACGTTTGACTGCCTGAGCTAAAATAT